>Ga0209606_1001710_pt1 | contig 26406 bp, 21 predicted proteins | sample AD_UKC057_MetaG_FD_184412 | JGI IMG/M metagenome (GOLD analysis project Ga0209606, IMG submission 184412) | Active sludge microbial communities of municipal wastewater-treating anaerobic digesters from USA - AD_UKC057_MetaG (SPAdes) (version 2) | ecosystem: Engineered > Bioreactor > Anaerobic >...
GGTCAGGAAGTACGGCGGCGGGATCGCCATCATCACGCAGTCCATACTCGACATGAAGCAGTTCGGCGAACTGGGCGACGTCCTTATGGCCAACTCCGCCTTCAAGTTCCTCCTTGAGTCGCCCATGTTCGAGAGGGCCAGGGGCGAGAAGCTCCTCGACTACGACGAATTCGTCATGAACCTGCTCAAGACCCTGAAGAGCAACAGGCCGAAATACTCCGAACTCTTCATCGACGGGCCGTTTGGCCAGGGCATTGTGCGCCTCGTCGTGGACCCCTATTCTTACTACGTCTATACGTCCGACGCGAGGGAGGCATCAAGGATAGAAGAGATGATAAAGAGCGGCCTTACGTACAACCAGGCGATCCTCAGGATGATGGAGGGCTGATACTTGAAAGCATAAAGCGGGAAATCGGATACTGCGAAGCCGAAGCGCGCAATTGCGGTAATCCATTAACCTCATCTCGTTATAAACAAGACCACAAAAAAGTATTTTTGCTTTTGCCATATAATAACCGGCAAAGACTGTTTGACAGCTTTATGAACGTCGTTCTCTGTGGGAAATGCATAATTATTTAGTTGAATTTTCTTTTGATTGGGATATCATGTAAGAAAAACCAAGTTGGTATATTTAGTGTTAGATTTAAAACTATATGAAATCGAAGAAAACTAAATCAGACCATGCCCTAGCAATCATCAAGGCTGGTGTCTCGGCTATTCCGTACATTGGCGGAGCGATAGCAAGTCTAATTGGAGACTACGTGCCTTCCGCTACACAACGTTCGATTGAGACAGCGATTGAGATTCTAAAGCAGAAGATAGAACAAATCTCTGACAGGATTAATCCTGATACTGTAAATAAAGAAGAATTTGCGGAGCTTTTCAAGTCCTGCTATCTTTCAATCGTCCGTACTCAGCAAAGACAGAAGCTGAATGCAGCGGCTAACCTGCTCGCAAACATTCTGTTGCGTGAAGGTGACCCAGAAAAATTGCCATACACGGAGCTTGATCACTTTGCACGTTGTCTCGAAACGCTATCTATCGGAGCTATTGAGGTACTGGGTCATGCGGTTGATCTTGCAAAAAAAAGTAAACCTCAACTATACAGAGTTGACCCTTTTAGATTTGATTTTCAGCAACTTCAGGACCGTATGCCCCAAACAGATGCCTTTCTCCTGATGGGGCTTGTTGGTGAACTGAATTCAGCGAATCTTGTTCATTTAGCAGGTGCTCCTACGATTGCGACTCCTGCTTATGCAAATTATCCAATTCAATTAACACCTCTTGGAGTGCGCTTCTGCGAGCGGTTACTGGACAATGATAGAAACTAAATCTAACAAGTAGGTGCAGCCAATCGGCCAAAAAACGGGCTCTTGCTGACCCTCGTGTTGAGCCTGTAGAAAAAGCTCCAAAAATACCTCCGATCATGGTAGTATTTCTTTAGAGAAGATGATGCGAAAAGCCTGATATCAAGGGGGGAATGGATGGCACGATATAAGGAGTACAACTACCGGCAGGGAAAGTTCATCCCCATCTCCTTTGACAAACAGATACTCCCCGGTACCTTCGAGTATACCCTCAATTACCTCATCGACCACGAACTCGATCTCTCTATCTTCGATACCCGCTACGTGAATGATGAAACCGGAGCCCCTGCTTATGATCCTGCCGTTCTCCTAAAGATCGTCCTCTATGCCTACTCCCGGGGCATCACCTCAAGCAGGAAGATTGAGCAGTGTTGCAGAGAGAACATTATCTTCATGGCCCTTTCCTGTGACACCCATCCCCACTTCACCACCATCGCCGATTTTATCTCTACCCTCGATGCAGAGATTGTGAAGCTCTTTTGTGAAGTCCTCCTTATCTGTGATCAGACGAACCTCATCGGCAAGGAGATGTTTGCCGTAGACGGCGTCAAGCTTCCCTCGAACGCCTCGAAGGAATGGAGCGGAACAAAAGCGGAGCTTCACAAAAAGAAAGGGAAGATGGAAGAGGCGTTAAGGCAGATCATGACCCGCCACAAGGAGACGGACGAGAAGAACCTCCCTCCCAAGGAAGAGAAGTACATAACCACCCTCACGGAGAACATAAAGAAGATCCGAACCTTCCTTGCTGAGAACGACGACAGGCCCGGTCAAAGAGGCACGCCCATAAAGAGCAACATCACCGACAACGAAAGCGCAAAGATGAAGACTTCCCACGGTATAGTTCAGGGCTATGACGGTCTTGCCGTAGTAGACGCAAAGCACCAGATTATCGTCCATGCCGGAGCCTATGGCGCACCCCAGGAACAGGCCCTGCTTCAACCCATGATAGAAGGCGCTAAGGAGAACTTCACCGCCATCGGCGATGCCAACATATTCGAGAAAACCACCCTGACCGCAGACTCAGGCTTCCACTCCGAAAAGAACATGGAGATGCTCGACCGGGAGGGCATAGACGCCTACGTCGCAGACAACCAGATGAGGAAAAGGGATCCCCGCTTCTCCCAAAGAGACCGCTATAAGGAACGCTTCAGGAAAGAGTATGCCGCCTACTACGGAACCACCACCACCTTCACCACCCGCTTCTTCACGTTAAGCGAGGATAAGAAGACCTGTACTGCCGGCAAACATCTGCGCCCCAATGGAAGCAACGTGACGGTCAAAGGGAACAGAGCCGTCAAGTTCAGGGGGCGCGATACCGACTGCCCCTTCTGTGATCTCCGCAGTAAATGTCTCAGATACCCCGACCGTACGAAGACACGACAGGTCTACTTCTTTGAGGGAAGATTGAAGAGCTTCGCCGAGAGGATGAAAAAGAAGATCGACTCGTTATCGGGTCGCCTTATCTATAACAGAAGGATCGCTACCGTAGAGCCGGTATTTGCGAACATCTGCTCTACCCTGGGACTTGATAGATTCACCCTCAGAGGGAAGAAGAAGGTGAACATCCAGTGGCTTCTCTACTGCACCGTCCATAATCTCCTCAAGGTGCACCGGTATGGATACGGGTATGCATAAGATGGAAAGGAAACATGAAGGGCAAACAAAGAAAACGGAATACCGTAGCGGAGAGGCGCTCATTGCTGAAATGAAGTAATGAGATAGGTCGAGAGAGAACGCCTTCGGCCTGACCGAAGGCAGCGGATGATGAAACACAGGGGAGAGGAACATTTTGAAAAAGGGGTTTTTCTACAGGCTCGTTAGGCAGTGACCGAATCTATTACACCTGAAAGGAGATTTGCTGCATTGGATATTCCACGGATCTTCAACATCACTGAGAGCGCTCACCGCATCCACAACCCGATCACACCCGAAAAGCTCGCCACTCTCGGCGCGGCACTGCGTCTGGAATCGGGGGCCCGAGTGCTCGACCTCGGCAGCGGTTCGGGGGAGATGCTGTGCACCTGGGCACGCGATCACGGCGTCATCGGCACCGGCATCGACATGAGCCGGTTGTTCACCGAGCAAGCGAAACTCCGTGCTGAAGAACTCGGCGTCGCCGATCAAGTCAAATTCATCCATGGCGACGCTGCCGGCTATGTTTCTGAAGAGAAGGTCAGTGTGGCAGCCTGTGTCGGTGCCACTTGGATCGCCGGGGGTGTCGTCGGCACTATCGAGCTTCTGGCGCAGAGCCTCCGCCCCGGAGGGATCATCCTCATCGGCGAGCCCTACTGGCGGCAGTTACCGCCGACGCAAGAAGTTGCCAAGGGGTGTCTTGCCAACTCAATCTCCGACTTTCTCATGCTTCCGGAACTTCTCGCGTCTTTCGGCCGCCTGGGCTACGACGTCGTGGAAATGGTTCTGGCTGACCAAGACGGCTGGGACAGATACGAGGCGGCCAAATGGCTCACCATGCGCCGATGGCTTGAAGCCAATCCCGGTGACGAGTTAGCCAAAGAGGTTCGAGCCCAACTGACCTCGGAACCCGAGCGCTACGCCGCTTACACACGTGAATACCTGGGATGGGGCGTGTTCGCGCTGATGCCGCGGTGACGAGGGGATTACCGGGCAGCTCAGGAAGTGGGGAAAATCCAATCATGCCTGACAACTCATTCAAGCCGACGCCCCTTCGCGGCGCAGCTTAATTCGGGCGTTACGCAAAAAAAGATGAAAAAATGTTGTTCCCATTTCTCGTTGGTATGATATAATGTCATACTATGAATGGGAGGCTATTATGAGTAAAGAAAAAATAGCGATTACGCTGGACGAGGAATTCATCAATGAACTGGACAAGCTTGTCGGTGAGCATATTTTTCAAAGCCGAAGCCAGGCGATTCGAGAGGCCGTGTCTGAGAAATTGCTCCGAATGAAACACAATCGCCTGGCAGAAGAGTGCTCAAAACTTGATGCTGTTTTCGAAAAAGCTATGGCTGAAGAAGGTCTGACTGAGGATGCGAATCAATGGCCGCAATATTAAGAGGCGAAATTCGATGGGCTGGCCTTAACCCGACCAGAGGTCGGGAACAGTCAGGCCTGCGCCCGGTTCTCATACTCAGTCATGACGTCTTTAATGAACGCTCGGGAACGGTAATAGCGGTGGCACTCACAAGCCAGCCTCAAAAAGCAGGTTTCCCGCTCACGCTTGAGCTGAAATCAAAGAATCTGCCGAAACCATCCTGGGCGAAGATCAGCCAAATCAGGACCCTCTCTGTGGAGAGAGTCGGAAAGCTTATTGGCAGGGCGTCTGCGGAGGAATTGGCCCAGATTATTGAGGGACTGAATGAAATTATTGCGTAACCTTAATTAATACGGGGACGTTCTTAAGTAATTAAATAACCCTTGCGAAACTCCATGTGGATGTTGTTTCTGACAGGGGTATTTCCCGCCTTTCCCGTCCGCGCCTCACGAATTACAGATTTTGCTGATAGGAGTAAGCCGTCTACGGAACGTACAGCCCTACCGCCTTTCGCACCTCATCCATCGTCTGCTTCGCGATGACGCTGCATTCCCTTGCGCCTTTTTTAAGGGCGTCGATGACATAGCCGGTGTGGTTCTTCAATGCGATCGCCTTCTCACGAATCGGCGCCAGCTCCCTATTGATGTTTTCAAAGAGCATCTTCTTGCAGTCTATGCAGCCGATGGCGGCGGACCTGCAGCCCTTGTCGATCTCGAGAAGCATGGTATTTTCTGAGAACGCCCGGTGTATCGTGTAGATGTTGCATACCTCAGGGTTGCCCGTATCGGAGCGCCTCACCCGGTTCACATCCGTCACGGCCGTCCGCAGCTTCTCCCAGACATCCTTTTCTTCTTCCAGTATCCCAATATAGTTGTTGAGCGTCTTTGACATCTTTGCCTGGCCGTCGACGCCGAGAATTTTCGGTGCACGGGAGAGTATCACCTGCGGTTCAGGAAAGATCTCATCATATCTGGCGTTAAACTTTCGCGCCACCTCCCTTGAGAGCTCGACGTGCTGCACCTGGTCCTCGCCGACGGGCACGAACCCGGCTTTATATATAAGGATGTCCGCGGCCTGAAGGACAGGGTAGCCCATGAGGCCCATATTGATATTTCCCCGGTGCTGTTTCGATTTGTCCTTGAACTGGGTCATCCTCTCAAGCTCCCCGATGGGCGTTACGCAATTGAATACCCAGGCGAGCTCGGTGTGCTCGGGGACATGGGACTGGACAAAGATTCTGCACTTTTCAGGCGACAACCCGCAGGCAATAAGGATGAGCGCCGTTTCGACAGAGCGATGTTTGAGATCTTCTACGGGGTATTCCACGGTAATTGCATGGTAATCGACAACAGAGAAGATACAATCGTATTCCTCCATTAAATGGACCCACTGTCTGATGGCGCCGACATAGTTCCCCAGATGTATATCCCCCGTGGGTTGTATCCCGCTGAATATTATTCCTTTCATGGATCCTCCGAAACCACAGCTTTCAACGACAAGTTTTTAATCAGAGCCCTTCGGGGAAAAACTCCCCGTTGCGGCCAAAAGCTTAATAATAATACATGAATGCTTGCGTTCCGACTAATCTACAACAAAAAATGGCCCAAATCAATTGTTGTTTATTTTTGTATACAAAATTCTTGACAATTATTTACAGTGATACTATAGTTGAAATCAATCAAATTGTATACACTAATCAAAGGAGGGCGCATGGAAGACCATGAAATTTTTAAAAACATTACGGTTCTATCCCTTGAGCAGGCAACAGTTTTGCCATACCTCACGTACAGGCTTTCCCTTGATGGAGCGAAGGTTATCCGCATGGAGCACCCCGTATACGGCGATCCGAACAGAAGGGTCGGCGAGAACAGGCTGAACGAAGACAGGATGTACACCTATTTTCTTGCCATTAACTGTAACAAGCAGGCAATTACGCTTGACCTCGGCACGCCCGAAGGGCAGGAGATATTCAAAAGGCTGCTCGTCGAGCTGAACGTCGACATCTTCTCAACGAACCAGCTCCCGCGCAACTACAAAAAGCTCGGCATCGACTATGATACAGTAAAAGCAACAAAAAAGGATATCATATGGGTAGGGCTGACGGGGTTCGGCCCTGACAGCAACGAGGCGGCCTACGATCCTGTACTGCAGGCGAGAAGCGGCCTGATGGACCTCACGGGAGACAGGAGCGGTCCGCCCTATGTCCTTAGCGTGCCGCTGCCAGACATGGGCACCAGTGAACACGCCTACGGGCTGACCATGAAGGCCCTCTTCAAGCGCGCCACGACCGGGGAGGGGACAAGGATCGACCTCTCGATGTTCCAGAGCTCCGTCTCCTGGCTTACCGTCCCCATCACCCAGACAAAATCCTTTAACAAAAAGATCACAAGGAGAGGCAATACCCACGAGTTCTTCGCGCCGGTAAGCGTCTACAAGACAAAGGACGGATATGCCTATATCGCCGTCGGGAACGACATTCAGTGGGAAAGGATGCTGCAGATAGAAGGCTTTGCATCCCTTGCTAAACCCGAATACGGAAGGAACGAAGGCAGGATCAAGGATGTGGAAAATCTGAACAGGGCGATCGAGGAGGCAACGCAGAGATACACGACCGATGATCTGATCGCGCTGTTCACAAAGGCAACGATCCCTATCTCCAAGGTTAACGGCATAGGAGAGGTGCTGGAAGATCCTTACGTGAAGGACGAGATACTCACCTCTACCGACCCCAAGACAGGAACTACGATCTACCTTGCCCCACCCCCCCTCACGAACAGCTATATCAAGTCGATAGGGAAGAAGCTTCCCTTCCCCCCGCGCTTTGGCGAGCAGAACGAGGAGATCTACAACAAAAAACTCGGCTATTCGATGGAAAAGCTGGAGGAGTTTAAATCAAAAGGGATTATCTAACGCTACCCGAGGAGTAACATGGGAGCCCCGCAGGAACAGGCCGGCATCAGGAAGGGAAGGTTTTTAAGGGAACAGGTATACAAAAACCTTAAGGCATCTATTCTGAACGAGACGCTGCCGCAGAACAAAAGGCTTGTGGAGGAAAGGCTTGCGGGGGAGCTGGGGACGAGCAGGACGCCTGTGCGGGAAGCGATCCAAAAACTTGAAAAAGAAGGACTCATCTATAAGCTGTCCAGGGGCGGTTATGCGGTAAGCGCCATTAAAGAGAGAGACATCGAAGAAATCCTCGGCATTCGAGGCATTCTCGAAGGATATGCCGCATATCTTGCCACAATGAGAGTTACAGACGATGAAATCAAATCCCTCGAAGAGACTGTGAACAAGGAAGAGCAGTGCCTGAAAAGGAGGGGAAGCCCGGAAGAGTGCATAAGCCTCAATGCTGAATTTCACGACAGGCTTTACAGGGCTGCTCAAAGCGACAGGCTTTACACTATCATTAACGACTTGAGAGATTACTTCTATCGCTACAGGGTCATTATCGGCAAGTATCAGGGAACAGCCGAGCTCTTCATGAAGGACCACCGCGAGATGATAGCCCTCATTAAATCGAAACGCGCCACCAAGGTAGAGCGGCTGATGAGAAAACACATTGCCCGCGGAAAGTCGATCATAATAAAGAACATGAAAAGGGAAGCGCTGAAACATGGAGCCGATAAAAAAGGTTCTTCGCTCTAAACAGGCTCAAAATTCATATTTTAAGACGCATAGAGCAAAATGCTGAACATTTGATATTGTTTCGGGTCTAAATATTACGATCTGGTGCTTGAATTTAAGAAGGGGGATATTATGAACGATAAGCACTACCGGCTGGGCTGCGATATCGGCGGCACATTCACAGACTTCGTACTTCTCAACGATCAAACAGGGGAGATAACGACCGGCAAGTGCCTTACCACGCCCCAGGACCCTTCCGACGCCGTCGAAGAGGGGATCAGGGCGCTTGAGAAGGCAACGCCTGATTTCGTCGGCAAGCTCGACGAGCTGATCCACGGGACGACCCTTGTCATCAACTCGATCATCGAGAGAAAGGGCGCGAGGACAGGGCTCATCACGACAAAAGGATTCAGGGATATCCTTGAGATCGGGAGGGAGATCCGCTACGCCCCCTACGATATATTCGCCGAATTCCCCGAGCCCCTCGTTCCCAGGAGGTACCGCGTAGAGGTTGACGAGAGGGTGCGGAGCGACGGAAGCGTGCTGAAGGCCCTTGACCGGGAAGAGGCCAGGAGGGCGGTCAGGGAACTGCTCGGCATGGGCGTTGAGTCGATCGCCGTCTGTCTTATAAATTCTTTCGAGAATCCTGCCCATGAAAAGATCATAGAAGAGGTGATCGCACAGGAGGCGCCGCAGGTCTCCGCATCGGTCTCATACCACGTCCTGCCGCAGATCAAGGAGTATGAGCGGACAAGCACCACCGTGACGAACGCCTACGTGAAGCCGCTCACAGGGCGATATCTCTCAAAGCTGGCGGGAAGGCTCCATTCGATCGGCTTTCAGGGCAAGCTCTTTATCATGCTGTCCAGCGGCGGCGTTACCTCTGTCGAGACGGCGGCAGAATTCCCCGTCAGGATCATCGAGTCGGGGCCGACGGCGGCGGTCATCGCCGGCCAATATTACGGCAAACACTTCAATATACCCGAGATGTTCTGTTTCGATATGGGAGGAACGACCGCGAAGTCATGCCTGATCCAGAAAGGGGTTGCCGGGGTCGTCCCCACGTTCGAAGTAGGAAGGGTGCAGCGGTTCATGAAAGGCAGCGGCCTCACGATCCAGGTGCCGGTCGTTGATCTTATGGAGATCGGCGCCGGCGGGGGCAGCATCGCAAAGGTGAGCAAGCTCGGCACCCTCCAGGTGGGACCGGAAAGCTCGGGCGCTGAGCCGGGGCCGATCTGTTACGGGCGGGGAGGCGTTGATCCCTGCGTGACGGACGCCGACCTCCTGCTCGGCTATCTTGACGAGAACTATTTCCTTGGAGGGACGATGAAGCTCGACAAGGAAGGGGCGCGGCGCGGCGTCGAGGAGAAGGTCGCCAAGCCTCTCGGCGTCTCCTTCATCCAGGCCGTGTGGGGGATACACGACCTTATCAACGAGACGATGGCGGCGGCGGCAAAGACGCACATAGCGGAAAAAGGCGGGAACCCGAAGATCGTGACCATAGCCGCCTTCGGAGGGGCCGGACCTGTTCATGCCTATGGACTGGCAAAGAAGCTGGGGGCGCCCCGCATGCTTGTGCCGCCCAACGCAGGCGTGGGGTCGGCGATGGGGTTCTTCACCGCCCCGCGTGCCTTCGACCTGCTCCGCAGCCACAAGGTGTCCCTCGCCAATGTTGACTTTGCCGGGATAGAGGATATCTTTAAGGGGCTTGAGGCGGATGCGGCGAAGATACTGAAGAAGGATGCGGCCGATGACAGGATCCAATACGCACGCTCCATAGACATGCGCTTCGTAGGGCAGGGCTCGGAGATGAACATCCCCGTATCGGCAGGAGATTTCGCAAAATTTCGGAAAGAGGAGATCAGGCGGCTCTTCGACGAAGCCTATGAGAAGCTCTACGGCAGGACCTACCCCGACTCTGAAGTGGAGTTCATCAACTTCAAGGTAAGGGCGAGCCTCCCCGAGCGGCTCCTGCAGCTGCCGAAGATCGACAAAAAGAAAGGACAGACGATCAAGGCAGCGATCAAAGGGCAGCGGCCCGCCTACTCCCCGATCGCCAGGGATTTTATCCCCTACACGGTATATGACCGGTACAAGCTCTTTCCCGATGCAAGCTTTCAGGGACCGGCAATTATCGAAGAGAAGGAATCGACCCTGATAGTCGGCGAGGACGCGAAGGTCAAGGTGGACGGCTTCGGATTTCTCTGGATAGACCTTAAGGAGGTGCAATAATGGCCCGCACATTCGATCCGATCACGTTAGAGATCCTGTGGCGAAGACTGATCTCCATCGTTGATGAGGCAGACTCGAGCGTCGCCCGCACGGCCTTTTCAAGCCTGCTCAGAGATGCCCACGACTACACCTGCATGTTCACCGACAGGTTCGGCAGGGAGCTTGCGCAGGGAACCTTCGCAACGCCGGGGCAATCGGGGGCAATGGCCCTTGGGATAAAGAACCTCGTGAACAAATACCCGCTGGAACTCTACAGGCCCGGCGATATATTCATCACCAACGACCCCTGGGCGCTGGCGGGCCATCTTAACGATGTCTGCGTCATGAGCCCCATCTTTTACAGGGATCAGCTTGTGGCCTTTACCGCCTGCGTTTTCCATCACTCCGACATCGGCGGTAGGGTGGCCTCCGACAACCACGACGTCTTCGAGGAAGGGCTCTTCATTCCCCTGGTAAAGCTCTATGACGGGGGGGTTCTCAACGAAGCAGTGCTCGACATGATAAGATGGAACGTGCGGACCTCCGATGAGGTGACCGGCGATATCCGGTCGCAGATCGCAGCGAACCATGTATGCGCCGAGAAGATACGGCAGATGCTCAAAGAAAGCGGCCTTGACAATCTCGACGACCTGGCCGACCAGATCATCGGCCTTACGGAGAAGAGCATCAGGGAAGAGATCGAAAAGATCCCCGACGGCGTCTACCGCGCAAGGGGGGTGATCGAACAGACAAAGGGAAAGGACGATATCGTTATCGAGGCGACCGTCACGGTGAAGGGCAGCGACATCGTGGTAGACCTTGCCGGTTCATCTCCCCAGGTGGACTGGGGCGGCAATGTGGTGCTTAACTTCACCTATGCCTACGTGTTCATGGCAATTAAAAGCATGTTCGCTCCGGACGTACCGAATAACGATGGCTGCGCCAGGCCCATCAAGCTTTCAGCCCCCGAAGGGACCGTTGTGAACTGCAAATTCCCCGCTGCCGTTGCCGCGAGGATGCAGATAGGCCACTTCATGACCGAGGTGATCTACCGGGCCATCTCCGACGTCCTGCCCGGAAGCGTCATTGCCGGGTCAGGCGGCACCCCTGCGGCGATGAACGTGTTCTACGGAAAAAGGGGGAACGGAAAACGGTTCCATTCCGTAATCATCCGCGGGGGCGGCATGGGCGCGGGCGCCGGAAACGACGGCAACTATGTCTATATCTTCCCGGCAAACGGCGCCAATACGCCCGTCGAGATATTCGAAAGCGATACCCCGCTGATTGTGGAAAAGCGGGAGCTCATAACTGACTCAGGCGGTCCCGGAAAGATGAAAGGAGGCCTCGGGAAAAGGGAGGTCTTCAGGATACCCGATGACGAATACGCCCCGATCCCGCCGGTCAACCTGGGCATCCAGGCGGGAAGGTACGTCTATCCTGCGGAGGGGCTTTTTGACGGGAAGACAGGCGCAAAAGGGCAGTTCCTCGTAAGCGGCGCGCCGGGGAACCCTTACGGTCTGACGCAGCTTAAACCGGGCGACGTTGTGACCATCGATGCCCCCGGCGGAGGCGGATATGGCAACCCGTTCGAACGCGACCCGGAGCTTGTGGCCGGCGACGCGGCAGAAGGCTATATCAGCATCGAAAGCGCAAGGAACGATTACGGTGTGGCCATAGACCCGGCAACGCTGAGAATAGACATTGAAGGAACGAAAAAACTGAGAGACAAATGATAAGAGCCGTCAGGCGAAAGGCGATAGGCATTAGGCGATTAAACCCCTTACGACTTACACCTGACGGCTCACAGGTTTGTCTTGATTTTAGAAAGAGGAGGTACGATGGAGAAGCGATTTGACGCGAAGGTAAAAAACGAAAAGGAACTGAAGGTACTGCAGCTCGAGGGCTTACAATGGACGGTCAACCACGCGTATAACGGATCGGAACACTACAGGAAGAAGCTCGACGAAGCGAAGGCGAAGCCGCAGCAGATCAAGACCCTCGATGATATACGGAGGCTGCCGTTCACCACGAGCAAGGACCTGCAGGAAGGGTACCCCTTTCCGCTGCGGAGCGTCCCCTTTGAAAAGATAGTGAGGATCCACGCATCCAGCGGGACAACGGGGAAGCGGAAGGTACTGTGCTATACGGCAAAGGACGTCGACGACTGGGCGAACATGTTCGCACGCTGCTATGAGTATGCGGGGTGCACGCTCGAGGACAGGATACAGATCGCCGTCGGGTACGGGGTGTGGACGGCAGGGTGGGGCTTTCAGAACGGCTGCGAGCGCTTCGGCGCAATGTCGATCCCCATCGGGCCGGGCAACACGGACATGCAGTGTCAGTTCCTGGAGGATTTCGGGACCACCGCAATGACCTGCACCGCATCTATGGGGCTTCTCATGTCGGAGCTTATCGAGGAGCGTGGGCTTCGGGGAAAGATCGCGCTTAAAAAGATGATCTTCGGCTCAGAACGGGCCAGCGACGCGATGCGGCAGAGGATATCCGAGCTTTCAGGCGTCAGCTACGAAGAGCTCTACGATATCCCGGGGATGACAGAGCTCTACGGACCCGGGACAGGCCTTGACTGCCGCTTTCATAGGGGGATCCACTACTGGGCGGATTACTATATACTGGAGCTCCTTGACCCCGACACGCTTGAACCCGTGAAGGAAGGCGAGGTGGGAGAGATGGTGGTTACGACGCTTCGCAAGGAGGCGGCGCCGCTCATACGCTACCGGACGCGGGACCTCACGAGGATCATGCCCGGCGATTGCCCCTGCGGGAGCATCATGCCGAGGCACGACAGGATCCTGGGCCGGTCCGATGACATGTTCATCTTCAGGGCGGTCAACATCTATCCGAGCCACATCGACCAGATACTCTCCAATGTCAGGGAGGTGGGGAGCGAATACCAGATCGTACTGTACCGTAAAGAAAAGGGAGGCAAGGATCACATGACCATCAAGGTCGAACGGGCGCAGGGCATTGCGGCATCACACGATGAGGACAAGCACATCAGAAAGACCATCGAGAAGGAGGTCAAGAGGCAGGTCCTGGTAAGCTGCGACGTCGAGGTGGAGGATTACGGATCGCTGCCGCGCTCCGAGAGAAAGACGAAGAGGGTATTTGACAATCGAGACTAAAGCGCAGAGGGCGGGGCGCAAGAAGATCCTCTCTTCCTTTCGCTCCATGCCAAAACAAAGGAGGTCACTTTGACAGGCTACGAGTACTATAAACCAAAAACCATTGAAGAGGCGATAAGGCTGATGGGCTCCCTCGAAGGCGCCCGGTATATCGCAGGCGGAACCGACGTGATGGTGCTGCTCAGACAGAAAAAGATCGCCCCCCGGTGCATGATCTCTCTGAGAAATATCGCCGACCTTACGCGCATCGACATCAAGGGCGGGCTGCGCGTCGGCAGCGCAGTAACGCACAGCGCGATCGAAGAGAATGAACACATCAAGAAACGTTACTCAGCGCTCAACGATGCGACGACGCACCTCGGTTCGCGCCAGATAAGGAACGTCGCCACGATCGGAGGGAACATCTGCAACGCCGCTCCTTCCGCAGATACCGCCTGTCCCCTCCTTGTCCTCGATGCGCGGGCAATCATCGCGGGTCCCAAGGGTGCGCGGGAGGTGGACCTCGACGATTTCTTCCTCGGACCGGGCAGCACGGCGCTTGAGAAGGACGAGATCGTGAAAGAGTTCGTCATGCCCCCATTTGACGAGAATACCGGGTCCGCGTATATCAAGCATACCCGCAGGCAGGCCATGGACCTCCCTATACTCGGCGTGGCGGCGAGGATAACGATCTCGGTCAAGGACGAAAGCGAGGTGCGCTGCAGGGACATGTTCTGCACCATCGACAGCATCTCGAACATACTCTCGAGACTGAAAGAAGAAGGGTTGAAATGCGAGGACGCGAGGATCGCCATGGGCGTTGTGGCACCCCGGCCGATCAGGGCAAAAAAGGCGGAGGCGGCGTTAAAAGGGAAGATAGTCTCACCGGAGATTTTCGAAGAGATAGGAAATATCGCAGCGGGAGAAGCCCAGCCGAGGGACAGCATCCGCGGAGAAGCATGGTACCGAAGCGAGATGATAAGGGTCCTCACAAAGAGGGCGCTGATAAAGGCCATTGACAGGGTGATCCGGCCCGATGAGGCGATCTACCCCGAAAGGCTCTGGTAGGAGGGAAATAATGAAAAAGGAACTCACATTTACATTGAACGGCGAAGCAATAACGGCCGAGGTTGATCCCAAGTGGACACTCCTCTACCTGCTCAGAGAGGTCCTGGACCTGACCGGTACAAAAGAGGGCTGTGGGTACGGTGAATGCGGGGCCTGTACGGTAATAATCGACGGCCGGGCGGTGAATTCCTGCCTTTTCCCCGTGATGGAGGCGGAAGGCAGGAGCATTACGACCATAGAAGGCATTGGCCTTAAGGACGGCTCGATGCATCCCCTCCAGACGGCATTCATCGTCGAGGGCGCCGTCCAGTGCGGGTTTTGCACGCCGGGCATGATAATGTCCGCCAAGGCGCTCCTCGATGCAAATGACAAACCTACAGAGGAGGAGATCAAAGATGCGATCGAAGGAAACCTCTGCAGGTGCACGGGGTACGTGAAGATATTGGATGCCATAAAATCAGCTGCAGGCGGGAGGTGAACATGAACAATCTCACGACAGTCGGAAAAAAGATCCCGAAACGCGATGCGCCGCCCAAGGCAACGGGCAGCGCCATATATATACAGGACCTGAAGGTCCCCGGCATGCTCTACGGAAAGATCCTCTACAGCAAATATCCCCACGCCCGGATAAAGGGGCTTGATACCTCAAGGGCGGAGAAGCTCCCCGGCGTGAGGGCGGTCGTCACCGCTTCCGATATGCCCGCCAATTTCAGGATCGGTGTTATGAAAGACAACCCTCCGCTGAAGGCAGGGAAGGTTTTGTCGATCCGCGACGAGATCGCCGCCGTTGCGGCGATCAGCGCGGAGATAGCCGAAGAGGCGGTATCCCTTATCGACGTTGAGTACGAGGATCTGCCGGGCATATTCGATCCTCTGGAGGCGATGAAGGAAGGGGCGCCGCTGGTTCACGAAGAGGCAAAGTCCAATGTCCTCAAGATGCCCTGGAAACTTGTCTGCGGGGATGTCGAGGCTGCCAAAAAGGAATCTGCATATGTCGTTGAGGACACCTTCAGCACCCCGTGGGTGACCCACTGCTGCCTCGGCACGAGCGGATGCGTAGCCCAATTCGATACGAACAACAACCTTACAATGTACAGCAACACGCAGATACCGTCGCTCGCACAGAACGATTACATCGATGCGCTCAGCGCCTTCGGACTGAAGAACAGGCGGGTCCGCGTCGTTCAATGCGTTATAGGCGGCGGGTTCGGGAGCAAGCTCGACACCTATGCTTATGAATATATCGCGATCCTCCTGGCAATGAGAACGAGAAAACCCGTGAAGATAATCTTCTCCCGTGAAGAAGAGTTCTTCGCCACGTCTCCCCGCCAGTGCACGATCACAAAGATCTCCCAGGGCTGTGACAAGGAAGGGCGGCTCACATTCCGCGAGATGGAAATGATCCTCGACAACGGGGCATATACCTCTTGGGGCGCTACCACGCCGTCCGTCATGATGCTCCCTATCTCATCGCTCTACAAGGTGCCGAACATCAAATACATCGCAAAGTGCGTCTACACGAACAACACGTACAGCCAGGCGATGCGCGGCTACGGCAACCCCCAGGCCACCTTTGCCATAGAATCGTCACTTGACCAGCTTGCCGAAAAGGCAGGGATAGATCCCTATGAGCTGAGGCTTAAGAATGCTAATGAACCGGGCGAGATCACGCCCCAGCGCTTCAAGATTACCTCCTGCGGCATGAAAGAGTGCATCGATGAGGTGGTAAAGAGGCTTGACTGGAAGGGCAAGAAGGGGAAGGGCGGCAACAGAGGGGTCGGCATGGCATCGCTTATCCACGTCGGCGGCGGGGCCCGTGTCTATAAGTCCGACGGGTGCGGTACCATCATCAAGATGGATGACTTCGGCAAGGTCGACGTATTTACGGGAGCCAGCGACATAGGCCAGGGCTCCGACACGATCATCGCTCAGATCGTGGCGGAGGTGCTCGGCATCTCGATCGACGACGTGAACGTCATCAACAACGATACAGATATATGCCCCTGGGACGTGGGGGTCCACGCGAGCAGGACCACCTTTGTGGCCGGCAACGCAGCCCTTGGGGCGGCAAAGAAGATCAAAGAGCAGATACTGGAGGTGGCAGCGAAGCTTCTGGAGGAAGACCCGGCGTCACTTGATATCAAGAACGGCGTCGTCTTCTCGGTGAAGAACAGCGAGAAGACGACGCCTCTCGGGAAGGCGCTCCGGAAGTTGCATTATACCTTAGGCGGCAAGATGCTCATGGCAGAGTATTTTTACGATCCTGCCAACGAGAACTTTGATAAGGAATTCAAAGGGAACCTCTCTGTTTCTTATGCCTACGGGGCGCACGGCGTCGAGGTCGAGGTTGACAAGGAAACGGGCCAGGTGAAGATACTGAATTACATTGCCGCCCACGATGTGGGAAAGGCGATAAACCCTTTGCTGCTGGAGGGCCAGATATACGGCGGCGGTCTCCAGGGCATTGGCTACGCCCTCGGCGAGAAGATGATCTATGAGAAAGGATACCTGAAGAACGGCAACTTCCTTGATTACAAGATGCCCACGGTGAAAGACGTGCCCTACGTACAGCCGGTCATTGTGGAGTCCGACGAGAAGGACGGCCCTTTCGGCGCCAAGGGGATCGGCGAACCGGGACTTGTCCCGACGGCGCCGGCCATAGCGAATGCTGTATACGATGCGGTGGGTGTGCGCATCAAGGACCTCCCCATAACACCGGAAAAGGTCTTGAAGGCGCTCAAAGAGAAAGAGAAAGGTGCATAGAACGGCGGCTCATGGCTGGCAGATTTATCAGCCATGAGCCATTTTTAATCTGGGCGCACTACAGCCCTGAAGTTTTCCCCCATTCACGCCAGTTGAGGCCGGTCTTCTTTTCCCAGTCCGATTCGAACTTGTCGGTGAAAAAGGCGTGGAGCTTTTCGAAAAGGTTTTTCCACCCCGACTCAAAATCGTGCTTGAAGACGTCTTCAAGAAAGGGAACGACCTCTCCGAGCTTGTCTTTCGGCAGATATGAGCGGGCCTTCATATCGTATGACTTTTTCAAGGCATCGGAGCTCAGGGCGTGGGCTGTGAGCATGACGACTTTCATGTTCTTTTTGACCGCCATATCCAGGAGGTCAAAGCCCCTTACGCCCATGATGTCCAGTATGACCACGTCGTAGGGGTTGGATTCGATCATCTTCGATGCAGCCTCAAAGGTGGTGGCCTTGTCGAACAGGCATTGCGGACAGGCGTCCTTGATCTCTTCCTCGAGGACTGTCAATACGTCGGGCTCATCATCAACAGCCAGGATCTTTTTTCCGTTTAAAATGGACTCGCTCATTATATCCTCCTTTTTGGGTTACATTAAAGGGGTGGGATCCGGACGGTAAAACACGAGCCTTCTCCTTCCCCGCTTTTTACAACGATTTCCCCTCTCATCGTCTCCACGAGGGATTTTACGCATGAAAGGCCGAACCCGAGGCCTTCGGCGCCGCTTTGTGTTTTATTCTTCAGGTGAAAGAAACGCTTAAAGATGTAATCCTGTTTTTCCTGCGGGATTCCTGCTCCGTCATCCTCAACGGTGACTACAAGGTCCATATCGCCATTGACGGCAAGCTTCATCCTTTCTTTGCGGTATTTCATGGCGTTGGTAATGAGGTTTCTCGTGATCTGCCGGATCTTCTTGCGGTCATGGATAAACGGGGCTTTGCTGTACCTGCCGGAGATCTCGATGGAGATGCCGTTCGCGCCGAGCACGCGGCTAAACTCTTTTTCGCCGGCCGTTTTTGACAGTGCGGAGGCGATATCGGGATTGACTATCTCAAGGGCGTCCAGGAGCGCCTCCCTTACGACCTCGGCAATTACCACTTCATCCTTTCTGAATAGCCCCTCCTCTGACCGGTAAACCTCTATCATCTCCTGGAGGAGCGCCTTTGCCCTGTTAGCGTTTCTGAGGACCCTTTCGAGGGTCTCGCGCTGGGCATCGGGGATGGTCCCGAATTTGTCCTCTTTGCTTAAAAGGCTGTTGATACTCGTCGAGACGATCGAAAGCGGCCCCGTCAGGTCGTGTATCAGCAGATCAACAAGCGGATCTTTTCGCATCATTCTGCAACCCTCATCTTGTAATATGTTCTTTTGAGGCAGCAAAAGTCAAATAAAAAGTATAAACATCAACGATCAGCTTTCAGCATTCAGCGATCAGCCGACGACCCTGTTTATCGTGTTTTAGGGTTTGCTCGGTTCTTTAGAACAAGGATGAGCGTGGCTTCGGGTTTTCCTCGCAAACACGCTTGCTGCATATCGCCGATGACGAGTATGTGCGTAGATGCGGAAAAGCATACAGGCTACAACTTATCGAATCAATCATGCCGCTATAATAAGCCACGAACTATGGACTCGCTTATTCCAAAACGGTTTACTCAGGATACCCCAGGAAATGTATTGATATTTTGATTGATTTTTCCTATGCCTGGTATATTATCTAAGAAAAAAACAAATTAGCATATTAATCGTCACGCCGTTGATGATTACCCCTGAACGAGGAGTTTGAGTGCCCGCGAAAGAAGCCACAGCCCGAATCAAGATCAACAAGCTGCTCGAGGCGGCTGGCTGGCGTTTCTTCCCCGATGGCAACGGTCCCGCAAATATCCGTCTTGAGCCGACCGTGGCAATCAAGCCCGTTGACCTCGACTCGCTCGGCGAAGACTTCGAGAAAGCCGAGCGCGGCTTCGTCGATTTTCTGCTGCTCGACGCCCGCGGATTCCTACTGATTATTCTGGAGGCCAAGGCCGAGGACAAGAACCCTCTCATTGGCAAGGAGCAGGCCCGCAAGTACGCCCGCTCCCAGAACTGCCGCTTCGTCATCCTCTCGAACGGCAACCTGCACTACTTCTGGGATCTGGAGCGCGGCAACCCCTACGTTATCACCTCGTTCCCGACCCCCGATTCGGTGACCGGCTACAAGCAGATCACCCCGAACCCCCAGCGCCTCGTCGAAGAGCGCATCGAAGCGGACTACATCGTTCTTACTCAGCGCCCGACCTACCAGTCCGAGGCGGGATGGAAGAATGAGGCCGAACGTCCAGCATACATCCAGGCCAACAAGCTCCGGTTTCTGCGCCCCTATCAGCTCAAGGCTATCCATCAGTTACAGTCCTCGGTGCGGGACGGCAAGGACCGCTTCCTTTTCGAGATGGCGACGGGCACCGGCAAGACGCTGGTATCGGCTGCCGTCATCAAGCTCTTTCTTCGCACCGGTAATGCGAAGCGCGTTCTTTTCCTTGTGGATCGACTCGAACTGGAGGATCAAGCGGGCCGGAAGGCAAATTCTCCACTGCTTCTGCTTTCCGCCGACTTCAAGACCGTTATCTACAAGGAAACCCGCGATGACTGGCGACGGGCTGAGATTGTCGTCACCACGGTGCAGTCGCTCCTCTTCAACAACAAGTACCAGCGGCTCTTCTCACCAACCGACTTCGATCTGGTGATCTCCGATGAGGCCCACCGCTCCATCGGTGGCAACGCCCGCGCGGTGTTCGACTACTTCATCGGCTACAAGCTTGGACTTACCGCTACACCCCGCGATTACCTGCGGCGATTCAACAAGGACAACCCGAGCACGCGCGACCCGCGCGAGGCCGAGCGCCGCCTGCTGCTCGACACCTACCGCACCTTCGGTTGCGAAAGCGGCCAGCCGACCTTCCGCTACTCGCTTCTCGACGGCGTCAAGGACGGTTACCTGATAAACCCGACCGTGGTGGACGCCCGGACGGAGATCACCACAGAGTTGCTCTCTGAAGAGGGCTTCATAGTCTCCTTCACCGACGAAACCGGCGATGACCAGCAGGAAGCCTTCAAGCAGCGCGAGTTTGAGAAACGCTTCTTCTCGGAGGCCACCAACAACGTCTTCTGCAAGACCTTCCTCGAAAATGCACTACGCGATCCCGTCAGCGGAGAGATCGGCAAGTCCATTGTTTTTGCGGTCAGCCAGAACCATGCTGCCAAGCTGGCGCAGACCTTCAACCAGATCGCGGACCGCATGTTTCCCGGCAGATACCAGTCGGACTTCGCCGTTCAAGTGACTTCCTCGGTTCCCGACGCCCAGCAGTTCACTATCAACTTCGCCAACAACAACCTGATGGGATCGGGCAATTTCATCCCCGCCTACAAGACCAGCAAGGCACGGGTTTGCGTCACCGTGGGCATGATGACAACCGGCTACGACTGCACCGACATCCTCAACCTCGGTCTTTTCCGGCCCGTCTTCTCGCCCACCGACTTCATCCAGATCAAAGGGCGTGGCACGCGCAACCATGACTTCCTGGAGCAGCTCTTCGACGAGGCCCTCCGGGCGGGAGTTCCCCTGCCGCGGAAAACCGCCTTCAAACTATTCGACTTCTTCGCCAACTGCGAGTACTTCGAAACCGGGTTCAATTACGACGAGGTGCTCAAGCTGCCGCGTCCGACCGGCAAGCTTCGCGAGGAAGGCGGCGGAACCGGGCCGGTCGTGTACGATGGTACCTACGAACACCTTGGCGCCGACATTCTCGCCTCGGTGCGGGAGGAGACGATCGGCTACGAGGGCATGAAGATCGACCGCATGTTCTTCGAGCGTTTCGAGGAGACGGTGCGCGAAGACCCTGTCATCGCCACCGCCGTTGAAGCCGGCCAGTGGGATCGAGTGATCGATTACGTCAACCGTGAGGTCTTCGACAAGCCCGAGGAGTATTACAGCCTCGACAAGCTGCGGAAGGCCGCCGCTGTGGACAGGCGCATCACCCTGCGCGAGATACTGGAGAAGGTCTTCGGCCTGATCCCGAGCTTCAAAAGCAAGGACGAGTTGCTGGAGGAGGAGTTCGCCAAATTCGTAGCCGACCACGTCCCCAAACCACCCTCAGCGATCCCGGCCATCAAGCATTACTTCAAGGCCTATGTCACCAGCGGGCGGGTGCGCGACATCATCGACCAACGACAGTTCACCGATCTCGCCACCAACCCGGTCTTCTCGACCCGTGATTTCAAGGCCGTGCCCGAGCCGTTCCGCACGCTCGTGCCGGAGTACATCAAGGACTACGTCTCCTTGAACCAGTTCGCCGCATAGGAGAGAACCAATGAGCAAACCCCGCAAGGCCACTGTTAGCGTTAAGGGAACCGATGTCACGGTGCTTGTCCTTGGAGAGCAGGATTTCATATCCCTGACCGACATTGCCAGGCATAAGGAGCCGGATCGTTCCGATCACGTTATTCAAAACTGGATCAGGAACCGCAACACCATTGAATTTCTCGGCATCTGGGAACGGCTCAACAATCCGCAGTTTAAACCCCTCGAATTCGAGGGGTTTAGAAATAGGGCTGGCCTTAACAGCTTCGTGCTAACTCCCACGCAATGGATTGACGCCACCGCGCCCGGCGTCAGGCAGTTGAAGGGATAAACATGCTCGACGCCAACACCAAACGCCGCATCGATACTGCCCGCGACATCCTCGTGGGCAAGGTGCCCGACCCCAAGAGCCAGGTCGAGCAGATCACCATTTCACTGATCTACAAGTTCATGGATGACATGGACGCCGAGGCCGAGGAGCTGGGCGGCAGACGGAAATTCTTCGCCAGCGAGTACGCCCGCTACGGCTGGGCGAAGCTCATGCGCTCGGGGCTCGGCGGTCACGAGACCCTGAATCTCTACGCCGAGGCCATCGCCAAGATGCCGGAGAACCCCGGCATCCCGCCGCTCTTCCGCGACATCTTCAAGAACGCCTTCCTGCCCTACCGCGACCCGGAGACCCTGCGCGCCTTCCTCAAGATCATCGACGAATTCGAGTATGACCACTCCGAACGCCTGGGCGACGCCTTCGAATACCTGCTCTCGGTGCTGGGCAGTCAGGGCGACGCCGGGCAGTTCCGCACCCCTCGCCACATCATCGACTTCATCGTCGCGATCGTGGACCCAAAGAAGACGGACACCGTGCTCGACCCTGCCTGCGGCACGGCGGGCTTCCTGATTTCCTCCTACAAGCACATCATCCGGGCGAATACCGATAAGGACGGCCACAGCACCCTCACGCCCGACGAGCGTGGGCGGCTGGCCGCCAACTTCAAGGGGTACGACATCTCACCCGACATGGTGCGTCTGTCGCTGGTGAACATGTACCTCCACGGCTTCACCGACCCGCACATCTACGAGTACGACACGCTGACCAGCCAGGACCGCTGGAACGAGTACGCCGACGTCATCCTCGCCAACCCACCCTTCATGTCGCCGAAGGGCGGCATCAAGCCACACAACCGTTTCTCGGTGCAGAGCAAGCGCAGCGAGGTGCTTTTCGTGGATTACATGGCCGAGCACCTAACACCCAGCGGCCGCGCCGGCATCATCGTGCCTGAGGGCATCATCTTCCAGAGCCAGACTGCCTACACGCAGCTACGCAAGATGCTGGTGGAGGAGTACCTCGTCGCCGTCGTTTCCCTGCCGGCCGGTGTGTTTAACCCTTACTCTGGCGTCAAGACCTCAATCCTGATCCTTGACCAGGCGCTCGCGAAGCAGACCAACACCATTGCTTTTTTCAAGGTCGAAAACGACGGCTTCGGCCTCGGCGCCCAACGGCGTGAGATCGACAAGAACGATCTGCCGCAGGCCCGCGATGAGATCGCGGAATACCTGCGCCGCCTGCGTGCCCGTGAGTCCGTGGAGGGCTTCCAGCCGACGCTGGGGCTGGTGGTGCCGAAGGAGAAGATCGCGGCGAACGGCGACTACAACCTGAACGGGGAGCGGTATCGGGAGAATGGTGATCGAAATCACTTATTCCCGCTGGTCGCCCTGGGTGATTCGAGCCTGTTTCGGGTTGAGAGTGGAGGCACGCCCAAGTCAGATGTGGACGAGTACTGGAATGGAGGAATTCCGTGGGTCACGCTAGTCGATCTCCCTCACACAGACTTCATCTCTCAGATTAGATCGACGCAGCGGACGATTTCGGAGTATGGACTGCGCGATTCATCTGCAAGGCTGATTCCGACGAATTCCGTGATCGTATCCACTCGCGCAACGATCGGTCGGATCGGCATCAATCGAATCCCACTAGCCACCAATCAAGGCTTCAAGAATGTCGTGATCGAAGATTCAGCGCATGCAATCCCTGAGTACGTGGCGCTCGCAATTACACGACTCGTGCCCACAATGAAACTTTGGGCATCGGGCGGGACGTTTGCGGAGATTTCGAAATCGAAGTTCTGCGAACTCGAAATACCCCTTCCTCCGCTGGAGGTGCAGAAGGAGATCGTGGCGGAGATCGAGGGCTACCAGAAGGTCATCGACGGTGCCCGTGCCGTCCTCGACAACTACCGTCCCAACATCCCCATCAACCCCGACTGGCCGATGGTGGAGTTGGGGGAGATTTTCGACATTACATCCAGCAAGAGGGTCTTTGAGTGCGAATGGAAGACGGAGGGAGTCCCGTTCTACCGGGCGAGAGAAATCGTCCGGCTCGCGCGCAATGGGAATGTCGACAACGATCTGTTCATTTCGGAGGAGATGTTCGAGGAATATTCCGCCAAGTACGGAGCACCCCAAGCTGGCGACATGATGGTAACCGGCGTCGGCACTCTGGGTGTTTGTTATGTTGTCCGAACCGGAGATCGGTTCTACTTCAAGGACGGAAACATCATCTGGCTGAAGAAAAGGACAGACAACGATACCGATTTTGTGAGGCATCTCTTTGAAACGGATCATGTGAAGAGACAGATTCTGCAAACTGCTGGTGCGACAGTGGGGACCTTCACAATCATCAACGCGAAGCGAACCAAAATCCCCCTCCCGCCCCTCGAAACCCAGCGCGCCATAGTCGCCGAGATTGAAGCCGAGCAGGCGCTGGTCAATACCAACCGCGACTTGATCACCCGGATGGAAAAGAAGATCCGGGCCACGCTCGCCCGCGTCTGGGGCGAAGAAAAGGATACAAAAAACTTTGTATCTGAACTTTAGTCATACTGACGGTTTGTTATGGGATACCCCGACACCATGTCCATGAAAATTATTTTGCACAAAATACCACAAAAAAAGTTGATTGGCTTTTGCTCTGTAATATCATCAAAAACCATTGAACAGCTTCAAACGTGTTGTTTTCTACAGGAAATGCAAGGATATTTTGATTGATTTTTCATCCGCCTGGGATATTATGTAAGAAAAAGACAAATTAACATAATAATTGCTGGGCACCTGAAGTAATGGAGGTGAAGGAATACGAGGCGATATCAGGATTATATAGATCAATTTGCCCTTGGAACGCATTACGGCGTATTTATAGACGATACCGGTTCGCCCGGTCTACAATCCACCCCGACTAATTTGCACCCAGAACGTAAGTCTTGGGTTGGCGTTGTCGTTTCTCCTTCACAAATGCCTGAAGTTATGAGACAGCTCCCAGGGGCACTGAAGCAACTTCATCAAAACACCGGGGCTAAGGAGTTCCATTTTTGTGATATATATGCTGGAAAGAAGGAATTCAAAAATATTGATCTACAAGTACGCCTTGGGGTTTTCAAGTTCATGGCAGAGATTTTCAGCATATACGGATTCCCCATTTTTGTCCAAACCCTTGACCCTATTACGCTCAAAGACGTTCGCCAAAGGGCATCTTTTCCTGATAAAATGGGACCGTTCAATCTGAAAAAACAAGAAGATTTGGCACTCGTCTTTCTCCTAATTCGCATAAAAGGGTACCTTGAACAAACAAGGCTTGCCTTGGAAACCGGGCGAGTTTTCGTTGACGAAGGATTCAAGAAGAATGGGGTCGCAATTCACATTCCTTTCTGGGAGTCTGTGTTTTCTGACGGTTTGATATGTTTTGCGTCATCATCCTCCATATTTCCCATTCAACTCGCTGACTTTGCGGCCTTTGCGTTAAACAGAACGCAATTGCTCATAGGAAAACCAACACTGAATTCTCTGGATGTAGAATTAATGAAGATATTGACGCCTATCGCTTGGAATTTTCAAAACATAGAGATGAAGGGTATAGAACTCACAGAAGTAATGGAAAACAACGATGTTGCTGACGGATAGATTGGAAAGAGACCTTATGTTGCCCAACCCGTTGATGCAGCCAATCGGCCATAAAGTGGCCTCTGGCTGATCCTTATGTTATCTCAAGAATGGAGGACTTAAGTGCCGCCTAAAGCTTTCATTTCATACAGCTGGACTTCTCCTAGTCATCAGGCCCTGGTGAAGCACTGGGCAGATCAATTGCTTTCAGACGGCGTTGATGTCGTCCTCGATATCTATGACTTGAAAGAGGGAAATGACAAATATGCATTCATGGAGCGCATGGTAACGGATGAGGCGATCACGCATGTTTTGGTTGTATCAGACAGGATGTATTCCGAAAAGGCTGATGACAGAAAGGCTGGAGTTGGGACCGAATCGCAAATCATTTCGCGGGAGGTGTATGAGAAGGTAGAACAGTCCAAATTCATCCCTATTGTCTGTGAGGTTGACGACAAAGGCAATCCATTCTTGCCCACTTTCCTTAAGTCACGAATCTGGATTGACTTCACAACTCCAGAAGCTGCAAATGAGAATTGGGAACAGCTCATAAGGGTGCTCTACGGGAAGCCTCTTCACCAAAAGCCCCAGGTTGGAAAAGCTCCGGTCTATCTTGCCGAGGACTCAGGCGTTCCACCTAGCCCTGCGCTGTCGAAGTACAGCGTACTCAAGCAAGCAGTTCTCCATGGAAAACCTGCTTTGGCCCTTTATAGGACAGGATTCCTCGAAGCCTGTATCGATTTTGCGGACAAGCTACGGGTTAGAAAGCGTCCTGATGTGACCTCACTTGGCGAGAAGGTGTTGGCGGACTGCGGTTTAATGAGACAGGTTCGCAGTCACATAGCTGATTGGGTCCTCCTCACTGCTGTCCAAGATAATCAATTTCCCGAACCTCTCTCTTTTTAAAACAACGGTTTAGGACAGGTAAATCCTCCATTCTAAAACCAGGTTGCCCTATCATGCAGTCACTGTATGGTGTTATGCTGT
>Ga0209606_1001718_pt1 | contig 26351 bp, 16 predicted proteins | sample AD_UKC057_MetaG_FD_184412 | JGI IMG/M metagenome (GOLD analysis project Ga0209606, IMG submission 184412) | Active sludge microbial communities of municipal wastewater-treating anaerobic digesters from USA - AD_UKC057_MetaG (SPAdes) (version 2) | ecosystem: Engineered > Bioreactor > Anaerobic >...
GGTCAGCACGATGGCGGGAATCTGCCCGGCGAAGCCCACTATGCCCAGCCAGAACGCAGCGGTCTTTTCATCGGGGAACATGGTGCCGACCAGCCACAGGAGGGCGGTCCGCTGCATCCAGGTGCCCGTCAGCGAGATACCCTGACCTACGAAGAACAGGCGGTAATTGCGCGAGCGCAGCGGCCGGACGACATTGGCCCACCGCGACCCGTTGGCTCTATTTGAGACAGACTCACTCACTCGGGCATTCGCTTTCGGTCCTGAATCGGGGACATACGCAACACCAGACGGACACGCTTCGCTCCCGATCAGTCGCAGGTTTGAGTCCGTCAAGGCGCAGGTCAGCGACTACCCCCGGAAGTGTGCCGGCTGAATTGGCAAGCGCACGCACATTACCATCCCCGCCGATCCAGGATACACTAACAATTGATATTCGACCAAAACTCACGGTCTGGCTTCAACTTCTGCCGCAATAGAACCGTGACGGTCTGATGAGACGGCTAATGCCCCAAGGCAGGCGGCTCAAGTCGCGGCCTTCCCTGCGTTGTAGATATCGCTCATACGCACAGCCCCCTATTTGCTCCAAAGACAGTTTAGCCCATGTGGGTAAATTTAGAAAGAGACGGGAAGGTTTGTTTGACGGGATGAACAGGATTGGCGGGATGGCCTTCCCAATGCAGAGAGTGAATTGTAGCGCCCGACCTCGCGTCAGGCGTCCGGACGTCCGACACAAGGCCGGACGTCCGACACAAGGCCGGACGCCACATTGGGAAAGCAGTGGCGACATCTTTGCGGTCTTCTTTGTGTCGTTGTGCCTTGGTGCTTCTATCGCAAGAAACGCCTCGACACAAAGCCACTCTGTTCATCCGTGGACGCGTATTCGGCATCCAGGCGGTTTTGGAGACCTGGCGGTCGGAACAGTGGCTGGGTCGGGAGACCCTGCCACAGCGGGGAGGCGCTGGCGTCGGCATGGAACGTCTGCGGCGCCCCGTGAGCCACCACGGCTTGCTGTTCCGCGCCGGAGGTGCGGTACAGGGCCTTTCCAACGAGCTCCGCCATGCCGGCTTTGGCCGAGTCTGAGTGTATGCGGTAGGTCACCTGTGCCGGCAACGCAGGCGGCCAGATCCAGGCGAAGTTCAGTTCGCCCGAGTCGCCTTGGACAGGCGCGACGGCAGGCGGCTCGGTGGCATCGACGATACTATCAAAGGTCCAACCCTCCGGCAGCGTTTCCACGAGCCCCAAGGCCGAGACCGGTTCCGCGCCGACGCCGGTGAATGTTACCGTCACTTCAGAGGCGTCTCCGTTCGCGGCGGTCCCGCGCACGGCATAGAGCGCCGGGAGGGTTACAGCCGGGGGCAGAACCATCTTTTCATCGGCCTTAACGCTGTTCGGCATTGCTTTGGCGGCGAGCCCCGGGGCGTAGCCGTCTTCGGTACCTTCCGCGAGATGGTAACCGCCCAAGTTGTAGAACTGAATCACGCGCAGGATCTCCGACACGCTGATCTTCCAATCCTTCGGATTGTAGTCACTGTCGTGCGGCACGCAGCAGGGGTCCAGCGCTTCCGAAAGGCCGGGTTCGTACCCGTCCTCGGTCCCAACGGCACAGTGATACCCGCCAAGGTTGTAGAACTGGATCACCCGCAGAATCTCCGACACGCTGATCGTGTAATTCGCGGGACTGTAATCCAGCGAATGCTGGACGCGTTCCGCTACTGAACCCAGACAGCCAATTGGCGCTGTTTGCTCAGCGCCACCCGCACCCTGGTAATGCACATCGCCCGAGAAAGGCACCTCGCCCGTCTGACCAGAAGGCACATTCACCCGGTACGTGAGCGTATAGGGGGACTCGGGAATGCAAATCCAGATGAATTCGAGCGTGCCGGTTGCGCCGAGACTCGGGATGGTCGCGGGGCCGCATCCCGCCGGGTCGAAGCTTACCAGCGAATCAAACGTCCACCCCGCCGGGAGCTCTTCGACCACCTCCAAGGCGCTCAGATCGTCCGCTCCCAGGTTCTCGATGGTCACCCTGACTTCCTCGACCCCCGGCGACGCATACTTGTAGTACCAGAACGAACGGTTCGCAACAAGGTCTCCACACGTCACGACGATGTAGTCTGTCCTCGTTTCCGTGTCCGAGCCGTATGCGTTCTGAACCGTCAACGTCACCGCGTAGAGGCCACATTCGGCATAATCATGGCTCGGATTCTGCTCCGAGCTCGTGGTTCCGTCGCCAAAGCTCCACAACCACGATGTGGGGCTACCGGACGACTGGTCCGTGAACTGCACACTCAGCGGAGCGCAGCCGCTCGTGGGTGTCGCGCTGAAATCCGCCGCCGGGACGGAATTGCCCGGGAAAGACTCACCGGAGCGCGGGTCGGTACCGGCGTTGTACTCATCGAGGTTGGAGTACGTATCCAAGTCCGGATCGCCGCTGGCGCCATCGTCGCCGGCGCCGCTGTTCGGGTTGAGGCCGTAGTCGACTTCCCATCCGTCCGGCAAGAGGTCGTCATCGGAGTCGGAATCCAACGGGTCCGTCAACAGCAGGTTCACTTCCTCGCCATCGGTCAAGCCATCGCCGTCCGAATCCGGATTGTCCGGGTTTGTACCCAGCGCGATTTCCTCGACCCCCGTGAGCCCGTCGGCGTCCGTGTCTGTATTTCCATACGTGGGCATCAGCCCTTCTTCGGCAAACCAATGCAGCAACCACCGAGGACGCTCGACCGCCCATACGTCGCGGATGAAGGTGTTCATGGGTTGGTAAAGCAGGACGTCGTTCACTTCGTTATACAAGTCATCAAACAGAACCTGCGCATTGGCTGTGCCCAGAACTCCGCCCGGGCCAAGCAATACACAGGCGCGCGCTTCCCAGGCAGCCCTGAAGTCATCGTTCTCGCGCAAAGCCTGGTACAGCTTGGCAATTGGGGAGTCGTCCCGGTTTGTTCCCGGCGCCCGCAGGAAACTCCAGCCGTCGGTCAGGTGGAAGGGATTATCCGAATAGGGTTCCACCGTAAAATCTTCCGCCGAGTCGGACATGGCGTAATAGCACATTTCCATATCCCAGACATAGAAGCGCCAGCGGCTCAAACCCGCATCGGCACTGCGTTCACGGGCCATGTACCAGTTATTTCGCGGCCAATCGAAATTCGCGCCATAGCATTCGATGATGAGATAGTCGATAAAGTTGTCGATATCCATCATCGTCGCGATCGCCGCGTAATTCGTTGGGTCGGACAGGTCGTTATTCTCCGCGAAATCATTCAGCGCAAACCAGGCACCCCAGTCGCCTTCCACGAGTTCACGTCGGTCGTATTCCGCTTCATCGGTGCCCTTGACAACATCCCAGCCCGTATTACTTCCATAGGCGTGCTGGAAGAAGTCTTCGGAATAGCGTTCCACGGGATTGTAATAGCCCTTAAAATAGCCGTTCAGGTAGAAATGAACGAAAGTACCCATGCACGTTACATTACCCATTTGAGCCATCAAACGACGGCTCATTTCGTCCTTGACAAAGGGATTGTAGGGATCGTCCGTGCCCGCGCGCATGACGATATGCTTCAGGCTGTACAGGTTCGCATTCGGGATCAGGGGATACAGCAAGCGCGAATTTCCGTATTCATCCCGGAAATAGTAGCGGAACGAAATCTTGTACACGTAATCATCCCAGGGATCATCGATGGCTGCGGCGATCCGGTATCCTTCCCGGCGCCCCGTGCTGCCGTGTACCCGGATACCGCAATCCTCCTGGAAACCAAGCAGCTCAGACGAAGCCGGCGCGCCGGATGGATCGAAGAACTCCAGGGAAACCTTGCGCTCCCATTCATCGCCGTGCTCCAGGAACGAATTGAAATCGCCGCTATTGAGGGGCTGCCACTTCCCCGAATCATCGTAATAGCCGCCATTGATGACCATGATGCCGTCCGGCGCCCATAGATCCTTCGCCGGATCGCCCACCACGCACAGCGCAGGCAAGCTCTTCTCCAAGGCACTCGCGCCGATGATATAAGTCGCGGTTACCACCCTTGACCCGATGTACCCTGGCGCATAGGCGATCGCGCGAATCACCCTATTCGCGGTCACGGGGAGCGGCACGGCATACAGGGTGCCAGTCACCTGATTCGGCAGCGAACCGTCCTCCGTGTAATAGATCTCGGCGCCCGGGTCTGTGGCCGTAAGGCTCAGGTTAAAGGGCGCGTCGTAATGGCCGTGAATATGGCTCAAGACAGGCGCGGCCGTTACGTCAGCCTGAGCGCTGTCGTAGGCATTGGGCGCGCCGGGCGTAGGTACTACCATGAACCCATGCAGCTCCGGTTCCGGCAACCCCGTGTCCATGCCGACCAATCCATAGGAAACGTCCGTGCGCTGCTCGCGCGCCGGATAAGCATACGCCACAGTCGGCACCGACGGATCCTGGACGAGGGCAACGTACTCGCCGTCCGCGTCCAGCTTGAAGTTGGTGTGCAATTCACCCGGCACCGCCGAACGATTCTTGTCCGAGGCAAAAACGACCAGAAAACCGCCGGGACCAATCGTCACATCCGGCAGCAGCCACTTACTCGGATTCAGCTCATCATCCGTCAAGGCCCAACCCAGCAGCGACACCGGATCGTCCGTCGCGTTATACAGTTCAATCCAGTCCGAATACTTCCCATCTTCATCCTGCAGGCCACTGCCATTAGAAGCGAGATATTCATTAATGATCACCGGCGCACCCGGACCCAACACGATGACATATCCCACCTTTGTCTCGGTCACGTTGTCCGAAGCGGTAATCGCCGTCAACGAAACGGTGAACTGTCCCGGCGCGCCATAAACATGATTCGGCGCCTCATCCGCGCTCGTTCCGCCATCGCCAAAATCCCATACCCAGCCAATAACGGGGAGCGCGCCCGCCACCGTCTCATTGGAACAAGTCAGCGTTTTGCCCTGGCGGATGACCCGGTGCGATACGTCAAAATCAACTTCCTGCGCTTCCAGTCGAAATGCCAACACCAACGGAAGCAGGCACAGAATGAGCGAACAAAAGACGCGAGGACCACAAAAAGAAGACGCTCTTCCTGGTATACCACCGAATTGCGCTCTACCGCTATGGCGCATGAAGTCACTCTTTGGCCCCAGCATCCACATTATCTCCAAGCCATGACTTCCACCCGAGAACCGGAAAACGCACCTTTCCAGTCCGTACTCATCCAGGCTAACGAGAAAGCCCGGTGCAGAGCGTAGCACTATTGCCGGAGAATTCAAAGGAATCGAATGATCCGCCAGGACTTTCCCCACAATGCCTTGCGCCCAGGTCTGCCACCGGGGGCTAGCCCGCGAACACCCTCAACCTATACCTTAGACCCAACCCCGGATCTGTCCCACTTTCGCTGACGGCAAACAGGGGCACAAAAAAGAGGATTTCTGTTGCCGTAAGTCCTTGCGTATCAATGGTAGCGGGGGCGGGATTCGAACCCGCAACCTTTGGGTTATGAGCGCATTACCGCCCATATCCCTAACCTTTTGAAACCGCGGTAATTACAGAAACCCCAAGCCAGTTGCTTCCTGTAGGGGCGAGGAACTCAGACGACGCCTTAGGTGCCCTCGCAAAAGGGCTTGCATCGAACGCGCATTTGATGGCTCAAGCGAGTCGCTCCGACAAGACTGGCTGCCCTGAGCCCCCTTCCTTGTCAGAACAAAGCTCTCACGCACGCCCAGTGCCTTTTCGCCAGAATGCCGCTCCTGCCGGCATGCTTCAGCGTAGCTGCCGATTCCGGGCGATTGATTCGCACGGCCAGTCTCTGGTTAACTCTGGTAACAGCATCTCCAGAATCATGATGGTGGCGTCGCGGGTACAGTCTCGTACCCCTCAGTCGAGACCAGGACGAGGAGGTCCACTTGTCGTGCGGGATGACCTTACGAACACGCCCACGAATTCAGGGTGCGCCCCGAACAATGCGTGCTTCTTGCGCAACTTGTTCTGCCTACCAGATGGCGCGGACCATCAAGGAGGACGTGCGGGCCGCCACCCAACTGAGCGCCCCGGGAGGGGCGGGTTGCAGAAAACAAGGCAGAGTGATGCGGAACGATGCATGCCTCGTCTCGCCGCACGGCAGGTTTGGAAAAACCGGGCGCAGCAAAGGAGAGCGTGATGAACCCGCGTGAGCGAATGCTGGCGGCGCTGAAGGGACGGCCGGTCGACCGCGTGCCTCTTCTCTTGCTGGGCTTCCACGACGGCTTCCCCCAGCAGACGGACGACCCGGGCAAGCGGGAAATCCTCAGCCGTATGGGCGAACATCTCCATTTTCTCTACGAGTGCCCGTCGCAGGTCAACCGTTATCTCGTTACCCCGCCTCAGCGCCTGCGGGAAGTCAAGTGGGAAGAGGGGAACGGGAAAACGGTCACGACCACGGTGATAGATACGCCTCGGGGACCCTTGACCGCGGTCACCGAGCGCAACCACGCCACCGATACTGTGTGGACCCTGAAGTATCCCGTGGAAACCCTGGAGGACATCGCGAAGCTGCAGTCCGTTCCCTGGGAACTGCCGGCGGGCTTGGAGCCTCCCGACCTGTCCTCGCTGCCGGGCGCCTTCGCGACGCGGGGCATTGTCCATTCCGGCGTATCGTCGCCGTTTGTGTGTGTTGCGGGCATGATGCGCTACGAGCGGTTCCTGGAGCTGTGCGCTACCGAGCTGAACCTCCTGAGGGAACTGACCCAACTGTGCCTGGACCGGATTCTTGACGTTCTGGATGTGCTGCTCTCCCAGAACAGTGTCGAGTGGGTGTGGATGGGCGGCTGCGAGTGGGTGACTCCCCCGATGGGTTCGAACCGGGTCTACGACGAGTTGGTCCAGCCGTTCGAGCGGCGGGTCATCGAACGGGTCCATGCGGGTGGGGCGTTGAGCCACGTGCATTGCCACGGCAACGTCCGCTCGACCCTGGCACGCGTGATCGAACGCGGCGCGGACTACTTCGAGCCGGTGGAACCGCCTCCGGACGGCGACGTCAGCTTTGCCGAGGCCAAAGAGCTTGCGGACGGCCGGATCACCCTCGGGGGAAACATCGAGGCCAGGCTGCTGGAACACGAGGAACCGGAAGTCGTCGAGAAAGCGGCGCGAAACGCATTCGAAGGAGGCAAGGCCAGGATGGTTCTCCAGACGACGGCCGAACCGCTTGCCCGGATGACGTCCCGGATGGTGGAGAACTATCACCGGATGCTCGACGTTTGGGAAGAGCTCTCACCGGCGTGAGCGTTCCTCCGAGGGCCCGGAGGCAGGCGCTGGTGCAGTACGCGGGACCTTGCGGCATTGGGGTATCCGATATTTCCGCGAAACCTGCACGTCGAGGCATCGTAGATGAAGAAGCGGCGGTCCAGGGCCTGCGCCACGGAGTTTGCCAAGCGGGTCTTGGCGCGTCCGTGATCCCCGATGAGCAACAAAGGGGGGCCCGTGAGAAGCTCTCTCTGCATAGCCGTTGGCTTGTGCGCCAAGTTGGCGAACAGACAAGAGAGGCCGTAGAATGACAAAGAGAGCGGTAAGCCGTCTCTGAGCGTGTGGATTGTCGCGCCATCGCCCTTGGACGAAACCAGCCCTGGCATCTTGGGAGAACCGAACATGGCAAAACGGACCGTGTGTGCGGCCTTTCTGGCTTTTCTTCTGCTGGCGCTGAATGCGTCCATCCCGGCGGCTCCGACCGAAGACGCGGTCCGTGTGAAGCGACTGGCTATCGTGACCGGGAGTCCGAACAGCGAACCCGAGAACAAAGCCGCTGATATCTTGAAGACGCGGATTCTCAAGAGGAGTTCCGTGACCGTCCAGATCGCTCAGGAAGATGCTCCCGATCTTCAGGAGGTCATATCTCAAGCCGAGGCGGTCTTTGTGCTCGGCATACCGGGCGGCACGGGGTTCGCCTCACGTGTGATGCATGATCTCGGTGTGCGATTGCCGGCTCTGCCTGGCTCGGACAAGATCCATCCTGAAAGCTTTGCGGTCAAGACCAAGATCGTTGAGGGCCCCAAGGCGCTCATCTGCGTCGCTGGCGCGGATGAGCGGGGCATGCTCTACGGCGTGGGGTACGTTCTCAGAGCCGTGACCTGTTTGTCTGATGCGCTGCTGCTGCCCAGGATTGACGCACAAGACAAACCCGCCTTCCCCCTCCGGGGCGGAAGACCAACCGGACCGGGTAGCCGGGCTCGCCAGTTCGGCAACCTCCGTCCGCAGACCCCCGGGGAAATGACGGAAGTCATGGAAGACTTGATGCTCCTCGGGTGCAACATCTTCGAAGGGGAACCCGCGTCTATTCGCGCCTACGGCATGCTAACGACCTTCGGCCGCACGGCCAACGAGATGCCTCCGGGGTTCCCGGCCGAATGGCGAGCTGATGGCGGCCGGGCGGCGCGGTATGTCTGTCCGTCCGTTCCCGAGGCCAGAAAGGCCTTGCTCGAATCCTTCGACCAGATGTTCAAGGATGCCCCGGATTACGACTTCTTCACGACGAACTCCGGGGACGAGGGAGGATGCCGTTGTGAGAAGTGCATGCCTTGGGGCGACAAGTATATCGCCCTCGTTCACGATATCGCCGGCATCCTGCACACGTACCATCCCCGCTGCAAGGTCTTGGCCACGAATCAGGATCTGACAAACGAAGGAAACCGCGCCATCTTCGAGTATCTCAACCACGGCGACACAAGCTGGCTCTATGCGATTCGATACGGACCGGGCGCGGATGAGATGCAGACCTACATCCGGGGGCCCGTCAATCCACAATGGTTTGAGTACGAAGGGTTCGGACCGCTCGGCAACTATTTGAAATTCATGCATCATGAACTGCCCCCTACAACGAACATCGTCCTTTACAGCGACATCACGCACTGGATGCAGGCGCAGTTCGCCGTGCCGCATCCCGACGTCGCACTGGCGGCCGTGTATGACCGGCGATCGTGGAATGCGCGGCCACGGAACTTCCACAAAGTGGGCCAGGAGATCCTCCACTACGCGCTCGGCGATATGCATTACAGCGAAGGCATGCACGACGATTTCAACAAGTGGTTCTGGTATCGACTGCTCTGGAATCCGCATCAGGACGCCGAATCCATCACGAGGGAATACTGCCGCTATTGGTTCGGACCGGAAGCGCAGGAAGAGGCCGCTCAGGCAATTTTCCTCATGGAGGAAACGCTCGAGAAACCGGTGGCCGGCAATCCAGGCATCGCAAGGGCCGTCGAGCTGCTCCATGCCGCCGGAGCGAAGATCCCGCCGAACCTGCTGAAGACCGACTACCGCTGGCGAATAATCCTCGAAAAAGCGCTGATGGACCGCTACATCCAGCTTGAACTCGAACGTGGTCACGCGCTCAAAGGCGAGGCCGGCCGGTTGCTGGCTGACGCGGATGCCAGCCACAATCCCGCCGCGCAAATCCAGCAGGCTGTCCAGCTCCTCGAACAGCCTATCGAGACCGATGAAATGAGGGCCGTCATGGCCGAAGCGTTAGAGCTGGCAGAGGAGGCTAACACGATAATCGGCTATCGAGAGCCCGCGCCCTTCATCGTTCCGGCGCTCGACCTCACCGAAATCGGCTGGTGGACCAAGGTGCTGCGGCAGGCCTTGGCCCGCGCGGACGACGGAGGGCTTCGGAACGCCGCCAAGATGCTTCTCTATTATGATGAGCCCGGCGCGGGCGGATTCTACGATGACGTCGGTTGGCCGAATGAATCCCCGCACCTTGTCGCCGGTGAAGCTCTGTGGGGGTTTAACCCCTTCCCCGGCCCGGCCAAGCTCTCGCACTACAACTTGGCGTACTCGATGAGGACGGAGGCCCCCGTGGCGTTTCGATACGACGGTCTCGACCCGTCAGCTCAATATGTGGTGCGAATCTCCGTTGGCGCGCACCTCGACGGGGACTCATCCTTTCTTGAAGGAGTTCGATTGACCGAGGGATTGAAGGCCGACGACACGGTCATCAGCGACGGATTTGACATCCCGACCGAAGACATGGTCTTCCACGAATTCGAGATTCCAAAGGAAGTCTCTCAGGATGGCATGCTGAACATCACGCTCGTCCCGGGGCCCGGCCCTATCCCGGTCACTGGCTGCGCTGAGATCTGGCTCCTGCGAAAGGGCAACATGCCCTGGTCCGCGAATCCGTAACGTGGAGGCCCTTTGCGTGACCGCTCCTTTCGGCATGGCTCCCTGCTTGGCCGCCAGACCTCCGTCGGTCGGCCTATTCGCGAAATGTATGAGCGATAGACACGAATCGCGTTGCGCTCGGCGCCGATTCGGGGCTCCAGCCGCCTGTCAGTCCACTCACGAAACTGCGCGCGGGGATCGGCTTCGGATGAACCTCAGAAACGAGGGACCTGGCTGCGCCGCCGCGTCATTTCTCGTTCTTGATAAGCCAGACTTCGGCAACTTGCGTGCCACGTCCTGTAAGGCGGCTCCACCGGAGTTCGAGGATACCGTCGCTGGTAGCTTCACGCGGAATGGGGAATTCCAGCGGCGTGACCACCGGAGCCGGCTCGTCTTCCCCGGTCGGGAGCACCGCAGCGCTGTCGCGGTCGATCGTGTAGCGCACGCCATCGACGGTATGGCCGTAGGCGCCGTGGATCTCGTATGCGCCGTCCGCGACAAGCTTAACGGTCGCGTTGTACCGGCCGAGGTACGTCACGCGCACGCGGTAGGCGGCATTCGGCTCCAGGTCCTCGTAGCGCAGCACCAGCGGCGTCTGGTACAGGGCTTCACTCAGATCAAGCCACGAGAGGCGGTTTGGCTCGCCGCTATCGAACGTATGGTCTTCACGGGGCGTGGTGACGCCGGCCGGGTCGTCCCATAGCGGCTTTGGTTTAACGAGGTGGGGCTGCTTCCAGGCGCATCCGAGATCGTCGTAGTATCCGCCGGGACCAGGGTCTTCCCAATCGGCCACGCGCGCGAGACGTTGAAGCCGAACATCGCCGGGGGCCGGTTGTTCCGGCATGGACGCGGTAGATTCTCCGGCAAGGATGGCGTCGAGCTCACTTTCCAGCCAGACCTTGTTGTTCAAAGGGGTATCGAGGAATTCGAGCACCGCGCCACGCTCGGGGTTTTTAGCCTGGTAAGTAGCCACGTCCAGTTGGGCGCCGATGCTTTCGAAAAGCTGCGCGCCCAGCTCCAGTATGCGCGCCTTGAGTGGGGCTGTCCGCTCATCCTGGTCGGATTCCGCGAGGATTGCGCGCGCTTCTTCGATGGATTTCTCGACTCCCACGGAGTCCGCGCGCCGCAGGGCGGCGCAGGCGCGTTCCTCGATGTCATTCGCCTTGAGGAGGCGCAGGCGGGTGTAGCGGTCGTAGTATGCGCGAAGCAGGCATTCCTGGAAGCGCCAGTTGGCGAGCAGGGCTTCGTCCGCCCCCTTTTCGAGCGATGTCCAGAGAGCGAATGCTTCCTCAACGCCCGCATTCTCCGCGAGGGAGCCGTCGAAGTTCTCCTCAAGCATGTACAGCCCGTCACGCACTTGCTCGGCAATGTCCCACCCGAAGAAGAAACGCGCATAATCAAGCAGAATATCATCGACGCTTCGGTCGGGGTCCCATCCAAGGGCGGTCCACACAACTTTGTTCACATCGTCGCCTACGCCGTCAGAGTAGGTGACGAACCCGTCGCAATACTCGTCGAAGAGATTGTGAATACGGGCTTGACCTTTGGGCCGTGGCGCGAAGGGTTCTCGGCCGAGCGTTCGCGCCAGAGCGCGATCCCAGCCAGGCACCGGGTACTGACCCCGGACGCAGTGACCGATGTCGGCATAGCGGCGAATGGGATATTGTTCGGGGGTGCGTGCGCGCTGTTCCCCGGCCAGGATTCGCGTCCAAGCCCCGTATACGACCCCGGTAACCCAGTCCGGTTGTTCACGCTGGAGGTAATCAAAAAACCAGTTGTTCTGCTCGGGGTCGAATCCTTGATTGGATACCCAGATGCCGAGATTGGGATGAATCTTTCGTGCTTCTTCCGCGAAGCGGCCGACCCATTCAAGCATGAGATCGGGCCGCCGGTGCTCGCTGTGACCGTCGCCTCCTGTAAGATACAGGTGATCGAGATGGGGGATGGCGCGGAGGGTGCTCAGCTGGTGTTCGAACCCCGAATCCGTGCGTTCATCTGACCTGCCCGTTCCGCCGGACGCGCCCGTGAACAGCCAGAAGTCGTATCCGTAGTCCGCGCAGATGCGCGACCACGCCGCGGCCATCTCGCTTTTGGTCACCTTGGAGTGCGGGCCATCTTTTTCATTGGGGTCCGAGAACGAAGTCGTTTCGAAACTGTTGGCGCCAAAGGCAGCGAGTTCGCGCATGTACTGCTCATAGACCTCCGGCGTCCACGCGTCATAGCAGTGCGACAAGCTCCTGTAGCCGATTTGGTGGCCGCGATAGGGATAACGCGGCGCCGTGGACAGACGGTAATCAGACGCTACCTCGATTCTCCCCGGCGCCATGCGAAGCTGGAGCAACAATCGCCCGGCGGCGAAGAGGACCCCGCGCTCGTCCTGACCGATGAGCATGACCGCGGGCGGTTTGGCGTTCGCGTGTACAGCGATTGCGAACCCTTCCGCACTCTCGGGGACGGTCGTATCGGCAGCAAGGCCGCGGAGATTCTCCGGGATATGCTCTTTCCGGCACAGTAGGATGATGGGGCCGTCTCCGCCGGGCAGCGTTGCCGCCGAAGGCAACGTGATGGCCGTGCGTTTTGCGACCTCTTCCCTGAGCATGCGTGTTGCCGTGGCAACAACGTGGCTATCGTCGGGCGTAACAATGACGGCCCGCGTCAGGTCGAGAGTCTCAGCACCGTAGGCGCAATAGACGCCGATGACACAAAGAAGAAGAACCTGACAAACTCGACGCAAGCAACGTGAAACACGCATGACTTACCCCCTCCATTCGAAGTTCAGCGGCTTCCCATGGGCATCAGCATCGAAGCACGTCTTGACGGAGTCGAAACTCAAACCTCCGGCCGCAGGGTCGTCCGCGCCTTCGAGTGCGTTTTGGTTTGAACTCCTGGTATGGCACAAGACACCGCCTTGCGAACGCCTTAACCCCGTGAGCCGCTGAAGTACATGCTATACATTTTCTGCACGTTCTTCGAGTTTTTGGAAATTCTTGAAACAGAGACCTTTCTTATCGGCATTATGCGCGCGGATGCGATAGAAAGCTCTGTCTCGATCTCGCCTGATCCGGACATGTCTGCCGGCGCCTGGCGGAACAGTGGCGCATGCAAAGGTTTTACAAGGGGCTTAGCGTGGACTTCGAAGTCTTTGACTCCGCAACGGTCTCATCGCGCCAGACGATAGAGTTGGGCGAGCACGGGGAGGAGTAGCTTGCAAAGGCCGGCTCGGCGGCATGCTCCGCTAGCACTGCCGCCAAGCCCCCCGATCAACTGCGCTCGTGCCTTTTGCCTCGCGGGCGAACTGCTCCCGCGCAGTGCGTTCAACGGTACCAGCAGGAACTCTCGCGCGCGAAAACGTGGAGTCACGGTCGAAAATCAAACCTGCAGCCGCCCCGCGACGGCCTGTCTCACAAGGTTTTGCGCATCGGTTGAGTTTCTTCGCCATACGGGATGGATTCTCGGCAGGGACAGGGATTATTCAAAGCTGCTGGCTTGGCGGGTAGCGGTGTTCCAATTCATTCTCAGCCAGTTGTCGCCGAGGCGGAACTCGACGGTTTCCGCGGGGAATTGGACTTGCCCGTAAGCGTTGTCGTAGCGCATAGACTCGTGGAGAGGTACCGTCTTGCCGTTTTGTTTGAGGGGGCCGCGCCAACCGAATTCCAGGTGGCCTTGGGACGGGGAGTCGTAGGTTACGTTCAGACCCCGGTATGAAACCCTGGCAGCGGCGATGTGGTCCCTGAACGCCTTGAACGAACCGTCGGTGGCCCTGCGGCCGAGTTCGCAAATATAGAAGTTTTTCCTGCCCTGTACGATGATTTCGCGGTTCTCGTCTATGCCGGGTTTGTCCTGCCAGGTATAGGGGTGTTGCGAGCGGAACGCGAGGTAGCCGTCGCCTTTGCGCGCGAAAAGCCAGCCGTCGCGCTCGATGACCTCGTCGAATTTGTCTTTGGGCACCCACGCGTGCGTGAAGTCGAAATCGTTGGGCATGTAGAGAGCGTGGCCTTCTGCGATATTGTAGACGACGATGGAGACGTTCTTGAGTTGGGCGGCGCGGGGCAGGGTGCTGGAGCCGGCCCAGTAGTTTGGCGTCTCGCTGCGTTGACGATCGCGGGCGGGGTGGGTGGTGAAACACACGGCATCGGGTCCGAGCGTGGCTTGCCAGATGTGTTGCTGATCACCGCCGTAACCTTTGCGGTAATCCTGGGCCGTGCTGAGCATGTAGTTGGGCGTGCGATAGGTGTAGATATCGACTTGCTCGCGGGTATTGCGTTGCAGGTCGTGGCGGAAGACGTGCGCGACGAGCGGCAGCGCGTGCAGACGGCGCGCGTTCTCGAAGAATCGGCGGCGGCGCTGGAAAGGTTCGAAGAAGTCGTTCTGCCACCAGTGGAAGGAATCAAGCATACGGGCGGTGAGGTTGATGGTTCTTGGACAGGTGTAGGCTTCGAGGCTGAGCCAGACCATGCCGTCTTCAAAACTGTCGTAGCCGATTCCCCACGTGCGTCCGTCGCGCACACGGATGCCGATGCGCTGCCGGTTGAGGTATTCGGGGTGCTGCGTGTCGTTGGCGATATCTTCGAGGACGCGCGGCACGCGGTACGAGGTGCTCAGCGCGAGGCACGTTGCGCTCATGTTGGCGCCGGAGAGGACGCCGGCGCCCATCGCGAGATAGCTGACGCAGGAGGTGTTTTCGTCCGCGGCCCATTTTTTCTCGGCCTCGTAGGTGCGCCCGTGGGTGCTCCCAAACACACCGCGATAGGAGTTGAAGGCGATGTCCGCGAAGACCAGATCGATGACCATGCGCGCGCGCTGGGCGATGTCCTGATCGTGGCAGAAGTCGGCGAGGTCGAACAGCGCGGCGAGGTCTTCGTCGTAATAGACGTTGGATAACCATTCGCTGAAGCCGGTGCGGAACCGCAGGTCCAGCCAGCGCAAAATGCGCGGTTTGTTTACGGCCATCATTTCGCGGCCGGTGCGTCCGGAGTTGGTGAATTCCTCATCGCGGTACAACTGGCCCGCGAGGTAGCCCGCGGACGCGAAGAGGATGTGATGGTTTTCGGACCAGGTGCACATGGAATCGATGCCGGGTTCATCGGGCCAGTACTTGAAGTGAAGGACCGTGGCTTTGCATTTCTCGATCACGTCCCCGCTGACGCGCGGGTCGTTTCCGAACTGATAGAGCAGGCGGAGAATGCCGTGGAGCTTGAAGTCGGAGCAGTCGTGGCGCTCATCGATAGATTCGAGTGCGCTGAGGACGGCGTCTTCCTGAAGATCTCCGCCCGCTGCCAGCCGCGCCAATTCGCCGTAGGGGCCGTGGCCGTTGTCTTGGAGGCAGAGCTCCAGGAATGCCTGGCGGCGGGCCTGAAAATCGTGTAGCGCAGAGTCGTCCGCAACTGCGGGGACGGTTAGCGGGAAGAGGATGCACGCGAACAGCAGCGCCGGTCGGACCAGCGGTTTCATGAAACAGGACTGGAGCAACGTCTTACGCAGGGTCATCTAATCCGGGGTTTCCTGTACGGACTCGGCCGCGGTTAACAGAGATAGACTGTTGGCGATTGTGGACTCACTTTCCAAGCTTGTCAAGGCCGCTTTTTCAGCCTGGTTGCCTAAGACTCGTCCCTGTTGCCGGGCAAGAACTATGCGTGTCGGCCCAATCACCGGATAGGAAAGCCCTTGCTGGAGAGATCTTATTATCTCCATAACGACAAAAACGAACTCACACGGAGACACAGGGAACACGAAGATCGAATCCTCCGAAACAGAATGAGAGAGGAAGCATCATTTTGGATTGCGCGGTGGCGCTTCATCGTGAGACGGGTCCCCGGCCGTTGGAAACAGTGTACGAAGCGGTGCTTGCACGCGATTTGGAGGCCCGGGGTCTGCGCGTGGCACGCCAAGTTCCCATCCCCATCGAGCTCCGCGGGCTCCAATTCGACGAAGGGTTTCGTGCGGAGCTCATCGTGGAGGATACCGTTCTTGTGGAACTCAAATCCGTGGAGAAGGTCTCAAAGGCGCACCACAAGCAGGTGTTGACCTATCTGCTGTTGACGGATATCAGACTCGGCTATCTACTGAACTTTGGCGCGGCTTTGATGAGGGACGGCATTCCCCGCATCATGAACGGGGATGTTGAGCAGATTCCGCTTCGGTGCAGGCACCATTTCTCCCGCGTCCTTTGTGTCTCCGTGTGAGTTTCCCCAATTGTTGTGTTATCCGCGATTTGCGTGTCGGGCCCACGTCTTGAACTCGCCAGCTTGTGTCTACATAATGGCGGACAACTTCCCTGTGGTGGCCGCGAACGAGTCCATACAAGAAGCCTCGGGCAAGCAGAGGAGGCGGAGCTTGACGATGGACCAAGCCGAACTCACGAAGCGCTTACGTTCCGCGTCGGACTTGTACAATCAAGGGAAATGTGTCGAGGCTCTGGCACTTCTGGACACCCTCGAGCAGGCGCTCCCCAACACCCGGGAGACTATGTGGATGCGGGCGCAATGCCTCAGACGTCTCGAAAGGCTGGATGAGACCAGCCAGGTTTGCGGCGCTCTGATTGCACTGTTCGGCGACGAGCGCGCCATCGCCATGAAGGAGGACCTTGTCCGACTGGCGGCGCCCCTGACAACGCATTCCGGTCTTGATGATGCCCCAAGAAAAGGCCATCGCATCCTCGGCATCGACATGGCTCGCTCCCTCGCTATCTTCCTGATGATCATCGAGAACTACAAGAACGCCATGGAGGCCCATGGAGACAGACCCGGCTGGCTGGTCTGGTTCTTCTCGCATATCGAGGGCCGGGCGGCGCCGGCCTTTGTGACGATCATGGGCGCGGGCCTCGTGCTCCTCGCGCATAAGGCCCTGGAATCGGGCGATTCGGCGCTCAGGCGGGACAGCACGTCGCGCATAATCAAGCGAGGGGTGTTTATCGTCTTCTTGGGCGTCTTCAACTACCAGATCTGGCCAGGCGACATTCTTCATTTCTATGGTTTCTACATGGCCCTTTGTGCCTTGTTCCTCTTCAGACCCTCATGGACGCCCCTGGCCGGCGCCGCGGCGGTGATGATCGTGGCTTACATCATCAATCAGGCCTTCGACGCCAGGATCGGATGGGAAAACGGGCATATATGGTACAATGGGTATTTGACGCCCCGCGGCTTCATTCGCAACACCTTTCTGAACGGCTACCATCCGGTCTTCCCCTGGACCGCCTATGCCTTGGTCGGCATGTGGCTCGCACGGAGGCCGATATTCGACAAAGAAGGGCGGCGCCGCTACCTTCTCATCTTCATCCCCATCACATTGCTGCTCGAATTCGCAATGAGTTACCCCGGTTTCCTGCGCCTTTTCCGCGATCCCGGCACGGGCGTGGCCTTCATAGACGGAATACTGCGACTCCTGGTAACACGACCCAGTCTGTTAGTTATGCTGGCGCGCCAGCTGGCCGCTATTTCCATGATTCTCGTGTGCCTCGAATTGGCGGACCGGTTTCAGGGATCGCGCATCATCGGGGCACTGTCCGCCACCGGCCGCATGTCCCTCACCCACTACCTCGCACACACGCTGCTCGTCTTGGGTCCCATGTTCCTGTTGGGGGTACTGCAGCAAAGCCGGATGACCTCGTTCCTTATGTCCTGCGGGTTCTTTGCTGCCGCGGTCACGTTCTCGGTAGTCTACTCGAGACGGTTCAAACTGGGGCCTCTCGAGGCCCTTATGCGCCGCATCACGGGGTAGAATCGCGTCGCGATTCCTATGCTATCCGCAGTCGCCCTATGCGGCGGCTGTCTTCCCCGTGCGGAGTACGGACATTGAAGGAGCGCTTACCGTGTCTCGCAGTCCTCGGGAAAGTCCTTATTTGGAGAGGGCAGAACCCGTCATCGAGTATTTGCAGGTAGAGAACCGAGGACTCGGCAACAATCCCATCGAGTTGGGCAACGAGGCTTGTCGCGTCGAAGGAAGCATTGCTTGCCGCAATCGCTTCAGCGGGATGCTCCGCTACTACTGCCGCCAAACCGCCGGATCCGCCCCTCATCGCAACCTGTGGATTGAGAGCGAGCCGCGTCCTGTCATGGAACTGGGAGCCACGAAACGAGTTATCCAACCCGGGCGTTTACGACCGCGACTCAAATCCCGCCCCGAAATCGGCGCTCGACAGACCACTTCAGAATGCTTTGTGGCACGATCCAAGTTCTTTGCATACGGCGGACGGATTCTCAGGAATGACAACTCACACGTGGCGCAGGTCGACGATGGTGCGGCCGTTGCCGAAGAGCTCGCGGAACCGGCGACGGCTGATCGTGAGCTCAACGACCTTTGACGTGTCGCCGGGGTGGGCCTTGTCGAGCGCAGCGACCAAGGCATTGGAATAGAGGCGGTTGGCGTTGTGGAGCTTGGCAGCCTGGGACACGTGACGGCCCCTGCCCGAGCGCCGGTAGACAACGGCCGTTTGTTGGGGAAGGGGACACCCGCTCATGGCGGCGGCGCCGACCGTTGTAGCGGTCACGAGAAACGCGCGCCGGGTCAGTCGCGACTTAGCCATCACAATACTCTCCGCCACACCGTAATCACGGTGACAATCGGCTCAAAAAGGGCGGAGGGACCTTAGCATCCCTGTCGGTTCGTCAGTTCCCTGACGGCCCGTCCTCGAGGAAGACAATCGCTAAGGATCGGTGAATTGCCGCTGCTCTCCACAGACCGGGCCCTCACCTCACGGCTCACCGGAAGACTCCTCGCCTCCCGTCTCAGCGTATAGCTGAACCTCCTCTACCGCATCTTTCAGGTTAGCGCCCAGACCCAAATCTGTCAAGGGAATTCTGCTTCCAGAAGTTCCCCCAGAATTAGCCTGCCTGTTTGTGTAACCCTTTTTGGTATAGCCTTGTGTGTGGGAGCCGTGGTTGCCGTGCCTGAATTTTGGGGGATATTTCGATAGGTTGAAGGGGGCCTCTCTGAGGGTGAGAATTGTTGGTGAAAAGAAGCGCAACTCCCACCCCGGCAAGGAGGCCTGCTCATGAACGGGCGCAGAACTGCCCCGCGCGGTTCAAATCAGAGAGCTGATGCTCGATGATATCCCTCGGGTCAGGTGTCTGTCTGCTGTCAAACTGCACCCCTTCGTTCTCAAGCGGCATCATGGCCGCCGAGTAAAGCGGCAGGCGAAAACAGGAAAACACTTCATAACGCCCACGCAACGGGTACCGGCAGGAAGCCGCGGCGCCCCTTGCTCGCGGCCTCGGAGAGGCCACGAAACCCATGGCGGCGCCCGCGGTCGCCCGCGAGCTGCCTGGGCGCGCGTTTGTCGAGCATTTCGTGAGCATCCGGCTCTGGGAATGACGCCAATTTCGGGTGGCCACAACCGACTGGGAACTGAAACGGCACTTTGAGATAATCTGGGGGCCGGTGGACAGACCCCCGGAAAACCTCAAGGAGTGACCAAGCCATGGATGTGGTTAGATTCAACTTCCCTACGTGCATTCTGTTCGGACCCGGCGCCCGGCGCAAACTGACCGGCCTCCTCCGCGCGGAGGGCAAGTCGCGCCCCCTGTTTATCTCCGACAGGGGCGTGGCCGCGTTAGGCTTCTTCTCAGAACTTGTCACGGACGCGGCCAATGCCGGTTTCGACGCCGGCACCTTTTCCGAGGTGACCGCAAATCCCGCCGCTTCGCAGGTGGCCGCCGGCGCCGAGGTCTGCCGGGCCCACGGCGCGGACGCCGTCGTGCTCGTCGGTGGCGGCGCCGCGCTCGACGTCGGCAAGGCCGTCGCCCTGATGGCCCACCATCCGGGCAACGTCTTCGACTACGAAGACGGAAAACCCGATGCCCTTCCCGTGGACCGTGAAATGCCTTGGATAGTCGCCATCCCGACAACCTCCGGCACGGGAAGCGAAGTTGGTCGGTGCAGCGTCATCTCCGACGACGCGACCCACATCAAACGCATCATCTTCTCGCCCCGTCTCCTGCCGTCGGTCGTCCTCGCAGACCCGGAACTGACTCTGGAGCTGCCGCCCGCGCTCACCGCCGCAACCGGAATAGACGCCCTCTCGCACAACGTGGAGGCGTTTCTGTCGACCGGCTTCCATCCCATGTGCGACGGCATCGCGCTCGAAGCCATCCGCCTCATCGCCGGCAACCTGGTGGCCTGTTATCGCGAACCGAGCAACATCGAAGCCCGCGCCAACATGATGGCCGCGTCCACCATGGGCGCCGTGGCTTTCCAGAAAGGACTGGGCGTCGTGCACTCCTGCGCCCACGCGCTGTCGGCCGTCACCGACATGCACCACGGCCTCGCCAACGGCCTCATGATGGTCCCTGCCATGAAGTTCAACAAAGCCGCCGTGCCCGAGCGCCTGGCCAGGATGGCCTCCGCCGCCGGGACAAAAGCTGTCCCCGGAGCGTTCATCACCTGGATTCAACGGCTGCTGAAAGACCTCGATTTCCCGGAAGGCTTGTCGGGCGCCGGCGTGTCGAAAGAGCAGATACCCGCGCTGGTCGAAACCGCCCTGCAGGACGGGTGCCATACGTCTAACCCGCGACCCGTCGGCCGCAACGATTTCAAGGCCTTGTTCCGCGCCGCGATGTAGCCGCCTTGTCGGTAACCAGCGAACTCAGGGCAGTTCCACGCGCAGATGCATGCTCTTGAGGCGCGTGAGACCCAGCAGGCCGTACCGCGACAGCGTCGCGCCGCGGCCCGTATCCTTCACGCCGCACCACGGCAGCGCCGGATCCAGATAGTCGCACCGGTTCATGTAGAACGTGCCCGTCTCGATCTGTTCGCCGATCCGGATCGCGCGCGCCTCGTCGGTCGTCCAGATCGACGCCGTAAGGCCGTATGCGCTGTCGTTCATCAAACGCACCGCCTCTTCATCCCCGCTTACCGGCAGAATGCCGATCACGGTTCCGAAGCTTTCCTCCTGGATCAGCGACGAGTCCTGGGGCGCCTCGGCTACTACCGCCGGTGCGTAGAACCAGCCTCCGGACGGCTTCTCGAAATCCTCGGGCGAGACCACCAGGCGGCCGCCTGCGGCTACCGCGGCCTTCACCTGTCCGTCGAGAAACGCCGGCACCGCGCGCGCAGCCAGCGGGCCAATGGTCGTTCTGGCATCCATGGGATCGCCCAGAACGTATTCGCGCGTTTTCGCGGCATAGGCCTCCACAAAGTCGTCGTATATCGCCCGTTCCACGTAGATACGCTCGATCGCGCAGCAGGACTGCCCTGCGTTGTAGAACGCCCCGTCCACGCAGTTGTCCACGCTGAATTCGAAGGGGGCGTCCGCGCACACGTACGCGGGGTCTTTTCCGCCCAGTTCGAGCCCCACTTCGATAAACCGGCCGGCCGCGCTCCGGTTGACCTCATGGCCGCCCTTCACGGACCCCGTGAACCCCACGTGGTCGACGCCGGGGTGCTGAATAATGGCCTCCGTTACCGCGTGATCGGCCACGACGGCCTGCACGAGCCCGTCCGGGGCCCCCGCTTCCTTGAAGGCATCTTCGAACGCCTGGGCGCACAGCGGCGTCTTGCTCGAATGCTTTATCAGCACCGCATTGCCCGCGAGCACGGCCGGCACCACTACGTTCACCGCTATCAGCAGCGGGTAATTCCACGCCGCAACGTCGAAAACCACGCCCAGGGGTTCATGACGTATATACCGCTTGAACTTGGGCTTGTCCGGCAGCCATTCGTCGCGCAACGTTTCTTCTGCGATCGACGTCATGTAGGCGGCCCGCTCGATGAGTCCGCCGACCTCGTTGCGGGCCTGTTGGAGGGGTTTCCCCATCTGCGTTGTGATGTCAGACGCGACCTTCTCGCGCATCTTCTCGAACGCCTTGACAAAGGCTTCGCACAAGGCCCTTCGTTCGGCAAACGACGAGCCTCGCCACCCGCAGTAGGCTTGACGCGCGCGCCTCACCACGCCGTCCACTTCTTTTGGCTGCAATAGCGGCAGCGTGAAGGCAATTTCTTCCGTGTACGGATTCGTGACGGTCAGTTCTTTCTTGCTCATGGTTGTTTCCTCGCGATATTCGCCTGTTTTCAGCGCAAACCGGTTATCTTCTCGGAGTCATCCCTCTCGGTCCGCGCCGGCAGCCGCAGTCTCTTTCCTCACCCCGTGATTCCACATCACCGCCATCAGCGCCGCACCTATCACGGAAGCCCCGGCAAACAACAGGAACAGTCCATTCCAACCGAAACTGCTGTTCGCCGTATACGCCACAATGAGCGGAGACAACACCTGCCCCGCGCTGCCCATCCCGTTGATGAATCCCGACGCCATGCCCGCCGCTTTCTCGGAACCAATGTCCATCGCGCCCGCGCCCGTCATCAGGGCGTCCGGACCGTAGGTCATGAATCCGATCAGCGAGATCCCGGTAATGTTCACCACCAGCCCCGTCTTCCCCATCAGAGGATACAGCAAGAACGATACCGCAAGCAGGGCCAGCATGACGCACGCCACCGGGAAACGCCGCGAGCGCATCAGCTTATCCGACACATAACCCGCCGTCACGACGCCGCAGAACCCCGCAATCTCGTAGGCCGTTGATGTGTACCCCGCGTCGCGAACCTGATAGGCGAGCCCCTCGACAAGATACGTCGGCAGCCAGTAGAGAAATGCATAGCGCGTCAGTTTAAGAAAGAAGTACATGGCGCCGGTGATCCAGAGCGGCGCTGAGGACAGTACCGCTTTCCACACCGCCACGGTATCTTCCGTGCGCGCCGTCTCCCCCATATCCGTCGTGACGGGCGCTTCGTCGGCGAAGTCTTCAAACCCCGCGTCGGACGGCCGGTTGCGCGTGAAGACTATGTACGCGAGCGCAATGACCAGCAGCAGCGCGGCGGGCGCGAAAAACCCCCTTCGCCAGGCAAGCTCCGGCAGAAAAGTCTCATGAGTGGACACATAGGTCGCAAACGCCGTCGCAATCACCCCGCCCACGGAGTAGCAGGTGGCCCACCATGCCATCACCACCCCGCGCTCCTTGCGCTGGAACCACGCCGACATGTTCTTGACCGTGCCAGACCAGCCCGTGGACTGCCCGTAGCCGTTCGCCACGTGCAACAACCCGAAGAATATGAGCGAACTGGCCCCGACCCCCATGGCCACATTCGTCGTGACCGAGACCAGCAGGCCAATCCCCAGAATAAGCCGCGGGCCGAATCGGTCCGACAGCAGGCCGTTGGCGAACTGCCCGATCATGTAGATCGCGCTGTAGCCCGTTATCATCCAGGCCAGTTCCGGCTTCGTGTAGCCCAAATCGTCCATGAGCAGGGGCATCACAACGCTCAGATTCTTCCTGCACAGATAAAACCCGGCGTACACAAGCCACGTCAGGAGAAAAATCCGATACCGCCACCAGCGTTGTTCCTGACTCATCCCCTCGGTCATGACCGCTCCTTTACGCGCAGAAAGGACGGAAACGCCAGCCAGGAGAATCCCCCCTCCTCCCCAGCCCGACGTCCCCCAGTATACGGGTGACCACCGCGGGGTTCTCCCGCTTGTCCTCGTGCCGCTGAGAATAGCAGAGCAACGCCTCCGATTCCATTGAACCACGCGATCCGCCCCAAGCCAGTCTCAGGCGCACATAGCACAATGACCAGACGCCCCAACCTTGCCCGTGCCGCCCGACGAGGAGCCGGCTTCCCAACCCGCCCGCAAAACCGCCGTGGAGGGCCATGTTCGAGTCCCTGCCTGCCCCGGGCTCCCTGCGCTGCGCAGGGGTTTTTGTCCTCACCTGTGGAATATGGTAAGGTTCTTGCATTCTAGGAAGGTTCCACGAAGGGAAAGGACCATGAGATGACCAAGCGGCCTGTCGAGGCCATCACCTTCGACTTCTGGGATACCATTGTCGTCGATGATTCCGACGAACCGAAACGCGCCGCGGCGGGGCTTCCCTCGAAATTTCGCGCGCGCCGCGACCTGCTCTTCGAGTTCTTGAACAGGCACGAACCGCTCGACCGCGCCATGACCGATCTGGCCTACAACGTGGCTGACGCCGCGTTCAACAAGGTCTGGCACGATCAGCACTTCACCTGGACCATCGGCGAACGCCTCCGCGTCATGCTGAAAGGCCTGAATCGAACCCTTCCGAACGACGATTTCGCGGAACTCGTGCGCCGTCACGAAGAGATGGAGCTCGAATATCGGCCCGACCCCGTCCCGGGAGTCCATGAGGCTATTCGGACCCTCGCCGGAAAGTACAAGCTCGCGATCGTGTCGGACGCCATCGTGAGCCCCGCGCGGTGTCTTCGTGAACTCCTGCGGGGCATAGGAATTCTGGATTGTTTCAGCGCGTTTGTGTTCTCCGATGAAGCCGGCTGTTCGAAACCCGCACCAGGGGTATTCGTGGCCGCCGCCGAAAAACTCGGCTGTTCGATCCCCGGCATTGTGCACGTGGGCGATCGCGAGCACAACGACGTGGGCGGGCCTCACGCCGTGGGCGCCCGCGCCGTGCTTCTGACCGCCGCAAAGGACCGGGGAAGTGAAAGTTCCAAGGCGGATGCCGTGTGCCGGAGTTTTGCCGATTTGCCGACCGTTATCGAAAGCCTCGAACGCTAAACACAAGGTGAGGATGTGCGCCATGGCCAACAAACCCCGTTTCCTGATACTGGACGGCTACGCAAAGGAATACCGCGACCAATTTGACGAAGTGGGCATGAAACAAGCATGGATCCTCTACCGCGACATGCTGCTGAAGTACCTTCCCGAAGCCGAATACGATGTCTGGTTATCGAGCGACGATACGAAAGGCGGCCCTACCGACGCCGAACTCCCCAACTACGCCGCCATCCTGTGGCCCGGCTGCAACCTGACCTGCTATCACGACAACGAACGGGTCACATGCCAGCTCGACCTTGTCCGCCGCGCCTACGCCGCTGGCGTCCCCGGTTTCGGAACCTGCTGGGGCATCCAGATCGCCGTTTATGTCGCGGGTGGCAGTGTTGAACCCCATCCCAAGGGCCGCGAAATGGGCCTCGCCCGCAACATTCACCTCACCCCCGAGGGGCTGCGCCACCCCTTTTTCGAAGGAAAGCCACCGGTATATTCACACTTCGTCAGCCACGACGACTACATCACTCGGCTCCCCGATTGCGCCGTCTGCCTCGCCGGAAACGAATGGAGCCCCGTCCAGGCCGCTGCCGTGAAATACCTCAACGGCGAGTTCTGGGCCGTCCAGTACCATCCCGAATACGACCTGCACGAAATGGCACGCCTCATCGTCGCCCGCGAGCCGCGTCTCGTCAAGCAAGGCATGTTCCGCGGCCACACCGACCTCATGGAATACGTCGACCGCATCGAGGCGCTCGCGGCCGACCCGGCCCGGACCGATCTCCGCTGGCAACTCGGCATCGACGACCACGTCCTGGACGACTCCATCCGGCAGTGCGAATTCATCAACTGGCTCGATAAGCTGGTGCTCCCCCGCGTGGGCATGCGGCGCAACACATGACCAGCGGCACTTTTTCCCGGCGCACCCCGCTGACGCGGCCGGGTTCTGCCCTCCTGCTCCGCCCGTCTCAAATCCTCACGAAGCCGGCCACACCGGCCAGCCCTCGCGATACGGCGGATTGATCAGCGCATTGGCCTCATCATCATTGGTGATGCGCAGGTTTTCGGCGTCCCATTCAAGAACGCGGTCCTTGGCACGCATGGCAAGTACCCCGATGAGAACCATCTCGGTCAGCGGGCCGCCATAGTCAAAACCGGAACTGGCGGGTTTGCCGTCCTTGCAGGCCCGGACCCAGTCTTGTTCGTGAGCACCGTCCTTGACCCTGGGTATGGTCTTCGGAGGCTCCTCAAACCCCTCGCGAAGCGACACGGGAAGCAGTTCCAGCCCGCCGGCGCCGTGGGACCCGTGAATCGCGGTGGCCTTGTCTCCAATGAGGATGGCGCCATTGTTCCCAAGTCTTCTTCCGGGTTCGAACGTCTCCGGGATTGGCGGCTTGAGACGGCCATCGAACCAAGTAACCTCCACGGGCGGCATCTCGCCACGTGCGGGGAACTGGTACCGAACAATCGAAGCTCTCGGAAACGTCTCTTCGCTCACCTCGGGCTCCCAGTGCGTAGTCGTAGCCTGCACGGTTTCAGGCTGTCCCAGGTCAAGCGCCCAGAAAGCCGGGTCGAGAATGTGGCAACCCATGTCGCCCAGTGCGCCGGTGCCGAAATCCCAGAAACCGCGCCAGGTAGTGGGACAATAGACGGGATGATACGGCCGTTCGTTCGCCGGGCCCAGCCAGAGATTCCAGTCCAGGGTTTCGGGAACGGGCGGCCTTTCCTTCGGACGCG
>Ga0209606_1001720_pt1 | contig 26298 bp, 18 predicted proteins | sample AD_UKC057_MetaG_FD_184412 | JGI IMG/M metagenome (GOLD analysis project Ga0209606, IMG submission 184412) | Active sludge microbial communities of municipal wastewater-treating anaerobic digesters from USA - AD_UKC057_MetaG (SPAdes) (version 2) | ecosystem: Engineered > Bioreactor > Anaerobic >...
CGGATTCCATCGCGGAGATTCGCCAATTTCTTGTCAGCAACCTGCATTTCAGTGCCGAGCAAACCCGTCAGCGCAACGCCAGCTACATCACGCAACGGATGTTCCCGAATGGCAAAGCGGATCAAGCACTAAGACTTTTCGCCCGCAAATACGAAGGATTGCAGGAGCTTCGTGATGTTTGCTTCTACCGTTTCTGCAAGGCCGAGCCCCTCATGGTGGATGTGATATCAGAAATTCTTCTTCCCGCCATAGGGGTGGGGAAGATAAAGCGCCACAGTATCAACGAATTTCTAGTCAACCGTTTCCCGGAATCGAAGAGTATCGCAGATTGCACGAAGGCGATCGTTGACGCCATGTCCGCGGGCGGCATTGTCCGCGCGGATCGCACACATCTGTCCTTTTCGTATCGAGAGATATCGCCACGATCTTTTACTTTTGTGGTTCACAGCGAATTTCATGAGCCGGGGATGCACGACCTGGCGAAATTGGAGAACAATCGCCACATCTTGACAATGCTGTGGAACCCGACGCGCATCCTGCCCACGCTTTATGAGCTGAGAAACTTAGAACTGATCAGCAAGATCTCCGAGATCGACAATGTGCGGCAGTTCACGACCAAGTGGCGCCTGGAAGAGGCGGTAATGAGGATTCCTTCATGAAAGATACGGAAATTATCGAGGCGCTCATCAGCAAACTGACGGTCCCGGGGGGGCGTCACCTCTATGGCGTGCTGGGTGGTTATCCAGCCCTCGAGGTATTTTCAGTCAAATTGCAGGAAGCAAAAACCACGGATGGGAGAAGGTTCAGGAAGCCGCTATCCGTCAATCGGGGCATCCTGGAGATGATTCCGGATGACGAATTTAAGCACCTGGCTGAAAACGAGGCGAAACGACCCGAACCGACAGCGGGCCATGTTGCCAAAGCCTTTGAGATATTTCTCCGTTCAAAGCTTCGCGGGAAGGGGCTTGTGGTGCTTGCCCGCTTGGAAATGCTTTTTGCGTATCATCTGGAGCTGAACCTGCTACGGACGATGGCCGCTGATGACGACAGGATTTTGCTCCTGCTTCCCGGGAGGCGAAGCGGGGGGCGCATCATCATGTTTCCGGAGATCGAGGACGGCAATTATACCCTGCCGCCCAGTCTGATTGCTGAAAATCATCTATGGGAGCTGAAGTAACCGCTGCAATGTCAAAGTATGATCCTTTGAGAGAGTATTTGGCCGCAAAAGGGCCCGACGAACGGGACCTGAGGTTGGCCTTTGATGATATGGAATCCATCATGGGGACCGTGCTGCCCCGGACCGCGCGGGTGGACCGTACCTGGTGGGCTAATACCCTGAGCAGCAACCACGCCAGGTCATGGCTCGCGGCAGGATGGAAAGTCGATAAAGTCAACCTTGGCCAAGGCATCGTTTTGTTTGCCCGCGCAACAGCACCCAAAACGGCAGAGGCTGCGAAGTCCGACAAACGCGGAAATTACCACTATCTTCGGTCTTTTTTTCAGGGATTGCCGACAGATCAGGGGCAACTGGCTTTGTCATTCGAAGGAATTGAAGACATCCTTCATAAGAAGCTGCCAAACATTGCCTTGATCGATCGGCCTTGGTGGGCCAATACGAAGACGAGCCCCCAGGGAGCTTCCTGGACCTCGGCGGGTTGGCAGGTGGAGAATGTCTTTCTTAAGGCCCGGATCATCGTTTTTCGCAAGCGTGGGGCAAACCCGTTAACCAGTATACCCCACTATGTCCGGAGTCTCTTGGAAAGCACTGCATGCGTCGGCCGGCCCGACAATCATACCCTTCTGCGATGGATTGGATTCTGCAGGCGGGTCGGCTGGTTTTTTGAAGGAGCCACGCTTTACGAAAGAAGCGGATTATCACTCGACGCCCTTGACGACGTAGCGAAAGTGGAAGTGGAAGAGAATTATGCCGTCTGCAAACGCGAACTGACACGCTATCATCGGTAGCCTTATCCAACTTCATGAGGAGGATTGAATGCCGAACGAAGACCTCTTGACTGCCCGAAAAACGCTGGATGAGATTTGCACCGTCCCGGAAAAGATCATCTCTGTTTATTCGCTGGAGAAGCATGTCTGGCAAGATTCAAATTCGGAGACGGCACGCAAGGCGCGCAAGCCGGAATTACAGACTATAGAAGAATTTCAGATTAATCCGGTCCGCCCTTTTCTGAATGACGTTTTTCGTCAGATCGCCGCTCCCTACAAGCCTGAACGCAAAGACAGTCCCATTGGCCAGGGATACTGGATCCAGGCCGAATTTGGTTCGGGAAAGTCTCATCTGCTCTGTCTGCTCGCGGCACTCGCCCTTGGAGACAAAAAATCGTGGGATCTTGTCAAGCAGAAAGAGGATAAGGCCGGGCGGGGCAAACGGGAGTCCCTCTACCAGTTCTGGGAAGGCGGCCTTCAGGCGAAAAGCACCAAGCAAAAAGGGATATTCGTCATCGTCAAGACCCTCGTCGGCGCAGGCGGCGGCACCATCGGTCTGACGGACAAGGGGCAGCGGCTCACGGAGTATATCCTCGATGCGGCCAACGAGCAGATCCAGGTCGAATTGGGGAAAAACCTGTCCCTCTACCCCACCGAGCTGCTTGCCGACCGCTTCATCAACGAAGATCTCGACCGCTATCGCGCCGATCTGCGCAAATTTCTCCGGGACCCTCGCTTCTTCGAGGAAGACGAATTTGAGGAGGTCGATAGTTTTCTCAAGGACATCCAGGACAATAAATCTCCCGAGTACAAGCGGAGCTGCGGCAACAAACTGTGGCGCTTCTATGACGAATACCTGAAGGTGAAGCCTAATATCGCGGCCGAGACCGAGGATATCCTCCGGAACATGGTCGAGGTTATCCTTGCGGAAGGATACAGCGGGGTATTGCTGGTCCTCGATGAGGTTTCGCTGTTCATGAAGAACCGCGACGAGAAGCAGCGTACCGATGACGAAAAAACCCTCGTTGTCCTTTCAAACCGTTTAGCTAAGGTCCACAACCTTCCCATCTGGACGGTCTGCGCGGCCCAGCAGGCCATCGAAAGCAAAATGGGGGTAAAAAATATCATAGCCGATGATCGATTGAAGCTGGTCGAACTTCTGAAGGACGACAAGGACTACTACGATATCGTCCTGGCGAGGGTGCGGGAGATCAAGGATCCCGGCGCGATTAGCAATTACTACCTTTACTACAAACGCGGCTTCACCTGGCCCAACAGCGTTGGGGAAACGGAATTCAGCCATTTCTTCCCGTTCCACAAGCCGGCCATAGAAGTGCTCCGTCTTGTGACCCATGAACTGACCACTGCCCGGTCAGCCATACACTTCATGCACCAGACCCTGAAGCATCAGATAAAGAGTAAAGGGAATGAGCTGATCCGGCTCTGGGAATTATTCGATGAAGCCGTGCGGTACGAAGAGGACCCGAGCGGAGTCCATGCCGGCCTTGTGGCGATCAGGACCAAGAAGGAGGTCGAGTACAAGGCGTATGAAACCTGCAAGCGCCAGATAGACGGTCAGACCAGAGGCGCCTTGAAGGTTTACCGTGAGAAGGCCGTAAAGATCGTTCAGACCCTGTTCCTCTACCACGTGGCCAAATTCAAGCAGCAGGGACTGTCGCCGGAAGAGATTTCCAATGCCGTGCTCGTCGAGCGCTCCTCTGATTCCACGCCCGACGAAAACATCCAGCACTACGAGAACATCTCCGAGAACCTGAGAAAAGAGATGCGGCAGATCGTCCAGACCTCCGGTGAGGATGGCAAGCCGCTTTACCGGTTCGATCCCGTCTTTTCCGGCGTAGACCCCCGTGCTGAATTCAAGAAGGCGCGTGATGAGGCGGAGTCAAACGAAGTCATGCAAAGGGAGGCATGGGATCATCTGGTCGGTCTCGATACATGGCCCATCCGTACCCGTCAGATGACGATTGACCTGGCCAATGGCAACAGTTCTATCTTCAGGGAGATCTCCCCGTTTATCGGACCATGGGAAGATCACGCCTCCGCTAAGGCGGGCGATCAGACCATCGACCTCACCTGGCAGGGAAGGAACACCGCGGGGCTCGTAGGGATGAGGAATATCGGGAAATTGGCCTCCGAGAATATCCCCTTGCCCGCCATCAACACCGATGAAACGGACAACGACTTCGAAGTGATCGTGGGCACCGCGCCAGTGGCCAACGAATCCGTGGTAAAGCTGCTCACCCAGCGCAACGATGCGCGCATTATGGTCTGGACGCCCGCCGAGCTGAACAGCGAGGAGCGGGACAAAGTTCTCGACTTTGCGGCTTATCGAAAGCTCATCTCCGATTGGCAGGGCAAGGAAAGCGAAGACGCCGTCGCCGTCATCAACTGGGTCGCCACCACCCTCCAGACGGAATTGGGCAAGATTGTCAAGGTGGTCGGCAGCAGCTATGCCCGCGGCCGGATCGATTCGTTGAAGAACACCCAAATGGAGTTTCATGTGGCCGGGGAACTGACCAGCATCATCACTCCCTTGGTCGATAAGGTCCTCGCCGGCACCTATGAGTCGCGCGACATCAAGTTTGACCCGCCATTCGTATTCAATCGTGATGACGGCGTGAAGGTCATCAACGGCATCGTCAAAACGGGACTCATACCCAAGAACGCCAAGCCCAACAAGGATATCAGCGCCGCCCAGAACTTCGGCTTCGGCCTGAAGATCATGAAGAAGAGCGCGGAAAAGGAACTGGATTTAACGGACAACCGCTTCATCCAGGAGATGCTAAACTTTATCAATGAAAAACTGACGGAACCCGCCCAGACCATGAAGATCGAAACCGTCTATAAAAATTTCATGGGAATCGGCGGACCGAAGGACTATGGCCTGAACAGGCGCATGGTCCAGATCTTCCTTCTTTGTCTGGCCAGACACGGCAAGATCCGAATCGGCGTCGGTCCGAAGGCAGGGCTGCCGTTTCCGATGATCGACTACTCCAACATGGGCGATACGGAGTTCTCGGCAAAGATTCTGGATGCCTTTACGGAAATTCAGAAGATGGAGACGCCGGAGAACTGGGAAGTGTTGCGACCCTATGCCGAAAAAATCCTTGCCCAAACGATTCCCTCTACCCATGACGACGCGATAATATCAGGCTATCGGACCAAGCTGCAGGAAGAATTCACCAAACAGAAAGAGGCGACCGAGCGTCTGACCACCAAGTCGAAAGGGCTCTTCGAAACGCTCAAACGACCGAATCCTTATGCCCACGAGCTCTCCCAGGTCACGGCCTTCTTCGCCAATGACATCAGCAGCGGCAACGATATACAGATGACGCTGTATGCCCTTAAACAGGCCTTCGGCTACAAGGCGTTCGACGACAACCAGGCCGACAAGACGGAAGTGGACGATCTGGCAAATCGCCTGAAAAACTATCGCGACCTGCAGCGGTTCATGGAGTACGACACCGAGCTGCGCGCTATTCAATCCTACTGCGACATGACCCTGCCGGATCTCCCCGATCTCGCCAAGGCGCGCAAGATACAGCGAAAGATTGCGGAAAAGATGAACAGTCTTCAGCCCTACATCGATTCCGAAGTCAAGCTGAAGACCGAGCTGGTCGGCAAGATCCCGCCCGGACCGGAGGAGTCCAACACCTACGGGCTCCTGGTCAAGGAATACAGCACCGTATATCTGGCCCTGCATGACAGTGTGCTCGACCGGGCAGAAGGCTGTCGGAATAAAATCAGTGAAATCCTTAACGGCGATGAGTTGAAAGCCTTCAAGATCATGGAGAAGATCACGGCCTTGCTGCCGGTGGTGTCGGACGCATTGGAAGAAAGGCTGCGTCTCCTCGCCGACGGCGTGTTCAGTTGTCCGGCGCCGTCGAAGGCATCGGTGGAGGAAAGCCTGCGGGACAATCCTGTCCATCTGTGCAATCTCTCCTTTGAGAATTATTCCGGCATCCTCGATAACATCGACGCAACCGTCAAAAAAGCATACGGCGCACTCAACGGGACCATCAACGGCAAGCTGGAAGTGTTCATCAATCCCGCGGTTCGCGAACGCCTTGAGCAGGGAAAGGCAGAATCGATCATCGCCAAGCTTCTTGACTGCAAAAAAGTCGGCGACGTGCGGGCCCTGCTCGTCAAGGCGTGCCTGAAGGATCCGACCGTCGTGGATGTCATCAACCGCTATCTGAAGCGCATTGTTGTGAAAACGGTCTCTCTGGCGGAATTCGTCCCCAGCGTGTCCACGATTGAGAAGGAACAGGTCGGCAAGCTGATGACGGAGTTCGGCCAGTTCCTGGAGGAGCAGTTCGCCGATGTGACGGAAGACCCGGAGGCCCTGCCGATGCTGAAGCTGGAGGGGGAAAAGAAGCATGCTGCAAAGCTGGATCATCAGTAAGCTTGAGCCTGTCAAGGAGTGCAATCGCGTCCTCGTCCGGGACCCGCTCCAACTCATCGGCGAGGCCGACGGCACAATACACCGGTTCGCCTGCGAGAATGGCTATACAGTAGTAAAAGCCGCAACCAACCTGGCCTTCCGCGATCTGTACGACCAGGTCTGCGCCGACCCGGAGATCGCCAAGATCCTCGTCATCGATCGGGCGCCGGCGCGAAGGCGGGCCACGTCCTCCATCACCAAGGCGCCGCCGCCGTTCTATCCCGATCTACTTGCGCACACTCCGCCCGATTGCCGAATCAACCTTGATCTGCGTCAGTTCCTCAAGGAGGCAACAGGCGATGACAACTGGCCGGCCGAAACCAACGATCCCCGCTATGCCCGGCTCATTGTGCGGAACCTCGAAGCGGTTCAGCGCGCCCACAAGAATTTGCGGGCCGCCCATCCCACCCGTTTCGACGACCACGACTTCAGGACCATTGTCGCCTTTGCCGCCCTCGGCGTTGCTGAGTCAGCCTTCAAGAAGCCCAATGCGGAAGATTACTGGAAGATAGGGCTGCTCAGTTACGAAGCCCTGGAAGAGCTGGAAACGCTCACGCCGGAAATCACAAAACCGATCCGCGACGAACTGCGCAAGGCGCCCGCGCCTTTCTGTCACTTTGCCAACCATAGCGCCGATCTAGTTGTGCGGGCCTTTTACCTTTCGGTGATCCTGTCCCAGCACAGCGAGAACTGGAATCTCCTTCTGGCCAATGTAGATCCCGATCTCAAGCCGCTGTCGGACATCAAGCCGAACATCCTCAAAGATGCCGCTCCCCGTCTGGTCGGTCTTGACCGGGACCAGGCCCATCGCGATCTGACCAGCGTCGAGAAGTCGCTGACCAAAGAAATCCTGCAGTTTCTTCTGATCGAGCAGTTGAAGCTGGACACGGCGGCAGGTTTTGCCGGTGCCCTGGAAAGGGAGGGCTATTCAACGACCATCGCCTCCCTTGCCCTGCTGATGGCGCTTGCCAATCTGGTGTCGGCATCACCAGCCAAACCGGAACAGCAGAAGATCCTGCAGGCTCTCTTTCCCGAAGGCGGCAAGAAAGCGGCCCGGTTCATTGACATTCGCCCCGGTTCCACATTCGCGCAACTGAAGGAAGCCTATCTGCTCGCCGACCAGTGCAACCGGCTCCGCGACCAGCTTGCTCTGGCGGTGAAGAATCTGAAGGTCATGAAACCAGAGGAGCTCTCTTTCAAACATTTTCGCGAAGTTTGGAACGATCAGAAGATCAATCGAATCGAATATTACCTTTCCGCTCTCCAGCGTCTTGCCCAGACGGGGAATCTGCTCATCCGGCACGAAGACGAGCTGCCGTCGCTCTTCAGCAACACACTCGCCGCGCTCCAACAACGGCTGGACACCGTCAAGGAGGAGATAAACCGAAACTTGGATGAAATCAATGCGCGCTTTCAGCAGTTGGTGGCGCGTGAGTATCCATACTGGGTAAAGGAAATCGGGAAGGACGGCGGCAAGGCCGACGGCCTGCCGCTGTTCGCCTCCCAGATGCCCCCGATCCTGACGAGTCAGTTCCTCCGGCGCTGCCTCAAGCCGAACTGGGATCCGCTGAAAGAAAAAGCGGTGCTGCTGGTTTTTGACGGTATGCGCTACGATATCTGGGACGAACTGCTGCGGCCGCTCTTTGAGGATCGGATGGACATCATTGCCGATCTGCCCGCCTCATCCCTTCTGCCTTCGGAAACCCACATCACCCGCAAGGCGATCTTTGCCGGAACCTTTCCCGATTCCTTCGACACGCACGCAAGCGAGAATTCCCTTCTCAAGGAAGGCCTTGCACGGGAGATCGGATACGCGGGGGACGTCGAGGTGATCTCACCGGACACGGCCGGGACCGGCGAGACGGTCCGTTACCGGGCAGGAAAACTGGATGTCTATATCTTCGAGCTGTGCGATAAGGAACTTCACAAGATTACCATGAAAACCCTCCCCGATGGGCGTCAGGTTCCGTCCCGGCCTCTGTCGTTTGTCTATGAGCAGCACCTGAAAAACATCATCGATACAGAAGTCATGGCCATTATCCGCAATCTCGCGCCCGGCACCAAGGTCTTCGTGACGGCCGACCACGGCTTCGGCCAAGTCGGCCGTGTCCCGCTCTGGTTTCCTAATGAGTGTCTGAACGAACCTGCAGACAGCACTTACCTCAATTGCTGGCTCAAGGTTCCGATATCCGATTCCGAAATCCCCGGCAAGGTGAGAGGCAACGTCATTGCTTTTTCTCCAGAACAGTTGCGGATGCCTGCCCAAGAGGTTCGCTTTGATAAGAAGGCTGGGCATGACGTCCACAAGCAATTTAAGGCCGTTGCCTTTCCCAAAACCGGTTTTTCCTTCAGCCGGCAGGGCTCGCCCTACCATCCGGATGCCTATACACACGGGGGGATATCCATCCAGGAACTGATGATACCGATGGTTGTCCTCAAGGTGAAGAAGCACGAGGAAGGCCTCTTGATCCTGGACAACATCACTGGACCGCCTGAGGTCATCGAGGGAGAGGAGATTGAATTTCATCTTCCCATCAGCAAGTCAACGCATCTTGCAGCTAAGGAAAAGGAAATCCGAGCCGACATTGATGCGACCTGGAGTTGCACGCCAAGCGAAAGGCCGCTACCCCGCCAGGTGCTCTATGTCTCATCGCAGGGGACGGAGGCGATCATTCGATTCAAACCCGATCCCGACGATGCGACAGCCGAGGAGAGGAAGCAGGGCGTCATGGAACGGACGCTTACCGTCACGGTGAGCTATCGTGAAGGCTACCGGATCAACCGGAAGATACAATCCCGCAAATTCACCGTCCGCCTGAATTCGGAACAGATTGTCCGGCGCATACCGCCTTCACTGGGCAATATTTTGGGATTGACTCCCAAGAGCATGAGGTAAAGCCATGGCCAAGAAAAATGACACACAAACGGGAGACCTGTACAAGAAGGATATCCCCAAGATGCCTGAAGGATACTACTCCGGCGACAAGCCGAATCCGAATCTCCGAGCATTCGTGGAAGAGCACCTCAAGGAAAGGCCCTACGATCCGGAGAGTGACGACTACTCTGTGCCGGCATTTAACAAACCCATCGAAACCACCAAGGCCACAGCCATCTATAGTATGCACACCTACTGGTCAAAAAAACCGCACGATGCCATCCGTCAGTATATTCGACATTATACCAAGCCTGGCGATCTCGTTCTCGATCCCTTCTGTGGATCAGGAGGCACGGCGCTGGCTGCGCTCATGGAGGACCGTAAAGCCATTGCCATCGACCGCTCTCCGGCCGCGACCTTTATCACTAAGAACTACTGCACGCCGGTGGACGTGGATGAACTTCAGAAAGCATTTGAGGAATTCAAGCGCAAGGTAAAACCGGAGATCGACTGGCTCTACGAAACGAAGTGTGACCGCTGTGGCGGGAAGGCGACCACGGCCTTCACAGTCTATTCCCAAGTCTTTCAGTGTTCTCGATGTCTGGAGAAAGTACCGCTGTTTGATTGTGTAGAGGTCGATGGTGAAACAGCAAAAGGCAAATCCAAGAAGATCACTGCCTGTCCCAATTGTCACAAGAGGGGTATTGTTGAGGAAATTAGCACGCGGGCGGTGAAGTTCGGTGCCATACCGGTGCTAGTGAGTTATTTCTGCGAAGGTGGTTGCAGACCTACCCGTGGCGAGCGACGATACAATGACTCAAATAAAAAGAAACGCGAGTACTTCGCGAGATATGACCTTGGTAAGATTCAGGAGATTGAGGCGAAAGAAATTCCGTACTGGTATCCTAAAGATCGGATGATGAATGTAGAGTCGAACACGGCACCCTGGGGAGACGAATGGCGACCGGGTCGCGATTTTAGAACTGTTGCTGAGCTTTTCACAAAGCGAAACTTATGGGCGCTGGCGGCGATTTTAGAGGTGGCGACACATATCCAAAAACCATACGACGATGTTTTCAGATCCACGGTGTCATCTTTTTTGTTGAATCTTTCAAAGCTTTACAAACACCGCGAAGGTGGGGGTGGTCAACCCACTGGTAATTACTATATTCCACAGATCAATCGCGAGAATGAAGCCTGGACCGCATTTGAACGGAAATATAGGGATACATATGAAGCCCATTCTCAGCTGCCGACTGTTTTGAGATGTTCAAAGATCATTGTTTCAACAGACACAGCAATTTACTTAAATAATATTCCTTCAAATAGTGTTGACACAATATTCACTGATCCGCCTTACGCTGGAAAATATCAATATGGCGAACTTAATTTCATCTGGGAGAGTTGGCTGCGACTGGACACTCATTGGCATAATGACGAAATCACAATCAATGTGACTCGTGGCAAGACAGAGGCAGATTGGACGAATTTAATGCAGAAAGCAATGGCCGAGTGTTTCCGTGTGTTGAAACCAGGGCGATGGTTGTCGCTTTGCTATCATGATACATCTGAAGGTACGTGGTCTCTTGTTCAGGATATTATGGCTGAAGTCGGGTTTCTGCCAGACAGTGGTAGTGATGCTTTATACATTGACACTGGGCAAAAAACATATAATCAAAGCCAAGCCGAAAAAGTAACCAAACGCGATCTTGTCATCAATTTTCGCAAGCCAAAACCAGGTGAGGTAACGACAGCCATTGCCATCACGGGCAATGAAGATAACACGACCTTCAACGAGAAGGTCCGCCAGATTATCTGCGATTATCTTGGTACTAATCCCGGCAGCACCAAAGACCGGATATATGATGAGGTTGTGAGCCGAATGGTCCGGAGCGGCCAAATGGAAGCGCACGACTTTGAGGAATTACTCTCTCAAGTTGCAGAAGAAATTCGACAACCAGTTAGAAAGAATCTTTTTGAGAATGAATCACCGGACCTATTTGGGTCCCATGAAATAGGTCACTGGTATCTGAAGGAGACAGAAAGCGGGGCTGAGCAAGCCGATCAGGGATTGGCTGATGATGTCGCACAGTTGGTCCAGCAGTTCATCAGCCGTCAAACGACCGAAGAATTGAAGAAATCACAGACATTTTTTGATCAGCTCACCGGCAGGATCACCGATCTTGAAGCGTCTTTGGAGAAGATTGGTGAAGACGACCCCGAAAAAAAGAAAAGCAAGTTGCGCCGGGAGCTCCGCGAAGTTCAGCAGCAATGGGAAAAGCTTTCCCTCCAGAGGAGCGAATGGGAACAACAGGCCCTCCATTACACTTATATCTCAGAATTTTACTTCCCCCTTACTCCTAAGCCCCGGATGACCTTGGTGGAGCTCTTGGAAGACTACTTTTACATGACAGAGGAAGGCAACTGGCGGCCACCTCTAACGGATGAAGAAAGGATAGAAAAACAGCGTCTCCGCAACCTGGCAGCACGCCGTAAACTTCAGCGCTTCTGTCGCCTCCTCATGACGGGCGATGCCATTCCATCAGATCTTCAGCCAAACGTGCAAACCCTCATAGAGTGGCTCCGCTACTGCAAAAGATCGGGTCTCTACGAACAGGGCAAGCTCCTCTACGAGAAAGGCGGCCTTAATCTGGACAATCTCACCGAAGAGGTAATGGTCAACGTCGAAGAGGACTATCAGGTCTGCGTGCGGATGCTGGCGCGGGTCACGGATAAAACAACATCTCAGCAAAAAAAGAATAAATAAAGAGGTATTTCATGACTACGGCAGATTCGTTCCCGGACAGTATCTTAAACATGATTGGCGAACAGGCGGCCAGGGAGCTGAACCAGATGAGACGGATAGAGGCTCAGCTTGCCGAAGCGAGGAAAAGGCATCAATTCTTATCTGAATTGAGCACCTATCTCAAAAAGGACTGGCCCCAGCACGTTCTTGCCCTGCTAAACAAGGAATCTCAGACGATCAAGACAATCGACGCGGATAATCAGGCCCTGAACGATGCGTTGGCTTCTATTCGCAATACGGCAATGGAGAAGGTCGCCGTCCTGCAACGACGTTTCCCGGCTTTTCTGGATGAGGCTTGCAAGGCAGCCAACCTTCCTTTGGATCGTGAGAGCCGGGACCCTCAATATACCTTTGAAAAAGGATTCTTTACCCTGTTAATCGACTACCAGAAAGGTCGGGCCAAACTATCCGACTATGAAGGCCGGTTGCACGAATTCCCCTCCGATGTCGGTGCGGTTATTGAGTATGTTCTGACTGAATATAAAAGGGTTTTCGGCAAACCCTTCGATGGACAGAAATTTCTCAGAAAGCTCAGAAATCACTATCTGGCCATCATCAAAAAGGACGGGATTGCCGACGGTTCTGAGTTGCCGATCAGGAGGATTACGACCAGGTTGGGTAAATATGAAAAAGGCTTCCGAACGGATGAATTTATCGTCCAACTCTCCCGGGTTATTGCGGAAGGACCGGTGGAAATCGACAACCGTCGGGTTGATCTCCAACAGACAAAGGACAGCCATCAGGGTATCTATCTGCATGGTTTAGCGGGCCGGGGGTATATCGGCTACATCACGTTTAAGGAGGTGAAGTGACTATGGAGCAGAGGCTCGCCTTGTCCGTCATCGAGTCGCTGCGGAAGGGCATCCCTCCACAGCGGGGCACGGATCTTTATTCCGTGGGCTACGAGAAATTGATCGAGGGGATCAAACGCCATCACCTACAGGGCATCGAAGACAGAGGCATTATACGATTCATCAGCGGGTCATGGGGAGCGGGAAAGACGCATTTCTTCAGGCTGCTCAGAGATATCACGTTTAAGGAGAGATGTCTTGTATCGAATGTCGAATTGACCGTGAACGACGCGCCATTGAACAAATTCGAGAGGGTCTTTTACGGGATCATCCGGAACGTTACAACCCCTTCGGTCTATCAGGAAGATGCTCCAACCGAGTCGGCGCCCTTCGGCAGGGTGGCCCGGGAAGCCCTTCTCTATCTGGGCGCCCAGGATGCCTTGGACAGCGGGGAGCTCAATCACGAAAGTTACACAAAAGCCGTGCAAAAACTCATGGCGGATCAGCGCATTGACATCGATTTCAAGAAAATGATCCAAAAGTATTGGGAAACATATTTACCCGAAGCCGCCGATGCCGCCATTCAGGATCAAGTTCGCGCGGAGATCCTGCAGTGGTTCAGCGGGGAGGGTACGATCGGAGCTTACCGAAAGCGCTTTGGCGTCAGCAAAATGATCAATAAGGATAATGCCAAGCTGATGCTCCAGTCCCTTGCCGGTTTTGTCCAGTTGTCCGGCTACCGCGGTTTGGTGATTCTCTTCGATGAAGCCGAGCAGTCCTATTCGATCATGCGAAAATCAGCATTGAAGGATGCTCAAAACAATCTGCTGTCCCTCATCAACAATATTGAAGCGATTCCTGGATTGTTCCTTATCTACGCGACCACACCGGAATTCTATACAAATCCAAAGTACGGCATAGTCATTTACGGTGCTTTGGCTGGTCGCATCGGCAGGCCCGAAGAGAGAAGTCCGAGGGCACTCAATACGATTTGGAACCTCGATGCGCTGGAAACAAGCATTGACGAGTATACGTCAGCGGCAAAAAAGATCAGGGCCGTATATCTGAAGTCCTATCCGCAAGATGCAGAAAAAATACCTGATGAAAATGAAGTTGAGAAGTTTGTTGACGAGCTTTTTGACGAGCATCCGGCGTTGAGCGCTGTCCGCTTCTGGAGGGTCCTGGTGACGGCACTTGTTGCCCATTTCGACGATCGGTTGGAAGGGGATGTTCGCGATACGAAGGAACTTTATGAGGACGTCATGGACAAGCTTCGTGAGGGTTAATGATGGATCCTTCCCATGCGCAACGGGTCATCGAAGACTTGCGAATAGGCATTCCACCGGACGGGTATGTTTGTCATTTTACCGTAGGAAGAAAATCAGAAATTGACAGATTGAACACCCGCCTCAAGCAGGCCCAAAAGGGCGCGCTGCTGTTGAAAGCCAATTACGGTTCCGGCAAGACCCATCTTCTGCGATATCTGAAAGAACGGGCTTTGGCAGAAAATTACGTCGTCAGTTCCGTGACGCTGGATGCGAAGTCCGCCGTGCGATTCAATCGGATGGACCAGATCTTGGGGGCGATATGGCGTGGGCTGGAAACCCCAAACAACAATGGTAACAAGGGAGTTCGACCATTCTTGAGTGAAATATGCTCCAGGATCGAGGCCAGCAAGCTGCGCAAAAGAGCCTGTTTCTGGTGCGATCTTTCCAACGAATGGCGTTGGGATTATTCCGAGGTTCTCGAAGCGCCGTCCATTTTTATAGCGATCCGTGCGTGGTTAACCGATAAATCGACGCTTCATGATCTCGTGGAAGCTTGGTTTTATGATCCGCAGGTTTACAAAAATCAAAGGAAGGAACTTTATACAAGGCTGATTTGGCAGTTGAGGGGTCATTTTCGAGACCCCAGATATGACTGGCAGTTTTATAAAGACGGCATCTTTGACTTTCAAGTGCAGGCCTACACGCAAAGCTGGGCAGCGTTGAGAGATATCCATAGGTTGTCGGTAGAAGCCGGTTATAGAGGATTCATCATCCTCTTTGATGAATTCGAAGACGTGATCCACAATATCAGAAACATTCAGCATCAGGAATCGGCGTTCTGGAACCTGTTTCAGTTTTACGGAGCAAAGAAGTTCGACGGGATGACCTACTTTGCCGTGACCCCTGACTTTGCGAAAAAATGTAAAAGCCTGCTCCTTGAGAAAGGCCGTTGGGATTACGATTACAGCTTGTTCGACAAGCTCCCCACTTTTGAAATGAGCCCCCTCACAGCAGAGGAGCTTCAGGAATTGGCGCTCAAGATATTTGAGGTTCACGGCATCGCCTATGATTGGGAACCGGATTCAGTAATGAAAATGCATGAACTCAAGGTAATTGTCGCCAAAGCCGCATCCGTTCAGGTGCAGGATAGGGCGCGGCAGACGATCAAGGAAATTGTAAGACACTTGGACAGACTCCTCGAGGATATGGAATGAGCGGCACCCGCCAGTTGGATCGTTCAGTCGCCAGCGCTTTCTATGGACAGTTCACGACATTGAGACCGGTCCAGGAAGCAGCAATCCAGCCTATCCTGCAGGGGAAAAACGTCGTTCTGTCGTCAGGTACGGGATCCGGAAAAACAGAGGCCGTCCTGGCGCCCCTGCTCAGTCTTTATCGTCGGGAAGCGTTGGAAACGGATTCCCTGGCGATTCTTTACATCGCGCCAACTAAGGCGCTTGTGAATGATTTGGAGAAGCGGATTCGTCTTCCCTTGCATAAAATCAACTTCAAGCTTGGCGTCCGGCACGGAGATCGCGATGACCTGGTCAGCGGCGCCACGCCAAATCTGCTCATTACGACACCTGAATCCCTTGAAGTGCTTCTCCTCAGGAAAGAAAAGCGCCTCTCCGGCGTAAAGGCGGTCGTCATAGATGAGGTGCACTTATTGTACAACACCCAGCGGGGATTGCACCTTTCCGTGTTGCTCAAGCGGTTAAATCGCTTCGCGGACAGACACCTTCAGTGGGCCGCCTTGTCAGCGACGGTCAGCGTTTTGTCCAATGTAAGGGACTTCCTTTTTGGACCTTCTGAAGAGGCCGTTTTCCTTCAATATCCGGCACAGCGCACCATTGATGCCCATATCAGGCAGATCGGTGATGAAGAATCTTTTCTGAGGCTTGTGCGAAGGCTGGTGGAGGGAAAGAATGTAAAGCTGCTCGTTTTTGCAAACTCTCGCCGTGTCTGTGAGCGGCTTGTCGGCGTGTTGGCGCGTGACAAGGCGCTTGAAAACATCATATTTGCCCATTACTCCTCTTTGTCACCCGAACTTCGGGTTGAGACGGAAAAGAAATTCGCCTCGTCCAGAAGCGCCATATGCGTCTCGACAAGTACGCTGGAGCTGGGCATCGACATTGGCGACATCGACGCGGTGATATTATGGGGAGCGCCGGCGGGTGCTGAATCGTTCCTGCAAAGAATCGGTCGCGGCAACCGGAGACAGAATAAGACAAATGCCATATCCCTGATTCCGGATGATTCTGAAACACCGTTATGCGATGCCCTGCGATTCTTGGCTCTGATCGATTCAGCCAAAAATGGGGAATTGCCCGTTCTCGACCCTTATGATCTATACGGCGCGGCCGGTCAGCAATGCTTGAGCATGATTGCTGCGGAGAACGGCCGCTACATGCGCATTGCCGATTTATATACATTTTTTGACCATAAAGGACATCTGTCGCGCCCTACCATAGAGGAAATTCTCGCTGAATTGGCCAACAACGGCTATCTTCAGAGACACGGCTTTAAGAACCAATACGGGGCCGATCAGAAGCTCTATGAACTTATCGATTATCGGATGATTTATGGCAATTTCGGCGCGAATTCCAGCACGGTGGATGTTTCCCAGGAATCTAAGAAGCTGGGGACAGTCCCATCCATTAATCTGCTGCGTGTGAAACCTGGAATGCATGTGAGATTTGCCGGAAAATCGTGGCTGGTTCGGAAGGCCACCGCAGAGGGATTTATTCTTGAGACTATCAAGGCGCGCTCCAGGGGCGAAGCGGTTGATTTTATTTATCCAGGCGGCGGCATCGGCTTTGATGCCTTCTTGTGCAACCGCATGTGGAAGATTCTTCACTCGGAGCCCATCAAGCGACTGATGGCCGAGGAACTGTATCGCGACCTCCATGCCTTCATGACCCGCTTGGTGGGCAGGTGCGGCCCTGAGCAGATTCCCTATGTCGAAGTTGAACGAGGATATCGTTATTTTACTTTTGGAGGATACCTCCTGAACAAGGCCCTGGCTCTCATAACGAATCAATGGGAATTCAAGGCCGACGATATTTCACTGCGATGCGCTTCGCCTATCCAGTGGGGATCCATCCCTTCGGAGCCAAGGGACTACGAATCTGTGTTCCATAGTCTTTTTGAGATGTCGGACAACCCATCTCTTTACCAGACCCTGCTGCCATCCACGCTGCAACTGCAGGAATATCTACAAAATTGGCTGAAAGACAAAACGATCATCGAGGTTTTGCAGCGTCTGCGGCAATCAGAGGCAGTGAAAGTCGATCCAGACCTTTTTGACTCTTTTATCGCTGCTGACGCCTGAGGGTTCTGTTGTGTAACAAGCGCGAAACGGAAGGGCTGGACGCTTATATTTTCATTAAAATACACATTTTCAGCAAACGCTGAAAATGCCTAAATCAGTGAAAATGTCACTTGACGCCTGACAATTTTCACTGTAATACACATTTTCAGCAAATGCTGAAAGGTTGCTTTTCAATGAAAATTGATGAGACAAATATAATTAGAAAGGTCGAGGACAGCTTAAGAGCCTGCCTGCAGCGGGTTCCTTTTCTGGAGATCGACTCCCTGAAAAATGGGCTCAATCTCGGCGACGCGCCTATGGATATCGTTGCCGATGTGCGAGTCGCAGGGCAGCGGCAGCGTCTGGCTGTTGAGGTCAAGAGCAGTGGTCAGCCCCGCGTTGCCCGCACGGCAGCCTATCGGCTCGCCCGTGTTCTGGAGAGCGCCCCTGGCTTGTATGGAGTGTTTGCGGCCCCTTATATCTCGCCCCGGTCTGCCGAGATCTGCGTTCAGGAGAAGATCGGATATTTGGATCTTGCCGGCAACTGCCGATTGACCTTTGGACAGGTCTATATCGAGCAGCAGGGCAGTCCCAACCCTTTTGCTCAGAAGAGGGACCTGCGTTCCCTCTATTCCCCGAAGGCGGCACGGGTGTTGCGGGTGCTCCTGACTGACCCCAAGAAGCCGTGGAGGACACAGGCACTGGCGGAGGAGGCGGATGTGAGCCTGGGGCAGGTTGCCAACGTTAAAAGCCTGCTTGAGGCCCGTGAGTGGCTTGGAAGTTCCGAGGCCGGATTGCTGCTCAAGGATCCGGCGAGCCTGTTGCCTGAATGGGCGGAAAACTCCAATTACCGAAAGAATGTATCCAGAAACTATTACACGTTGAAAAGCGTTGCCGAGATAGAGGCTGATCTGGCCAAGGCATGCGATGGAGAAGGCATCCGATACGCCTTGACAGGTTTTTCCGGTGCGGCCCGTTACGCCCCTTCCGTTCGTTACCAGCGCGCAATGGCATATGTGTCGCTTGAGGTGGAAAGGATTGCGAAGCTTCTCTCTTTGAAGGAAGTGACCAGCGGCGCCAATGTAACCTTCCTCGTTCCCTATGACGAAGGCGTCTTGTACGGTACACGAGCCGTCGAGGGGATCTGTATCGCATCACCGGTGCAGGTTTACCTCGATCTATTCGGGATGAAGGGCCGCGGTGAGGAAGCAGCTAAGGCCCTATTGGACGAGGTGATCAGGCACTCATGGTGACACGCAGGGATTACACGGCTGAGGCAGTGGAGGCGGCAAAATCAGTGCTCATTGAGCTGACGCACCTCCTGGGAGAGTACCGGGATAACATCGTGCTCATCGGCGGCTGGGTGCCGGAACTGCTCATCCCCCAAAAACCGCGCCCCCACGTGGGAAGCATCGATATTGATCTTGCCCTGAACCATGTGAAAATCCGGGAGGAAGGTTACAGGCTGATCGAGGAATTGCTCACTTCCCGTGGTTATTACCAGGAGCCGGATAAGCAGCCCTTCATCTTCTTCCGCGATGTGCCGTTCGGCGGTTCATTTATCAAAGTGCAGGTGGATCTTCTGTCCGGCGAATATGAGGGCACCGGCAAGGCGCACCGCACCCAGGCTATTCAGGGAATGAAGGCGCGCAAGGCCCGGGGCTGCGATCTGGCCTTTGAAATGGTCCGTGAGATCTCTGTGGAGGGAGAAATCCCTGGCGGGGGGCTTGACCGCGTGACGGTCAGAATCGCCTCCATCGTGCCGTTCCTGGTCATGAAGGGGATGGCGCTGGACGATCGTCTCAAGGAAAAAGACGCATGGGATATCTACTACTGTCTCCTTGCCTATCCCGGCGGGATCGACGCTCTCGTGGAAGAATTCCGGCCCCACCTGTCCCATGGTTTGGTCCGGGAAGGACTCGGCAAGATTGCCGCCCACTTTTCCTCTGTCAAATCCATCGGGCCAAAATTCGTCGCTGATTTTGAAGAAGCCGGTGATCCGGAAGAGAGGGAACGACTAACCCGTGATGCCTTTGAAAGGATAAATGCATTCTTGAACAGACTGGGGTTTGCATGAACAATAAACTGAAAGAAATATTCCGCGGCAAAGTCGTAAACAAGGCCCATACGATCAATACCGGCGTGGACGAGTTCCCCCGCTACGTTTTGGAGTATCTGATCGATAACTACTGTGCGGAAGAGACCTTCCACGAGGACATGGAAAAAGTTGTCCGGAGGCTGAAGGATTCTTTTGTCTATGGCGCCGAAACGGAGAAGATCCGCCATTATATCCGCGAGAACAGGCGGCACTCGGTTATAGCCAATCTGGAAGTGCGGCTGGTGGAAACAGAGGATAAGTACTGGGCGTCGATTACCGCTCTCAATGAAAATTTTGTGAACATCTCTGAGACCATTGTCCGGCAGTACCCGATGCTGCTTGCCGGCGGGATGTGGGGAACGATCGATCTCACCTATGACGAAACGGAAGTCCACAACAAGAAGATTCGGCCCTTCAAGGTGACCGCCTTTACCCCGTTCCAGGTCAGCGTCATCAACCTTGACGAATACATTGAAAAGCGCAGGGAGTTTTCAACCGAAGAGTGGATAGACATCCTGATCAACTCCTGCGGCCTTACGCCGGACACCATGAGCAGGCGTCAGAAACTCCTTTATCTCTGCCGCTGCATTCCCCTTGTTGAAACGAACGTCAATATGGTGGAGCTGGCGCCAAGAGAGACGGGCAAGACGTACCTCTATCGAAACATCTCCTATTACGCCCATGTTCTGTCCGGCGGCAAGGCCACCCCGGCCCAGCTTTTCATCAATCTCAATACTGGCAAGATAGGGGAGGTCGGCACCCGCGACGCAGTAGTTTTCGACGAAATAGCCAATACCGATTTTACCGACCCCAAGGCGTTTGTGAGCATCATGCAAGGATACATGCAGGATGCCAAGTTCAGTCGGGGCAAGAAGGAGATGCTGGCCTTTGCGAGCCTTGTCTTTGTCGGCAATCTTGACGTGCAGGGCAACCTCCCCCATGAGAAGTATTACCACCTGTTTGAGCCGCTCCCCGATTTCCTGCAGGTCATCGCCTTTTTAGACAGAATCCATGCCTATCTGCCCGGCTGGGAGATCCCCAAGCTCACGCCGCACAGCTATTCAACGGATTACGGATTCATAACCGATTTCTTCTGCGAGATCATGCACGAACTTCGACGGATCGATCTCCTCTCCTCGCTCCGTAACCGTTTCGCGCTCATCGATGCGGCTAAAACATCACAGGGCCTCTCCGGCCGAGACCAGCGGGCCATCATGAAAACCGCGTCGGGGCTGCTGAAGCTTCTTTACCCCGACGGACGCATTACGGACGAAGAGTTGGCGGAAACGCTGCAACTGTCTTGCGAACTGCGTCAGAGGGTCCGCGATCAGCTTCATTTGATCGCGCCGGGTGAATACGATCGCTTGAAGCTCGGAGTACGAATGACGGCAACCGGTCAGGAAGTCGCGCCAACGTTGCCGGATGCCGATCGTATCCAGAAAGTGGCCCTGCCGGAACAACCTTCCATCGGAGAAGTGATCGGCCTAGCCGTTGACGGCGATCACGGCTGCATCCTGCACTTTGAGATGCAGGCAACCAAGGGAAGCGGCCGGATCGTTCCGCTTGGTTCGATCCAGAGGGTGATGCGGGAGAGCATTGAGGCGGCGGCCCAGTATATCAAGGCGAAATATGAGGATTTGGGCATCGCTGCGGATTGGCGGCAGAACTATGATGTGGCCGTCCTCGCAACGTTCATGGGCATTCCCAAAGAAGGATCATCCGCGGGAGTAACGATAGCGGTAGGAATTGTCTCAGCGTTAAAGGGGATGCCGGTTCGGAATGACCTGGCCATGACCGGAGAGATCACCATCATGGGCAAGGTCCTGCCGGTCAGCGGCATTCAACAGAAGATCCGGGCTGCCTTCGATGCCGGCGTGAAAGAGGTGCTGTTGCCGGCGGATAACCTCAAGGATGCACAGGTATTGCCTGCCTACATCCTCGACGCGGTCAAGTTGACGCCGATCGAGAGCATCGCACAGGTGCTGGAGCTGGCGTTGATTAAGGCTTAACAGACGCCGGGAGAGACGGCATGGAAAAGACGCGAGGTCAGATCAAAGAGGAGAAGGCAGCATTAAGAAAGTTAAAAGCAGCTTCAAAGAAGGAGAGCAGAGACCAAGCCAGATGCCTCTTAGAAGAAAAGGGAACTCCAAAATCCTGTGAATATTGCGGTATAAATGAAGAAGATTTTCCCAGAGTATGGGGTACATTTTACGCTACGCGCGGAAAGAGGTTGGAACCAGATCATAAAAATAATGATTACAAAAACAATGACGTAGAAAATCTTTGCTGGGCTTGCTCCCTCTGCAATTGTGCCAAAAGCAATAAGCTGACCCATGAAGAAATGATAGAAGTTGGTGCAGTGATTAAAAAAATATGGCAGAAAAAGTTGTCGGCTCTTATAGCCTAAGATGTTATGAATATGGACAAAGATGATCTTAAGAGTATCTCAGACAGCTTGTCGGGCTTTATAGAACATTTCGTTGCTGTCAAAGGATATAGCTGCAGTTCCCCCAATGTCCTTCAGTTAAAGATTGATCTTCTCGAAAGAACCCTTGAAATTCTCCGCATTCAACAGAGACATCTCGATAACGAGCTCCCCATGGAGGAATTCGTTCAGGGAAACATTCAATTGCGCGGGGATAAAATCATATTCAGTGCTCCAGATAAGAGCAAGTTTTTGGGAAGCGGTACAAAACCAATCGCATTGCAGCCGAAGCTTTTGCTTTATCTCCTTTATCGGCACCAACACGGGTATGAAGCGGTTTACGATATCATCGACAATTTCATCAAGCTTATTTGGGACCATCTTGACCTGCTGGATTTTAAAAAGACCCGTACGGGCGTGTTTCGCTGTTTTACGAACACGCGATTCGCTGCCCTCACTTTGAGGGATTATGGGTTGCTGCGCTTTACGAAGGCGGAAGCCTACAAGACGTGGGTGCTTTCCCTGCCCGGCATTCTGGTGGCTTCCAAGGTTATGGAGGGAAACAACTGGGAGATACCGCCCGTCATCCAGGGTCAATATCATTTTGACCTTCATCCTGATATCCGTAATGCCTTCGATGATCTCAAGACTTACGATAAATTCGTTCAAAGGCTGACCTTGGTATGCAAACCGAACACAAAGATCTTTACCGACTTCAAGGAAGGCTCAAAAAGGTCTTATTCTTTGATGGCTGATTATTGGAAAATTCTTCAAGATACCTCAATATCGGCAGATGAGCGGAAGAAAAAGAGTACTGCCAAGCTAAAGCAAATCAACCAGGATCATGAAATACACGATTTTTTCTCCGCTTTTTCTTCCTGTGTGAAAATAGGAGATGTGTTGCACACAAAGATCTATTGATCATCAGGGGACATTTCCCGAAATTCTCCCAAACCTCTGAGCCATCCATTCCCACTGCTTCCCTTCGGCCGCAGAAAATCCGCTTGGCGGCTGTTGTTTTTGGTTTGTTATCTGAAGCGACCGCTTTTTGTCCGCAAAAAATCCGCTTTTTCGTTTTTTCCATCGCAATAGGCCGGAACGAACATAATCCGGCCGCATTTTGGCCGCACATTAGCCGCTTGTCGGCTGAGCAGCGACCATGAATCCGCCATAACTACCGATTCCTTCCCTCCCGGCGGCCGCAAAAAAACCGCAAAAAGACCGCTTTTTGTCCGAAACTTTTATGATCCCTTTGGGGTATTGCTCGGGTGAAATGGAGACATGTGACGATTTATGACGTGTGGCGCTTTCCGGGTCCGGTCAGAAGTGTGAATGATTTCGTGACACGAGATACCTGTGGCTGCCTGTGCTCTTTGATCATTTTCATTGTTTGTATTGTGATCAGACCATGTACGAATGCCGCTGCCCCCATGACGGAAAGAAACTGGCCGAACTGGCCCGACCGCCCCTGACCCTGGGCCACTATGACTACCCCTGCGAATGCGGGAGGTGGGTCCGGGGGCAGATCATCCTCGAGCAGGGGACGGACTGCATCCTGGCCGTTGATTCCTGTCCCTGCGGGAGAATGACTCGACGGGTCGTCGGCCACCTGGTCGCCATCCAGTGTTCCAAGTGCAGAAGAATCATTAGCTTTTAGAGGCCCCCGAGGCCCGGAGTATAAAAATAATTTCAAAGGAGCAGGCTCCGAGGCTCCCGAAGCCCATGCCGCACGCAACGCATGGGCTTATCTTTTTCCGGGTACCGGAAGGAGCTTTCCACCCGGGCATTCGGGCGGGCCTATGAGGTCTTACGGGCGGAATGCCCGGAGCTGATTCCCTTTGCCGATCCCCTCGGCTTGATCGCCTTCTTCCATGACCAGGCGGAGGACCTGGACCGGAAGGACGCCATCCTTTTCGTACTCATCACCCAGTACCGGAACGATAACCGATACCGCGACATCGTACCGCTTTTTATCGTGCTGTTCACCCCGGCGCTGGCGAACATCTACACCTCTGTCCGGCGGAGCCATCCAGCCTTCGACCGGGAAGACCTCATCCAAGATCTCTGTCTTTTTCTCATTCAGATCATCAGGGAAAGTGCCATCACCCCATACAAGGTCGCCTCCAGGATCGTCGGGGAGCTGAGAAACCGGATCCGGGGATTGCTGAAGCTGATACCTGACGAAGATTTCGTCACCCTCAAAGGGGACGGTTCTGACGAATTTGAGGCGAGCTGCGCCTATGACCGCCGCAGCAACGATGAAGCATTTCAAATCGACCGCATCGTCCAAGAGACAGCCGCCTTTCTGGACCGCCTAATCCGGGCCGGAAAGATCACCAGGAAGGACAAACGGATCCTTCTGGAGACTTTTATCAGAGGGAAATCTCTGAAGGAGCTCGCGTCGGCCCACGATTACGACCGCCTAAAACACCGACGGCGGCAGGTCATTGCCTTTATCAGGAACAATTCTGCAAGTGATTGAATCTATATGGTGAAAAAAGATTTTTTCGCCCCTGGAGCACTGTTTTTGACGTATCCAGGTAGGAGGGATTTTTTCGGGAGGAGGATTATGCACAGCCTTACGCCGACCAGCACGACCCGCATCGTCAGGGACACCTTCATCGACATGGCCCTGTACCTGGAGTGCCTGTTTCTGCTCCACGGCGTGAACGACATCCTGGTCGAGGACATCGTCCACTGCATGGAGGAAGGCTACGCAAAAGCCATGAAGAATCTCAAGAAGATCAACGGCCCGTTACCAAATCCAAGAAGAACGACCGCCGTGGATCGCTTTCTCAAGAAGCTGGAGCAGGAAAGAATCTGATCGGGGGCTGTCCGGGGGTGAATCTCAATGAAAGGAGGATCGGTTATGAACGTTCAGAAATATCCAGTTGCCCCGGAAGCGGCAGCGGAGAGGATGGTTCTGGGAAGGATGAGTTTGAGGATCGAGGATTCCGGGAGGGCGGTTTCGGAAGGCACGGCGACCTATGGCGGAGTCTCAGGAAAGGAGGCTCACCCTCCTGCCGCCCCGGATGAAAACCCTTTTCAAAGTGGCGACGGCGCCAATGGTTTCTATCTCTCCAAGAGCCGCCTGAACCGTTACATTGCCTGCCCTCGCAGTTATCAACTCCATTATGATCTCGGGATTGTCCCCCTCCGGCCGGACCGGGATCTCCTAATCGGCCGGTCGACCCACCGTCTCATTGCGGCCCATCACCTAGCCCGGAAGAAGGAAGAGTTCATCGATGCCCAGGGCGTGCTCGACATCTTCTGGTCGAAATACATGCAGGAAGAAGAGCCGCCCGAGGCCCGGCAGGAACTGGAAGCGGCGCGGACGGAATCCCTCCGTTATGCGCAGTTGTTCCTCCGGGAGGTGCCCCTCGATCCGCTGGAGATCGAGCGGGAATTCTCTCTTCCCCTCGTCGATCTGGAAAACGGTGACACCCTGCCGGTGCCCCTGGTCGGCGTGATCGATCTCGTGGATCAGCCGAACGGCGTCCTGCGCTCCCTGGAGATCAAGACCCGCGCCCGCAAGGCCGATGCCTGGCAGGTCCGACTGGCGCTGGAGCTGACCTGTTACGCCTGGTGGGTCCGGCAGCGGCTCATGGAAAGCGGCACCCGCGAGCCCGAGGAAATCCCCGTCGGCTACGTCAACATCATCAAGACCAAGACCCCCACGATCCAGTGGCAGACTGATTGCCGCACCATCACCGATTTTATCGCCCTCTACCGCACCGCCCTGGCCGTCTATGAAAACATCATGGACCGGCGATTCTATCTGAATCCGGGCACACACTGCAACTGGTGCGATTTCCCGGCAGTCTGCGGGAAGGACAAAGACGCGATCGTGAGGATCTTCGGCGAGGCCGCCTGCCTGCGCCTCTGGGAAGCGGATCTGATCTGAGGCTGTCAGGGGGTGAAAGGAGGACGAGAGGTGAAAGAACTGCCATCAGTGCTGCAAAAGGTGAGAGCGGAAAAATCCGGAATGTCTATCACGAAATTTTTCAGAAACAGATTCCCCGTCCTGTTTGGAAGGCCCCTCATCGGGGCGGCGGCCACCGGACCAGCCGGTTCCGCGCCGGCCGCGCCAAAGGCAGCGGCGAATCCGACCATCCTCTGCATAGGCCGGATCCACCGGGGGCGGATGACCATGGTCGCCGCATTCCCCAGGAAAGGGGTCGAAGGGGACGGGAAGCAGATCCGCAAGGATCAAGGAGGTCAGGACCATGACAGAGTTTCATAAGGCAGAACGGAAGAAGGGAAAGCTCAGGCTGGCCATCGCCGGTCCCGCGGGATCGGGGAAGACCTACTCGGCGCTCCTG
>Ga0209606_1001724_pt1 | contig 26257 bp, 16 predicted proteins | sample AD_UKC057_MetaG_FD_184412 | JGI IMG/M metagenome (GOLD analysis project Ga0209606, IMG submission 184412) | Active sludge microbial communities of municipal wastewater-treating anaerobic digesters from USA - AD_UKC057_MetaG (SPAdes) (version 2) | ecosystem: Engineered > Bioreactor > Anaerobic >...
CCCATGTGCCCGGCACCTGGATCGAGCCCGGGAAAGAAACCGGCGAGTTGAACCATCCTTCCGCTTCGCCAACATTGTCCCGATCGAGTCTGAATTCCCATGCGCCGTCAAGACTCAGTCCCGGGCGCGTGAACTCCTCGTCGCCAAAACCGGCGGCGGCCATCGTCATTATCAGGAAAATCACTGTTACGTTGCGCATCAGGCACCCCCGTTTTCATTCAATCACAAGCCGTATGACGGTTCAACCCGCCTCGCCAGACGCCAAAGACCGGCGGGTGGGAGCCAACGTGCCACGAGCGTCTTGCCCGTGGTTCGCGAAGCGGAGCGCGGACGTATCCGTCTGCGGCTTGATCAGGGGCGGGTTGGAAAACCCACCCTCGGTTGTTGCACCGGCGCCCCCGCCGCTCGTGCAGCGCAGGCTTCATAGCCTCCTGTTCTTACGTGGATTTTTCGTTTCTTTGTGCCTTTGTGGTGGGCCCCATCGAAAATCCAACCTGGAGACACTGAGCACGCACGCTCTGACCGAATATCGCGCCATTCCCGTGAGCGTAGTGGTATGATCGTGTGTGGCGATCAAAGCCATGCCGAGAGTCTTACAGCCATCCGGAGGATCAAAGCCATGAATCCTCGAGAGACACTTCAACACCTGCTGCGAACGGAACGTCCTCTCGTGATGCCAGACGCGTACGACGGTCTCAGCGCCAGGGTGATAGAAGCGGCCGGGTTCAAAGCGGTGCAATGTTCGGGATTCAGCATTGCTTTGGCATCGCGAGCGATTCCCGAGACAAAACTCGGGTTTGAAAAGAACCTCGAGATCACAACCGACATCGTCAACTCCGTCGGGGTTCCTGTCATGGCCGACGGGGAAGACGGGTTCGGTCCGCCGGAACGCGTGTTCGAGGCGGTACGCGCATTTGTTGACGCGGGCGTTTCGGGAATCAACATCGAGGATCAGGTTCTGCCACCGCCCGAAACCAAGCGTGTCGTCGACCGTTCGTTGATGATCGAGAAGATCCGTGCGGCTCGCGAGGCCGCGACAGCGGCGGGCGCGGATGATCTCGTGGTAAACGCACGAACCGACGCGTTGACAGCCTGCCCCCAGCGAACCGAAGGTTTGAGGGAAGCCGTGGAACGCGGCAACGCGTATCTCGACGCGGGAGCAGATATGATTTTCGTGATAGGCGTCGACACGCTGGCCGAGGCGGCCCGGGCCGCACGCGAGATCCACGGTCCGGTGAGCATCGCCGCGGGAATGCCCAACAACGCCGGCGCGATGTCGATCGCCGAGCTCCGGCAATGCGGGATTGCCCGCGTCAGTCTTCCTACTGTCGCGATTCTATCCTCGCTCCGGGCATTGACCCAGACCCTTTCCATTATTCACCGCGAGGGAAGTTTCCGGGAACTGATCGAGCAGGGCCTCTTGGCCGGCATGGGCGACGTCGCCAGAATCATGGCCAGGTGATCCGCCCGGCAAGGCCTGGTGTCCCCGGGAATTCATCCCGCGTTGATTCGCGCATGTCCTGAGCATTGTGCTGCCCTCTCGTCATGGCCGGGCATACCCGAACGACATGCTAAACAGCTTATTCCACTTCGCGGCACTCCATAACTGGTTATACCGATACAGGTTACGCAAATTCCTCCGTCCGCGCTGGTGTCCTAACATGACTGTTTACGTATACATTGACTTCTCTTATAATGCTGCCCGGGGTGGTTAGGGGCGGCGGAAGCGTCCGGGCTTTGAAGGAGGATTGGGCCATGCTGAAGAGGTGGATATTCAAGGTATTGACGGTCGTTGTAGTGATCATCCTCGGGGTCTTCTCGGTCGGGTGCCCTGGAAATCTCAACGGAGGAGATTGGGGGGATGACGGTGGGGACGGCTGGGACGACGGCGGCGATGGCTGGGACGACGGCGGCGACGGCTGGGATGACGGCGGCGACGACTGGGATGACGGCGGCGACGACTGGGACGACGGCGGGGACTACGAGGACGGTTGGTGAACGGTTGGGGCGGCGGCGACGATGACGAGGCAATTGAACCTCAACCCTGCTTCAGAGGCCAGACGTATCCTGACTGTCTTGAAGCTATGCACTCCGCGGAATGGAATGAAGCCCCCGGCGGAGATTACACCGAGGGCTTAGCATAAAGAATGGCGCATGTGCGGGGGAGACGCCATTTCTGAAAACGTTTGAAACCCGAAAACCGCATCTTCAGCTACGCGGTGACGGTGGTTTCTGTCTGATGAGAAGGCGTCCGCCCCGGTCAGGCATCACTCGCGTGGCCACAGGAGACCGTATATCGCCGCGAGCAGAAGATTCAGCGGCGACAGAATCATGCTCAAAAGCATTCCCGGCAGATTGAACAACCACATGAGCAGGTTCATGTTACGTTCCTCCCCTGAATTCCGGCGGCGCAATGGCGGCCCCCACATCTCGTCGATACGTTGTTTCTGATCATATCGGCGCGCGCCGCCTGTGTCAAAAGGTAGCCTTCCGCCATGGACCCGTTCCCGCGTGTCCATGATGTGGCCCTTTGATCTTCCGCCCGCTATACTGGGCGGGTCTGCCTGAATTGCTGAAACCATAAGGGAATCGCGCTATGTCCGGGCACTGGACCATTACCGATTATGACAAGACCTTGACCGGGGAACTGACGGGACTGTTGCCGCCGAAGATCTTCGATGTTCACGCGCACCTGTACCGCGTTCGCGACATCAACGCGCCGAGTCTCGCGCTCGCGCACGAGGGCCCTGACACCGTGCGGGTGGAAACCTGGCGCGAACGGTTGGGGGCGCTGTTGCCCGGAGCGGAACTCGTGGGCGGGCTGTTTTTCCCGTACGTTGCGCGGCAATGCGACAATGCCGCCGCCAACGCGTTCCTGGTCGAGCAGGTCAGCACGCAGCCCGGGTCGCGCGGGCTGGTCATCGCGACGCCCGCCATGTCCGAGAAAGACGGCGCGGCGCTGCTCGGCCACAAGGGCATCATCGGTTTCAAACCCTACCACTGCTACGCGGCGCGGGAAGACACGGCGAACGCCGCCGTCAACGAGTATGTGCCCGAATGGGTCTGGCGGCTCTGCCACGAACACGGCGGCATCTTCATGCTGCATCTGGTGATGCCCGGCGCGCTCTCCGACCCCGCCAACCTCGAGACGCTCCTGCGAAACTGCCGCGCTTATCCCAATGCGAAACTCGTGCTCGCCCACGCTGCCCGGGGGTTCCATGCGCCCAACACGGTCCGCGCCATCGGCCGCCTGCGGGGCCTCGAGAACGTGTGGTTCGACACGTCGGCCGTGTGTGAAGCAACGCCGCTGCTGGCAATCCTCGAGACGTTCGGTCCGCGAAAACTCATGTGGGGCAGCGATTTCCCCGTATGTTTTCAGCGCGGACGCTGCGTGACCGCCGGCGACGGGTTCTTCTGGCTCGGGCCCGAGCATATCGACGCATCGTCCATGTTCGCGCCGCGATTGGCCCTGGTCGGCCTCGAAGAGCTGCGCGCCCTGGCCGATGCCGCCGCCCAATTCGGACTCGACCCCTGCGACCTCCAGGACGTGTTCCACGACAACGCGGCGCGACTCCTCGGGCTGCTGCCCGCGACGGCCAATGCGACCCAGGAGCGGTACGACTACGCGAAAAAGCACATTCCGGGCGGCACGCAGCTTCTGAGCAAACGGCCCGAGATGCTTGCGCCGAATCAATGGCCCGCGTATTACCGCGAGGCCCGGGGCTGCGAGATCTGGGACCTCGACGGCCGGCGCTACTACGACATGTCCATCCACGGCATCGGCGCGTGCCTGCTCGGGTACGCCGACCCCGACGTCTCGCGGGCGGTCCGCCGCCGCGTGACACTGGGAAGCTGGTCGACCCTCAACCCGCCCGAGGAAGTCGCCCTGGCCGACCGGCTGTTCGCGATACACCCGTGGGCAAACCAGGTGCGCTACGCCCGGTGCGGCGGCGAATCGGCGGCGGTGGCCGTCCGCATCGCCCGCGCGACCACGGGCCGCAGCCACGTGGCCATCTGCGGGTACCACGGCTGGCACGATTGGTATCTCGCCGCGAACCTGGGCGACGACGACTCCCTCGACGGCCATCTCCTGCCCGGTCTCAAGCCCAAAGGCGTGCCCAAGGAACTCCGGGGCACCGTCCACACTTTCCGTCACGGCAATATCGACGAATTTCATGCGGTTCTGGACCAGTACGGCGACAAGCTCGCCGCAGTCGTCATGGAACCCTGCCGCCACCACGACCCCGAGCGGGGTTTCCTCGAATCCGTGCGCGACGGCGTCCACAAACACGGCGCGCTCCTCATTTTCGACGAGATCACCATCGGGTGGCGGCTCAACTTCGGCGGGTCCCATCTGCGGATGGGGGTCAATCCCGACATGGCCCTGTTTGCCAAGACCATCAGCAACGGCCACCCCATGGCGGCCGTGATCGGCACGAAGGAGGCCATGGAAGGCGCGCACGAGTCCTTCATCAGCAGCAGCTACTGGACCGAGGGCGTCGGACCCACGGCTGCCCTCGCCACGCTCGACAAAATGGAGCGCGAACGGGTTTGGGAACACGCGGGCCGCATCGGGCGTCTGGTCAAAGCCGCCTGGCAGCGGCGCGCCCAAGCCCACGGCGTGCCCATCAAGGTGGACGACGGCTACCCCTGCCTGTCGCACTTCGCGTTCGACCATCCCGACGCCACCGCTCTGCGCACGTACTACACCCAGTTGATGCTCGAACGCGGATTCCTTGCCGGGACCGCCGTCTACGTCACTCTCGCGCATACGGAGGCCATCGTGGAACAGTTCGAGGAGGCGTTGGACGGCGTGTTCGCCGAGCTCGCCACGGCTCTCGCGGAAAACACCGTCGCCCGCCGCCTCAAAGGTCCTTTGGCCCACAGCGGCTTCGCCAGGCTCGTGTAGGCAATGCAGGGCTGCGGGACCTGCTTGTCTCGTCTCGCAGCGCCGTCTGCTTCCCGTCCAGCCGGCCTTGTTCGGCGGCCGCGACCTGTTGAAATGCGGGAGAACCGGTTCTACAATGCGCACGGGCTGCGGAAAACCCAAACGAGCCGCCGAGGAGGCCCTGTCCAAACCATTGACACGGGGGGAAATTCGCGCAGTCGCCGGCCGCATCAAGAAAGAGCCGGAACCGTTAACCGTCAACCGCGTTCGAGCGGAATAAAGGAGCTGGGACCATGAAAAAGCTCGTTGGAATCGCGTTAACCGCCTTGGTTGCCGTCGCGCTGAGCGCGCAGGCCGCGCCGCCTGAAGGCGAGGGATGGCGCTCCCTCTTCAACGGCCAGAACCTCGACGGCTGGGAGAACAAATCGGGCCAGGCCGAGATTTGGCAGGTGAAAGACGGCGTCATCGACTGCAACCCGCGCGTCGATCTGCCGGGCGACAAGTCCCTGTGGTGTAAAGAGTCCTTCGGCGACTTCCAGCTCTTCATCGAATGGCGCATCAAGGGCACCAAGGGCGAATATCCTGTGCCGACAGTGTTGCCCGACGGCAGCTTCAAGACCGACGAAAACGGCAAGGTCATCATCACCCCGACACCCAACGCCGACTCCGGCATCTACCTGCGCGGGTCGGACAAGTCGCAGATCAACATCTGGTGCTGGCCAATCGGCTCGGGCGAGGTCTGGGGTTACCGCATGGACGACACGATGCCGCCCGAGGTGCGCGCGGGCGTGACGCCTAAAACGAAGGCCGACAAGCCCATCGGCGAATGGAACACCTTCATGATCACCATGAAAGGCGACCGCCTGACCGTCGAGTTGAACGGAAAGACGGTCATCGAGAACGCCCAGATGCCCGGCGTGCCCGAGAAAGGCCCGCTCGCGCTCCAGCATCACGGCGGCTACAACAAGGCAGACGACCAGTGGAACCCTGCCTCAAGCCTCGTGCAGTTTCGAAACATCTACGTCAAGGAACTGGGCGAGAAATAAGCAGCAGCCGGGGACTGTCGAGCGTTAGAGAACCCGCTTCCGGACTCTTTCAACGGCGCCACTGTCCCCCTCCAGCGACAGCTATTGGGACGCCGCCGTGATAACCTTGCCAACAAGGCCTTCCGGCGCGCAGGCACCGGCGATGTCCTGACCGGAAAAGGCCAGGGGATAGCTCCAGACCACCATGTGGTCGTAGTAATCATGGCCGTGGCAGGTCCCGCCGGTCTTCGAGCTGATACCGCACGGTTGCGCCCATGGCATGGCGTGAGGTCCGCGGAACACGGTATCCAGCATCGTCTTGGCAGCCTGCTCTCCTTCGGCCTTCCTGCCATGGTATAGAAACGCCATGGCAGCGGTCGCGTTGCATTGTATGAAGATGTCGCGCGACCAGCACGTGTCCGGGATGCCGGACCCGGCGCCTTCCTCGCACAGCCGTCCGTCCGGAAACACGGCGTTGACCATGCCGTAGGGTGAAGCCGGGATATTGAGTTTGGCGATACTATCCAGCGCCTCGCTTATGCGGTCCTCGGGCAGCGCATCGGCCAGGCCAAGCACACGCGTGCACCAGATCCCGCTCAGCTGCATCGCGGGACATGCGTCGTTGCGGCGTCCTGTGGCAGGCTCGTTGTAGGTGCGGTAGTAGTCGCCGGTCCACAGTTTCTCTTCGTAACTCTTCTGCCCCTGCTCCAGAAGAGCTTTCCACCTGCTGGCCTGTTCCTGGTCACCCGCCAACCCGGCCATCTTGATCCCGCACACCAACGTTGCGAGCCCCTTTCCGGCCGTATAACTGCTGGCGCCGTACCAGGGCCAGTTGTCCATAGGGTTGTTGGCGGGGAACGACTCGCCCTGGATGGCGTGGGCATGGTCCTCGACCAGACCGTCGCCGTCTTTGTCCAGCGACATCATGAATTCGATGGCGTCGCGCGCGGAATCCCAGAAATCCGCGAGAAACTCCCTGTCCCCGGTGCGCAGGTAATACCGGTAAATCATCTGCGCATATTCGCCCGACCCGCAGGTGTGTTGGCAATGGTACCTCGGGTCTCGTATTCCAAAAGCGAGCCCCAGGCAAAATGGCGGTTCCCCGCCCCGCAACTGGAAATAGCGGATCGCCTTGAGTGTCGTCAGCTCCAGTTCAGGGAAGAAGAACAGCGCGGGCCAGTGGCCGAAAAAGCGGCACGGCATCGTCTCCGTGATCGAGCACGTCGAGAAACTCTCGTTGACGAGAAACAGCCCCTCGTTGCCCCACCAGTCGTCCGGGCGCGTCGAGGCGAGCCATAGCGAGTTCTTGGTCAGGGCGTATGGGGCGTTGACCAACGCCTCTTTGAGCCAGGGAGGCAAATCCGCCCCGTACAGCACATCTTGATAGGCGAATATGCGACGCAGCCAATCCGCATAATTCGCGGCAGCGTGTGCAGCCACCGCCCGCGCGTCCGCAAACCGTTCCGCGTACATGTGCTTCTCAACCCGCCCTGAACTCTCGCGCAAATACGGCTGGTTCCACGACAGGATGAACCGGGCACATTTGCGCTCGCCCGGGGCAAGTTCGAACGACGCCGACGCCCGAACGCCTGCTTCGCCGCTTTCCACCAGGCCGTTCTCGACTGCTGCGGCCCAGGTGTGCCGAACCCAATCGGGCATCCGCTCAATGGGCGGGTGCGTTACCTGGATGCCCTGCCAGCCTCCTTCCGAGAAGGGGGCCGTGTCGCCTTTGGGAAATCCTTGCGGTGAAAACGTCACCGTCGCATTGTGCGCGGTATCGGCGAGATTGGTTACATAGGCCTCAAAACAGGCCGCCGGGGTGTTGGATTCAACCGCATCCCCCGGTAAGAACGGACCGAACGCACGGACCTCCACGCACACCGGAGCATCAAATTCAAACCGCGCGTCGGCCACGGGAAAGTGGCCGAAGTAGTGGACCGCTTTCGCGTCGCCCGAGCCGTCGCGTGGCGTGGCGACAGTCAGCTCCTTCCCGTCCACGGACAGGCTCAGGAAAGGCAGCCCGAGGACCAGCGGCGCTGGAAACCGGTTGAAGATCGAGCTCTTTCCGAGGCGTCCGTCCGGGTCCAGGCACAGGTAGCCCGTTCCCACGCCTCCCAGGGGCATGCCGCCGTCCTCGAGCGAGCCCGCGGGGTACACGGTGCCGCACGCGGCGTTATTGAGATTTTCAACTCGAAATAATTGCAGCAGCTTCGGGTCGGAAAAGGCGTCACACATGGGATTGGACAACGAGGCCCCCAACGTGGCGAGAAGCGCAGGCACGGCAACAGACAGCATGATAACCCCTTCCTTCTTGCGGAAAACGCCCAAGACATGTCGTCAGCACCGCATTATATCTGCTTGCACAGGGGGAAAGTCGAACGAGCGGATTTAACCGTGCAGGATCCGTGAACCCGCCCCACAATCGGGCGTAACGGGCTTTTCGGGCTCACCTTCACGCCCCTGCTCCTGCCCGAAGTGCGCATGCCATGGCCCGCCAGAGCCAATAGAGGCAAATACCCGCACATACTCCCGGCTTTCCGATAAACCGCAATGTGAAGCGGCAAAGCAGTGCGTGCCCGGAACAGGTCTTCGCATGCGGGGCCGCCAGGTTAAACTTGTGCGCCTCGCCGTGCCGTGCCGAAGAAGCGGCGCGCGCTCACCGCGGTATGGGTATGAGCTGCGAAAAGTCGTCGCCCTCGACGATGCGAGCGTCGGAAGGCGCGACGAACGTGAACTGCGCGAGGTTCAGCGCGGGGTTCAGCGCGATGTCCGTCATGAACGACTTGAAAATGACGCGGCCGCGCCGGTCAAAGGCCTGTGCCAGCACGGGCAACCCCGTATCTTTCGCAAAGCACAGGTTCCATTTTACAGGCTCGAGGACGTCATCGCCGGGCGTGCGGACGTCGGCCTCGATAACGTAACACGAAATGGCGTTGAAAGCGCGGTCGCCAAGCAGCCGCACGTCGCAGTCCTCGTGCAGGGCTTTGAACAGGGCGTCACCGCCCACGGCAAGGTCCTTCTCGGCGGGTTTGTGACGCATGACGGTCTTCTGGAACAGCATGTTGGTCATGATATTCGCGACGGCCCCGTCAAATACACCCAATGCCTCAACGGGCAACGCTGCGGTCGGGCTGACGGATGGCGCGGTGATGTCGCCGCCCAGGTCCACGCGGAACAGCCGTTTGCCTTCGTGCTTCTTGTAGGCGAAGGGTCCCGAGGCCTGGACGGGCAGCGCCATGTCTGCAATGTCCAATTGAACGGCGATATTCAGGACGCCGCGCGCCGATTGCAGCGATTCCCACGCTGTGACGATCTGGTTCTCGGCGGCCATAAGCGGGTCAGGGGCGGCTTCCTGGGCGATGGCTGGCGTGGCGAGCACCATCGCCAGCAACATCAACAGGTGCTTCATACGCATACGCTATCCCTCAATGTCGTGGCTGTCTTCGGATAGTGTGCCATATTTCCTCATGGCGCGCCAAGCCTCTGTCAGAATTCTAATCGCCGGATAATGAAGCCCTCGCGGGTGGGATCTTGTTGTCTCCACAAAGACAAGAACGAACTCACACGGAGACACAGGGAACACGAAGATTGAATCCTCCGAAACAGAATGAGACAGGAGGCATCAGTGTGGATTGCGCGGTGGTGCTTCATCGAGAGACGGGTCCCGGGCTCTTGGACACAGTGTACGAAGCGGTTCGCGCGCGCGATTTGGAGGCCCGGGGTCTGCGCGCGGCACGTCGGGTTCCCATCCCCATCGAGCTTCGCGGCATCCGGTTCGACGAAGGATTTGGTGCAGACCTCAGCGTGGAGGATGCCATTCTTGTGGAACTCAGATCCGCGGAGAAGGTCACGAAAGCGCACCATAAGCAGGTGTTGACCTATCTGCGGTTGACGGGTATCAGACTCGGCATCTACTCGACTTCGGCGAGGTTTTGATAAGGGACGGCGTTCCCCGCATCATAAACGGAGACGTCGAATAGATTCCGCTTCACCGCAGGCGCCATTTCCTCCGCGTCCTTTGTGCCTCTGTGTGAGTTTCCCCAATCTTCGTGTTACCCGATTTGGGTCAGAAGCAAGCCGGAAACGCGGCCTGAGGACCCCAAGGACTGAAGCGGCCTCGCGCGGCCGTTGCCGCAACCACACCCGCGGCGCGAATCCGACGGGCGCGCCCGCCCGCCCGCGCAGGTTTCGCCCACCGTGTTCAACGGCCCCCAAAAGGCTGTGTAACGGACCCCGTGCCGGTTACTTCTTGAGCGCCAGGGCGACGAGCTCGGCCATGTGAAGGGGCCGGGCGTCGGTGAGGTGCGCAATCTGCTGGCGGCAACTGGTGCCGGACGCCACGACGTAGGCGCCCTTGGGCCGTTCGTTGATCATCCGCACCAGCGGCGCGGCCACCTCGAGCGAAAGTTTGTACTTCTCGCTCAACGCGCCGAACTGGCCGGCCATGCCGCAGCACCCCGAATCAAGGAGGTTCACGTGCGCGCCGGGGATCTTGCTGGCGAGTTTCTGTTGAACGGCCGGATCGGTGAGGGCCTTTGCGTGACAGTGGGCGTGGATGACCACCGCACCGAGTTCGCCGCGCCAGGAAAGGGCTTCCGGGGCCTCTTCGAGCACAGTGAAGAGGAACTCCTCGAAGAGGTAGCAGCGCGGGGCCACCTCGCTGGCGTGAGGAACGCCCAGCTCACGGTAATCCTGTTTGAACATGGCGAACGACGATGGTTCGAGGAACACGACGGGGTCATCGGGATACCGCTCGCGCAGGAGCGCGGCGTTGTGCGTGCCCAGGCGCTTGGCCATGTCGAGACGCCCCACGCTGAAGGCGGGGCGGCCGCAATCTTTCCGCCCTTTGGGCAGCACGACCTCGAAACCGGCGGCTTCGAGCACCGTTACCGCTGCAATACCGATATGAGGCTCGTTGTAACGGACGAACGTGTCGTCCCACAAGACGACGCGGCCCCGCGTGGCCGGAGGCGTTGCGGCACGCTCGTGGTTCGCGAACCACCTGTCGAAGCGCTGGAGCGCGAATTTCGGCAGGGGCCGTTCCGCGGCGAATCCCAGGGTCTTGTCCATAAGTCTGCGGAGCCATTTCCACTCGAGCATGGCGTTGGCGATACGGGGAACAAGACAGCCCAGGATGTTCATGGTCTCGACGGAGCTCACCATGCGGCCCCGAAGCCCAACGCCGGTCCGCTGGTGCCGCGCATGGAGCAGTTCGGCCTTCAAAAGGGCCATGTCGACGTTCGACGGACATTCCTTCTTGCACGCCTTGCAGGAGAGGCAGTTGCCGAGGGCTTCCTCCAATTCCGCGCACACCAGCGGGTCCGCGTCGCCGAAACGGTGTTCGAGCACCGCGCGTATGGTGTTGGCGCGGCCCCGAGTCGACATGATTTCTTCGCCGGCGGCGATGTAGGTCGGGCACATGGTCGGGGCGTCTTTGCGGCACCCGCCGCACCCGTTGCACTGTTCGAGATTTCCGGCGAACGACCCGTCTTTGTCGGCGAACGCAAGTACGGCGGGAAAGGGCAGCGTGAGCTCGTACCCATCGCCCATGCGCAGATTCGTGTCGATGCGGAACCCGTGCTCACCGGCGATGATCTTGCCCGGATTGAGGATGCGCTGTGGGTCGAAGAGCTCCTTGATCTCGCCCATGACCGCGAGCAGTTCGGGTCCTACCTGCTCCCTCATGAATTCGGTGCGCGCGATGCCGACGCCGTGTTCGCCGGCGAACGACGCGTTGAACCGCCGCGCGAGGCGGGAGGCCCCTTCCGCGAGTTTGCGGTATTTCGCGATGTCGCCCGCCTTGCGCAAATCGAGCACCGGCCGCACGTGAAGAAGTCCCGACGCGGCGTGGCCGTAGAACGAACCGAACAGGCCCAGCTCCTCCATGAGCGTTCGCAGTTCGTCCACGTAAGCGGGCAAGCGTTTGGGTTCGACCGCGACGTCTTCGATGCCCGGAACGGGTTTGGCGGGCCCTTTGCGTCCGGTGAGCAGGGACAGGCCGGCCTTGCGCATGTTCCAGACCATCTCCATTTGGGCGGGGTCGGTGACGATCAAGCTGCGTTTGCCGACGTTTCGGCGGGATGCTTCGGCGATGCGGTCCGGGGCATCGCGCTGGAACTCGACGATCAAAAACGCCTCGCAGGGCTCTTCGTCGAGGCGCATGAGGCCGCGGGCCGACTTGAACGCGAGCTGGCCTCTGGTTTGGTCGAAGAGAACACGGTCAGCGTGCTCGATGGCGGACGGGTCGAGGTCGGCGAATTCCACCGTGGCCTGCATGGCTTCCGCGACGGAATCGAAGAAGAAGATAACAAGGCCGGTGATGTCCGGCGGCAGGGGCACAATCCGCAGCTCGGCGGAGAAGATGCCCGCGAGCGTGCCTTCACTGCCCGAGACGATCTTGCACAGATCGCCGGGAGCGCGCAGGTACCGGTCAAGGCCGTAGCCCGGCCAGCGTTTGACTAGAATGTCGGGAAACCAGTGTTCGATCTCGGCCGCGTGGTATTCGACGAGCTCCCGGACCCGCGCGTTTTCGGCGGCCAATGCGGGATGCTCCGCGCCGATGGTCGCGACGCGGCCGTCGGCAAGCACCACCTCGAGGGAAACGACGTGTTCGGCGGTTGTGCCGTGAACCGGCGCCCGGGCGCCCGAGGAATTGTTGGCGATCATGCCGCCGAGGGTGGCCCGGGGGCTTGTGGCAACGTCCGGCCCGAAGCAGTAACCCGCGGGCTTGAGAAGCGCGTTGAGTTGATCGAGAACCACCCCGGCCTGCACGCGGACCGTGCACTTCTCGAGGTCGAGGTCCCAGATCCGGCGGTTGTGGCGGGCGAAATCCACGATGAGCCCATCGCCCACCGCGCCGCCGGCAAGCCCCGTGCCCGCGCCGCGCGGCGTGACCGGCACGCCGGCTTCGGCGGCCGCTTGGATTGCGGAAACGGCTTCCTGGGCTGATTTCGGGAACGCGACGGCGTCGGGGCGCATCTGATAAATAGACGCATCGGTCGCGTACAGTATGCGCGTCAAGTCGTCGGTGCGAATCTCACACCCGGCGGAATTCAGGGTTCCGGATTGTGCCTTCGTGATCATATGATTGCTCTACATCGTTTATGCAACTGGGGTTTGGGCACAGTTGCGCCGCCATGTCCGCCCCCTCGCCCGGATGGAATCGCTTCGGAAGCGCGCTTCCGCGAAAACAACAAAAGGCGGGTTCCCGTTGTTTCATGCGTTCATGGAACCGCGCGTGGTATTATCGCGAACCGCGAACACAAACGAAGGGACAACTTGCCCTATGATCGACATTTCGAATCCAGAAATCCAGTTTGCCATGGAGGCCGTCCGGTCCGGCGCGTTGTTGGCGCGCGAAGTCGAGCGCGAAATGGTTGAGCCGGCCTTGACCAAGGACGACCGGTCGCCCGTCACGGTGGCCGATTTCGCGGTGCAGGGGCTCATCGGGCGCCTGCTCGAGACGGCCTTCCGGGAGGCAGTCCTGGTAGCCGAGGAGGATTCCACCCAGTTGCGCGTGCCCGAAGCGGACATGACGTGCCGCCGCGTAGCCGAGTACGTAGGGCGACATTTCCCCAATGCCACGCCGCAGACTGTGTGCGCGTGGATAGATCACGGCAACGCGGCGCCGTGCGAGCGGTTCTGGACCCTCGACCCCATAGATGGCACGAAGGGATTTCTCCGCGGAGATCAGTATGCGGTCGGAATGGCGTTGCTCGAAGGGGGCGAGGTGGCGATCGGCGCGATCGGGTGCCCCAACCTGAGCGAGGCGCATCGTCCGGATGTCGGGGGCAGCGGAACGCTCATGATCGCCGCGCGCGGCCAGGGGGCGTGGTGGCAGCCCCTCGATAACGGGGGAGAGTTGCAGCCCTTACGCGTTTCCGAAACCGCGGACACGGCGCGGATGCGCATCCTGCGCTCGTTTGAAACAGGCCACACCAACGTGGGCCGCATCGAGCGCATGGCTGCGGCGGTTGGCGTCACGGCAGCGCCCGTACGCATGGACAGCCAGGCGAAGTATGCGGTGTTGGCGTCGGGCCATGCCGAATTGCTGCTGCGCCTGCTCACCCAGAAACAGCCCGACTACCGGGAACGCATCTGGGACCAGGCGGCCGGCGCATTGATCACCGAAGAGGCCGGGGGACGGATCACGGACCTCGACGGGAAGAAGCTCGATTTCTCGGCGGGGCGCACCCTCGCCAACAACCGCGGCGTGTGCGCGTCGAACGGCCACGTGCATGAGGTTGTGCTGGAGACGTTGCGGGAGGTTTGCGCAGGGTAGCCATGCGCGGGAGTGCCGGCCGAAGCGAACGAGACCCGTGGGACGTATGACAAGCATCGGGCGTATGGGAAATATGCGCCTCCTATGTCCCGTTCTTCGTTTGATTTCTGGCGTTCGGACGGGATGACCGCTTCGGAGATTGCCATGAAATACGCGAATGACAAACGGAACGCCCCGCGGCTCTGCTCGGGGAGGCGAATTTTCCTGCGAGACGCGGCCGCATGCGTGCTGGCGTTACTCGGCGCCAGCCGCGGCCCTCGTGCAGTCAGCGCCACCGATACCGGCGCGCTCCGAGACGTCCGGGCCAGGACTCTTCGCTACATCGAGAACATGCGGTTCGAGGGCCAGCCCTACGGGCGGTACCGCTACGCGGCTGAGATGCCCGAGCCCACGCTCTATAGTTCCACTTACGCCGCAATGACACGGGGCCTCTACCGCGACCTTGGTTCGTTGACGGACGCCGAACGCCGGGAGTGGGTGGAATACCTCCAATCGCATCAGGAAGAGGACGGGCTGTTTGCCGACCCGCGAATTGCCGGCGAAGGCTGGTACAAAGGCGATCCAGAGTGGTGTGGACGCCGCCACCTGAGTTGTCACGTCGTTGCCGCGTTGACGTGTCTGGGAACCGTGGCGCAGAAGCCGTTCCGCTGGCTGGAACCGTTTTTCGACGAGCACCATATGACGGCGTGGCTTGAGGCCCGCGAATGGCAGCAAAATGCTGATACGGTGGGCAACGAGGTGCTCAACGTGGGCACCCTGCTTCAATACGCCCGCGATTTCCAGCAAGAGCCGCGCGCCGCTGATGCCGTCCGCACGATGCTCGAATGGCTCTCCCACCATCAGGTGAAGGCAGAGACGGGCCTCTGGGGCAGCTTCGACACCAGCGACAACAAGGGGCTTTCACGCGGCGTCCAGGGGGCCTACCACTTCTGGCTGCTGTTCTTCTACGACCGCAAAGCGCTTCCGTATCCCGAGCGGGCCGTCGACCACGTGCTTCGAACAGAGAACCCCGCCGGCGGTTTCGGCTGGGGTGTTCATGGTCCGCGCAGCAGCGCCTGCGAGGACATCGACTCGATCGACCCGCTGGCCCGCATGACCTTTCTCGCTGACTACCGCAAACAGGAAATCCAACAGGCGCTGCAGCGGGCCTTACCCCACGTGTTGTCGAACCACAACGAAGACGGCGGTTTCTCGTTCATCCGCGGCGCCACGTTTACCTACGGTCATCCTTTGCTCTCATCCAGCAGCAACGGCAGCGGCATGTTTCCTACGTGGTTTCGAACACTGTCGCTGGCGTACTTGGGCAAAGCCCTGCCCGATTCGATGGCCGGAGGTTTCAACTGGGACTTCCAAAACTGCCCCGGCATTCAATTCTGGCTGGTCAACAATGGAGAATCCGATACGTAGACCCCTTATACCATAGGCATACCCGGTGATGACGGCCGATGCAGCCGATGGCTCTTGGATGACGGGTTGCGCGCTTGACCCTGGTCAAGGGCTGGCAGCGATGGGCGGTATTGCGCAAGGGCAATCTCCTATTCGACAGGAGGAACAGGCATATGGTGGTTGGAGTGATTTGAATGACCGCGAGCACCAGGATCTGTCCTTAGACCTCGCGCCTCTGTCGAACAGGGCTTGTTACAGCGAGCAACACTGCGATGGGAATACGGCAAAACAGTTCATTCGCAGGAGGGAGGATAGGGCCCTATGAAACGCATCATCTCGGTTACCGTCAAGCCGCTGATTCGGCGAGCGGGCCGCCGGCTCGCACTCTCGTTGGGTCAACTGGTTTGGCTCACCCTGGCCGCGAACATATTGCCCGGTAGCGCGTACGGTCAGCAGCCGGAACATGCGGTGAACGGGCCTGTCGCGGGCCCGGCGCATCAAAGCGGGCTCGAGTGCATCGGCAAGCTCCAACCCCGCCGCTCTGAACAGATCGACGGCTCCCGGTGGGGCGTCTCGTGCCACTGGATTGCCGACAAACACGAACTGCCGGTCGAAAAGCAGCTCGACCAACTGGCCTGGCTCGGCGCCAAATGGGTCTTGCTCTGTCCCGACTGGGACCGTATCGAGACCGAGAAGGGCAAGTACGACTGGAACAGCTCGGCCCACTGTTTCGATGACGCCGTCGCCGGCATGGCCGCGCGCAGGATCGCGCCCGTGATCCAGGTCTACGGCGGGAACCGGCTCTACATGCTGTTCGAGCCGGACCCGAACGGGCGGCCGCTGGCCGATGCCGCCAAACTGCTCGACGACCCCGGGGTCCGCGACGCCTGGCGCAGGTTTCTCGAAGCATTGGTCGACCGCTACCACGACCGCGTGAAGGTCTGGGAGATCTGGAATGAGCCGAACTACAGCGGTTTCTGGATGAGGGAAACCACGGTGCAGGAGTACGGGCGGCTCGTTGCGGAAGCCGCCGCCGTGATCCGGCGCGTTGACCCGGAGGCCGTCATTCTCGCCGGCTCGACCGCCATGGTTCCGTTGGATTTTGCGCAGGGGTTTCTGGCCAGCGACGGGGCGGACAGCTTCGACCATTGGTCCGTGCATCCTTATGGCGAATTGCCGGAGCAGCAGAACAAGTCGATCGCGAGCGTTCAAAAGCTTCTCAGCGAGCATGGGAAATCCCCCGTGTTCTGGCAGAGCGAATGCGGATTTCCCTCCAGCGCCTACACGGGAGGCTGGGGGTATGGCGGGCCTTGGGACGAAACGAAACACGCGAAATGGGTGCTCAGGCGGCTGCTCTCCGACGCCATGCTCGGCGCGCAAGCCTCGATCTACTTCGTGCTGAACGACTATCCCTGCTTGCTCGAGGGCGGGCCCGATAAGGGCAAAATGGGCGTGAACCGCAAGGGACTGTACGCCGCCGAATCGTGGACCCCCAAACCAGCCGCCCATGCTTATCGAAACCTCGCCGGTCTGATTGATGACCGATTCGAAGCCAGCCCGGCCCCGGTTACTGTCCAGGTTGTGGACGGCGGCTCGTTCGGCCAGACGGCTGCGGATAGCGTCAGCATATTCACCCTCCGCGAAAAGGCGACCGGCTCGCCGATGGTGGTTTACTGGCTGGCCGTGCCGATGCAGACCGAACTCTCGTTGGGCAAGATCACGCTCGGTATCGAGGCCCAGCGGCTCGAGGACGCCATCCTTGTAGACCTCTTGGACGGCAGGGTCTACCAGGTTCCTCCCCCTCGCGACGCGGGCGGCACGGCGACGTTCGAAAATCTGCCCTTGAGCGATTCCCCGCTGGTTCTCTGCGCCCGCGCCGTGGTTGAGCCGCTTGTCGTGGCTGGGCAACGCCGGTTATTGCGGCACGGCTGGCAGATGCAATCGTCGGTGCTTGTTCCCGAGGACGGCTCGCAGATTTCGACCGCCAGCTACACGCCCCGACAGTGGCACAACACCTCGGCGCCGTCCACTGTTCTTAGCGTGCTCGTGAAGAACGGCATATATCCGGACCCCCGAACCGGGCTGAACAGCTGCCAGATACCCGATTCATCGGATGAGTTCAACGGTGCGCACGACCTGGCCAGATTCACCCACTTGCCCGACGGGCGGAACCCGTGGCGCGACCCCTACTGGTTCCGCAAAGAGTTTACGCTGCCGCGTCTGCCCGCCGATCGCCGCATCTGGCTGCACCTCGATTGCATCAACTACCGGGCTGAGGCGTGGCTGAACGGGAATCGGGTGGCCGATGGTGACACGATGGTCGGCTGCTTCGAACGATTCGTTTTCGATGTCACGACGTACGCCGGGGAAGGGGCCAACGTGCTGGCCGTCAAGATCCTTCCCGTGGACCATCCCGGCACGCCGGAAGCGCAACTCGAGCCGTTCGGCCCATGCCGAAACTACCAAAAGGAGATCATGCAGGACGCCACCGTCGTCATGTCGATAGGTTACGACTGCATGCCGACGGTGCCCGACCGCAACATGGGCATACTTCAAGACGTTTGGGTGGATTGGACGGGGCCAGTGTCCATCTGTCATCCGTTCGTGGTTACCGAACTGCCATTGCCGGAAACGAGCCGCGCCACGCTCCGAGTCTCCACCGAACTGGTCAATGCAACGGATACTCCCGTGCAGGGCGTGTTGCGCGGCCGGATCGCGGGGACGGACGTCGCGTCCGAGCAGACCGTCGACCTGAAGCCAGGGGAAACGAAGAGCGTCGCCATAGCGCCCACCCCCGTGATGCACAACCCGCGCCTCTGGTGGCCCAACGGCTACGGCGACCAGCCGCTGTATGACCTGGAACTCACCTTCGAGACCGGTGGGACCGTTTCGGACGAGCGGACGGTCCGGTTCGGCGTGCGGCAGATCGCGAGTGAAATGCACGAGCGCGACGGGTACTTCGGGCGGCGTTTCCTCATCAATGGGCGTAGAATTCTTTGTCGCGGCGGCTACCTGCAGCCGGAAATCCTGTTCGACTGGGACGCCGCCCGCTTCGAGACCGAGATCCGCTATTTCACCGAAGCCAACCTGAACCTGGTCTATTTCGAAGACATCCCGAACCCGCCCGATGAGTTCATGGACCTCTGCGACCGGTACGGGTTGTTGTTGGGCAACTGTTACTACGGTTGCTACTGGCTGGTGCCCTGGATGCCGCAGCCGCCGGACGCGGAGTTGATTGCGCGCGGCACGGTGGACATCATCAAACGGTACCGAAACCATCCCAGCCTGCTGCTGCACATGGCCATGAACGAAGGCGAGACGCGGGAAGACGTCTACGCTCGGTGGCGAAGAGATGTTGTTGACCACGACGGCACCCGGCCGTTTATCCCCTCCGGCTCGTTTCCCGACTACCGCGTGAATCCGGAGCTGAACGCCAAACACGTATCCGGGACGGCCCTGGCAAACATACGAAAGACAAGCACGCCCGGGTGGATCAAACCGGATACGCCGGTGGGCATGAACGACTACGCGCCGAAATCGTACGGTTGGGTCGAGCCGGCCGAGTACTTCAACTGGGTCCGCGAAGCGGGTAACTGGATGTTCATGATGGAAAGCGGCTCGCCGTCGGTGCCGCCGATGTCGTCACTCGCCCGGTTCCTTCCCGATTTGATGGCGCCGTCCGACCGGTTCGCGCCGGACGCCGTTTGGGCGCATCATGACGCCTGCGGTTACTTCAAGCCCTACGACGAAGCATTGCGCCGCCTGCACGGCGACGCGGAAAGCGCGGCCGACTACGCCTGGAAAGCCCACCTGCTCACCGCGGATCAGCACCGGGCGATGTTTGAGGCGGTCCAGCATCGCCTGTGGGACATCACGAGCGGGTTCACCCAATGGAAGATCAATGCTTGCTGGCCCAGCGTGGAATGGCAGCTCGTCGATTGGTACCTGAAGCCGATGGTCAGTTACTTCTACACGAAGCGTGCTTGCGAACCCCTGCACGTGCAGTTGAACCAGCCAGACCGAACGGTAAGCGTCATCAACAAGGAAGCGGCGCCGCGCGAGGGGCTCAAGATGCGTGCGAGGGTACTTGACGCTAACGCCCAAGTGCTCTGGGAAAAGGCAACCGAGTTAGACGCGCCGGCCGACGGCTATCGGGAGTTGTTTGTGGTTCCCGAGCCGCCCGGGGCGTCGCCGGTGTACTTCGTCAAACTCGAATTGAACGACGTACAGGGCCAGCCGGTTTCCGACAACTTTTACTGGCTGTTGGCGCAAGGCGCCGAAGACTACAAGTCACTGCAATCGTTACCCATGACCGGGCTTGACGCGGCATGTGAGGTCGAGACCGGGGCGGTCGAAACGATTGCCCGCGTCAAGATTGGCAACCCGTCGTCGCAGCTCGCGTTCTTCGTCCAACTCTCACTGGTGGACGGCCCTCGCGGCCAGGAAATCCTGCCGGTGCTCTGGGACGACAACTACTTCAGCCTGTTGCCCGGGGAATCGCGCGAGATCGCGGGCCGATTCGTCTCCAGGGACGCCGCGGGCCGGGACCCGCGATTGGAAGTGGGCGGATGGAACGTCCAGACGAAATACGACTGCGCCGATTTGAAAGCTTCCAAGACGGAGTTCAAGGCGCAGGAGCCGGTGACGGTAACAGCCCGTATCAGTCACACGTTCCTTGATGGCAGCCGGGTGGCGTTGCTGGCCGACGGACGGCCCGTCGGCGCCAAATGGGCGTGGGCTAGAGGCGACAGCACAGACGAAATCGTGTTTGAAACCGCTTTCTCCGAGCCCGGCGCCCACACGCTGTCCGTCGGAGCACAGAGCGTTCGCGTGAAGGTGAATCCCTAGGGCTTGAACGGCCCGTCCCGCGGGCGGCTCGTAGGCGTTCGCGTACCCCGGGCTAAGGTTGAGGACGGGTTCCACTCGTAAGCCAATCGAGCGAGAACCGCACGAAACGGACCCACTCGCGCCGGTGTTTCTCGCCCCCCTCGAACAAGAGTCCAATATCGCCATCCGGAAGCCGCACCATCGTGGAATAGGACGACGGCCCGCCGTGGATCAGTCGTTTCACGGGCCAGGTCTTTCCCTCGTCGTAGCTCAGCCGGACCGTCATCCTCGTCCGCTCGACGGCGCCGTATGTTTCACCCCTGTTGTCCGGATTCGCAAACAACAGCAGGTCTTTGCCGCTGTTCCCGGGCGCGCTGCAGCGGATGATGCTTGCCTGGCACGGACATTCGTTCAAGGCCTGGTCCCAGTAGAACCTCGACCACGTCTGGCCTTCGTTGTTGCTCAGGGCGACACCCCGGCAACCCTTCCCCATATTCCCGCGCACGTTGAGCATCAATGTCCCGTCCGTCAGTTCGACCACCTGGCTCTCGTCCGAGTATTCGGGCACTCTCGCGCCGAACGTCCAGTGCTTTCCATGGTCGTCGCTGTAGACCACGCAGGAAAAGTATTCCTCCTCGACTTCTTCCCGGGTTTCACCCACGTAGCCGGGGATGACAAGGCGGCCGGTCTTCGTCTGAATGCCTGCGCCCGGGCCCGGCACAAAACGGTCGTCATAGGTGGTGGCGAGTTGCCCCGCATCGAAGGGTCCGGACCAGGTCTGTCCGTTGTCCGTACTGGTGAGCAGCAGATGCCGGTGATGGTCCGGCCTGACCTTGTGCGCGCTGATGCACCAGAGAATGATGGTGTTGGCAGGACGGTCGACGACGGCGCAGGGATTCATCAGCGCCTCGTTCCCCTCGCCGTGCACCAGAACCTGCATGGGCAGCCACGTCCGGCCCCCATCAACGCTCCGCCGCAGCACCATATCCGTCGGGCTGGCGTCGGCGATGGATTCCTTGCGGGCTTCGCAGAAAGCCAGCACCGAACCGTCGGGCGCAAGGAGCATCGCCGGAATCCGGTACGTGTTTACCCCATCCATCCCGCTGGCAAACACGTCGGTGAATTCAGGCGCGCCCCGCCGCGCTTCTATGGGAGGGCCGGCCACGACCCGGAAACCCGTATCTACCAGCGAGGCGGACGGAATGTCGTGGTTGCGGCGGGCGGACCGGCAGTGGCCGCCGATCGTGAGCCAACTCCCGCCCCGAATTACGCGGTGGTCGGCCAGCGCGGGCCCTGCCGGGTCAATCGCCGGCTCGTCCCCGTAGTACGAATGCCAGTCGTGGCACCATTCCGAGGCGTTTCCGCTCATGTCGTAGAGGCCCCACGGATTCGGAGGTTTCAAGCCTACGGGCCGGGCATGCTGGTCCTCCGTAATCATTGCGGTCCCCCGCCACCAGGCCTGGCGATCGATGTCGTCATAGGCCGGATCATCGCCCCAGTAAAACCGTGTCGCCGTGCCCGCCCGGCATGCCCACTCCCACTCCGCTTCCGTCGGCAACCGGAATGTTCGCCCCGACAGGCTGCTCACCTTCGCGGCAAACGACTGCGCGTCGTCCCACGTGACGCAAACCGCAGGAGTCTTCGGCTCGCCGGTCACGTATTCTCTGCCCGACCACGGCGCGGTGCCCATGACGGCTTGCCACTGTTCCTTCGTGACCTCGTACTTTCCCATCCAAAGACCGTGAGACAACGTGACCCGGTGTTGCGGAGTCTCCTTGTTGGGGTACGCGTCCTGTTCGTTCGCGTACTGGCCCATCATGAAGGTTCCTGGCGGGATCCACACCATTTCCAGAGGTACGTTGCCGGGAAGCATCACCGTTTCCGGTGAGGCGGTTCCTGCCATGTGGGCGCACCCGCCCGCCAGAAAGACGCAAACAACAAACGCCGGGATAGGGGACAGCCACGCGCTCTTCTTCATAGCATGTTCTCCGCGGAATGACGTTCAGCCTCTCGGGCAAGCGTACATTATCCCGCGGCGTGGAGGAAAGCCGCCCGGCCTCGCCTGCACGGCCCCTTCCGTTCAACCCCATCCTGATGCGCGCCAAACAAGCTGGGCATACGGATGGTTGCCGGCGAAACAACGACCAGACCCCTTGTGATAATCTTACGGATGCGCCGCCCGCTGGACACGAGTCGAATACGGCAGTGTAGGCTCATGTGCCGCACAATCGCAGCGTGCCGGGAAAAAGCAAGAACAGTTCGAGCGCCGTGAATCTAACCGTACGATTAGGAGGCGGCTATGACCAATATCCTCATCATGGCAATGCTGGCGGCGGGCGCAACCACCGTGGCGGAGGCAACGCCTGAACACAGCGTCGACCCATTCCAGCGGGCGGGATTGCATCCCATTGTGAGGGAGCGGCCCGGCCCCGACTTCTTCGAAGGGGCGTTACTGGGCAATGGCGGCCTGGGGGCCGTCGCGACAACCCGGCCCGACGCCGTCGTCATACATTTCGGCCACAACAACGTGTGGGACATCCGCATCGCCGAAGACAACAAGGACAAGATCAGCACCTTCGCGGAGGTCTTCGAAAAGGTCAAGGCGATCCCGGCCGACGCGCCCAGTCTGGAGTCGGACCCCTGGTACCGGGAATACATGCGGATGACCCATGCGAATTACGAAAAACCCTATCCCAGGCCGTTTCCGTGTGGCTCGTTGTTGTTGGGTTTCGACCGGCGCGAGGTCGAACTGCTGGGCTACCGCCTGGATATCGCGACGGGATTGTGCGCCGTCAATCTCCTGCTCGAACGGAAGCCCGCCCAGCTTCAGATATTCGCGGACATGGACAGCGACCGCCTCTGGCTCCGCCTCGTTGATGCCGAAAACAAGCCCTTGCCCAATTGTTTCGAGCGGGTGAAGCTCATCCCGGACCCGGACGCGCCGAAGGACATACCCGGCCCCCAGGCAAGCGAAAATGAGAACGGCGGCCTGCTGTCGTTTCGACAGGTGTTGCCCTTCAATGAGCCCGTCAACGGCAAGCCCGGCGAGACGAGTCCCAAGGACCGGGCATTTCGGTTGTCCGTGCGGGTAAATGGAAAGCTCGAGGCGACGGAACGCCTCGATTGGGAGGGGCGCCCGCGCCGGATGAGCCAATTGGAGCGCTCCCTCGTTTCGCGTGAACCGTTTTGGGCTTCCGTGCAGCTCGATGAAGGTTTGGCTTCGGACATTGATGCCGCGCCGGGCGACGTTCCGCGGCCTGCGGACGAGCTGTTCGCCTCAGCGGCGAACCGCGCTCAAGAAGTGTGGCGGGACTACTGGAACCGGTCCGGCGTGGCGCTCGACGATGCGTTCCTGGAGCGCGTGTGGTACTGGAACCACTATTTCTTCAACTGCGCAGCGAAACCGGGCGTCAACTGTCCGGGGCTGTTCGCGAATTGGAGCTATCGCGGTATCGGTACGGCGTGGCACGGCGATTACCACATGAACTACAACGCGCAACAGGCGTTTTGGCTGCCGTTCTCGAGCAACCGGCTCGAGAAGAACCTGCCCTACGTGGAACTCGTCGAGCGGCTGTTGCCGCTGAGCCGAAAGTGGGCGCACGAGTACTACGGCATGCGCGGCGCCTACTTCCCGCATTCTGCGTACCCCGTCGAGATGACGATGTCGCCGTATCCCGTGCCGACATGGGGCTGGGAGATTTGCGAGACTCCCTGGAGCGTACAAGGGCTCTGGTGGCATTACCTGTACACCAAGGACGAGGACTTCCTGAGGCAGCGCGCCTTCGTGCCGATTCGCGATGCGGTGTTGTTCCTCGTGGACTATATGAAGCGTCCTGAGGCGCACGGGCCCCAGTGGGGAGATGACAAGTATCACGTGTTTCCCACGGTGCCGCCGGAACTGTACGGGTTGAAGCCCGGCTTCAAATACAACAACGACTGCCTCGTGGATTTGACGTTAATCAAGTTCATCATGAACGCCTACCTGGAAGCGGTATCCGTACTGGGCGAAGAGAAGAATGAGGCCGAGACGGTCCGCGATGTGAGCGATATCCTCGCTCATTTCCCCGAATATCCCACGGCGGAATCGAAACGGGGCAAGGTGTTCGTCTCCGTGCCCGGCGAACATTCTGAAGTGGTGTTCAACGTACCGAACAATCTGATGACGGTGTTTCCTGGTGAAGATCACGGGCTGCATTCGCCGGAGGATACGTTTGCGGTCCTCGTGAACTCGTTTCGCAACCATCAGAACGAGGGCGGCAACGACCTGGTGTTTCTGAATCTCCAGGCGGCGCGGCTAGGCCTCTTGGACCTCGACCGGTTCAAACGGCAGATCAATTACTGCCTGCTCGAGAACGGAACCTGCGCCGATATGGTTCTGCAGGTCCACGGACGCTACGACGACACGACGCCGTTCGATTTCATGCGGCCAATGGGTATCTGGTTTGAGAACTTCGGCCTGCCCGTGGTGCTCAACGAATGCCTCATGCAAAGTTACAATGGCACGATCCGCCTCTTCCCGAACTGGCCGCTTGACCGGCCTGCCGCGTTCGCGACGCTGCGCGCCGCCGGCGCGTTCCTGGTCAGTGCGTCTTGCGCGAACGGCGAAATCGAGCAGGTGAGAGTTCTCAGCGAGGCAGGAGGCCCGCTTCGCATCTTGAATCCGTGGAAGGCCGGGGCGCGGCTCATCACCGGCACGGGCCAAACCGTCGTAACAGACGGACTAATCGAAGTGCCGACCACGGCGGGAGATACCCTTTCCCTGTCGCCCGCCCATGGCAGAGAATAGCGGGGTCACGAACGGGCCGCTTACAGGCTTACGGATTCCCCCTCTTCCGCGCCATCGGCGCGAAACATGTGCCTACAGACTTCCGGTTTCCCCCTCTTCAGCGCCAAAGGCGCGAAACATACCAGCCTGGCCTGAAGGGCCAGGTAACCGGCATCAAACAAGCAGGTAGGGCTGAAGGCCCGAAACATCCTCGCGGGTTTACGGCTTCCCCCTCTTGAGCGCCTCACACGGCGGAAGCTCCCGGCGAAGAACGGCGCATGGCGTCCTGGACCACCGATTCCACCTGCCCGGCCCCTTTGAAGAAAAACCGCAGGGTAAGGTCCGGCGACCAGATCCAGCGCTGCCGCCTCGCCGGATTATTGCTCCGGATCTCGAGGCACCGTCCGAACAGTCCGGAGGCGCAACATACCCCCGTGATGGTTTCCAGGTCGCCTTGGGGGTTTTGTCCGGGATACCACATGCCGATTTCCTGGGTCAGGCAGTGGAAAAGGTCCGTCAGAGCAAGGCAACGGCGGTTTGTGACTACCAGGGACACTCGCCACAGCGGCGGCAGATTGAAACCGATTCGGTAACTCGGCCACGTAGTGCTCGAAACGGCCAGGAACCGCCGTTGTTCCCACAGCACGCGTTCGTCCGCCAGAAGAGGCGACGGTTTCCCGAGCTTCAAGAGAACGATGCCCATCGGCGCTCCTGTGCACGAACTGTCTCGCCACGTGCTTACGGGCAATGATCATATGTTGATGAGCGTTTTCGCGCAAGCAGTGCCTCCTTTTCGGATATAATCGGGCGCGCAAGAATGCATGAATCCACCATTGAGGGGAGGATTGCCATGTCCATGTGCCTGTTCTCTCTGTTTGCGGCCCTCACCGCCTCGTCTGAACACGTCATCACGGTGCCGGAACGCCTCTTGACGCCCGAGGACGGTCTGTTGCTGGGGAACGGCGACCTGAGCGTGAGCGTGTATCAGGCCGCTGACCGGATCCTCTGGCGGTTCGGCAAGAACGACGTCTGGGACCGGCGGCTGGATTTCAGCGATGACCCCGCGCCCGCCGACATCAATGAAA
>Ga0209606_1001734_pt1 | contig 26153 bp, 26 predicted proteins | sample AD_UKC057_MetaG_FD_184412 | JGI IMG/M metagenome (GOLD analysis project Ga0209606, IMG submission 184412) | Active sludge microbial communities of municipal wastewater-treating anaerobic digesters from USA - AD_UKC057_MetaG (SPAdes) (version 2) | ecosystem: Engineered > Bioreactor > Anaerobic >...
ACTCCGGGCAGCGTTTCGCCAGTTTCGGCATCGGTAACCCTTCCGCTCACTGTTTTTTGTGCAAATGCTTCGGGCAAGCATAGCACAAGTAGTAAGTTTAACAGCAGAAACTTCTTAAAATGAACTTTTCTCTCCATTTGCATAGGTTTAAAAGTTTAGGTTTGATATCTTGGTTTACGATTGCTCTAACCAACCATTTCTGAAACCGGCCTTCTTTAGACCTGAAACTATATACCTGTTCTTTTTCATCAGGTTCCAAATCAGCCCGCTCTGGTAGTTTTCCAGCTGAATAAGGATTGGTCCCTGGTCTATTCCCAGGTAATCTCTGTCGAACCAACCCTGGCTGCCATTTTTCACAGTCAGGTTAAACGCATCAACAAAGCCGTACTCCCGGTAAACATTGCTACCCAGCATAGTCTTCATGGTATAAAGAGCACTCAGGCATTCCTCGGGGGCAAATGGGATTGACCCTCCTGCTGCTGTAGGAGCAATTGTTCCATCGTCGATAATCTCGTAGCTGCAAGCGCTTCTTGCCCGGTAGTCGTAAAACTGCACGACCCTGCCATTAGCCCTGATTTTGGCCATTGCAGGGCCATCACACGCCGTAAGCCCCCACATGTTGGCCGAATACCCCTCAAATTTGAGTGGATTTTCCATGCAGTAGGCCCTGTTGCTCAGGGTAGCCCTTACCGAGTTCTCGAAGTAGTCAATTCCCTTTGAACGCATGTAGCTATCCTGTATTCCCCTGAAGTCGATAAATTGATGGGAGTACTGATGGCCAAAGAGTGGCCCAAAGGGCACATGCTCATACCCATAAAAACTATCCCATTTGTAGGTGCTGCACCAGCTGTCCCATGCGGTGGAGTCTATGGGATGGGTTGGGGAGCCGATAGCCATGATGAGTAGAATCATGGCCTCATTATACCCGTTCCAGGTGCTCTGTATGAATCCTTGCTCGGGAGTCCAGCCCATGGACATGTTGGCTGCACCATTCATAGCCCATTGCCAGTCGACGCGCAGGTAAATGGAATCGGCAAGCTCCCGTATTCTAACTTCGGTTTTGTCGGCCCCATCGAAGTACGTCTGGCAGGTAAGTATTCCGGCCAGGAGCAAGCCAGTATCAATAGTCGAAAGCTCAACCTTATCATATCTCCTGCCGGTCCCGTACGAAAGGAAGTGGTAGTAAAAGCCTTTATATCCGGTTGCGTCGGGCTCAGCTCCCTGCTTTGAACTCCAAAGCCACTCCAGGGTGTTGAGCACTCGTTCCGAAGCTTGCTGACGGGAAATAAAATTGTTTTCTACACCTATTATATAAGAGGGAAGGGCAAAACCCGTTGCAGCAATGCTGGTAAAATTGTAGGTTGGAAAGCGGTCGTCATTTTGCCAGGTATTCGTGTCAACCACCTCCCAAAAGTAGCGAAATGTCCTACTTTTTAAGTCATTAATAAATTCATCCCTTTGAGCAGGACTTAGCTCAGCAAAAGAAAGATCTTCCCCTTGAGTTGATTTACCAGCGCATGAATTTAAAACAACAACAGAGGTAAATAACAGTATTAAGCCTGCTGGAATAAAAAAAATTTTTCTAACCATAGTTGAAGCAAAAAATTTACAAATCATTATATCCTTTAACTTGATTTAGCTCAAAGTTAACACTCGATAAAACGTTTGTCCAGAATTCCGCCTCATCATGGCTACGGTTATAACAAAAGGGAATTTTTTAAGCATGCTTAACAGTACGTCATTTTTAATATTTTAACTTTATTATACTGTTTTTCTGATACTTTAGAATTATGATTTATAGAAATATTTTTAGCCGAAAACGATTTCGGCGAAACCATTTAATTACACCTATAAAATATTAACATATTGATTTTGTGGTTTTTAATTCATTATGATAAAATTTAGACGATTTATAACCTAACCATAGGGTATGACTAAGTCAGTGCTACCCATGCCGCTACTGCCCCTAGCTAAATGTTGAATCCGTCAGGAGCCGGACAAGTTCCGCCGGGAGGCGGACAGGTTTTTGAATCCGTCAGGAGCCGGACAAGTTCCGCCGGGAGGCGGACAGGTTCTTGAATCCTGCTTGAATTTTTGTCTAGTCCTAAAATATGTCTACAGGTTAATAAATAAAATTAAGCAACACTTTTAAAAACAACATCAGGTGTTTTATACCCCAAAGATACATGTAATCTCTTAAAGTTGTAAATCCTCACCGCATCAGCAGCAGCTTTTCTGGCCTGCTTGAGGTCAAGGAAGCACTGGTCCAGGAAGAACTCATCCTTCAAGATGCCGTTTACCCGTTCAGCCACAGCGTTCTCGTAGCAGTGATGCTCCTGGGTCATGCTAGGGCTAATGCCATTTTTATAGAGGCACTCTATGTAGGCGGCAGAGCAGTACTGAACGCCTCGGTCGGAGTGGTGTATGAGCCCTGGAGCAGGGCGGGCAACCTGCAGAGCTAGCTTTAGAGCTCGCAGGCAGCCCGCCAGCTCCAGGGAGTCGCTGACATCGTACCCCAGCACCCGGCGGGAGTACAGGTCGGTGACCAGCGCCAGGTAGCAGAACCCCCTAGCTGTTCGGATGTAGGTGATGTCTGAGACCCACACCTGGTTTGGTCGGGTTACCTGCATGCCCCGGATGCAGTTGCCGTACTTGTGGAACCGGTGGTAGGAGTTGGTGGTCCTGCACGAGGCCCGCCGGGGGGCGACCAGCAGGCCACGCTCCCTGAGCAGGGTGAAGAGTTTGTCCCTGCCCATCCGGATACCCTCTGCGCCAAGCTGCTCCCTCATGGCCACGTGGAGCTTGCGCGTTCCCACCCGGGGCTGCAGCCTGCGCTCCTCCTGGACGAGCTCCACCACCCGATCGGCCACGGCACGCCGACGCGTAAGCCGCTTGGCCAGCTTGTAGTAGGCATCCCGCGTTACCCCAAAGCAGGCACACACGCGGCCTACGCCCACCCGTAGCCTGGACCCTGTGCGAACGGCTACCATCAGGGCTGTATCCTTAAGTTTTTTTTTAACTCCTCCACGTCCTTGTACCCGTGCTGCCTGGCAACCGCCTCCAGGTACGACTCGCTTACCAGCAGCTCCAGGTCCTTCCTGAGCAGCAGCTTCTTCAGCTGTTCCAGCTCCTTCTGCATCGCCTGCAGCCTGCTGGCCTCATCGGGGTTCTGTACTGTCACGCGCTTGTTCATCAGGTCAATCCTTTTGTGGCCAGCCACCCATCGGCTTATGGTGGCAACGCTTAAGCCGTATAGCTTGGCCAGCTCGTTCTTGGAATACTTCCCGCTGCTAAGTTCGGATAAAATTTTTAACCTGAAACCCTCGCTGTAGCGTTTAACCACATAATCGTTCTTTGTCATTCTTACAATTTTGTGTAGACTCTTTTCAGGACGGGTCATTTTTTATCCTTTATCCTTTAACCTTTATCCTTGTATTGACCTTTACCCTTTTCTTCAGCCCCAACAGGGAAAAGGTATTCTCCGCGGTGCTAGGAAAGGCAGGAATAGTTGAACGTTGCTGGTATTATAAAAACGGCATTAAAGCATGACCCGCAAATGGGTCGGGGGCGGAACGTGGCGCTGGAATGCCCAAGCGGCACTGTTTGAGCCACGCCGTAGGCGGGGCGAGTTGTGCCGCGTGACAGTTCCGCCCCCGGGGAACCCATCGGGTAAGGCTTTTCAGCCTTGATTTTCTTTGGTTCTTTCTTGTATCAAGACAAGAAAGAACACTTAGCTGGCTCTTCGCCACAATTTTGCATTGCTTTTCGGCTCGCCGGACGATGCCTTTTTTTTAAACCTTTTTAATGTCAGGTGAATCCGCCAGGAGGCATACAAGTTCCGCCGGTAGGCGGACAAGTTCTGCCAGTGATGCCGGACAAGTTTACTTTAGCCTTTATCCTTATTTGCACCGTGAACCAACAAGGGTTGAAAGTTTGTCCTGGGATAAAGTGGAAGCCAGTAGGATAGAGTATGTTTTACCATTTAATGTTTCCTTAATCCCTATATTTTTTCTAAACTTGTACCTCTCATTGCTAAGCCAAGCGCCATGATTCACGTAGCAACGGTGCACTGGAATACCGACAGGTGGGTTGACCTTCAGCTCAACCAGCTTAACCGTTACATTCATCAGCCATTCAGGGTTTACGCCTTTCTTAGCGGAGAAGCGGCCAAGCAGAGGTCGAAGTATTTCTACAGCTCCTGTCAACCCATCACGGAGCATGCCGTAAAGCTCAACCTGCTGGCCGAAACCATCATGCTGCTGGCACAATCGGACGAAGACCCGCTTATCTTTATCGATGGCGATGCCTTTCCGGTAACACCTCTTGATGATTTTATCGGCATGCAGCTTGAGCGCTACCCTCTGGCTGCAGTGCAACGCTTGGAAAACGTGGGCGATATCCAGCCCCATCCTTCATTTTGCCTCACCACGGTCGGGTTTTGGAAAAGCATAAGTGGAGACTGGCTTAAGGGATACGAGTGGACTAACTCCAGGGGAGTTAAGCGCACCGACGTGGGTGGTAACCTCCTTAAAATACTGAACGATTTAGGTGTTGAGTGGAAACCGCTACTGCGAACCGGGCAGCTGAGCGAGCACCCCCTGATGTTTGGCATATACGAAAATGCCATTTACCACCACGGGGCGGGGTTTAGGCAACCCCTCTCCATGTACGACAGGCTTAAACCTACATCGCACGTAGTGAAAAACAAGGCTGTTGCCGGTGGAATTGACCTCGTCCTTGATAAGCTACCCCTGAAGAATCGGTTTTTCCTACAGCGTCACTTAGGCCTGAAAAAGAATATTCTCAGGCAGAACGTTGAGCTAAGCGAGGCAATCTACCATGATTTTGCTTCTATCATATCCAAAGGCGAAGCCTACGATTTTATTTCCAAATCGAGGCGTTTTCCGGTTACCGGCAGCTGAATTTTTTAGAATGGACAGAGGAAGTTAGCCTCTTGCCAGGTAAACATTCACAATTTCGCCGATGAAAAACCGGTGAAAGTCGCTTTTGGGGTAGTTTTTCCCGATGATATCCCTGTCTATGAATTGCTCAGGTTTCAGGTTATCGGCATACAGCTTTCTGCATTCAAGCACCATGCGGGCCTGCTGAAAGGCTATACCATGCCCGGTGGTTGCCGGTACCAATCCTGTTTCCTTTGGCTTGTCGAACTTTCGGCCCGATTTTGCCCCGCAAAAGTTGAGTGCCTTGCGCCATTTTTCATCAAAAAAGCTAAGGGTGTAGTAGCTGTGTTGCTCAACAAACTGGAAGGTGTAGCGTTGGGGTCGGATAAAAACCTGTGCAATTGGCATATTCCATAGTATGCCGAAGCTACCCCACGAAGCCGTCATGGTGTTAAATTTCTGCTCGTCGCCTGCCGTGATTAGCATCCAGCCGTTATCAACAGCATCGAAGAAGTTATCCTTCAGCTCGTAGGGTGATACCGGAACAAAATCCTGAAGTGTGTCCATGCAATCCGAATTAAATATCAACTCCCAAATACTTGCGAATAAGGAATCCTATTCCAAAGGTGAGGGCAGCTACTCCCAGGCTGATTATGGCCATTTCGCTGAAGCGCCTTTTGAAATTCAAATCCTTAGCCACCGATATGTAGTAGTTGAACACCAGTATAATCAGGATGGCAAAGGTTAGGGTAAGGGCAAGCGCAGCGAAGTAGGATTGTAGTATGAGGTAGGGAGCTATCAGGATGATAACCGTTATGACGTATGCAATGCCGGTGTAAATTGATGATTTCAGGGCATTTTGGCCGCTATTCTCAGTTGATACCGAGATGTACTGGGAGGCCGCCATTGATAGCGAGGCAGCAATACCGGTTATCAATCCGGCAATGGCAATTAGCCTGGTGTTCTGCATGGCAAAGCTGAATCCGGCAAGCGCCCCGGTCAGCTCAACCAAGGCATCGTTTAGGCCCAGCACGATGGAGCCTGCGTAGTCGAGCTTCTCCTCCTTAATCATCTCGATTAGCTCGCTTTCGTGTTCCTCTTCTGCCCTGAGAATGCCGTCAATTTCGGGAATGTAGGGTAGAAGCTGGGGGTAAACCCTTTGAGCCTTATCCTCCTGGCGCTCCATGAGCTTAATGCCGAATGTTAGTCCAAAAAGGTGGGTGAGGGTGAAGTAGAACCAGGTGGTTAGCCTGTTGTGTCCTACCTCCCTGCCCGAAATGCTCTTGAAAAAGTTGTAGTGGCTGTACTCCTCAGCGGCAATTCGGGATAGGATTTCCCGATTCGAAGCATCCTTTTCTATTTTGGCCAGCTTGCTGTAAATCTTAAATCCGTTTATTTCATCCCGTTGTACTTTCAAAATGAGGTTGCTAAACTCCTCCTTGCTCAACGTTTCATTCATAGTGCATTAGGTTTGAGAAATATTTTCGTTTAAAAGGGATTTCAACCCTCAACAATAGTATGAATCAATTCTTGATGTAAAAGTAGGGTAAAATTAGCTATTTTCTGAAGTGACAGCACGACCGGCAAAAAAAAGTCTGAGCCGAAGCTCAGACTTTTCTATTTGTGTAGTATGAATTTGCCTGGGCGGTAGGGGTAACCTCAATATCGTTGATGCAAACATGAGGTGGACGTGTAAGCGCAAAGTAGATAACCTCTGCGATATCCTCGGCCGAAAGAGGGGTGAGACCGGCATAGGTGTCCTTTGCCTTTTTCTTATCGCCCTTAAACCGCACGAGCGAGAACTCGGTTTCCAGAAGGCCCGGCCTAACCTCGGTTACCCTGATGTTATGCTTTAGCATATCCTGCCTCATGGACTGTGAGAGGGCGTGCATGGCGTGCTTGGTAGCGCAGTAAACATTGCCATTCTCGTAAACCTGGGTTCCGGCCGTGGAGCCAATGTTGACAATGTGTCCACCTCCCCGTTCAATCATCAAAGGCGCTACTTTGCGGGTGATGTACAGAACACCCTTGATGTTGGTATCGATCATCTGCTCCCAGTCCTCCACCATGCCATCCTGCAGGTGATTCAACCCCAGCGCCAGACCGGCATTGTTAACCAGCACGTCAATCTTTCGCCAGTGCTCCGGCAGGCTGTCAATTGCGCTATCAACCTGCTCCCTGAAGCGAATGTCAAAATTCAGGATGTGCACCTCCTTTTTATACTTCACCTCAACTTCCTTTTTCAGCTGTTCCAGCTGGGTAAGCCGGCGCCCGGTTACTATCAGGTTGAAGTTGTCCTGGGCTAGTCGTAGGGCTGTTGCACGGCCAATTCCTGAGGTTGCTCCTGTGATTAATGCTATTTTCATCCGTACAAAATTTTAGTATTATTAATTAGCAATCAATTAGCTGCGACCTGGTATTCTACACTCGTTAACGTTTGGATAAAACCTCAATGGCAGCAGGTAAACAAACCCCTAATTGTTTAACTTAACCAAGCTCGCAATTGACGCTCGCTTAATCCTCTTTTTTAACCAGGCTATCCTATAGGGGTATTCCATTGTTATGTTGTAATGCTTTGCATATCAATATGTAGACACAATTTTATGTAAAATTTAAGCGGTGTCAAACGTACTGTAAAATTTTGTATTGCAGGCTGCTTTTCGTCATTTTTTACCTATTCATGTTCAGTGGATACAGCGTTTAAAGGGTAAATGGTTTGGTTTATATGGAGGAAGTAATGTCTGGTTGGCTGAGTCTGGGTTAAAAGTATATACAAGTGGATGTTGATGTACAGCTTGATTAGAATTCTTTGCTAAAAGCCTTGTTTGTAGCTGCTGTGGTTGCAGCTGCCTCGTTTATCCCGGTTTGGCACAGGGCATGAACTTCCAGTGCACTTCTACATTCGGCTGCTTCTCTAGGGGGCCAGACTTACAACATTTAGCTGGGAAGTTTTAAAGGATTGATTGAATGACAGAAAAAAAATAATTTTGGGAACCACTATTTTTTGCGAAACAATTTTAACGGTTGTATTGTTAATGCGGTAACAGTGTGGGGTGTATTAGAAAAGTCCAAAATTTCTGGTATAAGATAATAATACATCTATACATATTGAAAAATATCAATACGTATTTTTCGATGAATAGCTAAAAAGGAATTATCTTTACATTTTTTTCAAAGGATAGAAATATAAAATAAGCTTGGCTAAATACATAACCTGTTGCTAGGGAAGTTTTTGATAGTTAATTAATTGAGTTGAGTAAGCAATGGAGTAAAATTCTCCTGGTATGGAATGTGAAACTATTCAGCATTTAATAACATACTATACATGTCAACTATAGTAAAAGTTCGCCGAGGCTTGAATATCCCTATGGAGGGTAGGGCAGAAAATGTGCTTGTTCGCAAAAATATGTCTGAAACCTATGGAGTTAAACCTCTGGATTTTCCAGGGTTGCTTCCAAAATTGGAAGTTCAGGAGGGAGACGTGGTGAGGGCTGGCACACCGCTTTTTTATGATAAGTACCGTCCGGAGGTCAAGTTTTCATCGCCGGTTAGCGGCGAGGTGGTAGAGATACGCCGTGGCGAAAGGCGCCAGATACTGGAAGTAGTAGTAAAGGCGAATGGTAGTGTCGAGTATCAGGTGTTTGGCGCAGCTCAACCCGCTGCGCTTACACGCAACCAGGTTGTTGAGAAGTTACTCGTCTCTGGTGTATGGCCTTACATTCGCCAGCGTCCCTTTGGAATAGTAGCAAATCCTAACGACACCCCTAAGGCGATTTTTATTTCATGTTTCGATACCGCCCCCCTTGCACCCGATATGGACTTCTCCATACAGGGTGAGGATGAGAATTTTCAGGCGGGAATTGATGCGCTGTCGAAGCTTACTCCTGGAAAAATTCACCTGGGGTTAAATGCCGATTATCCTGCTGCCAGTGCCTTTGCAAAGGCAAATGGGGTTGAGCATCACTACTTCAGAGGACCTCATCCTGCTGGTAATGTCGGGGTGCATATACACCATATCGATCCTATTGGGAAGGGAGATGTTGTTTGGGTGGTTAACCCCCTGGATGTGGTTATTATAGGCCGTTTATTTTTGAAGGGCATTTATGATGCCTCCAGGGTAATAGCCCTGGCCGGCTCTGAGGTTACCAGTCCACGCTACTATAGGGTGATTTCTGGTGCTCAAATTGATAGTATTACAAGTGGAAATCTGAATTCCAACATCGAACTAAGGTACATTAGTGGAAACGTTCTAACCGGAACAAAGGTAGAGCCGTTTGGGTATCTGGGGTTTTATGATAACATGGTTACCGTGATTCCCGAGGGTAACCACTACGAGTTTTTTGGATGGATGTCTCCCGGTTTTAATAAGTTCAGCGCTTCGCGTACATTCCTTTCGCGGTTAACCCCATGGAGAAAATTCAAATTCGATACCAATTTACATGGTGGAAAGAGAGCCTACGTTATAACCGGACAGTACGAAAAGGTTATGCCAATGGATATCCTTCCTGTTCACCTAATTAAGGCCATCCTGGCCAACGATATTGAGCGGATGGAGCAGCTGGGTATTTACGAGGTGGTTGAGGAGGATATGGCACTCTGTGAATATGTTTGCACCTCTAAAACCGACGTGCAGCAGATTCTTCGAAAGGGCATCGAGTCGTTAATTAAGGAGCTAAGCTAGACATTTAATTATACCTCAAACAATGGGATTACGAAGCTACATTGATAAAATTAAACCTAACTTTCAAAAGGGAGCAAAGTACGGGATGTTCCATTCTACCTTTGACGCTTTTGAAACCTTTCTTTTTGTTCCCAATAGGGTAACCACCAAGGGAAGTCACATAAGGGACTCTATTGACATGAAGCGTACCATGACGGTGGTGATAGTAGCGCTACTGCCTGCCCTCTTTTTTGGTATGTGGAATGTTGGCTACCAGCACGCTCTCTCCATTGGAGAAAGCTGGCCTTTCTGGCAGACCTTCTTTTTTGGCTTTTTACGTGTGCTACCCCTTTTAGTGGTAAGCTATGGCGTGGGGCTTTCAGTTGAATTTGCATTTGCCCAAGCTCGTGGACACGAGGTCAACGAGGGATTTCTGGTTTCCGGTTTGCTTATTCCCTTGATTTTGCCCGTTGATGTTCCCCTTTGGATGGTTGCTATTGCTACCGCCTTTGCGGTGATTGTTGGCAAGGAGGTGTTTGGCGGTACCGGGATGAATATTTTTAATCCTGCACTGCTTGCCAGGGCATTCCTCTTTTTTGCCTATCCCTCGCACATGTCGGGCGATAAGGTTTGGATTGATGGGCTAGCCAAAGGGCAACAGGTAGTAGATGGTTTTTCCGGGGCTACGCCATTGGCTAATGCCGCTGCCTACCAGCTCGACAAAATTCCTTCTGCCTATGATATGTTTATGGGATTTATTCCCGGTTCCATAGGCGAAACCTCCAAGCTGGCCATTCTGATCGGGGCAATTCTACTTATTATCACCGGAATAGGCAGCTGGAAGATTATCATATCGGTGTTTGGTGGCGGGCTGGTAGCAGGCCTGCTGTTCAATACCTTGGCCATTAATCCTTACATGAGCATACCGCCATGGCAACACTTCCTCATGGGTGGTTTTGCGTTTGGTGCAGTTTTTATGGCAACCGATCCGGTAAGCGCTTCTCAAACCGAGCGTGGCAAATGGATATACGGATTCCTGGTAGGCTTTATGGCCATCCTGGTCAGGGTGTTAAACCCTGCCTATCCTGAAGGGATGATGCTTTCCATTCTGCTTATGAATGCCTTTGCCCCTCTGATTGACTACTACGTAATTCAGGGGAATATTCGCCGACGACTGAAAAGAACTAATAGGGTTGCTAAATCATAATTTTTTTCACTATGAGCATTTTTGGAAAATTGAAGAGTATGGACAAGAACAGCAACCTGTACACCATACTTTACGCTTCCGGGCTTGTGGTGCTGGTTGCAGTACTCCTGGCGTTAGCAGCTACTCTTCTGAAACCTGCACAGCAACGGAATGTCGAAACCGAAAAGAAGATCGATATTTTGAAGTCGATTGGCAAGGCCGATGGGGTTGAGAAGGCAGCCAACAAGCATAAGTTTGTAGCCAGTAATTTTGAACGCTACATTGTTGAGCAGCTTGTTGTGAACTCGCTGGGTGAGAGAATTCAGGGAGTTGATGCCTTTAACGTTGATTTAAAAGTCGAATTATCTAAGCCATTAGAAAATAGATATTTGCCTGTTTTTGTGGCAAAACTTGATAGCGGTTCCACCAAGTTTATCTTTCCGCTTAGGGGCAAAGGGCTGTGGGGGCCAATCTGGGGTTACATCTCCCTGAACGATGATTTTAACACTATTTACGGGGCTACATTCTCGCATCAGGGCGAAACACCCGGGCTTGGTGCCGAAATTGCAACGCCACAGTTCCAAAAACAGTTTGACGGGAAATCAATTTTTGACAACCAAAATCAGCTTGTCTCCATTAAGGTGGTAAAGGGTGGTGCAGACAAGAGCGATCCCCATGGAGTTGACGCCGTTTCGGGTGGCACAATTACAAGCAAAGGGCTTGAGGCAATGCTCTACGATTGCCTGAGCATCTATATGCCATTTATTAACAACCAAAAACAGCAGAGTCATGAGTGATGTGAAGGAAAAAGAACCCTGGTTTTCGACTAAAAATATTGAGCTCCTAACAGGTCCGTTAAATTCCAAGAACCCCATAACAGTGCTGGTGCTGGGTATATGCTCCGCTCTGGCGGTTACTGTTAAGCTTGAGCCTGCCATTGTTATGGCCATATCAGTTACGGTGGTAACTGCCTTTTCGAACTTGATTATTTCTCTAATCCGAAACACTATCCCCAGCCGGATTAGAATCATTGTTCAGCTGGTTGTTATTGCAGCATTGGTCATACTGGTTGATGAGGTTCTGAAGGCTTATGTTTACGACGTGAGCAAGCAGCTCTCGGTATTTGTTGGTCTTATTATCACCAACTGCATAGTTATGGGAAGGCTCGAAGCCTTTGCTCTGGGCAACAAACCCTGGCCTGCCTTTCTCGATGGCATTGGAAACGGGCTGGGTTACGGGCTGATACTGGTAGTTTTAGCATTTTTCAGGGAGCTGCTTGGATCCGGAACTATTTTCGGCTACAGGGTCATTCCTGAGTCGTTTTACTACAGCAATGGCGGAATGTATGAAAATAATGGTCTGATGATTCTGCCCCCAATGGCGCTTATTCTGGTGGGCCTAATCATTTGGATTCAAAGAGGTCGAAACCGTAAGCTAATTGAGGAGTAAAAGCTAAACAATACGGATTATGGAAAATCTGATCAACATATTTGTTCGCTCCATCTTTATTGATAACATGATTTTTGCATACTTTCTGGGAATGTGTTCCTACCTGGCAGTATCAAAAACGGTTAAAACATCTACCGGATTGGGCATAGCGGTAATATTTGTGATGCTAATCACCGTTCCCGTGAACTACCTGCTGAATAGGTTTGTTCTACTTCCCGGCGCCCTACAGTGGCTCGACGAGAGTTTCGCTTCGCTTGACCTTAGCTTTCTTTCCTTCATCATGTTTATTGCTGTAATTGCTTCAATAGTTCAGCTGGTGGAGATGGTGGTGGAAAAGTACTCGCCGGCACTCTACAACTCCTTGGGTATTTTTCTCCCGTTAATTGCGGTAAACTGTGCCATTATGGGGGGATCACTATTTATGCAGCAGCGCGAATATGAAACCCTGGGTGAGGCTACTGTATTCGGATTGGGCTCTGGAGTCGGTTGGTTTTTGGCAATTATTAGCATTGCTGCCATTCGCGAGAGGCTCAAGTACTCCGATATACCTAAGCCCCTAAGGGGTCTTGGAATTTCATTTATCCTGACAGGGTTGATGGGTATTGCCTTTATGACTTTTATGGGTATTAAGCTGTAAATGGAAAATTTTTCGAGTTATGATACTACTTGCCGGCAATAGTTCAATAATTTTGGGTGCTGTTATTGTATTTCTCATTGTAACGCTTTTACTGGTATTGTTGCTGCTTTACGCCAAGGCAAAGCTTACTCCTAAGGGCAAGGTGAAGCTGGAAATTAACAACGAGAAAGTACTAGAGGTGGAACCTGGCAGCTCCATACTTTCAACCCTGTCCAACAACAAAATTTTTCTCCCCTCGGCGTGCGGAGGAGGCGGAACCTGCGGGTTGTGCAGGTGCAGAGTGGTGGAGGGCGGAGGCTCAATGCTGCCAACCGAGGCAAACTTTTTCAACCGTAGGCAGCAGCGGGAACACTGGCGCCTGGGTTGTCAGGTTAAGGTTCGCGAAGACCTGAGCATCATGGTGCCAGAGGAAGTGCTTGGAATTAAAAAGTGGGAGTGCGAGGTGATTTCTAACCGGAATGTGGCCACATACATCAAGGAGTTCGTGGTGAAGCTACCCGATGGTGAGAAACTTAACTTCCGCTCCGGCGGCTACATTCAAATCGATGTTCCTAAAATCGAGGTAGATTTTTCTAAGGATATATTCGTGGAGCCCGAGTTTCACGACGACTGGGACAAGACGAATATGTGGAGCCTGAAAATGAAAAATACCGAGGAAACCTTCAGGGCATACTCCATGGCTAACCATCCGGCAGAGAACAACATCATTATGTTGAACGTGCGCATTGCCACTCCACCATGGGACAGGGAGCGGAATACCTTTTTAAAGGTTAACCCCGGCGTTTGCTCCAGCTACATATTTTCCCGAAAGCCTGGCGATAAGGTCACCATTTCCGGGCCATATGGTGATTTTTTTATAAAAGACACACAGAACGAAATTATGTTTATTGGGGGAGGAGCCGGAATGGCCCCCATGCGTTCGCATATCTTTCATCTGTTCAACACGCTCAAAACCAACCGTAAGGTTACCTTTTGGTACGGAGCCCGCTCCAGGCGCGAAATATTCTACGAGGAGCACTTCCGGAAGATTGCCCAGGAGTTCCCCAACTTTAACTTTACCATTGCCCTGTCCGAGCCCAAACCCGAGGATAGCTGGGATGGCCCTGTGGGGTTTATCCATCAGGTTATATTTGAGCAATACCTCTCCAGGCACAATGCCCCCGAGGACATTGAGTACTACCTTTGCGGACCCCCGGCCATGATTGCTGCCGTTCAGAAAATGCTTTACAACCTTGGAGTCCCCGACGAGATGATTGCTTTTGATGATTTTGGAGGATAACCAGCCTTTAAACTTATTGGCCGAACTATAGCATGAGACACATGATATCCGGATTTCTAAAAAAAACCTGTTGTTAAACAATTGTTTCTTATATACCCTCAGTGTTTCATTGCAAAGCAGCCGTTCTTTTGGATGAAAATAACAAAATGCAGTAGAAATCCTACTTACGAACAACTTGTAATTAGAATGCCGAAAACGTCAACGGTAAAGTCAGACACCTAAACTCAACCATTAGCCTTTCAGGAAAAGTAGTAACGTGATGGCAATAGTTAAACTAATAGGAATTACGGTCGGATTTCTGATGCTGGGTATACTAGGCTTGGGAATTAGAGTAATCTTTCATAGAAGCCACAACTTTCCGGAAACCTCAGCCGGTCATAACCCGGAGCTAAGAAAGCGTGGAATATCCTGTCCTAAAAGCGACGAACAAACGTGCTGGGGCGGAGAGAATAGCTACACAGGTTGTTCTGATTGCCTCGAACGTTCAAAACACTGAAGCTGTGTTAGAATACCTAATGCAAGTTTAACCTTAATGAGAAACAATTTGAATTTTTTAAAATAAACTTATTACGAGTAGGTGATATCATCATGGGAACATTAAAATTGATACTTATTTCAGCTGCCATGCTGGCAGTTGTGATTGTGGGACTTTCGTTGAAGTTGATTTTCGGAAAAACAGCCAACAAATCCTGCAAAAGCAACGATGTGGGCTACAGCTGCGGATGTGGTGGAAGTTGTGGCATCAACTCTCCGAATATAGGCGAACAGCTATAAGTTGTTCATTAGTGTTCGGATTATCCGGATTCATAAAATACATTCTGTTGCATGTGCAACTTCTGGGGTTTATGGTTTTATTTACTTCCCCGAAGCAGCCAATACACCAACTTTTACTGCCGGATAAACGGATCTGTCTATTTCGGATTATTGTTTAATGCGCTGATATATAGTTTATTAATGTGTATAATTTAAGAATTGAAGCATTTTTCGACCTAAAGCTACCCATTGTAATCCTCGCTGTACTGTATCGCATTTCGTCTGGTAACATGTTTCAAACCTGAACAATTGCTGGCGTAGGCAAGTTGGCTATAAATGATTAAAAAAACTAATGCCTGTAGGTAATCCTTCTCACTTATATTCTCCCGGAATTTGGACTGCACCTAAGCAACGCCAAATAGTAGGCTGTAGCCAATGGACATTTTAACTTATCCATAGTTTCCTGCTAATTTGACATTTACGTTAGGTTTATGTTGCAATAATTTTGCATTTTGGAAAATCTATAGCTAACTTTGTAGAACTTAAATGTGGAAATGAACGTCGATTCAAGCGAAATATATGACAGAATTAAGCAAAAGGTTCAGGTTCTTGTTGTTGCATACGAGCGAGCTAAACAGGAAAATGAACAGCTTAAGGCTCAGAAAGCCGAACTCGAAAAACAGCTGAAGGCTAAAGAGCAGGCATACGTTGAACTTGAAGAACGTTATTCCCGTTTAAAGCTGGCTAAGGCGCTTAAGGTTTCTGAAGCTGATGCGCATGAAGCCAAAATTAAAGTGAACAGAATTGTGCGGGAAATTGACAAGTGTATTGCTTTTCTTAACAAATAGGCCAGATACAGTTAAATGGAGGATAGCGAGAATAAATTCTCAATTAGAGTTAACATAGCCGATAGGTATTATCCCTTAAAAATTGATTGGGATGATGAGGAGAAAATACGCAGGGCGGCTAAGTTAATAAATGATAAGGTACTGCAGTACAAGCAACGATACACCGATAAGGATATTCAGGATTTTTTGGCTATGGCATCCTTGCAGTTTGTTATCAGGCTAATTGAGTGTGAAGAAAAATTCTCCGGCGCTGCTTTCGACGAGGAGCTCTCCAAGCTGGACGACTGGTTGGCCGCATACATTGAAAAGCAAAACATACGTTCTTTCTAATAGCATTGCCCGCATTACTGCTCTAATATTTTGCGAAACTCAACATTACTAAATTTGGAGTTGGACTTTATTCGATAAGGACAGGCCTTTTTACCGCTTAGCTCGGGATTCCTTTAGTAGGGACGTTGGAAGTCCGACCCGGATGGCCGCTCCACCCATGTAAATCTGGGGTTTCTACATAAAGTTAGAGTGTAATGCGGGTTTTTTTATATTAACCCACTAATAAATAATATGTTATGGAGTTAACAATAATAGTTGCCGTCATCGCCTTCATTTTAGGTGGTGCTATATCATACCTGCTATGGAACAAGCTGCTGGCCAGCAAGAGAAGTAAAATCATACAGGATGCTGAAACCGAAGCTGAAGTTATTAAAAAGGAGAAAATTCTTCAGGCCAAGGAAAAATTTCTGCAGCTCAAGGCGGAGCACGAAAAAATTGTATCCGAAAGGAACTCAAGGATTGCGCAGGCCGAAAATAAAATTAAGCAGCGCGAGACAATGGTAGCCCAGAAATATGAGGAGCTGCAACGTAAGCAAAAGGAGGTTGATGCAATTCGGGACACCCTTACCACCCAAATGGAGCTGGTTGATAAGCGAAACGAGGAGCTGGAGAGAATGCACAGGGAATCAGTTGAAAAGCTGGAAGCTCTTTCGGGTCTTTCGGCTGAGGAGGCCAAAACCCAGCTCATTGACTCCCTTAAGGCTGAAGCCAAAACTCAGGCCATGTCGTACATCAACGAGATTGTTGACGAGGCCAAAATGACTGCTGCCAAGGAATCAAAACGGATAGTGGTTCAAACCATTCAACGTGTTGCAACCGAAGCAGCAGTTGAAAATTCGGTTACCGTGTTCAACATTGACTCCGATGAGATTAAAGGGCGTATCATTGGCCGTGAGGGCCGAAACATCCGAGCTCTCGAAGCAGCCACAGGCGTTGAAATTATTGTTGACGATACCCCCGAAGCCATCATCCTTTCCGCCTTCGACCCAGTTAGGCGCGAGATTGCCCGGCTGGCGCTTCACCAGCTCGTAACCGACGGCCGCATACATCCTGCCCGAATCGAGGAGGTGGTGCAAAAGGTTCAGAAGCAGATAGAGGATGAAATAGTTGAAATTGGAAAACGTACCACCATAGACCTGGGCATTCACGGGCTTCACCCGGAGCTCATCCGGTTGGTTGGCAAGATGAAGTACCGTTCGTCGTACGGCCAAAACCTGCTTCAGCACTCCCGCGAGGTGGCCAACCTTTGCGCCATTATGGCCTCCGAACTTGGCCTTAATGCTAAGGCTGCCAAGCGTGCCGGGTTGCTTCACGATATTGGCAAGGTTCCCGACGATGAGCCCGAGTTGCCACATGCCATTCTGGGAATGAAGCTGGCCGAAAAGTACAAGGAAAAACCGGAGATTTGTAACGCTATTGGCTCTCATCACGACGAGGTGGAGATGACAACCCATATCGCACCCATTGTTCAGGTTTGCGATGCCATTTCAGGAGCGCGCCCAGGCGCCCGAAGAGAGGTAGTGGAGTCTTACATCAAGCGGCTTAAGGAGATGGAGGATCTTGCGCTTTCCTATCCCGGCGTACTGAAAACTTATGCCATTCAAGCGGGTAGAGAACTACGGGTAATTGTTGGCAGCGAAAAGGTTTCCGATGAGGAGGCCAACAAGCTTTCCTTCGAGATTGCCCGTAAAATCCAGGATGAGATGACCTATCCCGGTCAGGTGAAAATTACCGTTATCCGCGAGACCAGGGCTATTAGCTATGCAAAGTAGCAGCGAAATCTTCTGGCTGATAGTATTCACACTTTGTCCATTCCCATTTTTTTTATAAGGCAGATTCATAAGTGATGGCCTTATGGGATGGCCATTTTGAAATGAGTTGCAGCAATGATTCGAAAGGGCAATATTATGGTTTGACTTTCGGCACGATAGGGGTAATAAGCTATTCATAAATACATGAAAAATATACCGGAATGAACAATTCATCAATTCAGATGTGCGACCTTCGAGGGCAGTACCTGAAAATCAAACCCGAAATTGATGCTGCCATTCAGCAGGTTATAGATAGCACGGCTTTCATTAAGGGTAAGGAGGTAGGGGATTTCCAGGACGAACTTGCCCGCTATCTGGGGGTAAAGCATGTAATTGGATGCGCCAATGGCACCGATGCCCTTCAGGTTGCCCTTATGGCGTTGGGGCTTAAACCCGGAGATGAGGTTATTACCCCTGACTTTACATTTATTGCCACCGTTGAGGTGGTAGCCTTGCTGGGGTTAACGCCAATCTTAGTGGATGTTGACCCATTTACCTTTACAATTGATACAAAAAAACTTGAAGAGGCAATAACGCCTAAAACAAAGGCCATTATTCCTGTTCACTTGTTTGGGCAGTGCGCCAACATGGGCGAAATAATGCGTATTGCGCAAATTCACAACCTCTATGTGGTAGAGGATGCAGCCCAGGCACTTGGTGCCAGCTACTACCATTCTGATGGGCATGTTTCAAAAGCCGGAACAATTGGCCATATAGGCGCTACCTCGTTTTTCCCATCAAAAAATCTTGGATGCTATGGCGATGGCGGTGCGCTTTTTACTAACGATGATTCGCTGGCAGCGGAGATTCGTTCCATTACCAACCATGGGATGAGGGTACGATACCATCACGACAGGATTGGAGTTAACTCCAGGCTCGACACCGTTCAGGCAGCCATTCTGCGGGTTAAGCTGAAGTACCTGGACAGCTATAACGAAGCGCGAATGGCCGCAGCTCAGCTTTACGATACCCGCCTTAAGGTATGTGCAAACCTGGTTATCCCGTCAAGGGCTACATGGAGCAACCATATCTTTCACCAGTACACCCTAAGGGTTAACGAGGCTAACCGCGAGGAGCTGTCAAAATTTCTTGCCGGCAAAGGTATTCCCTCAATGGTTTACTACCCAATTCCCCTTCATAGCCAAAAGGCTTTTGAGGCTTACAGGTTGCAAAACTCAAACAGCACATTTCCGGTATCCAACTCGCTATCAACTAGCGTTTTATCCATTCCAATGCACACCGAGCTGGATGTTGATACTATTAATTTTATTACCGAAAGCATTTTGTCATTCTTCAAATAAGCTACTTTTACATTCAAAATTTTTACAGGATGGAAGTCCACTATTTCGCGCATGAAACAGCGGTTATCGACAGTGATGCAAAAATTGGACAGGGAACAAAAATATGGCATTTTAGCCATATTATGTCGGGTTCGGTAATAGGTGAGAATTGCAATATTGGCCAAAACGTGGTGGTGTCTCCCGGTGTTACCCTGGGCCGGAATGTTAAAGTGCAGAACAACGTATCAATTTATTCAGGGGTTACCTGTGAGGATGATGTTTTTTTAGGCCCCTCAATGGTTTTTACAAATGTGATAAATCCCCGCAGCGCCATCAACCGAAAAAATGAGTACATGCCCACAATTGTTAAACGAGCAGCCACCATTGGTGCTAATGCCACTATTGTTTGTGGCGTTACCTTGGGTGAATTTTGCTTTGTAGGGGCAGGAGCGGTTGTAACCAAAGATGTGAAACCCTATGCGCTGGTGGTGGGAAATCCTGCCAGGCAGATTGGCTGGATGAGCGAGTTTGGCCACAGGCTGGAATTCAATAGCGATAACCTTGCTACCTGCCCTGAGAGCGGGCAGGTTTACCGGTTGGATAATAATCAAGTTAACAAAATTAGTTAAAAAATGAAAAACTTTGCATTGATTGGCGCTGCAGGCTTTGTGGCGCCACGCCATTTGAAGGCCATAAAGGAAACTGGAAATACCCTGCTGGCAGCCCTCGACAAGCACGACTGTGTGGGCATAATGGACAGCTACTTTCCTCAAGCCGATTTTTTTGTGGAGTATGAGCGCTTCGATCGCCACATTGATAAGCTTAAACGGCAGGGCATAAAAGTTGACTACGTGAGCATTTGCACCCCTAACTACCTCCACGACTCCCACATAAGGTTTGCCCTGCGACAGGGAGCCGATGCAATATGCGAGAAACCCGTGGTTCTGAACCCATGGAATATTGATGCCCTTAGTGAAATTGAGCATGAAACCGGCAGGCATATCTACACTATTCTTCAGCTTAGGCTTCATCCGGCCATTATTGAGTTTAAAAAGAAAATTGACAATGGCCCCAAGGATAAAATTTACGATGTTGACTTAACCTACATCACCAGCCGTGGGCGTTGGTATTTCATTTCGTGGAAGGGCGACGTTCAAAAATCTGGTGGAGTTGCCACCAACATTGGAGTGCACTTTTTTGATATGCTTACTTGGATTTTTGGGGATGTCAAAAGTGGCGTTGTTCATATGTCTATGCCCGATAAGGCTGCCGGTTACCTTGAGTTACAAAAAGCTCGCGTCCGTTGGTTTCTAAGCATTGATTACAACGATATTCCCGACACAGTGAAGCAGCAGGGGAAACGAACCTACCGGTCCATTACCGTAGGGAATGATGAGCTTGAGTTTAGCGAGGGTTTTACCGATTTGCACACCACCAGCTACCGCGATATTCTTTCTGGAAACGGATTTGGCCTGAATGATGCCCGTAGCTCAATTGAAACGGTTTATGCGATTCGCAACGCTGTTCCGGTCGGGCTCAAGGGCGATTATCATCCTTTTTGCAAGAAGTAATAGAATATAACAACATTCACTATATGTTCAAGGAGTTAGTTTCAAAGAATGAAAAAATGGCGGTTATAGGACTAGGTTATGTCGGCCTTCCGATCGCCCTGGAATTCGCCAAAAAAATTTCGGTAGTTGGATTCGATATTAAACCCGACAGGGTTGAGCTGATGAAGCGTGGAGTTGACCCAAGCCATGAGCTTGAATCTACGTCGTTTCAGAACTGCGACATAACATTTACTTCTGATATTAACGATTTACGAAAGGCGTCATTTTACGTTGTGGCCGTTCCCACACCCATTGATGAGCATAACCTTCCCGATTTGAAACCATTACTTGCCGCTACCCGAACGGTAGGTCAGGTGCTGAAAAAAGGTGACTACGTGGTTTACGAGTCAACAGTTTATCCGGGTTGCACCGAGGAAGATTGTGTCCCCATTCTTGAGGAGCTTTCCGGGTTAAAATTTATTCAGGACTTTAAGGTTGGATTTTCGCCCGAGCGAATAAACCCGGGCGATAAGAATCACACCCTTACAACCATAAAAAAAATTACCTCGGGCTGCGATCCTGAATCAGCCGAGGAAATAGCTAAAACTTATGAGTTGATTATTAAAGCGGGCATTCACCGTGCCAGCTCCATTAAGGTGGCCGAAGCTGCAAAAATTATTGAGAACACCCAACGCGATATTAACATTGCGTTTATGAATGAGCTCTCCATCATATTCAGCCGCATGGGTATAAACACCTACGAGGTGCTCGAAGCGGCAGGAACCAAGTGGAACTTTCTTAACTTCTCACCCGGGCTTGTTGGAGGCCATTGCATTGGAGTTGATCCATACTACCTGGTTTACAAGGCCAAGGAGCTGGGCTATCATCCGCAAATTATCAGCGCTGGTCGTTACATCAACGATACCATGGGGGGATATGTGGCCAAGCAAACCGTTAAGAAAATTATTGCTGCCGGAACAAATCCTATGGATGCAAGGGTGCTGGTTATGGGTGTTACCTTCAAGGAAAATGTAAGCGATATTCGGAACTCCAAGGTAGTCGACATCTACCGTGAATTAAGATCGTTTGGAGTTAACTATATCGATATTATTGATCCCTATGCCGATGCCCATGACGTAAAGCACGAGTATGGTTTTGACATGGCAACTGCTCCATCGGGCAGGTATGACGCAATCATTCTAGCCGTTGGGCATAGCCAGTATGCTGGACTCAAGGAGGAATGGTTTAAGCGCCTTGCTGCCGAAAAGTGCGTTTTTGTAGATGTAAAGGGTATTTTTAGGAGCAAAATTAACAACCTCACCTACTGGAGCCTTTAGGTGGTTTGATGGATAGTTTGGCTGGTATTTCTACTAATCCGTACTAAACATGGCATAATAATCTGGCCATGTTTGCCTTAACGGGCTAATGCCATAAACCAGCCCCATTCGTGAATGCCTTGCAAATTTGGAGTTAATAGTATTACTTTGCAATCTTTAACTTTTATTACAAGTATATCAAGTTTATAATGATGGTAAAGATTACTTTTCCTGATGGTAGCATACGGGAGTATCCCCTTGGGGTAACCGGGATTGAAATTGCCCGAAGCATTTCGGAACGACTGGCTGCCGAGGTTCTATCAATCACTGTTAATGGTGAGGTTTGGGATTTGACTCGTGGAATTACTACCGATGCCACCGTAAAGCTGCACAAGTGGGATGACGAAGAGGGAAAGCATACCTTTTGGCACACATCCGCTCACCTTATGGCGCAGGCACTCGAGGCCCTTTACCCGGGCATTAAGTTGGGAATTGGCCCTAGCATTGACAACGGTTTTTACTACGATATAGATTTTGATAGCTACACTATTTCTGATGACGATTTCCCAAAAATTGAGCAGAAAATGGCCGAGCTGGCCCATCAAAAACTTGATGTTGTTAGGAAGGATGTTTCAAAAGACGAGGCACTAGCCACATACAAGGCTAAAGGCGACCCATACAAAGTTGAGCTTATCAGCGACCTACAGGACGGCACCATTACCTTCTACACCCAGGGCGATTTCACCGACCTTTGCCGTGGGCCACACCTTCCAAACACAGGCTACATTAAGGCTATTAAAATTTTAAGTATTGCAGGAGCATACTGGCGTGGGAACGAGAAAAACAAAATGCTAACCCGTATCTATGGCATAACCTTTCCACAGAAAAAATTGCTCGACGAGTACCTGGTAATGCTGGAAGAGGCCAAAAAGCGCGACCATCGTAAGCTGGGGAAAGAAATGGAGCTATTTACCTTTTCGCAGCATGTTGGTCAGGGGTTACCCCTATGGCTGCCCCGTGGCGCCCAGCTTCGCTTTCAACTCGAGATGTTCCTTCGAAAAGTACAGCAGAAGTACGGCTACGAACAGGTAATAACTCCTCACATAGGGCAAAAGGAACTTTACGAGATTTCTGGGCACTGGGCAAAATACGGCAAGGATAGCTTTAGACCCATTACTACCCCTCAGGAGGGGGAGGAGTTTCTCCTTAAACCCATGAATTGCCCACATCACTGTGAAATTTATAAATCTAAACCCCGTTCCTATAAGGACTTACCGGTTAGGTTAGCCGAATTTGGGACGGTTTACCGCTACGAGCAAAGCGGCGAGCTTCACGGGTTAACACGCGTTAGGGGGTTTACTCAGGACGATGCCCATATCTTCTGTCGCCCCGACCAGCTCAAGCAGGAGTTTGTCAAGGTGATTGATATTGTTTTGTATATTTTTAAAACCCTCAATTTTAAGGAGTACACCGCACAGGTTTCACTCCGTGACCCAAAGGATAGGGAAAAATACATTGGAACGGACGAGAACTGGGAAAAAGCCGAAAGCGCCATTATTGAGGCTGCTGCCGAACGGGGACTTAAAACTACCACCGTTGTAGGCGAAGCGGCATTCTACGGACCTAAGCTTGATTTCATGGTTAACGACGCCATTGGCCGAAAATGGCAGCTGGGGACTATTCAGGTTGACTACAACCTGCCTGAGCGCTTTCAGCTGGAGTACATTGGCTCCGACGACAAGCGCTACCGCCCGGTGATGATACATCGTGCCCCATTTGGCTCAATGGAACGCTTTGTGGCTGTGCTTCTTGAGCATACCGGAGGGAGGCTCCCTATTTGGCTTGCACCCGACCAGGTTGTAGTGCTGCCCATCAGCGAAAAGTACAGCGATTACGCAAAAAAAGTTTTTAATTATCTAAATAATTCCGATATTCGCACCCTGATTGACGACCGTAACGAGAAAATTGGTAAGAAGATAAGGGACAACGAGTTACGCCATATTCCCTACCTGCTTATTGTGGGCGAAAAGGAGGAGGAAAACGGCACGGTTGCCGTTCGGGTTCAAGGTGAAGGCGATAAAGGACAAATGTCCCTCGATGATTTTATTATGCTGGTTAGGAATAATATTGAAAGTCAGCTTACTGAAATATAGTTAACTATAACCAATAGGAGGACAAAGCTATAGCAACACCATTACATTCCCAGGTTAAAAAGGACGTAGATAATAAATTCCTGGTAAACAATGAAATAAGAAACAAGGTAGTGCGGCTTGTCGGGGAAAATATCGAGAACCCGGGTATTTTTTCCATCGAAGAGGCTAGGCGGCTAGCTAACGAGCTGGAGTTAGACCTTGTGATGATTTCTGATAAGGCCGATCCACCGGTGTGCCGCATTATTGATTACCAGAAGTTTCTCTACCAGCAAAAAAAGAAACAGAAGGAAATCAAGGCTAATGCACAGAAAATCGTTGTTAAGGAAATTCGTTTTGGCCCAAATACCGATGAGCATGACTACAACTTTAAGCTGAAACATGCCCAGAATTTCCTTAAAGAAGGGGCAAAAGTGAAAGCCTACGTATTTTTTAAGGGACGTTCAATACTTTTTAAGGAGCAGGGCGAAATATTACTCCTACGATTTGCCCAGGATTTAGAAGACCTTGGAAAGGTTGAGCAGCTACCCAGGTTGGAAGGCAAGCGAATGATCATGTTAATATCTCCAAAAGGAGCAAAGAAGTAAATAAACCTAAATAATTTCAGTTTAGAATGCCGAAAATTAAGACTCATTCCGGTGCCAAGAAAAGGTTTTCTTTGACCGGAACAGGAAAAATTAAAAGGAAACATGCTTACAAGAGCCATATCCTTACCAAGAAGGAAACCAAACAAAAAAGAAACCTTACCCACTTTACCCTTGTTGACAAGGCAGATGAGAAAAGGGTCAAAAAAATGCTTGGGCTCAGGTAGCCATGACTTTAGCCTTTTATTTACAGCTACTTTTAATTACTAACCAGAATGAATTAGCGCCTAAGTGTCCGGGTTGCGGAACGCTAACCATTCAAAAATTTTAAAACTATGCCACGTTCAGTCAATGCTGTTGCATCAAGAAAGAGAAGGAAAAAAATTCTGAAGCAGACCAAGGGTAATTTTCTTGCCCGTCGCAACGTTTACACCGTTGCTAAGAACACCCTTGAGAAAGGTTTAACCTATGCCTATCGGGATCGAAAGAAGAAGAAAATTGAGTTTCGCGCTTTGTGGATTCAGCGTATTAACGCTGCTGTTAGGCCTTATGGGTTAACCTACTCGGAATTTATGGGTAAAATCAACAAGAAGGGTATTGCGATTAACCGTAAGGTTCTGGCCGACCTGGCCATGAACAACCCCGAAGCTTTCAAGTCAATTGTTGATTCTGTTAAGTAGGTTTCGCCAGCATATTCAGCATAACGTTTTGGAGGGGTAAGCACCCCTCCTTTATTTTAACCCATTCCCTCGACGATTGCCTGTAGCAATGATAACAAATATTATAGCTATATTGCAGAAAAATTAGGCTTTATGTTGAGGCTGGCTATAATCGGATACGGGAAGATGGGGCATGAGGTTGAATCCATGGCGATGGAGAGAGGCCATGAGGTTACTTTAAGAATTGATAGGGATAATACTCATGAGCTATCTCCCGAAAACCTGAAATTGGTGGATGTTGCTGTTGAGTTTACCTCGCCCAAGTCGGCAAAAGCAAATGTGGAGGCATGTCTGAATGCCGGAGTTCCTGTGGTTTGTGGAACAACAGGTTGGGGTAATGAGTTGGAGGCGGTTATAGAGAGGGTTAAAGTGGGTGGGGGAACGCTTTTTTACGCCTCAAACTATAGCGTTGGCGTTAATGTTATGTTTAAGATTAGTGCCTTGCTGGCCCGATACCTCGATAAAATTGGCGGTTACTCGGTGGGCATTAAGGAAATACATCACCTCCAAAAACTGGATGCTCCAAGCGGCACAGCTATTACCATTGCCGGTAAAATTACTGAAGAAATCCCCTCAATTACCGGTTGGACGTTACTTCCCAAGCGTGAGGATGGCAAAATACCTATTGAAGCCATAAGGGAAGGGACGGTTCCAGGAACTCACACCATTTCTTTTAGCTCTGATCAGGATAGCATTTTAT
>Ga0209606_1001741_pt1 | contig 26093 bp, 22 predicted proteins | sample AD_UKC057_MetaG_FD_184412 | JGI IMG/M metagenome (GOLD analysis project Ga0209606, IMG submission 184412) | Active sludge microbial communities of municipal wastewater-treating anaerobic digesters from USA - AD_UKC057_MetaG (SPAdes) (version 2) | ecosystem: Engineered > Bioreactor > Anaerobic >...
CAAAAGCTGTTAGCATTGATAGCCAAGGCAAAATTAATGTTATTGGAAACTTTAGAGGCACACTTAATATTGGAGGAAACCAAATCAATTCAAATGGAGAAAGCGATATATTTATTATTCAATACTCTCCTGATGGAAACTATTTATGGGGGAAATTTTTAAGTGGCTTTTACGAAGATTCTGGTAACGATATATGTGTTGATGCTGATGACAATATTTTAGTTACAGGATATTATGACCAATTTTTAGGGATTGGAAATGGCACTTTAATTGCTAAAGGTGCTAAAGATTTTCTTTTGGCAAAATATGATGCTAATGGAAATTTTTTGTGGAGAGCAAATCATGGGTCAACTCAAAATGACATTGCCACTAGTATTGCTTGCGACAAAGACAATAACATATTTATTGCTGGAGAATTTTCAGGAACAATCAATTTTGGAAGTTTAAATTTAAGTGCAAATGGAAGTTTAAACACTTTTGTTGCAAAATATAATAAATCAGGAGTATTTCAATGGGCAAAAGCTTTTGGAAGTAATAGCAACACCGCAAGTCAAGCTAGTGTTGCCACAGACATCTTTGGCAATGCTTATATTTCATACAAATCAGAGCTAAATAATAATATGGCGAAAATCCATAAATTTAATCCTGAAGGAATTGAAATCCTAAACAAAAGCTTTGGCGGACTTGGAAATATTATTCCTAATGATATTAAAGTAGATTATGGACAAAACATATATATAGCTGGAAAATTTAATGGACTTACAGATTTCGGCGATGGGAATATTAATTCAACAGCAAATTTTGACTGTTTCTTATCTAAACTTGATAATAACGGTGTTTTTAAGAAGAAAGAGTTAAAAGGCGTTTCTGACACAAATTCATTTAACGCTATGTGTATAAATGAATTAAACCAGTTAATTGTGGCAGGAAGTTTTTCAAATACACTAAGTTTCAATTCTGATATTCTTAACTCAAATGGTAATGAAGATGGATTAATTGTAAAGTATGGATTAGGCTTTGGATTTTCTGAAATAATAATATCAAGCAACAACTGTGACCCCAATGATATGTGTATTGATATTCAAACTATTAATGGTGTTCCTCCATTTACTTATTATTGTAACAACACATTAATTTCTCAAAATATTTGTGGTTTAAGTGTTGGTAATTACGAAATTATTGTGGTTGATAAGAATAATTGCTATATAAAAACAAAAATAGAATTACAAGCTCTTCAAGGACCACAAATTGCTATACCAACAAATATTACTTTATGCCCTTATGAAAGCATAGTTTTAAATGCTGGAAATGGAGATTATGAATATTTATGGAGTACTAATGAGACTAGTCAAATAATTGAAATAAATGAAGGCGGTGTGTATTCTGTAACTGTTACTGATTTAGGTACTAATTGTAGCACAAGTGCTAGCACAAATGTTACAAAAATTCCTAATCCTGCCTTATTACCTGAAACCGACTCTTTATGTTTTGGAGATGAGTTAACAATTACAACTTTTGATACTTACGCTTCTTATTTTTGGTCTGATGCCTCTATTAATCAATATTTTACATCGGGCAATAGTGGAATTCATTGGGTAAAAGTTTTTGATTCCAATACTCATTGCCATTATTATGACACAATAACTTTTGTATATTTCCCAACAATTGATCTCAATTTAGAAAAAAATATTGTTATTTGTGATGGAGATTCTGTTTTAGTTTCTGCACCTCCAGGTTTAGCTTCTTATCATTGGAGTAACAACACTTTTTCAGAAAGCATTTGGTTAAGTCAAGCTGGCACATATAGTCTCACTGTAACTGACCAGTATTCTTGTACTGCAAGTAGTGAAATAAATGTAGGTTTAGGTGAATCACCAATAATAAACTTAGGAGAAGATTTTTCTATTTGCACAAACGAAGCTGTAGTTTTAAGTGCAAATGCTCAAGGCGATAATTTAACATATTTATGGAATGATAATTCTACCGAAGAAACATTAACAATAACAAGTAGCGGAACATATTGGGTTAAGGTTAGTGCATTAACAGGTTGCGATGCTATAGACACAATAAAAGTTGATATTTTTCCACAACCAGTTTTAGACTTAGGCAATGATATTGAATTTTGTTATGGCGAAACATATTTAATAGAAGTTGACAGTACTTACGCAACTTATCAATGGAGCAATAACTTAACCACAAGTACAATATCAGTAAATTCAACTCAAACTTTATTTTTAACAGTTACAGATTCAAATAATTGTACTGCAACGGGCAAAATTAATGTTATTGAACATGACTTAATAGAACCTTTTATTGGTTATGATACTACATTTTGCGAAGGCAACACATATATATTAAAAACAGATAGAGAATATTTTAAATATAAATGGCAAAATGGCTCTAATGCTTCTAGTTTTACTGTAACACAAGCAGGAAATTATGCTTTAACGGTTTATGATGAAATTGGCTGTTCTGGAAGCACAGAAATTAATGTTGAATTTCTTGAAGGTCCTGTTTGGGATTCTTACACTTCAGGAGGAGGAATGATAGAAGTATTTGCAAGTGGAGGTGTACAACCTTATGTATATTCATACGACGGCGATACTTGGCAAACTTCAAATATTTTTACAAATTTACCATCTGGAGTATATACAATTTCAATAATGGACGACAATTACTGTTTAATAAGCAAAGAAATTTTCCTAGATGAATCGCTAAGTATTCCAAACTTCTTCACTCCAAATGGAGACGGCTACAATGACACTTGGGTAATTACTGGTTTATACCATTATCCAGATGCTGTTGTACAAATTTTTGATAGATTTGGCAAAAAATTATACTCTTCAACAGGTGCTGACTTTAGCTGGGACGGAACTTATGCTGGCAAAGAATTACCAAGCGAAACTTACTGGTATGTAATCACATTGGATAGCAATAAAAAGCAAGTTTTGAAAGGTAGCATTACGATAAAGAGGTAAGGAACAGTTAAAAGTTTATAAATTTGGTAAATATATCAAAAATTACCTATACCGATTTTCGGCAAAAAAATAAAAAATAATTAATGACCAATTTTCGCATACATACCCGCCGTAGCATTCGTCTAAAAGGATATGATTATTCACAGGAAGGATTGTATTTTATAACGATTTGTGTGCAGGATAAAATTTGTAGATTTGGACATATTGAAAACGGCAAAATGATATATAATCAATACGGCACAATTGCACATAACGAATGGATAAACACACCAAATATACGAACCAACATTATTTTACACGAATTCGTAATAATGCCAAACCATATTCACGGCATAATTGAAATAACCGAAAAATTATCCTACAATGGGGCATACGATACGCCATCGGAATCGGAAATTGGCGAATACGATACGCCGCAACGTACAGACGAATTGCATTCGTCAGTACGTTCGCATTTACGATCGCCATCGCAAACAATTGGCGCTATCGTACGCGGATATAAATCGGCTGTAACAAAACAATTAAACGCATTGGGACTAACCGAAAAATTATGGCAACGCAATTATTACGAACATATTATACGCGACGAACAATCATATATCCGCATTACGGAATACATTCGCAATAATCCAAAAAAATGGGCAGATGATAAAATTAAAATAAAAAAATGAAGAAAGAAATTCAATTTATTTTATACAACACGCCTCAAGAAAACGTAAAAATTGAAGCTGTTGTAAAAGACGACACACTATGGCTAACGCAAAAAGCTATGTCTCAATTATTTGGCGTGCAGGTTCCCGCTATAAGCAAACATTTGAAGAATATATTTAACGAAGGCGAACTAGATGAAAAAGTGGTTGTTTCCATTTTGGAAATAACCACTCAACACGGTGCTATTGAAGGAAAAACTCAAATACAAGGTACACAGTTTTACAATTTAGATGCTATTATTTCTGTGGGGTATCGAGTAAATTCGGCAAAAGCTACACATTTTCGCATTTGGGCTACCAAAGTACTGAAAGAATATATGCTCAAAGGGTTTGTACTTGATGACGAACGTTTAAAACAAGGCGAAACACTGTTTGGTAAGGATTATTTTCGAGAATTGCTTGAACGTGTTCGTTCTATACGTGCTAGTGAACGCCGTATTTGGCAACAAATAACTGATATTTTTGCAGAATGTAGCATCGATTATGACCGCAACTCGCCTACCACAAGAACGTTTTACGCCATGGTGCAAAATAAATTTCACTATGCTATAACTGGACAAACCGCAGCTGAAATTATTTATAATAAAGCTGACAGGAATAAAGAACACATGGGCTTAACAACATGGAAAAACTCGCCTGATGGACGTATTTTAAAATCAGATGTTACTATCGCAAAAAACTATCTACCAGAAAAAGATACACAAACAAAACAGCTATTAAAAGAACAATTAGAAAAATTAGAAAATTTACAAACTGGGTTTTGAGATTATCTGGTGTCGTTGATAAATAAATAAAAAATAATATATCTATTAAACACTTTTTTCATATTTTTGTTAAGTTTTTAATTGACTGTAATTAAAACAATGAGTAACTTACAATAAATTTATAGATATATGTTTGAAGCATTATTTGTCCAAGTCCTTTAAGTATAACAGAAACGACAGAAGCAGATTTGCCAAGTGTTGTATTTTTATTGTTTAATTTTGATTTCATCTTCTAAAATTTAATCTCTATATTATTCATTCTCAGAGGTCCTACATTAGAAATAGGATTAGCATCACGAACTGATAAAGTATGAAATTGTTTTTCTTTATTTAGTTTTGATGATGAAAGTTTTTGCGTATAAACAGTCCATTGCTGCAAAGCTTCGATTTTATACGAAAGCGCATTTGCAAAACCATTGTAAAAGACTATTGCTAATTGATTTTTGCCTTTTTTAAGTGGAAGAAAAACAATTTCCTGATTAGAATTTACACGGTCTGGCGAAAAATGTGCTGTAATGTACTCGCCATTTAGCAAGATATAAAGAGCATTTCCACTTTTAATTTCTATCGCAATTTTCTGCTCCTTTATAGATTCAATTTCCTGCAAAAATACAGTTCCAGATTTTGACAAAACTTCCTCTGTAACAATTTGCCCGTAATTAAATTGATTTATTTTTGTCCATTTATCATCGGGGATTATATTGGGATTTCCTTCTAAATCTGTTAAGTTTCCAAAAACCATACTGCTACGCTTTCTGTACAAATCACCCCATTTTACTGTATTTTGAACCAATCTCACAATTTTTTTATTAGATGAGTTTAACGTAATATTTTGCTTGTTTTCATCAATTTCAACAATGATTTCTCGTCCAAGTTCGTTTTCAGAAAACATTATTTCTGGGTTAATATGACGTTTTGTAGTATTGAAAGCCCAATCATAACCAATTAAACTTTTATATCCGCAATAGTAATTGAGGCTTGAATGCCCAAAAACTGGAGAAGAATTTTGTGGAGTTAGCACAGTATTTGCAACAATTTTAGGCAAAATTGCAAAACTATTTTCAAAAGATACTTTAAGTACAGAATAAGGTAGTTCAGACGTTGTTTTCGGAAGGCGTATATTCCAATCATCACCATATTTTTTTGGAGGATAAAAATCGCAAAGTTCATTTGTTTCCAACACTTTTACCTCAGCAATAGAACCTTTAAAACCTGAAATACCAATATCTTTTCCATAAAAATCTTTCTTCACAAAAAGATACAAATCTCCATTTTTTGTGGTAACCTCACCCCAATTAAATGTGTGATCAAATGGATTTGCACTTGTGCCATAAATTGCTTCAGAATTTGCTTTTATCCATTTTCCCATTTCTAATAGCACATCGCGTTCAAATTCAACTACAGAACCATCGCCACGTGGTCCGATATTGAGTAAATAATTTCCGCCACGACTAATAACTTTTATCAAACTTGTTATTTTTTCATCAACTTTCTCCTGAACACTTCCACGCTTTTGCCAAGAACGATAGCCCCAAGTTTCATCAAACATAGAAGCAGCGGTTTGCCATGGAATTCCGAGTTTGTAATCAGGATATTTATTATCGGGCATTACTGAAAAATCCGCATAATCGTTGCCTAATCTTCCACTAATCATACATTGCGGTTGCAAACGTTTGACTAAGTCATACAAACCTTTACTTTGTGCAGGTGTGAGCGAACCCATATCGAACCAAATTTCAGAAATATCACCGTAATTAGTCATAATTTCTTCCACTTGTTTTTTGTTAAATTCGTAATGTTCATCGGTCAATGGATCGGCATTATGGCTCGAAATTGGATAAGCATGAGGATAATTCCAATCAATAAGAGAGTAATAAACAGCAAAATCAACACCTCCTCTTTTACAAGCATCGGCTAATTCTTTCATCAAATCTCTTCCATAAGGAGTAGCATCAACAATATTAAAATCGGTGTATTGAGAATGATACATGCAAAAACCATCGTGATGTTTAGATGTAAAAACAATTGAACGCATTCCTGCATCTTTTGCCAGTTTCACAATTTCATCTGGATTCCATTTTGTTGGATTAAATTGCTTTGCAGTATTTCCATACCAATCGCTAAAAATTCCAGCGAAAGATTGAATTTGTTCACTATAGCCACGCTCTACAGGTTTTCCATCATATACTCCCCCATAAACAGAATAAAGTCCAAAATGTATAAACATTGAAAACTTTTGGTCGAGCCATTGCTGAGATGGCTTTTGTTGAGCCAACATAAGCAAAGGAAAACACAAAAACAAACTTAAAATTTTGCACTTCATCTTTAAATTTTCCAATAATTTATTTCGCAAATATAATGTTTTTTAGATTGTAGAAGTTTGAAAGTTGATTTTTAACGATTATACATAACTCTAACTTTAAAATTGCAGGTTAGTTCACATCAACTGCTACAATCCAATAATTTCAGACGATTTAAACTTTATGTAACAACAACATTATTTACAAGGTTATTGTAAATTAGTAAAAAATCATTAATTTTGCCTATGAATGAAAACAATAAGTAATGACCGAATATTTTGACAATATTGAAATTGATTATTCCTACTCGTTCACAGATAAAACGACAAAAGACACATCTTACATTACGCATGGATATTACACATATCCTGCGAAATTCATTCCACAGCTTGCAGAACGCCTTATCAAGGAAAATTCTAAAGAAGGGGATATTGTTATTGACCCATTTATGGGTAGCGGGACAACAGTAGTAGAATCAATTGTAAACAATAGAATAGGCATAGGAACTGACATTAATGAAATTGCTTTTTTGCTGTCAAAAGTCAAAACTACACCAATAAAAAATTCAGATTTACTTACTGAATATGCAAAATTTGAACAAGATTTACCGTACAAACTTGATGGCAGTTTTGATTATTTTTTAAATAAAGCACAAAGATATATTCCTGAGAATGAACGCATAGACTATTGGTTTTTGCCCGAACAAAAAGATAAACTGTCTGTTATTTTTGCACAAATTTTAGAAATTCAAAATAAGAATGTACAAGATTTCTATTTGATTGCTTTTGCACAAATTTTAAAATCATGTTCGATTTGGCTACAAAAAAGTATAAAACCAACACGTGACAAAAAAAAGAAAGTTTATGATCCATTAGCTTTATTTTTGCAACAGTCAAAAAAAATGATAAAAAAACATTATGAATTTGATAAATTATTAAACAAAAATGTAAAAGAGAATATAGATTTATACAGAAATGTAAGTTGTGGCGACAGCAGAAATTTGAATTGCGAAACAGAAAAAGCAAATTTGATTGTTACTTCGCCTCCTTATGTTACATCATATGAATATGCTGATTTACATCAACTTCCTTCATTGTGGTTTGGTTATTTGAACGACTTGCCTGAATTTCGTCAAAAATTTATTGGTAGTGCTTATAAAAATCGAGAAAACATAGACTTAAAAAGTAATTTAGCAAATGAAATTGTATCAAAACTCAAAAACAAAAAACAAATTGAAGTTGAAAATTATTTTGCAGATATGTTGGAAACTTTTAAAGAAATGAAGAGAGTTTTAAAACGTGGTGGACGTGCTTGCGTTGTAATAGGAAATACAGAATTTAAAGGCGTACAAATAAAAAATGCAGAAGTTTTTCAAGAGCAATTTCATAATATTGGTTTTAAAACACATGATGTGATAAAGCGTGAGATTCCATCAAAAATGTTACCTTCTACACGCAATCCCAAAACAGGAAGATTTGGAAAAATTTCTGACAAAAATATAAAATTAGCATACCCAACAGAATATATCTTAATTACAGAAAAAATATGACATTTAAAGAATTACAAGAACTATATGACAAAAAGAAAGCTACTTTTGGCAAAGATGCCTATAAGCACATTTCTGAAATTTTTGAAGAAGCAAAAGCTTTACACAAAAAAGATTTTAAAGGCAGAGACCATGAACAATCTTGGAGAGCTTTTAAGGGTAAAAACTTAGAAAAACTCATTGAATATATTATTTCTGACGAAATTAAAAGAATTGGACTTGATGTAGTTAATGGCAACTCTCTCGAACGAACTGAATGTGCTAATTTATCAAAAAAACTTGGTAAAGTAAAACGCAATTTAGCAATTGATTTTGGCAGCGAGTATGGTGGTTTGCATATGCCTGATGTAGATATTGTTATTTTTAATCCCAAAGATTGTGAGATTATTGCTGTCTTGTCAGTAAAAGTTACTTTAAGAGAAAGAATTGCTCAAACAGGTTATTGGAAATTAAAACTTGCTGCTGACAAAAATACAAAACATATAAAAGTCTTCTTTGTAACACCAGATGAAGATGGAACTTTGACGAAGAAAAAACCATTTAAAAAAGGTCGAGCTATTGTAGAAAAAGATTTAGATGGTGGTTATGTTATGACAGAAGCAAAAATTGAAACAAGCGATAAAATAAAAATGTTTGACAAATTAGTTGCAGATTTAAAAAAGATAATAAAGTGAAAACAAATGATTTAATCCTTGAATCAACAACACTTTGGGATTTTCCAACACAAAACTATGGAGAAATGCCACATGGAAACAATAAGTACAATGGTGTTACACCAGCTTTTGTAATTTGGAATTTATTACAACGATACACTAAAGAAAACGATTTAGTTGTTGATCCAATGTGTGGAAGTGGAACGACTATTGATGTTGCAAAAGAATTAAATCGTAAAGTAATAGGATATGATATAAACGTTGTAAGACCTGACGTTATTAAAAACGATGCAAGACAAATTCCTCTTAAAAATGAAACTGTGGATTTTATTTTTATTGACAGCCCTTATTCTAACAATATAAATTATTCTGACAATCCTCTATGTTTTGGTAAAATTTCATGTGAAAAAACAGAGTTTTATGATGAGTTAGAAAAGGTTATGATTGAAGCTAAAAGAGTTCTAAAAAAAAATAAAGTTATTGCATGGCTTATTGGCGACCAGTGGATTAAGAAAAAGTTTACACCAACAGGATTTTTACTTTATCAAAGACTAGAAAAACATTTTGAACCAATAGATTTAATTTGTGTTACTCGACATAATCAAACTTCTAATACAGGGCTTTGGCATAATAGAGCTAGACGTTATAATTTTTATTTACGAGGTTTTAAATATCTAATAATAATGCGTAAAATTTAATTAGTATAAAATGAAAGAAATTGAAAATAAAGAAGAGTGGAATTTTATTTTAAAAGAAACCAATAAAAAAGATAGAAATAATCATATTAAACGTGAAATATTATTTGCTTTGCAAATAGAGCTGTCCAAGCCTAAACCGAATATGGATTTTTATAAAGAAATGAAAATGAAATATTTGAGTTTAGATGACTAAATTTTACAAAATTTTAACGAATTTTTCCCATAATTTTGTTTTATTAAAATATTTTTCTACCTTTGTTACCAACAAAAGACATTAAAATATGAAAAATTATATTTGTCCTAAATGCAATGGTTATCTAAGTATTGATAATGAAATTGTGTTTTTAACTAAAAATAACAAAGGCGAATCTGCTATAGTATTATTAAGTGCAGAACTTGGTAATTACAGTTTTAGAAAAAATGACAATGTGGATTTTGAAGAAGGCGACCACGTAAATTTCATTTGCCCAATTTGTTACGAAAATCTTAATGCAGAAAATATTGATGATAATTTAGCTTGTGTTAAGATGATAGACAGTAACGGAAAAGCAAAAAAAATAATGTTTTCAAAAGTTTTAGGCGAAAAATGCACTTACGCAATTAGCGACGAAGGAGTTGACTCTTTTGGGGACAATAAAGATACGTATTCAAATAGGTTTTAGTTTTTTATTTTTTGTTTTCATATAGGTTGTTTTAAGGTGCGTTGAATTTTTCTTCGCACCTTTTTTTTATTATTATGGCTCTACCCTATTTAAAAATATTAAAATATTTTCTATTTTTATTTAACTTTTACAAACTCTCTCCAAAATTTTTCTTTAACAACAAAAATTGCAACAAACACAAGTAAAAGGATAGTATTTAGGACATACATTAAAGTTTGAGATTCTGGTTTTAAGAATACACTAACAAAATACAAACTCAAAGCTAAAACAAAATAGAACACGCCATTTCCAACTTCATAAGGTACTTTATAATATTTTTGCCCCCAGTAGAAAGAAAGTAATGTCATTAAGAAATAACAAACAAGTGTAGCCCATGCTGCACCAACATAGCCATAAATTGGAACTAATACTAAATTTAAAACAATAGTTATAACTGCTCCAAATATTGCAAGCCAAGCTCCGTATTTTGTCATGTCGTTTAGTTTGTACCAAATTGAAAAATTAAAGAAAATTCCTAAAAATAAATTCGCAATTAATAATATTGGTACGACTTTCAAACCTTCGTGATAATTAGGGGAAATAAAATATTTTATAATATCAATATAAAACATTACACCTAAAAATATCATCAAACCGAAGATTATAAAATATTTTGTTGCTTTTGCATAAAGTTGACGAGCATTACTTTCATTTTTATTTTGGAAAAAGAAAGGTTCTGCAGCGTATCTAAACATTTGGATAAAAAGCGTCATTAAAACAGCTAATTTATAGTTTGCACCATAAATTCCAAGTTGAGCCATAGGGTTTAATTCTTCTGACACCAAATGTTTCAACATAACTCTATCTAAAGTTTCATTTATCATTCCTGCAAAACCCGCTACCAATAAAGGTAAAGAATATTTTAAAATTGTTTTTAGAAGTTTAAAATCAACTTTAATTTTTACATTAAATATCTCTGGTAACAATATTATTAACGTGATAATATTTGCTAATAAATTTGATATAAACACATAGCCTACACCAATATTTGGAGAATAAATATTTAGTATAAATGAATCGGGATTTGAATTTAATAGTTTTGGACAATAAATTAGGAAGAATAAATTAAAACCTATGTTAGTACAAATATTTATAAGTTTTATAATTGCAAATTTCCATGCTTTATTTTCTAATCTAAGTCTTGCAAATGGAATTGAAGTAAATGCGTCTAAAGCGACAATAAGTGCCATCCACAAAATATATTCGGGATGTTCTGAATATTGCATAGCAGATGCTATAGGCTCTAAAAAGACTAAGACTATAATTATAAAAACACTGGAAGTAACAGTTAAACTAAAAAGTATGGAAGAATAAACTTTATTAAAATTTTGTTTATCGTTGCCAAACCTAAACAAGCCAGTTTCCATTCCATAAGTTAAAAGTATCAACAGAAAAGTTACGTAAGCATATAATTCAGTAACAATTCCATAAACTTCGGGCAAGAACAAACGTGTATAGAGTGGAACTAATAAATAGTTGAGCAAGCGTCCCAAAACACTGCTAAATCCATAAATCACAGTTTGACCGGCTAATTTTTTCAGTTGTTTATTCACCGTAAATATTTTTCACAATAATAATTAAATGAATTTGATTTAGGAAGTGTTTTGATTTGAGTTATTAACGGACAACAGTTTGTAAAGTTTGTAAAGTTCGTAAAGTTCGTAAAGTAGCTTATTCTTTTAATAATACCTATAAACTATTTCTATAACTGGCGATTTGCTCATATCGGCTGGATTTGTGCCTGGTTCGCCTTCGGGTACTGGTTTTCCTAATTTTTCAAAATGTTGCACCCAGTAAGCATCAATGCTGTTGGTTTTAGAATTTTTGAAAGTCATTGATAAAGATTCAAAAATTGGATTTTGAAGTGAGTCTAAATATGCAAAGCGAACTAATTCACTACAATAAGATTCATCGTTGCTTTCATCATAAGCAAAATCGTATTTTTTACCTAAATTTTTCTCTGCATTTTTTATAGCGTTAGGAATAATGTATTCAAATTCTTTTTTCACCCTCCCTACTGCAATTAAATATTTATTATCGACAAAAGCAGAATTTTCAAAATAATCTTCCAAAGGTGTTTTCACAACTCCACCAGAAGGAATTGCTTCCAATACATGAGTTTTTTCATTTTCAACATTTACAATTCCAACATGAGTAAAAGCAAGTTCTGTGTTTTGTCCTGTCGAGCTTTGAATAGCATTATGTAAACCAGACTCCTCCTTCCCTACAGAAAATAACAAATCACCAGTTTGAAGATTAAACTCATCATTTTTATTTTCACATGAAAGAAATAAAATAAAAAAACTAAGACAAAATAAAAAATAGAATTTAGGCATAATTAAAAATATTATTATACTACAATTTTTCAATTTGTTTTATTGTTATTAAGTTTACTGTCCAGTATATGGCAAAAGCAATAATACCAGTTATAGAAACTGCAATAAATTCACCAAAGCCAAAGCTTCTTTCCCAAAATACTAATCCAAAAATTAATCCTGATATAATGCAAAGTATTGTAGTAAATTGAAAAAGTGTTAATCCCCAAACTTTTTTATAAGACTTAAACTTTTCCCAAAAAGGTAGTGATACTAACTGAATTATCATTGCAATAAATATGCTTATAGGTACAAATATTGTAAAAAAGCCATTATCAGGTTTGCTAAAGGCATCTCCATCGTAAATGATAAAATTGAGAACTACTAACACTCCAAGCACTGTCAATAATCCAAGTATTGTTGGCAATATTATTTTAATGATTTTAACTTTCATATTTATATTTTTTAGTTTTAAACGCTCAAATTATTGAAATATTTTATTTTTTTGTTTCAAATTTCAATAAAAAATTGCACAAATTAACCTAGTGTCTTCTAATTTTATGTATTTTCGCAATGTTTGTTAATAATTTTGTTTTATGACACATCTGAAATATTTTTTCGCTATAATCTTTTCATTATTTTTAGAAAATGCGTATTGCTGTACAACTGCTGTAATATCAGGCAAAGCCACTAAAGATGGTCGTCCTATAATTTGGAAATTGAGAGATACTGATTTTTTAGAAAATTATGCTAAAAAATTTCCTGCCGAAAAAGGAAAATATGCTTTTATAGGAATTGTTAATTCAATTGACAGTTTAGGTAAAGAAGTTTGGGGCGGTAACAATGAATTAGGTTTTGCAATTATGAATAGTGCCTCATTTAACGTAAATCTAAATGATAGTGCAAAAGTTAAAGATAATGAAGGCTATTTTATGAAAAAAGCTTTAGAAACATGCAAAAACTTAGAAGATTTTGAAAATTTACTAAACAACACTCCAAAACCTATGGGATTAGCTACTCATTTTGGAGTAATTGATGCAAAAGGTGGTGCTGCTTTTTACGAAGTAAATAATTATACTTGGACAAAATATGATGCAAACGACTCAAATATTGCTCCAGAAGGTTTTATTTTAAGAACAAATTTTTCTGAAACAGGAAAACCAAATATTGGATACGGCTTTGTAAGATTGCAAACTGCAAAACTTATTTTTGATAAAGCAATAAAAGAAAATTCTATAGATTATCGCGATATAATACAAAAATTCTCAAGATGTTTATATAATCCTATTACAAAAAATGATTACAGAGAAATTTACGAAAAAGAAACTGCAAGCGATAAATTTATACATTCCGACAATTTAATTACAAGCTATGGTTCTGCTTCTTGTATTGTTATTCAAGGTGTTAAGAATAATGAAGTTCTACAATTTACTACAATGTGGACAATGATAGGCTATCCTAACACATGTATTGCTTTGCCACTATGGGCAAGCGAATCAGAATTACCAAATGCAGTAATTTACAATGATTCGTTAAAAAATTCAAAGCTAAATCATTACAATATGAAGCTATTTAAAGAATGTTACCCAATAGACAACCCAGACGGATACCACTATTTACAAATTTCTAAATTGGTAAATAAAGAAAACAATGGATATATTCAGATTATTGAACCTATTGAAAGGAACATTTTTGATGAAACAGAAAAAAAATTAGCTAAATGGCGAAATAAAACACCTCCTAAATCAGAAATAGAAAATTTTTACACTGAATTAAACGATATTGTGGAAAAAACTTATGAAAAATTGATTGAGAAATAAGATTTATAAAAAGCAGTTACCACTTATTGTTGTAGTAACTGCTTTTAACCATATAAACAGACAACAAAACAGTCTATTCTTCTTTCATCATTTTATTGAGTTTTCGCAATTTAAAGGAAAAATAAACAGTGTAAGCACCTATTATAACAAATGCTACTGCTGTCCAAACAACTACACTAACACCTGCGAACACTGGATTCCACAGCAAAATAAACGAAAAAATTAATCCTAAAATGGCGGTTACCATCAAAGTGCCCCAGTCTAATACTAATTTGCTTTCTATTATATAATTTGTTATCTTTGCAAAAAAACATTATGGGTAAAGTAACAAAAGTAAAAAATCATTTAAGTAATGATGAATTAGAGAAAAAAATTAAGGAAACTGTTGGTTTTTGGCGAGTTCAAAAGTGGTTAATAATTTATAATGCACAGAATTATCCACGAACTTCTGAAGAAATAGCTAATCATTTAGCTGTTTCCAAGGCTTTGGTAAACAAAACCGTATCGGAATATAATAGATTTGGTGTTGCTGCAATAGAAACGGTTGGTAGAGGTGGTAGGAAAAACGCCTACATGAGTGTTGAACAAGAAAAAGAGTTTGTTGGCTCATATATTTCTCGTTCTCAAAAAGGTCAAATAGTTACAGTTCAGGAAATTCAAGAAGATTTTGAAAAAGCAGTCGGCAAAAAAGTTAACAAAACAACTATTTACAGACTATTGAAAAGACATGGTTGGAGAAAAGTGATGCCACGCTCTTTTCATCCTAAACGCGATAAAGAAAAGCAAACAGCTTTTAAAAAAACTTCAAGAACGAAGTAATAAAAACTATAAAAGCAAATAATCTTGATGAAAATAAGGTCGTTATAATGACTCAAGATGAAGGTCGTTTTGGCAGAGTAAACATTCCTAGATATTCATGGGCACCTATGGGGATACGACCTATGGTTCCAAGACAAGTGATTAGAGAGGCTTTTTATGTTTATAGCGCTGTTTGTCCCAGTTCTGGAGAGCTGTGTTCGTTGCTTTTACCGTACGCAAATACTGAGATGATGAATTTGTTTTTAAAACACGTCTCAAACGAATTTAGTGATAAGGAAATAATAATGTTAGTAGATGGTGCAGGATGGCATAGGTCGAAAGATTTAGTCATTCCCTCTAACATTTATTTTATAGTACAGCCACCCTATAGTCCAGAACTTAATCCAACAGAACACATATGGGATGAAATAAGAGAAAAGTATTTACACAATAGAATATTTGCTTCACTAAATGAAACAATAGAAAAAGTTAGTAATGGCATCAGAGAACTTTCTCAAAAAAAAGATTTAATAAAATCTATGACACTTTTTCCTTATCTTAATGTTTTATAATAGAACGCAACTTGGTATTAATCTGTCAATGAATTAATAAAACAAATATAATTATTTTTAATGGAAAAATCAATCTATTACTATTTTTTTTTAAATTTTTAAAGCTTAAAAACTTTTAAACGAGTTTATTGAATCGTACACACTTCTTCGCATGCTCGAATTAAGCTACGATTAGCTCGCTCCAACAACCATGACGCTCGCTCGGATTTGCAATCCGAGTGCTTGGTAATGTTACACTCGGATTACAAATCCGAGCGAGCGGAGATAGTAATAAAAATTAACGCCTTTATGATCTTTAAAAACTTTTTACTTTATAAACTCAACAATTTTATCTAAAACAAGTTGTTCTATAGTGTTTTGAATTGTATAATATTCACTAATTGCACCAGTTTCTGATTTTTGGAATAAATGGTTAAGACCTTCAATAGCAACAATTTGTACTTCTTTTTTAGTTTTTAAATTCTTTTCAATACTATTTAAGTTATCTTCCATTTTTACTTGCAAGTCAGTAGAACCATTTATAGATAAAACCCTGCATTTTACTTTCTTAATATATTTGCCTGGGTCAATTTTTATAAAATATTTCATCCAAGGCGATGATAATTGCATAACAGCAACATTTATTGCAGCATCTCCAATTTGATATTTTTGTCTTTCTTCTTCGGTAAAATGCTGAGCATATTTATCGTAAATAATTTTAATATTTTTTCGCAACTCATACATATCCACATTTTTTGTTGCTATATCAAGAATTTCGGATTGCATTTCGCACATAACTTCAATATGCTCATCAGGAAAATTAAAACTTTTATTTACATCTTTCAATTGCTGAACCAAAAGCTCTTTAATTGGCACTCCAGGACCTGCAAGACTAATTATAAAATTTAACTTTTTTGTTTCTTTTGCTGCTAACATAAAAGCAATCAGTCCACCTTCGCTATGTCCTAAAACTCCAATATTTGTTTTGTCGATATTTGGGAAATCATAAAAATAATTTAATACAGCCTCAGTATCTGTCATAAAATCATAAGTTGTAGAATTTGCAAAATCGCCCTTTGATTCAGCTATGCCTCTATCATCATATCTAAACACAGCTATTCCATTTTGTGTTAAGTAGTCTGCAATTACCATAAAAGTTTTATGTCCTGCAATTTCTTCGTTTCTATCTTGAGCTCCCGAACCGCTTACTAAAATTACCAAAGGATATGATTTTAAAGTGTCTGGAATAGTTAAACTTCCGCATAAAACAGAATTTCCTTTTAAATTTTCAACACAAATATTTTTTTCTAAATAAGGGAATGGTGGTTCTGGTGTTTGAGGACGATTTAAAAATGCAAATTCAGAATTATCAGTAATTTTCAACTCAGTTTTTAATTCTGATTTTCCTTGCTTCCAAACTCCTGAAAAAGTTTGTGTTTCATCAATTAATTTTCCACAAAAACTCGCAGGTATTTTCTTAAAATTACAAAACAAACTATCTCCACCATAAAAAGTATCGTTAGATTCCATTTTGTAAAGAAATTGCTCAGGAACAAACAAATAGGCTGAATTATTTTCATCAATAGAAATTATAATTTCGATTGAATCTTGATTTGCAATAATATTTCCTTGTAAATATGTTAAATTTGAATTTTGAGAAAACGCATTAATCGAAATTCCCAAAAAAACATAAAATATTAGTTTTTTCATTTTTATATTTTTAAATTTATATAAAATATTTTGCAATCTGATAAGCTGCAAAACCAACAACCCAAGCAATTGCAGTTGTGTAAATTCCTGAAAAAATTGCCCATTTAAGTTTTGATTCTTTCCAAATAGCTGAGATTGTTGCTATACAAGGAAAATAAATTAAAATAAACAATATAAATGCTAAAGCTACAGCTTTATTATAAACTTTTTCGCCTGCTTTTTCACCAAATGCATAAGTCTCGGCTTTAAGTTTATTTTGCAAAGAGCCTGATTCTAAGTCTTCATCAGCTTGATAGAGGACTCCCATTGTGCTTACTGTAATTTCTTTACCTGCAATGCCAGCAAGAATAGAAACGCTCATTTTCCAATCAAAGCCAAGTGGTTCCATAACAGGTGCTACAAAATGACCTATTTTTCCTATATAAGATTTTTCGTGTTCTTCGCTACGTTTTTGGAACTCTAACTCATGAATTTTTTCCGCATTTGGTTGTTCTTGTTTCTGTTCTTTTGCAATTAATGATTCATAATCTTTTGAATAATCAATATTTTTTGGAAAATATCCCAAAAGCCAAATAATAATAGAACCTATTAATATTACTCCTGCAATTTTTTTCAAATATTCTTTGCCTCTATCCCATGTGTAAACTAAAAGTAATTTTGCTGTAGGTTTACGATATGGCAAAAGCTCCATAACAAAAGGAGCTTCTTTTTGTTTTAAAATTGTTTTACTAAAAAATTTAGAAACAACAAGAGCTAAAATTATTCCAAACAAATAAATTCCAAATAAAATTAAAACAGGATGTTCAGGGAAAAATGCAGAAATCATTAGAATATAAACAGGTAGCTTAGCCGAACACGACATAAAAGGCAAAATCATCATTGTCAAAATTCTATCCCGTCTATTTTCTAAGATTTTAGTACTCATAATTGCTGGCACAGTACAACCAAATCCCATAATCATTGGAATAAATGATTTTCCATGCAAGCCTATTTTGTGCATATATTTATCCATCAAAAAGGCTGCCCGCGACATATATCCTGTATTTTCCAAAATACCTATAAAGAAAAATAGAATGAAAATATTTGGTAAAAACACTAACACGCCTCCTACTCCACCTATTGCCCCATCAAGCACCAAATCCTTAAAGAAGCCGGGTTTCATTACATTAGCCAAATATTTCGATAAAGAATCTATTCCATTTTCCAACCATTCCATTGGATATTTTCCAAGCTCGAAAGTAGCAAAAAATGTTAATCCCATAAAAGCTAAAAAGATTGGAATTCCCCAAAATTTATGAGTTAAAATTTTATCAAGTTTTTCAGATCTTGTATCAGTTTTTTTGCCAGATGTAATTTCTGTTATTGCACCATTTACATAGGCTTTACGAGCGTTTTTAACTATATTAAAAACATGATTATTGTGAAGATTTTCTAATCTTTTTATTTCATAATTAGCTTTTCGCCTAATTTTATTTTGGCAAGGCAAACCATCGAATAATCTATATATTAAATTATCTTTTTCTAATAAACCTATTGCTAAATAACGAGGCGATGCCACATAATCAGCCTTAGAACTGCGCTTTAAAAGTTTTTTTAATTTAGAAATAGATTGCTCAACTTGCCTTCCATAGTTTATGTAAATATGTCGTACATAAGGCTCTGTATTTTGATGAGTTTTGATTAGAGTTTCTAAAATCTTTTCTCGTGCTGAATTTTCTTCCTCTAATTCAGAGTAATTAATAATAGGTAAGCCAAGAAGTTTACTTAATAAATCAAAATCAGCTTTATAAGAGCCAGACTCAGGATTATAATTACGCAATGCCAAAACTATTTTAGCATCCATATCTATAAACTGAGTTACTAAATTCAAATCTGCTTCTAAGTTTTCAAAATCAACTATCCCTAAAAAAACATCAGGAAAATCTGTTAACACTTTATTTCTAAGTCTTTTACGCGGATAATCATCACCATAAATAGTTGAAATTTCAGGCAAATAGTTGATAGAAAAATTATATCCTTTAAATTTATATTCTGTTTGATTTTCAAAAATATTTGTATCAGAGGTTTCTTCATTAGAAAATACATCTATCACTATTTCAGCATGATCTTCAGCTAAAATTTCTTGAAGTTGAGGATTATCTGATTCAACTAATTTTATAAATCTCAAATAATTCGCTGGAAGTCGTTTTTTTCGCTTACAACCAACAAAATTAAATTTATAGAAGCCTGATTTACTTTCTTTAGTAAAAATTAATTCAGTATTAGGACTAATTCCAAGCTTGCTAATACGCCGCCTCATGCCCCACCTACCTGTAATTTTACTTACAGTATATTCTTTGTTTAACTCTATATTTTGTTGAGCGACCATTTTGCAAATTTAATTTAATCTAAATAAAAGACAAAAAAAACTAAAAAATGTTTTCAACCAAAATTTGTTTATTTATGGTTTTGAAAAGCCAGACTTCTAACTTCTTGATTTACAATTAAGTAAACAATGGTCGCAGAATGAAAATTCTCCACGAAGTCTTGAGTCAAGTAAATTTGCAATTCTTTCTCTAAGAGGTGGAATATTTACTTTTAGCAAGACATCATTAGCAAAAGCAAACATCAGCATAAGTTTTGCTTCTCTTGCATCAATTCCTCTTTGTCGCAAATACATTAGTGCATCTTGTCCAAGCTGTCCGACTGTAGCTCCATGCGAACATTTTACATCATCTGCATAAATTTCCAACTGTGGTCTTGTTCTCATTTTAGTTTGAGGAGTAAGGCACAAGTTATTATTTGTTTGATAAGCTTCTGTTTTTTGAGCATTTTTTCTTACAAGTATTCTTCCCAAGAAAGAGCCTTGTGCATGTTCGTCTAAAATTCCTTTATAAAGTTCATTGCTCATGCAATTTGGCACAACATGGTCTATTAGCGTAAAATTATCAACACGTTGGTCTTTGTCGGTAAGATTTAAACCATAAAGATTAGCTTCTGAATTTTCGCCTGCAAGTTTTGCAAACACATTGTTTCTCAAAATTCCACCATGCAGAGAAATTACAAAAGAATTGCAACGAGAATATTTTTCTAAATTAATAAAATGAGAATTTATAACTCCCGATTTATTTGGTTCGTTTTGTATAGTGTGGTAATCTAATTGAGAATTTTCTCCTACATAAGATTCTGTAATATCAACAACAAAATTATTACTCATGTTTAGAGTATGATCACAAATTACAAGAGAAAGCTTAGAATTTTTTCCAAGAACAAAAAGGTTGCGTTTAAAAATATTTTTATTTCCAAAACCATGTGTAAGATTTACTAATTGAATAGTTTTATTTACTTCTATATTATCTGGCACATAAATAAAAACGCCATCTTGAGCAAACATTGTATTTAAAGCAACAAAGCCATCTTCTATTTCGCTTGGATATTGATTATAATATTTTTCAATAATTTCGGGATATTTTGCTTTTGCCTCTTGTAAACCACAGATTATCACTCCTTCATTCAAATCTGTAATTGGTTCATTATCTTTATAATATTCGCCGTTAGATAAAAGTACAACATGAGTGTCTAAATTTTCTACTTCACATTTAAAAAACTCATTCAAATTCACAACAGCACCACGCGAATCTATGGTAAACTCATAATCTTTATTAAGAATATCAGCTATACCAGCATTTCTATAATTCTCGTTTTTATTATCAGGTATTCCAAGTTTTTGAAAAATTTCAAAAGCCTTTTTTCTATAATTAGAAAGCTTTTCGGACTCATTATTTTTTAATTTATCCTTAAATTCTTCAAAAACATTTATATATTTTTCGTAAGTTTTTTGAATATCCATAATAGTTTGTTTTATTCTCCTAATTCTTCTTTTATCCAGCTATAACCTTTTTCTTCTAACTCAAGAGCAAGTTCTTTGCCTGCCGATTTTACAATTTTTCCATCATACAAGACATGAACAAAATCAGGTACAATAAAGTCTAACAGACGTTGATAGTGAGTGATAACTATAGCGGAATTTTCTGGAGTTTTAAGTTTATTAACTCCATTAGCCACAACTCTAAGAGCATCAATATCAAGTCCTGAGTCTGTTTCGTCAAGAATTGCGAGTTTTGGTTTTAACATAGCCATTTGAAAAATTTCATTTCTCTTTTTTTCGCCTCCCGAAAAACCAACATTTACCGAACGATTGGCAAGGTCGCTTTTTAGTTCTACAAGGTCTTTCATTTCACGCATATATTTTAAAAACTCGCCACTTGACAATGGTGGTAAATTTTTAAATTTACGCTGTTCATTAACTGCTGTTTTCATAAAGTTAATCATACTTACACCGGGAATTTCGACAGGATATTGAAAACTTAGAAAAATTCCAGCTTTTGCTCTTTCTTCAACATTCAAATCGAACAAATTTTTCCCTTCGTAATAAATTTCACCTTCGGTAACAATATAGTTTTCGTTACCTGTAAGCACAGCCGATAAAGTTGATTTTCCTGAACCATTAGGTCCCATTATAGCGTGAATTTCGCCAGGTTTAACTTCAAGACTTAATCCTTTTAAAATTTTCTTTCCGCTCACTTCTGCATGTAAGTTCTTAATAACTAACATATTATATGTTTTTTTATTATTATTTAATTTATTTTTAAAATTTTATCCAACACTTCCTTCCAAACTAATTTGTAATAATTTTTGTGCTTCTACCGCAAATTCCATTGGTAGCTTATTTATAACTTCTTTGGCATAACCATTTACAATCAGTCCTATTGCATCTTCGGTTGAAATTCCTCTTTGATTGCAATAAAAAATTTGGTCTTCACTAATTTTTGATGTAGTAGCTTCGTGTTCTACAACTGCTGTATCGTTATCTACATCAATATAAGGAAAAGTATGAGCACCACATTTATCTCCTAAAAGTAAAGAGTCGCATTGTGAGAAATTTCTTGCATTTTCTGCATTTTTCCCAACTTTCACCAATCCACGATAAGAATTTTCGCTTTTTCCAGCCGAAATACCTTTAGATACAATTATAGAGCTTGTATTTTTTCCAAGATGTATCATTTTTGTTCCAGTATCAGCTTGTTGAAAATTATTTGTAACTGCTACTGAATAAAATTCTGAAGCAGAATTATCGCCTTTTAAGATTGTGCTAGGATATTTCCAAGTAATTGCCGAGCCAGTTTCGACTTGAGCCCAGCTAACTTTTGAATTTTCTCCTTGACAAATTGCACGTTTTGTTACAAAATTATAAACACCACCTTGCCCCTCTTTATTTCCTGGATACCAATTTTGCACTGTTGAATATTTTACTTCAGCATCTTTCATTGCAATAATTTCAACTATAGCTGCATGAAGTTGATTTTCGTCACGTATTGGTGCTGTACAACCTTCCATATAGCTTACATAAGAACCTTCGTCAGCAATAATCAAAGTCCTTTCAAACTGTCCAGTGTTCATAGCATTTATTCTAAAATAAGTTGATAATTCCATTGGACAGCGTACACCTTTTGGAATATAACAAAACGAGCCATCGCTAAAAACAGCTGAGTTTAAAGCAGCAAAAAAATTATCTCCATAAGGTACAACAGAACCCATATATTTTTTAACTAAATCAGGGTGATTTTGCACAGCATCAGAAAATGAGCAGAAAATTATTCCTTTTTCAGCTAATGTTTCTTGAAAAGTAGTCTTAACCGAAACCGAATCCATTACCACATCTACAGCCACTCCTGACAAACGTTTCTGCTCATCTAAAGGAATGCCTAATTTATCAAAAGTAGCTTTAATTTCGGGGTCAATTTCATCTAAACTAGTATATTTTGGTTCTTGTTTAGGTGCTGAATAGTAAATAATATCTTGATAATCAATTTCTGGAATATTCAAATGTGCCCAATTTGGCATTTTCATTGTCAACCACTTTTCAAAAGCTTTAAGTCTAAATTCCAACATCCAATCAGGCTCGTTTTTCTTTTTAGAAATCAAGCGAATAGTTTCGTGAGTAAGTCCTTTAGGAATTTCATCTGCATCTATATCAGTAACAAAACCATACTTATAATCGCTTTCGGTTACTTCTCGCAACACTTTATCTTGTTCTTTTTCCATTCTAAACAATTAAAGTTTCAATTTTAATAATTTGCAAAAATACAATTAATATTTTTAATATTTTTATACGCCCACCTATTTAATAACAATATTAAAATAGAAATGTTTGGAAGAAAAAATAATTTAAAAAATTTCAAAGCAATATTAATAAATAAAAACTCTTTCAACCGTGTTTATTGTGTTGCCCTTGCGGGCAAAGCCTTTGAGGGGACAACTACCGTAGGCTGCGCCTACGGTTAATCACATGTTGTCCTACGGACAATCTTTTGATGGTCTTGTGTTGTCCTTCGGACAACTAGCATCAAAGCGAGCAGAGTGAGCTTGCGAACTCTGCGAAGCAATAGATGCGTCAGCCACTTTACCTTCGGTAAACTCGTAAACTCGGTTCGACTTTATGAACTTTAAAAACTTTACAAACTTTAAAAACTTTAAACTGAGTATTATTGTATAGTTAGCTTTGAAGTATATTTTGCTTCAGACAACTGAATTTCTATAAAATACATTCCAGACTTTAAAGTGCTTAAATCTATACTTGATTGATTTGAACTCAAGTTTGCAACTTTAACAACTTTACCTAAAATATCACTTATTCTAACTGTTGCTTTACTTTCTGGAATATCTATATTAACAATTCCATCTGTTGGATTAGGATAAATAGAAATCTTAGAAATAAGATTATCATTAACAGGTGAGCAATCGTTTACTGTAATGTAGTTTGTCATTGTTTTTGTATTGCTACCGCCAGCATTGCTTGCTGTTAAAGTAACAGAGTATATTCCTGGAGTGTTATATATAACAGTAGGATTTGGCGAAACGCTAGAACTTGGCAAAGCACCATTAAAACTCCAAGACCATGAAGTTGGATTATTGCTTGATTGATCAGAGAAACTTACTGTTAATGGAGCACATCCCGAAGTTGGATTTGCTGTAAAATTAGCGACAGGAGCTGTAACTGTACCTCCTGATGAAGTTAAAATTTCAATATCATCTATCATAAATACAAAAGCATCATTAGAAACACATTGAATAGCTAGATAAACTCCTTGTCCATTATAGGCATTCAAATCATAAGTATATTTTGTCCAAGTTGCTGGAGCTTCTGTATAAGTTCCTGTAGAAATTTTTGTAAAACTTGAAATATTATTATTTGTTGTAGAAATTAAAACATTAAATCTTTCTTTGCCATGTTCTTCTGTAATTGATTTTGCCCAAAAACTAAAACTAGAATTTGATTCTAAATTTATTTTAGGTGTTATAAACCAATCATTGTTAGGAGGCGTTGTTGCAGCGAAACAAGCACCATATTTACTTCCTCCATGTGCATTCCAATTTCCTCCAGCAAGGGAAGGATTTGTTGCAGAAGCATTAAAAGCAATAAAAGCACCTATATAACCTGCATTTTCAAACTCTACATTTTGAATACCATAAGTTTGACTTCCATCTCCGTCATGAGTTGTGCAAGGGCTAAATTGATCTACTGCAAAGTTTGTACAAGCCTCAAAATCATAAGTAAAGCCACCGTTAATACCTGACTGAACAACGGTAATATATCCATTTTTTGTTTCTGTTGCATTTTGTGAACCATTACTAACAGTTAAACTTACATTATAAGTTCCTGGAGTATTATAAGTGATTGTTGGTGAAGCTGCCGTAGAACTTGAAGGACTTCCACCAGGGAAAGACCACGAACGACTTGTTATTGTTCCTCCTGTTGACAAATCAGTAAAACTAACAGTATTACCTGCAGTTACAGTTGTTGGTGTTCCTGAAAAATCAGCAACAAGATTTTGAGATCCACCAGAAGAAGTTAAAATTTCAATATCATCTATCAAAAATGCATGAGCATCATGAGAGACACATTGAATAGCTAGATAAACCCCTTGTCCGTTATAAGCATTCAAATCATAAGTGTATTTTGTCCAAGTTGTTGGAGCTTCTGTATAAGTTCCTGAAGAAATTTTTGTAAAACTTGAAATATTATTATTTGTTGTAGAAATTAATACATTAAATCTTTCTTTGTCATAATTAGTATTAGCTGTTTTCGCCCAAAAGCTAAAACTAGAATTCGAAACTAAATCTATTTTAGGAGTAATAAACCAATCATTGTTAGGAGGCGTTGTCGCAGAAAAACAAGCACCGCATTTACTTCCACCATGTGCATCCCAGTTTCCTCCAGCAAGAGAAGGATTTGTTGCTGAAGAATTAAAAGTTATAAAAGAACCTGTATAATTTTGGTTTTCAAATGAAACATTTTGAATACCGTAAGTTTGGTTTCCATCTCCATCATAAGTTGTGCAAGGTGAAAATTGGTCAACTGCAAAATTTGTACAAGCTTCAAAATCATAAGTAAAACCACCGCTACCACCTGACTGAACAACAGTAATATATCCATTTTTTGTTTCTGTTGCATTTTGTGAACCAGCGGTAATAGTTAAAGTTACATTATAAGTTCCTGGAGTATTGTA
>Ga0209606_1001742_pt1 | contig 26087 bp, 18 predicted proteins | sample AD_UKC057_MetaG_FD_184412 | JGI IMG/M metagenome (GOLD analysis project Ga0209606, IMG submission 184412) | Active sludge microbial communities of municipal wastewater-treating anaerobic digesters from USA - AD_UKC057_MetaG (SPAdes) (version 2) | ecosystem: Engineered > Bioreactor > Anaerobic >...
CCTCCACCAGGCCCGCATGAGGCCGAGTTGCCCAGAGCGCAGCTCACCGCGAGAAGATATCGCAGCCGGATCCAACAGAGTTGGGAGAAGACGACGATGAGACATCTGGTCGCCATCTTGTGCCTGGTGGCGTCCCTGGCCAAGGCCGAGACGGTGGAATTCGTGCGGGACCTGGATGGCCGTGGACAGTACATCTGCCTGCAGGGACGGAACCTGTTCCTGCTGACCGGCGCGGATGCAAAGCCGCCGCGGCCGGGGTGCTGGTTCGAGATCGAAAAGGATCCGGCGGCGCCGACCCTGGTCTCGCGAACACTGCCTGGCGGATGGGACATCGCATTGGCCGGGCAATACGCCGTGCTCTGCGATTACACGCGCGACTTGAAGATCTGCGACACGCGCGACCGCGGCTGGAAGGAAGTGGGGCGCGCGAAGATGCCGTCGCTGACGGAGAACGTCATCGTGCGCAACGGACTGGCGTTCGTCGCCACGCACACGGGCGGGTTGACCATCGTGAACATCGCCGAGGCGGCAAAGCCCGCCATTGTCGGCAGACTCAATCCGAAGATCGACTGCGACGCCATAGCCCTGGCCGGCGAGACGGCGATTCTCTACGCCCACTGGGAGAGCCGGTTGGTGATGGTGGACGTGAAAGACCCGGCCAATCCGACCCGGATCGGCGCCTACCAGCACGACGGCGGCTTCAACCAGGGCGAGATGGACTACGCGGACGGGTTTGCGTTCTGCACCGGCAAGACCCTCGTGATCGTAGACGTGAGAGACCCGGCCAGGGCGAAGCTCGCGGCGTCAGTGGACTTCAAAGGGGTGGTCCATGACGTGGTGGTCAAGGACGGCTACGCGTTCGTCGCGGTCGGAGGACAGGGCATTCACGTGCTGAACGTCAAGGACCCGACACGCCCGGTTGAACTGGGCGCCTATCGATCGCCCGACCTGCACGCGCTGCAACTGGCGGTGTCGCACAACGCCGCATTTCACATCTACGTCGCCAACGGCAAGGGCCCGGCCAAGGTGTTGCGCTTCGGCGAGAAAAAGGCGTACCAGCCGTCGAAGTAGGCTTGGCGCCTGGCGCATCCAAAGGGGCGCCATGAACGAACAGGGCCAGCCGCCGTGATGGTGACTGCCCCTGTCTGCCCGCCGCCGGTGCGCCCGGCTTACTTGTCGCCGGCGGGTTTGACCGTGTCGGGGGCGGGCGACGGCTTGGCGGGCGTGGGGACGTTCACCGTCGCCGGGCCCTGGAGGAAGCCCGCCGAGGCCAGGAACTCGTCGGTCTTGCGGAGGGTGTCGTAGTACTCGTCGCCCCGCCCATAGTTGAAGAACCCGTGTGCCTTTCCCGGGTAGGCCGCCAGTTCGCAACGGTTGCCCGCCTTCTTGGCGGCCTCGACAAACACTCGTATGGAGGCAATGGGCACGGTGCTGTCGGCCTCGCCGTGGAAGATGATCGTCGGCGGCTGGCCGGCCCGGACGTGGTTGTACGGCGAGATGTCGCGGGGGTCTTTGTCTCCGAAGCGGCCTTGGAGGCGGCGGATGAACTCCTCATCGATGCCGCGCTTGCGGAACAGTTCCGGGTCCAGCGTGAGCACGGGATTGAACAGGACCATCGCGTCGGGCACGGAGGAGACCTTCGCGTCTTCGGAAGTGTCGTCCAGGCCGGGAATGGTCCCGGTACAGGCGGCGATGTGTCCGCCGGCCGACCCGCCGCCAGCCGCGATGCGCTTGGGGTCCACGCCCAGTTCGCCGGCGTGTGCCCGCACGTAGCGGACGGCCGACTTGGCGTCGGTGACGCACTCGAAGGGTGTGACGCCCTGGCGGCTTTTGACGCGGTAGTCGGCACAGAAGGCGACCATGCCCCTGGACGCCAGGTAGGCCGCGTGAGGGTAGAACTGCCCCGGCGTCCCGGAGGCCCACCCCCCGCCGAAGAAGAAGACGATGGCCGGGCGATGATCGCTCGCCTTGTGGCCGGCGGGCTCGAAGATGAACATCTGAAGCTTGGTCTGGCCAACGGTCTTGTAGATGATCGTCCGCGTGGGCTGGACGCTTGGCGCCCGGCGGGCGCCGCCCGTGCGTGGGGCGGCCCAGACGGGCGCTGCCAGGAGGCACGAGAGCACCAACGACAGGGGCAACGCGATGCGCTTCATCGACTGGTCCTTTCCGACCCCCCGGCTCCCGCCGTGCTGTGAGCCCGGTTCATCAGTCCAGCATCGCCACGATCTCCCTGGCCAACTCCTCTTTCGGCCTGTGCCCCCAGGGCAGGACGATTCCGCCGGACGACAGGATGCACGCCTCGCTCGACTCGGCCAACTCACGCAGATTTCCTGACTTGACCATGCGGTCAGTCATTGCCGTACTCCGCGTGATTGTAGTAGTATTTCCATGATCGTGCACTCTTTTCGCCAATGATTGACCGAAGTCTTTGGGCCACCTCAGAATGCTGCGGGTCGATTATTGCCAGTTCCCACAAAGGTTTTTTTCGGGAGCGAAAGACACCGCGCATGAGCCAGGCAAAATGATGGTCTGTGGTTGGACAGGAAAAACCCCATAGGACTAGCCTGTCTGCCTCGGCCATGGCGTGTTGGGCAATCCTCCAGATGAGGGCTAGCTTGGGGTATTTCTCGAGCGCTTTATACATGGTGGGGGCTACAAGTACCGGCTCCAGGTCCGCCCCGCAACTCGGACAGAGGAAGTCGCCTGGACCGCGAACGAATATGTTGGCCCTACTCGGACAGGCTGTACAGTCACACTTGAGATAGTTCAAAGAGCCGTGGAGTTTGAGCAGTATCAAGGGTTCATCGTCGGGCGCTTTCTTTCCGATCAAAGGAGCGCATTGCTGCGAGAACAGCATCTCCGCCAGATGAGTCATGCGAAACTGCTGCAGGTAACGGGCCCTCTTCTGTGGGAGGCAAGAATATGTCTCCACGCCAAGGTCATAGTTGAACGTTATGATTCGGTCAGTATGGTTAAAGCCATCAAAAACCTGGTCATAGCCGGTATAGTCAGGAGTCTTCCCTTCTGTCGACAGTCTCTTCCGAATTGCTTTCAGCACACAATACCGAAGACGCTCGGCTTCTATGCGTTCGCTGTTACCGTCCCCATACCATAACGAGCCTAACCCTGCTAGCGTGTTATCCAAATGGGTCACTACGTCTTCCAGATTGCGTGCATTCCTAGCTCCGAAATAGGATTTGAGGAACCTCTCTAAGACGTCGCCATCTTCCGATTCTGGCTCGGCCTCGAAGAATCTGTCCATCGTCGGGAACTGCCAAACCGCCTTGCTGGCCCCAGCCCCCAATATAAACACAGTGTTCATCACTTACTCCCCAGAAAGCCAATGATCTCTCTCGCCAGCTCCTCTTTCGGCCTGTGCCCCCAGGGCAGGACGATCCCGCCGGGCGACAGGATGCACGCCTCGCTCGCCTCGGCCGCCATCGCCTCCGGGCGGTTGACCACCACGTAATCGGCGCCCTTGGAGCGAAGCTCGTCGTGGGCCTTGGCCTCCACCTGGTCCCGCGGGCCGTCCTCCACGGCGAAGGCGATGATCCGCTGCCCCTCGCGCCGCCCGGCCGCCACGCCGGCCAGCAGGTCTTCCGTGGGCACCAGGCGGAGCGTGATCGGCCCGCCGCGACGGGGGATCTTCTGCGGGGAGTAGTCTTCGACCTGGAAGTCCCCCACCGCCGCCGCCATCACCAGCGCGTCGCACTCCGCGAACCGCTCGTGCAGCAGTCTCTTGAGGTCGGCCACCGACACGAAAGCCGCCCTCTCCACGTCCTCGCCCGCCCCGCGAACGTCCATGCCGGCGGCATGCAGGAGCGTGACCTGGTGCCCCGCCCCGGCCGCAGCCGCCGCCACGGCCAGGCCCATCCGCCCGCTGGAGGCGTTGGTGATGAACCGCACGGGGTCGATGTGCTCACGCGTGGGCCCGGCTGTGATGAGGATTCGCATTCGGCAATCCGCAATTTGCCTGCCCGCGGGACAGGTCCGAGGGCCGGCCCCCTGTGACCGGCCCTTCGGGCCGCAATCAGTTCTGCCCGCTGGTGGACAGGAAGTTGTTGTGGCCCTCGCCGAGGCGGAATTCGGGCATGCCTTCGGGCCAGATGGTCACGAGGACCGCACAGTCCTGCTCCACCTGGTCCCACTGCCAGGTCAGGGCCACGTACCATCGCGAGAACTTGCGGGTCAGCGTGACGGTGGTCATCTCGTTCTGGCGCCCGTGGAAGTCCAGGTCGTACAGCTCGAAGACGCTCAGCGCGTATCGCCGGTCGATCTGGTACGTGAAGCCCGCGGTCACGGCGGTGGAGTCCATGTCCTTGATCGACCGCAGGCCGACCATGTACTGCAGGCGGGGCGTCCGCGAGACGGCGAGTTGCGTCCCCCACCGTCCGAGAATGTCGCGCTCCAGGTCGTAATTGCCGTACGCGCTGAGGCGGGTGCTGTTGGAGATCTGCCAGTCGTAGTCGGCGTTGAGATGGTTGCGCCCGATGCTGTACTCCGGGCGGTACAGGTAGAACCGCCCGTCGCTGAGCTGGTGGCCGGAATAGTTGTTGTAGAAGCCCAGCGACAGCCGCAACCGCATCCAGTCCACCGTCTGGTCGCGGTTGGCCCCGCGCTTGGTCTGCAACCGCTGCGTCAGGCCCACCTCCACGCCGTCCATCCCGTCCAGGTGGCGCTCGATCCCGCCGTCCATGAAGCCCTCGTTGTCCGGGTCCACCAGCAGGCCGCGTCGCCGGGCCAGACTGAACGGGTCCAGGTCGCCGCGGGTGATGTTGTGCGCGTCGGAAGCGAAGGCGGTGACCTCGGGCGTGATCACGTGCTTGAGACGGTGGACGTCGAGCAGGCGGTTGTCCACGTTGTCGTAGATTCGCCAGAAGCTGGTGGCCGAGCGGACGCCCAGGTTTCCGTAGGGCCGGCAGATCGAGTCGTCGCCGTCGTAGGGCAATTGGACCCCCGCGGGGGTGAACTGATCGTCGGCGGGCGAGCGGCTCCACCAGGTGGCCCGCCCGGTCGCGAAGGGCACGACCTGCACGGGCCCGAAGCGCAGGGGCAGGTCCAGCTCGTTGCGGGTGTCGGTGCGGACGAGGCACCCGTTGTCGTCCAGCTTGCTGAAGTTCGGCGGGCGATAGCGCAACAGCCCGGCGTGCGACTCGTTGAAGTACGTGAAGGTGTCGTCCAGCAGCGGCTGGCCCACCAGGTAGAAGCCCAGGTCCGGCAGCGACTCTGTCTGGTTCTGGAAGCGGTTGATCCTGTACTTCAGGAGGGCGTCGAAGGCCCAGTTGTCCCGCTGCTTCTTGGCGTACAGCAACGTCTCCTGCTCCTTGCCCGCGTGGAACTCCGCCGAGTTGTATTGTTCGAGGTAGTTGCGGTCGCAGATGTAGCTGAGCTCGAACTGGAGCTGCCAGTCGTCCTGGAGGAACTGCTTGTGGCGCAGCAGCACCCGCCCGCGCTCCTCGGGCGCCTGCAGGTTGCGGCGCAGGTCGCCGAAGTCGTCCTCCTGCTCGCGGTCGATCACCCCGCCGATCTGGGCGTAGCCGCTGTAGTCGTCGCGGACGTAGCGGAGTCTGGCGCTGGCGGCGGTGCGGCGCTGATAGACGGACAGCCCGAGCGTGCCGGTGTAGCCCGCCGGCTTGACCAGCCCCAGCAGGCGGAAGAGGTGCCACTCGCTGTCGACGCCGGGCCCGAACTCGCCGTCCCGCCCGATCGTGAGGCGCTTGAGCGGCGAGGTCAGGTCCTGCACCTCGGTGTTGGTGTAGGGCCAGTAGAAGATCGGAACGTCGTGGATCGCCAGGGTGCTGTCGTACAGCTTGGCCTGCATGCTCGGCTCGTCCAGGGCCACGCCCTTCTCGTCATAGGGCGTGGTGTCGGTGATGTAGACCTTGCGGGCGCCCACGTGGTACGACGGCGAGTAGAAGTCGCTGGTCGAAATCTTGGCGTGGTGGAAGTACGTCTGGCGGGCCGACAGCACCCGCGCCTCGCGGGCCCGGATGTAGATCGGGATGTTCCGCTGCTCCTGGATCGTCCGGAAGACCGGCTCGACGACCATCGCCCGGTCCACCGTGAAGTCGTAATAGGCGGCCTGGCCCCGCATGAACCGCTCCCCGCGGGAGAGGATCACGTCGTCTTCGAGATAGACGCCCAGCAGGGACTCGCCGCTGGCCGCCGACGCGCCCGCGATGGGCACCCCCGCGCCCGCGCCCGCCGACGGCACGTCCGCGCCGCGCTCGCTCCCGCTGCGCCCCGCGCGGGGGCTGAACGGGCTGCGGGTGTCCTTGGGGGCTGGGCGATCCTTGGCATCCTGCGGGATGGTGAACACGACGGCCGACTGGCTGCGCATCTCCAGGAACAGCTTGCCGTCGGGATCGCCCTGGGAGAGGTACACGTTGCCCTTGGCCACCCAGATGCGGATGTCGCCCTCCCGGTGCGAGGTGAAGTGGTCGGCGTAGAAGCTGACCGGCTGGGGCGTCGGGGGCGGAGGAACGGGCTTGGCGCCCGGACGGCTGGCCGGGCTCTCGCCGGGCCCCGCCGCCACCGCCGGCCCCTCGCCCGTTCCCGGCTTGGTTGCCGGCGCCGGGGGCTTCTCGCCGGGACGCTTGACCACCAGCACCGGGCTCGGATGCCAGGGAATGGCCATGTCGTGGGCCGGCTGGGTCGACGGCGGAACCACGGGCACGTCGCGGGCGACCCTGGCCCGCTGGTACAGGGGCAGGTCCGTGAGCGGGCGCTGGCCGAGGACGGGCCTGGCCGAGCGGATCCGCCCCTGCACGTGCAGATGGACGAGCATGGTCTTGTCGCCGCTGACCGTCCCGCCCGGCTCGCTGACGCGCGCGTCGCCTTCCACGTAGACCACGATATCGTGACGTTCGGCCCCGCCGATGTCCTGGGAGCGGATCCACAGCACCGCGTCGCGCCCAGTGATGGTCCGCCCGCCGACGACCAGCTTGAAGCTCCCCAGCACCACCGACACGTTCCGCTGATCGTCGGTGAAGCCGTGAATCTCCTGACCGGTCACGCGGACGTCTTCGTGGATGTACTCGACAGGTGCGGCCTGGGCAGCCGCCGCCAGTGCCAGCAACAGGACTGCCGCGCACCGTCGCATCGCATTGCCGCTGCGTTCGCTCATGTCCTTCTCGTCGACTGCAGAGGATGGTCCTTTAGGGAAGCGACTCTCGCCAGACGCGCGGCTGATTATAAACGGCACGCGGCGCAAGTCAATTGTTGTTCGCGGTCCACGTCGGGTGATCGGCGGGTTATCGCGTGGCGATTTCCCGCAGAGCGGCGGCGGCGTGGCGGACGTGGGCTTCGTTCGTGAAGGGACCGAAGCTCAGGCGGCAGGTGCCGCCCGGCATCGTGCCGATGGTCCGGTGGGCCAGCGGGGCACAGTGAATGCCGGGCCGCGTCAGCACGCCGTAGTCGCCCTCCAGGCGGTCGGCCAGGTCGCCCGCCTCCAGGTGCTCGACGGCCACGCTGAAGACGCCCGCACGCTGGCGCAGGTCTCGCGGGCCGTACACCGTGAGGCCCCGGACCGAGTCGGTGATCTCCAGGAACAGGCGGCAGAGGTGCTCGTCGTGGCGGCGGATCGAAGCCACCCCTCGCTCCAGCAGCCAGGCGACCCCCTCGCTCAGCCCGGCCAGCCCGATCGCGTTGTGCGAGCCGATCTCGTACTTGTCGGGCATGGTGGACGGCTGGCGGGGGTCCTCGCTGACGGTGCCCGTGCCGCCCTCCTTCATCGTGGGCAGGATCTCTTCGATCCCGGGCCGGACGTACAGCACGCCGGTGCCCAGCGGTCCCAGCAGCCCCTTGTGCCCGGGAAAGGCCACCAGGTCCGCCCCCAACGCCCGCACGTCCAGCGGGACGTGCCCGGCCGACTGGGCGGCGTCGATGAGACTGACGATCCCCGCCTGCCGGGCGACGGAAATCACCTCCGCGATCGGCTGGAGCGTCCCCGTCACGTTCGACACGTGCACGCACGCGATCAGCCGGGTGCTCGGGCGGATGGCCTTGCGGATGTCTTCCGGGTCCACCAGGCCCGTCGACCCGTCGCAGGCGACGAACTCCGGCTCCAGGCCCGCCTGGTCGGCCAGGGCGTTCAGCGGGCGCAGCACGCTGTTGTGCTCCATGGCCGTCGCGATCGCGTGAGTGCCCGCCGCCGCGGTATTCAGCAGCCCGCGGATGGCCAGGCACAGGGCCTCGGAGCAGTTGTGGGCGAAGACGATCCGCTCCGGGCCTTCGGCGTTGATGAGCTGGGCGATGCGCGAGCGGCACAGGGCGATCATGTCCTGGCAGGCGCGGGCCTCGGCGTAGGCCCCCCGGCCGGCCGACGCGCCGCATTCGCGGGCGAACGTCGCCATCGCCTCCGTCACGGAGTCGGGCTTGGGAAAGCTGGTAGCCGAGTTGTCGAAGTAATAGCGATCCATCGCACGGCTTTCAGGGCCTTCGCGTCGGTCCGCACGGGTCCCGGGGACCCGCGGGGAAGACTACTGACCTTTCAGGACGGCGGTCAGGATGTCCAGGCCTTGGCTGAGTTCCTCGTCCGTTATCGTCAATGCCGGCGCCAGACGCAGGACGGTCTCCTGGGTGCAGTTGATCAGCAGGCCGCGATCCAGGCAGGCGGCGAAGATGTCCTTGCCCGGCTTGTCCAGCTCGATGCCCAGCATCAGGCCGAATCCGCGGATCTCCCGGATGCAGGAGATGTTCGCGCCCTTCAGGCAGTCGACGATCCGCTGGCCTTTGACGTTGGCCTGTTCGAGCAGGTTCTCTTTCTCCACCAGCTTGTAGGTCGCCAGGGCCGCGGCCGCACACAGCGGATTGCCGCCCATCGTGCACCCGTGCGTGCCGGGGACGAGCACGTCCTGGACCTTCCGTCCGGCCACCATCGCCGCCAGCGGCGCCCCCCCGCCGGTCGCCTTGCCCAGCGTCATCACGTCGGGCTTGATGTCGTAATGCTGGTAGCCGTACCACTTGCCCGTGCGGGCCGGGGCCGTCCACACCTCGTCGCACACCAGCGTGAGGGCGTAGCGGTCGCACAGTTTCCGCAGGCCTTGCATGAACTCCCGGGTGGGCATGTTCAGCCCCCCCTCGCCCTGGATGGGCTCGACGAAGATGCCCGCCGTGTCTACGTCGATGGCGGCGGCCACCGCCTCCAGGTCGTTGTAGGGCACCTTCACGCTCCCGGGGAGCATGGGCTCGAAGCCCTTCTGGAACTTCTCGGGCGTCAGCGACAGCCCGCCCATGGTCCGCCCGTGGAAGCAGTTGTGAAAGCTGATGATCTTGTAGCGCCCGCCGTAGGGGTTGTCGACGGTCCGCCCGGCCGCCTGGTCCGCCTTGCGGGCGGCCAGCCGCACCAGCTTCAGGGCGGCCTCGTTGGCCTCGGCGCCGCTGTGGCAGTAGAAGACCTTCCCGCCGAATCCGGTCTTGGTGATCTTCTGGGCCAGTTTCACCTGCATCTCGTGCGTGAACAGGTTGCCGCAGGCCGTCAGCTTGCCCGCCTGGCGGCGGATGGCCCGCACGACGGCGGGGTGGCAGTGCCCGGCGATCCCGCCGGCGCCGAAGCCGGAGAAGAAATCGACATATTCCCTGCCGTCGGCGTCGGTGATCCGCGAGGAGCGACCGGACGCCATCGCCACGGGCAGGCGCCCGTAGTTGGCGATCAGATACTTGTTGGTCCCTTCGACGATCCGAGCCTGCTTGGACTTCGCCATCGTGTTCTCCAAACCTTGTCCTTCCGCCCGGGCACCCGCCCCGGCGCGGAAGAGGCTCTTTTACGGCTTGGGGCCGGGGGAGTCAATACCACTTTCGGCTGACTCATCCCCAGCTTGGCACCGCCTTCCTGGTAGACGCCGCCAGGGCAGGCCGTACCTAAGGGAGGCAGGCCGTACCTTCGGCAGGGCCGTCCTTACGCAGGCAGGGCCGAAGGCCCGTTGGAAGGTAGCCCAGGCCGAAGCGCAGCGAAGGCCTGGGTGCCAGGCCCGCAACCCGCGCAGCCCCAACGGGGCGGGGTAAGCCGTGGAACACCAACACGGCAACGATGATCACGCGCGAACCGTTACACCGCCCTTGCAGGGCTCGGGCATCCCGTCGGCGCCACCCTGGCCTGCGCTGCGCTTCGGCCAGGGCTATCCTACGCCGGCCCGTTGGGCCTGTGCGGCGGAGGGAATGAAGCTGTGGACCATTGAGAGTGTGCGGGCTCCAAAGACATGTCGGGCGGGACCGCCCTGCGCAGGTAGCGCCTCTTGAAACTGGGGATGAGTCAGCACTTTCGGGCGGACGCGGGCGGGCTTCGCGGACAAATCGACGCCGCCAATCGGCAATCGCACGTTGCTTTTCCCGTTTCGCTCTTCGTGACGGCATGTCTTTTTCCTTTCGAGGTGCGAGATGAAACGAACCAGCGGCGCGGTAAGCCGGCGTGACCTTCTCAAGACGGCCTCGGCGGCGGGCGTGTTCAGCATCGTCCCGCGGAACGTCCTGGGCGGACCCGGACAGGACGCCCCCAGCGAGACGCTGGCGGTCGGCCTGATCGGCTGCGGGGGCCAGGGCGGCGAGGACGTCAACACCTACATCAAGAACGCCGGCGGTCAGTATCGCATGTTGGCCGCCTGCGACGTGGACAAGGGCCGGCTCGCCAACGCCAAGAAGAAATGGGGCGAGCAGGTCGAGCTCTACAGCGACTGGCGCCGCCTCATGGAGCGCAAGGACCTCGACGTGGTCTCCATCGCCACGCCGCCCCACTGGCACGCGCTGCTGTGCATCGCGGCCGCCCAGGCGGGCAAAGACATCCTCTGCGAGAAGCCCATGACCCGCTTCATCGCCGAGGGGCGCGAGGTCGTCAAGGCCGTCCAGCGATACGGACGGGTCTTCCAGATCGGCACGAGCGGACGCTTCGGCGCCTACAACAGCCAGGCCGGGCGGACCATCCACAAGATCGTCCGCAGCGGGCTGCTCAAGCCCAACCCCGGCGTGCACATCCACACAGGCGGCTTCCCCGTCAAGCGATACTGCGGGCGGGTGAACCTCCAGCCGGAGACCGTGCCCGGCCATCTCGACTGGGACATGTACTGCGGTCCCGCGCCGCTTCGCCCGCACAACGGACACCGCTTCGGCTGGAGCCACCGCTATTACTGGGACTACGAGGGGGGCAGCCTGGCCGACTTCGCCCAGCACTACATGGACCCCTTCCAGTGGACCTGGGGCAAGGACGACACCAGCCCGGTGGAGGTCGAGGCGATGGCCGCCCCCGCCCACAGCGAAGCGTGCGGGTTGTGGGCCTGGGTCGAACTCAAGTACGCCGACGGGCTCACGCTCGTGCTGGACGGCAAGGAATGGGGCCCACGCTACGACCGCCAGAAGCCGCGGATCATCCGGCGCGAGGACCTCTCCGCCGAAGATCAGAAGAAGCTCGACGCCCTCCCGGACCCGCCCAAGCCCATGACCTTCGTCGAGGCGGTCAAGACCCGCGGGCAGTCGGCCGGCCACGCCGAGGCCGCCCACCGGGCCGTCACCATCGCGCACCTGTCCAACATCGCCATCCGCACCGGGCGGAAGATCAAATACGACCCTGTCAAGGAAGAGATCATCGGCGACGAGTTTGCCAACCGGCTGGTCTACCAGCCCATGCGGGAGCCGTGGATCATCTGACCTGCCTGCCGGCAGGCAGGTTGTCGATTCTCGATTGTCGATTTTCGATTGAACGGCAACGGCGGGGCGCAGAGGCGAAGAGACACCAAGAGACAAAGAGAGAGAAGAGATGACACCCGAACAAGTCAAAGCCCTGGTGGAACAGATCCCCGACCCGGACAAGAACGGCACCTACGTGAATCTCGACGAGGCCAAGGTCCAGCAGATCGAGAAGGTCGCAGCCGACCTGGCCGCCGGGGGCAAGGCGGCGGCCGAGGCGCTGGTGGATCTGCAACTGGCCCCCGGGGCGGGAGACGACATCAAGGCCCATTACGCCCTGCATCGGCTGGCCGTCCGCCACAGCAACGGACAGGACGACAAGGCCCGCAGCGAGTTCTGCCAGGTGCTGGCCGGCCGGCTGGCCGGCGACAAGCCCAAGGGCGTCAAGCAGTACCTCGTCCAGGAGCTTCAGGTGTGCGGGCGGGATGAGTGCATCCCGGCCCTGTCGACCTGCCTGCTGGACGACGACCTGTGCGACTGGGCCGGGCGGACTCTCGCGTCCATCGGGCGCGGGCAGGCGGCTGGGCAGGCCGTCCGAGAGCAGTTCCTCGCCGCCCTGCCCAAGGCCAGGGGCAAGGCGCGCCTGGTCATCCTCAACAAACTCGCCGTCCTCCAGGACCCCAAGGCCGCCGACGCGCTCAAACGGGCCCTGGCCGACGCCGAAGCCGACGCCCGAGTCGCCGCCGGCTGGGCCCTGGCCCGAATGGGCGACGCCTCCGCCGCCGCCCCCCTGCTTCAGGCCGCCGACAAGGCCGCCGGCTACGAACGAAACCACCTCACCGACGCCTGTCTCGCCCTGGCGGAGAACCTGCTCCGCTCCGACAAGAAGGCTCAGGCCGCCCAACTCCTCGACCACATTCGCAAGACCCGTACCGCCAAGAGCGAGGCCCACTTCGCCCAGGCCGCCCAGCGCGTCATGACCGAGGCGAAGCTGCCGGCCGTGCCGAGTTGACCCGACGGTCGACCGGTGAACCGCCGCTGACTCGGTTGCCCCTACTTGCCGTACGCGGATATCTCCGTGAGGGTCTGGAGAATCTCCCGGCGCAGGCGCTCGGGCTGCGGCGGCCCTGCTAGCGGGCGGTCGTCGGCGGTGGCGTACTGGGTTAGGGCCCTCAGCCCGTCCACGGGAAGGATGGCCTTGAACTCCGGGTCGATCAGCGCGATGTGCGACCAGTCGCCCGCGACGCAGTACTTGCGGTCGTAGGCGGGGCTCAGCAGGTCCTGCCCGCAGCAGTAGTCGGCGGGCGGGTTGGCCACCCCCAGCAGCGACAGCACCGTCGCGGGCAGGTCCAGGTGGCTGGTCATCCGGGCAAACCGCCCCGGCGGGCGGCCGGGCACGTGCAGGACCAGCGGGACGCGAAGCTGCTCCTCGCTGAATGCGCTGTTGTGCCCGAGCCGCCCCTTCTCCATGAACTCCTCCCCGTGATCGCCGGTCAGGATCACGATCGTAGACTCCAGCAGCCCGCGCCGCGACAAGGCGTCGAGGACCTTGCCCCACTGCGTGTCCAGGTGGTTGCAGGCGTTGATGTAGCGGTTCTTCAGGAGCGGCGCGTCCCGCGCCGGGTCCAGCAGCGCGTAGTTGACCGTTTCGCAATACGGCTTGCGGATGGCGCACTCGGGCGGGAAGTTGTAGCTGGCGTGCGGGGACTCGTAGAACATGAACGTCATGAAGGGCCTGCCGGGCTCACGCGAGTCCAGGAAGCGGATCAACTCGTCGCTCCACCGGCGGTCCGACTTCCAGCCGATCCGCCCGTCGTTCTCGTGCAGGCGGTCGGACGGCACGGCCGCGAATACCGTCCGGTCGAACTCCGGATAGGTGAAGCAGGCGCTGGTGAACATCTGCATCTGGTAGCCGTCGTTCATCAGCACGTCCATCAGCACCGGCCCGCGGCGGGCGTTGAGGAACCAGAACCAGGCCGGCCCGTGGAGCCCGTAGAACATCGAGAAGATCGCGTTGCGCGTGCCGTTGCCCCCGCTGTAGTGCCGCAGAAACGTCTGGTTGGCGGCGGCGAACTCCGCCGTCCGAGGCATGATCGTCGCATCCAGCATGTCGGCCCGCAGCGACTCCGCCACCAGCCACACGATGTTGTACGGCTTGCGGTCGTCGCGCCGGACCAGCGGATGCAGCGGGTAGTGCAGGGTCGCTCGTCCCCGGGGCATCTTCATCGCCTGCTCGCGAGCCACGGCCAGGCCCAGCGCCTTGCCCAGCTTGCGCATGCTGACCGGGACATACAGCGGCACGGCATCGCTGGCTGCCAGGATCGGGCCGTACGCCCGAATCGTGCTCAGGCCGTACGCGCCCGTCTGGACCAGCATCAGGACCGCCAGGCCGACCAGGCCCGCCCGGCGCACCCGCCCGGTGAATCCGCGAGACAGGAACCGCCGAACCCTCCCCCACTCCACGGTCGCCAACCACAGCCCGGTCTGCACGACCGCCAGGCCCAGCACCAGCAACGCGAAACCCGCGTGGGCGGAACTGTCCAGCCCCATCGATTCCATCCCCCCGGGCGTGACGATCAGGTTCCAGACGAAGCCGTTCAGGTGGAACGCGTAGAGCCGGTAGATGAACGTGTCGGCGAACAGGACGACCTGGGTCAGCGACGTCCAGCCGATCGCCGCCACCGCCAGCAGCACCCCGGGCGCCCGCGACGCCTCGCCAAACACGCGACCCGCCAGACGCGGGTGCAGGACCCAACGCGTCAGTTGCGTCAGCAGGATCGCCGGCACGAGGTACAGCAGGCCGTAGGATCCGAAGGCGGCGACCAGGAACAACTGCGCCGCCCACCCCTCCGCCTGAGCCTGGAAATAGTCCGGGCCGATGTTCATCAGCACCGCCACGTAGCTCGCCGCGAAGAACGGCCACAACGACGGCCCGACGCGGGCGCCCGACGGCTGCGAACGGGCAATCTCCGCGGCCGCAGCGCCGCAATCTGGTTTGGCGTTCATAACTGTCTCCCTTGGTTGGAGTCTCGGCGGAATATACCTTCGGGAGAATGAACTGAACCTGAAACCCCGTTTCAGCCTGCCTTAACCCCTCGCCGCCACAATGATGTCCATGTTCGGATACAGCAGCCCCAGAAGAAAACGCCGATCGATCCCCGGGCCGATTGCCCTGGCGCTTGTGGCCGGGGCGGTGGCGGCAGCCGTAGCGCTTGTGCCCGCCTGGCGGTCGGCGCCCCATTTGCGCGTGGTCCGGGTCGGACACCTGCTGGCCAGCGGGCAGCCCACGATCCAGCAGTTGTCCGACATCGTGCGCCGCTACGGCCCCCGATGCGTGATCAATCTGCGAGAGGAAATCTCACAGGAGTCGCTCCGCCAGGAGCGCGACTGGTGCGATCGCCACCACGTGCGGTTCGTGCATCTGCCCGTTTCCTACACCCGTCTCGACCCGCAGGAATGGACGAACCTGGCGAGCGTCTTGAGCGACCCCACCTGCCAGCCGGTCCTGGTGCATTGCCGTTCGGGACTCCATCGCACGGGGATGGTGATTGCCTGCTATCGCATGGCCGTGGAACGTTGGTCGCTGCGACAAGCCCGCTCCGAAATGCAGCGAGAGGGCGGACGCGAGGCGTGCGAACGATGCGCCGACTTCCTGCGCGAGTGGGCCAGCGCCTGGGCCGGACGGCCCGGCCGGGGGCCGGTCTCCGACGACAGGCGCCTCTCCGCCGTTTCGGGCCGACCGGCGGCGCCTTACGTCACGCCGGACCGCCTCAGATAGCCCAGCGAAGCTGAAGCGCCGTGCCAACCGCGTCTTTCTGATTGGCGACGTTGCCCAGGAACAGCACGCCCAGGTTGAGGCTCAGGTCTTCGGTGATCAGCCACCCCACGCCAAAGGCATGCCAGTTCTCCTCGCCCAGGAGCATGCCTCCCACGGGCATTCGGCTGAACTGTCTCTCGCGGCGCCGGAACTCGTAGGAGAGGAAGACCTGGTCGATCGGAAAGACCTGCACGCCCAGTTCGAGCGTATTCACGCGATGGTCGCCGAAGCCCAGGAAGCCCATGTCCGACGCGTCGCTGTTGCGCACCCCCACCGTAACCACCGTGCGGGGCAGGGGCTTGAAGTCCAGGGTCTTCGTCGCGAACAGGGTGAAGTCCACGCCGCTGCTCCGCTCATAGCCGATCACGTCCAACGGAACCAGCAGCCGGTCGTTGATGTCCTCGATGGTCGAGTTGTACTTGAAGTGCACCCCGCCGGTAATCGCCGGCATGGGAATGCCGAAGCTGTCCTCTTCGATCAGCAGGCCGCGGATGTTCCAGTTGTGCAAGAGCACGTTGCGATCTTCAATGCTGTTGGCGATGACCTTGCGGACCACGTGGGCCAGGTTGCCCGTGTCGAAGCGGTTGAAGGCGTAGCTCAGTTCGATCCGCTCCAGGATCGTCTCGCTGACGGCGAAGGTCAGCAGGTTCTTCCGCCCGCACCGCCCCCAGAACGAGGCCGACACCGTCGGGTTGCCGAAGATCTTGAAGTGCACCGGCTTGGGATTGGTCAGATACGCGGTGGGGACGATCTGCCCCCCGCCGAGGCCCTCGATGGTGTGCATGCCCCACCAGGCTCGCTCGGGCGGGCCAGCCTTCTCGGGCTGCGGCGCCGCCGGTCCGACGGCGGCCTTGTCCTTCTCCGCGTCTTGAGCGGCAGCCAGCCAGGTCTGCCCGGGCTCGCCCGCTCCCGCCGGTCCGCCCGCCCACGTTGCAGCCAATACCATAACCACTGCCAATAGCGCGCATGTTCGTCTTGCTTTCATGTGTCTTCTCCCATGACGAAACGTTAATGGTGAAGTGGTGCCCTATGCCTGATAAGTTCTATCGGGGAAAATGAGTCTTTTCGCCAACTTTCTTTCTCTTTTTTGCGGCCTCCCCGCACCCGCGGACCCGTGCGGCCGTACGAGTGGCCGCTCCTCGCTCTGTGCCCGCGTACCTGGGCGGGGCGGGTACGATTTTACCCCTGGGCTGCACGTGCTCTTGACTTGCCCCCGCCTTTCCCGGACCATCCTGGGCTTATGTCTTTGGAACTGACGGCAGACTGGTTTGTCCGTGCGCTGATCCGCTTGCGGTGGGTCATCGTCGCGGCATGGCTGCTGGTGGCCGCGGTGCTGATCGTGGGCGTGCCCCAGGCAGACCCGCTGACCAGCGAGCGCCCGTCGTTTCTGCCGGATTGGGTCCCCTCGCGCCAGGCGACAGCCGCCCTGGCCAGGCACTTTCCCAGCCGCGGAGGGCTCAGCGAGGCGGTCGTGGTCTTCGAGCGGCGGGATCGCGAGCTGGGCAGCGCGGACTGGCGGGCCATCGAGGAGATCGCCCTGCGTCTGTCGCACGCCACCCACCCGCTTCGCCAGGAGGAACTGCACGACGTTCTCGTCCGCTCTCCCACTTCCCTGCCGCTGCCCAAGACCCCGCTGATCAGCGAAGACCGCCACGCCGCCCTGGTCGTGGTGGGCATCTCCGCCAACTTCATCACGCTGCGTTCGGCCCGCATCGTCGAGCACGTCCAGCGGGTGGTTCAGGGCTACGACCTGCCCGAGGGTCTGGCGGCCGCCATCACCGGCTCCAGCGGCTTCGGGCGCGACTACGCCCTGGCCGCCCGCAAGAGCAGCGACCAGACTTTCTACGTCACGGTGGCCGCGGTGATCTTCATCCTGTTGCTGGTCTACCGCGCGCCCGTGGCGGCGTTCATCCCGCTGGCGGCGATTTCCCTGGCCGCCGTCGTCGCCCTCAAGGTGCTGGACCTGGGCGGGCATTTCGGCCTGCACGTGGGGACGGCCGAGCGAATCTTCGTCGTCGTGCTGCTGTTCGGCGCGGGCACCGACTACGCCCTGCTGCTGATGAGCCGCTGCCACGAGTTCCTTGACGCCTCGTTCTCGCCGCGGGCCTCCGCGGCGGCCGGGCTGCAAGGCACGCTGGGCGCGATCCTGGCCTCGGCGGGGACGGACATGGCCGGGTTGCTCATGCTCGTCTTCGCGCAGTACGGCATCTTCCGCACGACAGGCCCGGCGGTGGCGGTGGCGCTGCTGGTGGCGATGTTGGCCAGCATCACCCTGGTGCCCTCGGCGATGGCCATCGCGGGCGGGGTGCTGTTCTGGCCGGGCAAGCGGATGGGCAGCTTCGGGCAGAAACGCCTGTGGCCCGCCGTGGGGCGCCTTGTGACGCGCCGCCCCCTGTGGGTGCTGGCGGCGACGCTGGTGCTGCTGGCCGGGCCCGCCCTTCAGGGCCTTCACATCCGCTGGGTCTACGACACGCTGGCCTACCTCAGCGACGACTACCAGGCCGCCCGCGGGCTGAACATGGCCATGCGCCACTGGCCGGTGGGCGAGGTGGCCCCGCTGTCGGTGCTGATCGAGACCCCTGAGGGGATGTCCGGCGAGCGGTGGAACCGACTGGCCCGTCAAGTCACGCGCCGCCTGGCGCGCGTGGACGGCGTCCGCGACATCCGCAGCCTCAGCCAGCCGGTCGGCTCGCTGGTGGGAGAAGTGGAGACCCGTGCGCCCGCCACGGCCACCGCACCCGCGCCGCCCGGCTCGCGCCTGCCCGGCTTGTCGTCCCTGCCCCGCATGGGGCGGCGCAGCCTGCTGGACAACCTGGGCATCGGCGAGGTCGTCCAGCGACTCAAGGAGATCGGGCGGGAGAAGATCGAGGAGGAGTACGTCAGCCCCGATCGCCGGGCCACCCGCATGGTCGTTGTCCTCGGCCGCCCCTCGCTCACGCTGGAGGCCATGGCCTCGGTCGACGACATCCGCCAGGCCGCCCAGGCCGCCCTGCACGAGGCGGGCGTCGACGCGCGCATTCACGTCGCGGGCATCACCGCCGAGATCATGGACACCCGCTCGATCACCCGACGTGACTTCTACCTGGTCGCCGGCCTGGTCCTCGGCGTGATCCTCCTGATGGTCATCGTTCTGTTGAGAGACTGGCTGCTCTCCCTGTTCATGATCGCCTCCACGCTGGTCAGCTACCTGGCCACGCTGGGGCTGACCTACTGGTTCTTCGCCGCCGTCTTCGGCTCGCCCGGGCTGGACTGGAAGGTCGAGGTCTTCCTGTTCGTGGTGATGGTGGCCGTCGGGCAGGACTACAACATCTTCCTGGCCGCCCGCCTGGCCCAGGAGGCCCGCCGGCACGACGCCAGGGAGGCCACCCGGCTGGCCGTCATCCACACCGGACCGGTCATCTCCTCCTGCGGCGTCATCATGGCGGCCACCCTGGGCAGCCTGGCTGCCGGCGATCTGGTCTTGCTGATCCAGCTCGGTTTTTCGCTCGCCCTGGGAATGCTCATCGATACGTTCATCGTCCGCCCCCTGCTGCTGCCCGCCTTTGTCGCGCTGACCGGCAGGACCGGCAAGACGCTCTGACAATCGGCTACAGCCCGCCGTTGACCCGGTGGGCAAAACATGCTGTAATACGACTATGCTTGGACGAGTCAGGCGAACGACGAGACTGGACGTGGGGCTGGCCCTGGCCTGCGCGGGGCTGGCGTATCTGGTTTGGGCCCTGGTGGCCGGCATCAGCCGAGAAGTCATGCAGGAGCTGATTCGTTCCGCCTTCGCCCATCCCGGAAAGATGCCTGACCTGACGCGGGTCGTCAAGATCTTCTTCGTCGACGCCGGGATCGCCATCGACCTGGTGGGCCTGGGCTGGATGGCTGCCTCCCTGGTCCTGGTCGCCCTGTCCAGCCGCCAGAGGATCTCCATCTCGTGGGCCTGGACGTGCGCGATCGTACAGGCGTTCCTGGCTGCGCTGGGCTCGGTGCTGGTGAGCTACTCGGCCTATCTGCCCTTCTTCATGCCCGCCGCGGGCGCCAGCGACGCCACCGTGATGGAAAAGGTCTCCGCCCTGTCCCTGCCGGTGACGCTGGCCCTGGCGGTGCTGGTGTGGTTGGCGTTCCTGCTGTTCCTGCTGGCCGAACGGGCCAAGGTGAACCGCCGCGGCCCGACGATGCGCGACGGACTCAAGACCATGTACCGCTGACGGGACGGACAGGCCACGGACCCCGGCCGACCCACGCCAAGCCCTCAGGGACTTTGTGCTTCAGGTCCTCTCTGGACGATTGACCCCGCCTCGGCCGGGGGTACACTACGGTCATGCGACGACGCCTCTTTCCTCTATCCAGGAGAACGGACATGGCACATCGGATTGACCGACGCGGCTTTTTGAAGGCAGGCGGCGCGGCCGGCGCCGCGGTTTCGCTGGGACTGCTGGGCGGGCCGACGGCCTGGGCGGCCGAGGCCAAGGAAGCCGCCCCCAGCACCGCCAGGCTCGGCTGGCAGCTCTCGTGCGCCCAGTACACCTTCCGGCGGTTCACGCTCTTCGAAACGCTGGACATGCTGGACGAACTGGGCATCCGCCTGGTCGAGCCCGCGTTCTTCCTCCGACTGGACAAGGCCCGCCCCAAGCTTCAGGTCAACGAATCGCTCTCGCCGGAACTCCGCAAGGAGGTCAAGGCCCGCCTGGCCGACAAGGGCATCCGCATGGCCAGCTTCTACAGCAACCTCGGCGCGGACCAGGCAGCCGCGAAGAAGATCTTCGACTTCGCCGCCGAGATGGGCGTCCAGGTGATCGTGGCGGAGCCGCCCCCGCCCGCCTTCGGCATGATCGACAAGCTCTGCAACGAGTACAAGATCAGCCTGGGCATCCACAACCACCCCAAGAAAGCCAACTACTCGTTCTGGGACCCGGCCAACGTGGCCGCCGCTTGCAAGGACCACTCGCCTCGCATCGGCGCCTGCTGCGACACGGGGCACTGGGTGCGGTCCGGCCTGGATCCGCTCGAGTGCCTCAAGAAGATGCAAGGCCGCATCACCAGCTTCCATCTCAAGGATGTCCTGGAGTGGGACAAGCCCGCCGCCCGCGACGTGATCCTGGGCACGGGCAAGGCGAATTACCCGGCCGTGCTGGGCGAACTCAAGCGCCAGGGCTTCAAGGGAATCCTGGCCATCGAGTACGAGCACGACACCAGCGAGCTGAACAAGGACGTCGCCCAGTGCGCCGCTTTCGTGGAGAAGGCCTGCAAGGACCTGGCGGGTTGACCCCGTTCTCGTCGCGCCGTGACGGAATCGAGCGGCGGACGGTTGGATGAAAGGGCATGAAATGAGACTGACATTCTCTCTGATCGCGTTGCTGACGGCCGCAGCCCTGGCCCCGCAGTTCGCTGCGGCCGCCGGACGTCTCAACGTGCTGTTCATCGCGGTCGACGACATGCGCCCGCAGCTCGGATGCTACGGCGATCCGCTGGCCTGCACCCCGAGCATGGACAAGTTGGCCTCGGGCGGACTGCTGTTCAATCGGGCGTACTGCCAGCAGGCCTTGTGCAGCCCGTCGCGGATCTCGCTGCTGAGCGGGCGATACCCGTCCACCACGCGGATCTTCCAGATCGGCCCGCCGCTGCGATCGACCATGCCCGACGTCGTCACGCTCCCGCAGCATTTCAAGGACAACGGCTACTTCACCCGCAGCCTGGGCAAGGTGTACCACGTGGGCATCGACGACCCCGCCTCGTGGTCCGTCCCGTCGTGGCAATCCCGCAAGCCTCGCTACGGCCCGGAAGGCATGAAGATGGTCGCCGCCCGCAAGGCCGAGATGAAGCGCAAGGGCGAGAAGGAATCCACCAAGGGCCCCAACCGCTCCTTCTACGCGGGCCCGGCCTTCGAGGCGGTGGACTGCGGCGACCAGGACCTGCTCGACGGCGACACCGCACGCGAGGCCGTCGGCGTAATCAAGGAACTGGCGGGCAAACCCGATCAGCCGTTCTTCCTGGCGGTGGGCTTTTCCAACCCGCACGTGCCGTGGGTCTCCCCAAAGAAGTACTGGGAACTCTATGACCGCACGAAGATCCGACTGCCCGACAACCAGTTCACGCCGAAGAACGCCCCGGTCTTCGCCGCGCGAACCGGGCAAGACTTCCGCTGGTACGGCAACGTGCCCAAGGGCGAGATGAGCGACGACTTCAAGATCGACTGCATTCACGGCTACCTGGCCGCCATCAGCTACATCGATGCCCAGGTGGGCCGGCTGCTCGCCGCCCTGGACGACGCGGGCCTGGGCAAGAACACCATCGTCATCCTCTGGGGCGACCACGGCTACTACATGGGCGAGCATAGCTGGTGGGGCAGCAAGCACAACAACTACGAGGGCGCGACGAGGGCGCCCCTGATCCTCCGCGTGCCCGGACAGAAGGTCGCCGGCCAGAAGACCGACAGCCTCACCGAGTTCGTCGACATCGCACCCACCCTGGCCGAACTGTGCCGCCTGCCGAAGAGCGACGGCTTCGAGGGCCGCAGCTTCGCCGCCCTGCTGAGCGACCCCAGGGCGAAGCTGGAAGAGACCGCCCTGAGCTTCTACCCCATGGGCGGCTACATGGGCAACGCCATGCGCACCGATCGCTACCGCTACGTCGAGTGGTACGACAAGTCCGGCAAGCTGGCCGCCCGCGAACTCTACGACCACCAGAGCGACCCCAAGGAAAACGTCAACGTCGCCGACGACCCAGCCAACCAGGACACGATCGAAAAGCTCTCCAAGCAGCTCCGCGGCCTGGGGCGAATCGTCAAGCCGGGAAAGTAACATGCAGAATCATGCACGTGCGTCCGACGCCCTGACGGGCACACTACGAGCGCCGCGCTCCGCTGACGGGCGTTTGTAGTCCCGCCGTAAGGCGGTCTTCGTCGTTGCCATCGCAAAGGGTGCCAGGACGAAACGCCCTCACGGGTGCAGTACAAGCGATTGTCCTGCCAGCCTGGCGGGTCGATAATGGAATGGAGGATTGCCTGCACTGGTATTTGAGGAACGGAATGATGGATCAGGCCCGTAGAGAGCACGCACACCGAAGCCCGCACGCCCGTTTGAATCCGCTGTTGGTTCTGTCGCTTGTTCTGTCGCTGTTTGCGGGTGCGGCCTGGGGCGTCGAACAGAAAGGCCTGGTCCTCTGGCTGGACGCGACCGACGCGTCGACGATCACGCTGGACGAGTTCGGACGGGTGACAAGCTGGAGCGACAAGTCGCCCAGCCGCTGCCAGGCGGAGCAGACGGACGCGGCCGCCCGGCCCAAGGTGGCGGCCCGCAGCATCGGCCAAGAACCCGCCCTGCGATTCGAGGGCGGGCAGTGGCTCAACCTCGGCCGCTCGTGCCCGGCCCTGTCGCTCAAGAGCGGCCAGCCCTTCACGATAGTCGCCCTGTGCCGCGTGGCGGACGAGAACTCCGGCACGCTGATCGCCCAGGGCGGCGGGGCTGACGCGACACGGGCGTATCACTTCTACCTCGCGCCCGGACGCATCGGCGCGACCGTCCACGGCAGCCGGGCCGAGGGAAAATGCCCGCGCGGCCCGGGCCTGCTCGCCCTGGTCTGCGACGGCAAGAGGGCGACGGGATACTCCGACGGACTGAAGGTACTGAGCCTGAAGGTGAGCAAGGGCGGCTCGAACGCCGACGTCCTGGTCGGCGCGCGGCGCGAGACGGCTGACAACACGGGCGCCTCCTGGCCGTTGCAGGGCGACCTGGCGGAACTGATCGTCTACAGCCGTGCCCTGAACGCCAAGGAACTCCACGCCCTGACGGTGGAACTGGCGAAGAAGTACCGCCTGGCCGAGCCTCTGGACGCGGCGACGGCGCTGGCGGCGATGAAGACGCCGGCGGACTTCGCCCGACTGTCGCTGTATGCCGAAGAGCTGGCCGTCTTGCCTGAGGCGCCGGCGCGCCTGCGAGAAATCGTCGCCAAGCATCCAGCCGCCGCGACCGACGTTGCCGAGTTGCTCGTGCGGATTGCCGAGAAGAACCGCCTGGGCGACGAACTGGCGGAGTTGGCAGGCGAACTGCTGGTAAATGACGACGCTTTCGCCCGCGGCCTGGCCGAGTGGGCGATCGCGATGAAGGTCGGCGGGGAAAACAACGGACAAGAGGCCCGCTGGGGCGGCGCCGACCCGCCCGAGTGGTACCGCGCCTATGCCGCGTTGTCGCACGAGGCCCGCGTCGAGGCCGATCACGTCCGCCAGGCGGTCTCGCTGGGGATTCACCAGGACAGCGGCCGCCTGGCCGCGTCCCTGCGGACCATGCAGGCCCGCGCTGAACGCATGGCCGACGCCTTCGCCCACAGCGGCGCCAGCGCGGAAACGGTGAACAGTGTCAGGCGATGTGCGGCAGAGATCGACGCCCTTGAGGGCAAGCTGGATCGCCCCTCCGCGGACTTGTCCGCGGCGAGGGGGCTCTGGCTCCAGGCCCGCTCGCGGCTTCACGAAATTGTCCTCGACTCAGCCGCCCCGCACGCGAGGCAACTGGTGTTCCTCAAACAGTTCGCCCCGCACACGGTCCGCAACATCACGCGATCATACACGTGGAAGCACAAGCCCGGCGGCGACATCTGCGTCCTGGAGGATCTCCGCGGCGCCTCGCTCCGCCGCGTGCTGGACGGCCGGCTGGGGCCCGGCTACGTCTGGGGACTGGACCTGTGGTACAACGCCGACCGAGTCGTCTTCAGCTACGCCCGCCTGCCCAACTGGCCCCCGCCGGTAGACACCGCGGACTATGGCGTCGAGGGGCGAAACGTCCTGATGCTCCGGACGCTCTTCGAGCCGATCCACGTCTACGAGTGCGACCTGGCCGGCGGGCCCGTGCGCCAGCTCACGGGCGATCCGTACTGGAGCGACTTCGAGCCCACCTACTGCCCCAGCGGCGACGTCGTCTTCGCCAGCGACCGCTGCGGTCGGTCGGCCGAATGCGGCAACGACACGTACGACCACACCAACCCGAACCTCTACGTCCTCTCCCGCTCCGCTCCGGGCGCAGGGCAGGTCCGCAAGCTGACCGACAGCAAAGACATCGATCGCTACCCCCACGCCCTCGACGACGGCAGCATCGCCTACACGCACTGGGAGTACCAGGAGCGCCACTTCATGGAGACGCACGCGTTGTGGACGGTTCGCCCGGACGGGCGCGCCTCCGACGCGCTGTACAAGCACCACATGCGGGCCCCCCTCGCCTTGCGCGACGCGCGGAGCGTCAGCGGCACGGGCAAGGTCGTCGCCGTCGCCACCGGGCACCATACCTTCGCCTACGGACCCGTCGTGGTCATCGACCCTTCCCACGGGGCCAACGAGCTGGGCGGCCTGCGGGTGCTCACGCCCGGCATCCGCCCGCAGGAAGGACCCATGGTCGGCCAGCCGGTTGACGGCGGCGGAGTGATCGACGCCGGCGGGCTCTACCAGACGCCCTGGGCCCTGAACGAAACGACGTTCCTGGCCGCCTATGCCTATGCCCGGCCCAACTGTACGGGCACGGCCGGCGTGGACTCCAACGGCTTCGGCCTGTACGTGATCGACGTGTTCGGCAATCGCGAGTTGCTGGTCCGCGACCCGCTGCTGAGCTGCACCACGCCGATCCCGCTGCGCAAGCGCCCGCGCCCGCCGGTCCTGAACCCCAAAGAACCGCCCGCGACGGGCGGCGAGAAGCGGGCGGTCTGCTACGTCCCGGACGTCTACGAAGGGATGGACCCGTCGGTGGCCCGCGGGACGATCAAGCACATCCGCGTCGCCCAGCGGGTGCCCTGGCCGTTCGACCCCAAGCTCGGCCAGCACGATTACATCCCCGGCAACGCCGGGACAAAGCGGATCGACTTCCAGGACTGGGCCCCGGTCCGCGTGATCGGCACGGCCGACGTCGAGGCGGACGGGTCGGCCCACTTTACCGTGCCCGCCGATACCGCCCTGTACTTCCAGGCCCTGGACGAACGGGGGATGGAGGTCCTGCGGATGCGGTCGTTCGTGAGCCTCTCGCCCGGCGAGGTCCGCGGCTGTCGCGGCTGTCACGAATCGCAAACCGCGGCCCCTGCTCGCGGCGGCCCTCCGCTGGCCCTGCGCCGACCCGCCCGTGCGCCCGAGCCGCCCGCCTGGGGCGGCGACAAGCTCCTGGGTTACGAGTGGCTCGTTCAGCCCATCCTCGACCGCCGCTGCACGAGTTGCCACGGTCCCAAGGACCCCGACGGCGGGATCGACCTCAGCTCGACCCGCGCCGACGACGGACTGATGCAGTCGTACCGCACGATGTTCGGCCTGGGGCCCGGCCGGACGAAGCCGACGCTCAAGGTGCTGGTGGCCTGCAGCGACCGTTTCGACCACGCGGACGTGACGCGCCCCCGCCAGTTCGGCTCGCAAGTCAGCCCGCTGGTCCGCGTCCTGCTGGACGACAAGCTGCATCGCGAGAAGGCTAGGCTCACCCCCGCGGAGTGGACCGCCCTGGTGACGTGGGTGGACGCCAACGCCCCGTACTTCGACGCGTTCCTCAACAAGCGTCCCGCGGACGGGGGCGAGCCCCGGCGAGAGATCCTCCCGAGGCTGGGGCCTCTGCCGGTAGTCGCAAGATGAAAGTTCCACGAGGGACCCCCTAGCGGCGCCGCAGCCGGACAGGTATACTTGGTGCTGGTGCACAGCCGACGGCATCGG
>Ga0209606_1001747_pt1 | contig 26051 bp, 24 predicted proteins | sample AD_UKC057_MetaG_FD_184412 | JGI IMG/M metagenome (GOLD analysis project Ga0209606, IMG submission 184412) | Active sludge microbial communities of municipal wastewater-treating anaerobic digesters from USA - AD_UKC057_MetaG (SPAdes) (version 2) | ecosystem: Engineered > Bioreactor > Anaerobic >...
GGATTGAGGTAATGGTTCGACGGAAATGGACATTCGACCGTCTTGGGTCGGTTGACGGACACTGTCAGGCTTGTCGGGTTGCTCATGACGCTTTGCGTTGTCGGCGTGACCGCGACAGCCCCGGCCGGCGAGGACGTGAAAGACGGATCCCTGTTCGTCTGGTCGCTCAGTTTCCGCGGCGACATCGATCAGGCGCGGTTGTCGGAGTTCGCGGACCTGCTGTCGGGCACTCTGGAACAGGTCAGTGGCGACCGGGCCATCCGCCGTGACGGGATGGAGCCACCTGTCGAATGCTCGTATTCGGATCTCGATTGCATGATCTCGGTCGCTGCCGGGGCAGGCGCCCATACTCTCGTCTATGGCGACCTGGCAAGAATCGGCGATTCCTGGCTTGTCAGCCTGTTCGCAGTCGGCGTGTCCCCGGATGTGTCCGGCAGCCGCGCCACCAGCCGCGTTTTTTCCTCATTCGATGACATCAGGGGCGGTATGGGTTCGATGGTCGTCGACCTGGTCGGGCAGCCGGTTCCCGACGCGTCAGCCCCCGGTCCCGTCACGCTGGATTCCAACATCGCGCCCACCACCCAGGCTCCGGCAGTAACCGAATCCCGGACGCCGGCCATACAGGCGTCGGGTGTTCCCGGTTCGATTCCACGTGTCGATCCCGTGTCTCTGACCCGTCACCGCGTCACGATTTCGCCCACCGCCGTCGGGATTGGAAAGGGGAATTTCACTGTCACGGGATATGGACTGGGCATCTGGGAACTTCAGTACGGTGTGACCGAGAACGTCCAGGTCGGTGCCCTGACGCTGCTGCCGGTCGGTCTGGCAGGTCTGGTGCCGCTGGTGTCCGCCAACTATCGTGTGAATGACAATTTCGCCATCGGCGGCGGCGTCTACGCCGGCATGATAGGCACTTTCACGGACCTCTCCATCATTGATGAGGCGCTGACGGTCATATACGGCGGCAGTTTTCAGATGACCGGAATCTGGGGGCGCCACTCGCTCAACGTGTCATTGATTGCAGGTTCCGCCGCCGGCCGGCTTATGTACGACCTGGGCAACGAAGAGGGTGAGGTCGACCGCTTCGCGAATCTCCCGGGGGCGTACATGCTTCCATCCATCGGTTACCGTTTCGAGATGAATCCGTTCTGGTCCCTGCAGATCGAGGTCGCCATCCCGGTTTACGCGGGTCGCGACGGTCCGATGGACATCGACAGCGTGGTCACCATGATCTTTTACGGGGTACGCGGGCACGGTGGCATGGTCTACGGCGACATCGGTTTCATGATTCCGGCTCACCTGGATTACTTCACGGGAATCTGGCGCTACATGCCTTTCGGTATCCCATATTTTTCGCTCGGCTTCGCGTTCTGACTGAAGCGCAACCCCCCGAATCTCAAAGATTCCATCCCGGCACCGTTGATTTGTCCGAATTCGTTGCCAGATTATCAGAACATGGGCGCGATGCCCGTTTCCCGGAGGAGGTCCGGTTATGAAAGCATCTCCGGTCGTCTCGTTTTCCGTCGGAGCCGTTCCATTGGTGGCCGCATCGGTTTTGATGACTGCCGGCCTGATCGCCGTATCGTGCGGTGCCCGTCCACTGGAGGGAAAAGACATGTCGGAACGCAGACTTACCCCGGCCGAAGAAAGGGTCATCGTCAATAAGGGCACGGAGCCGCCGTTTTCGGGCGAATATGTGAATCTGGATCGCGATGGGACTTACAGGTGCAGGCAGTGTGGCGCGGCCTTGTTTTCTTCGGACGCGAAGTTTCACTCGGGATGCGGCTGGCCCGCCTTCGACGACGCCCTGCCCGGCGCGGTGACCGAAGTGCCCGACAGCGATGGGAACAGGACCGAGATCGTTTGTTCGGCATGTGGAGGACACCTTGGTCATGTGTTCCGAGGCGAGGGGTTCACACCCGCGGACACGCGCCACTGCGTCAATTCGATTTCGATGGTTTTCGAACCGGCCGCCGCGGCCGCAACAGGGGAAACGAAAGTGAAGACGGTCGACTACGAGGATGCGTACTTTGCGGGTGGGTGTTTCTGGGGAGTTGAGTACTGGTTCGATCGTGAGCCCGGGGTTGTCAGCGCGGTTTCCGGTTACATGGGCGGGCCTCTGGCCAACCCGACCTACGGGCAGGTCAAGACAGGCGGCACGGGACATGCCGAGGCGGTCCACGTGGTGTTCGACCCCCGCGTGACCAGTTATGAGAAGCTCGCGAAGCTGTTTTTCGAGATTCACGACCCGACCCAGATCAACCGGCAGGGCCCTGACGTGGGTCATCAGTACCGGTCGGCCGTCTACTACTCGAACGATGCGCAGCGAACGACTATCGAGGGCCTGGTGCAGGAACTGAAGTTGAAGGGTCTGGATGTGGCGACCGAACTCGCGCCCGCTGGCACCTTCTGGCCGGCCGAGGATTATCACCAGGACTATTACGAGCATAAGGGCTCACAGCCTTACTGCCATTCCCGCGTGCGTCGGTTCGACTGAAACAAACGGCCCGGCGGGATCTGGCGCGGCAGCGGGAACATGTACGTTGCCGATGCGGGCATTGCAACATATCATTGAACAATCCGGACTGGATTGCCTGCGGGCGGGATGGTTTTTTCATGGCGGCTAACGACGACGGCAGCACGGATGGACCCCAGCCCGGGTCTGATGACCTGGTCGAGTATGTGCCGATTCCGGAAGACGTGGTCGGCATGGATGCGTTCGACGCGGCCGAGCAGGACATCCTGGACATGCTCAACCGCAAGGTCGCTGGTGGCGAGAGCATCGAACGGATAATGGATTTCGTTTACGAGGCCTCCCGCGGCGTGTGGCCATGCGATCGGATCGGACTCGCGTTCGTCGACGACGACGGGCAGCGAATCACTTCCCGCTGGGTGCGGGCCGAGTACGAACCGGTCATCATGGACGTCGGCTTCACCGAGGATCTCAACGGCAGCACTCTTCAACCGCTTATTCAGGGCAAGCTGCTTAGAGTTATCAACGACCTCGAGGAGTACTTCCGCAGAAATCCCGGGTCACGCTCGACCCGCGTTCTGATGCGCGAGGGCGTCATGGCCAGCATGACCTGTCCGCTGGTCGTCGACGGGCGATGCGTCGGAATGATTTTCCGCAGCAGCCGGAAAAAGAACGTCTACGGCCCTCGCGAGGTCTGGATGCATCTGGCGGTTTCGGAACGTATCGCCCAGGCGGTCGACAAGGCCTGGCGGATTCGTCAGCTTGAGCAGGCTAACGCAGCGTACATGGAGATGCTGGGGTTCGTGGCGCACGAATTGAAGAGTCCGGTCGCGTCGATGGTGCTGGACGCCAGCACGCTGCTGGAAGGCTACCTGGGCGAACTGGACGACACGCAGAAGGACCGTCTGCGAAGGATGACCTCCAAGGGCGAATATCTTCTTGGCCTGGTGCGCGATTACATGGACCTGGCCCGGGTCGAGACCGGTGACCTGTCGGCAACAATGAAGCCCGATGTGGACATCACCGAGTTGATTCGACAGGCGATCGACATCGTCGAGCCGCAGGCCGTCGAACGCCGCATGCGCATCGAGACGGAGTTCCCCGATGATCCGGCCGCGCGGAAACTTGAATGCGATCCGGACCTTTTAAAAATTGTTGCGGTCAACCTGATAGGTAATGCGGTCAAATACGGCTTCGAGGAAGGCCTGGTTCTTGTCCAGGTATCGACGGACGGCGCCAGAATGAAGGTGTCCGTGCGCAACGACGGTCCTGGATTCTCGCAGGCGGCAAGGCGTTCTCTGTTCAAGAAATTCTCCCGCCTGAAGGATCCCGAGTTGATGAAGCGCAAGGGTACCGGCGTCGGTCTTTACACGGTGTGGCGAATCGTCAACCTGCACAAGGGCAGGGTTGACGCTGAATCGGAGCAGGGAAGCTGGGCGCGGTTCTCGTTCGAGATCCCGGTTTCCCACTCCGTATAGACTGTCTGACGGGCGTTGCCCATGGAGGAAACGATGCTGGATCATCACATTCTTGGCGTTCATGTCGCGAACCGCATGGTCAACTCGGTCGAGGTTCAGAAGGTGTTCGCCGAATACGGCTGCAACATCAAGACGAGGCTTGGCCTGCATGACGTAGACGAGACAAGCGGATGCTGCTCATCCAGCGGCCTCGTCATCCTTGAGATCGTGGGCGGCGACAAGGTCGCCGGCGAAATCGCCGCGAAGCTGGGCGCCATCGCCGGTATCCAGGTCGGCAAGATGGTCTTCACGCACCCGGAATGACCCCACCCTTCCCGGTTGATTCGAAGGAAATACCATGTCGATGAATACGCCTCGCGGATTCAGGATGCATATTGGCCTGTTCGGCCGCCGCAATGTCGGCAAGTCGAGTGTCCTGAACATGATCACCCGCCAGCAGGTGTCGATAGTCTCGGAGTTCGCCGGAACGACGACCGACCCTGTCGAGAAACCGATGGAACTGCTGCCACTTGGCCCGGTTCTGTTCATCGACACCGCCGGCCTCGATGATGTCGGCGCGCTCGGCGAACTGCGCGTGAAGAAAACGATACAGGTCTTCGACCGAACCGACCTTGGCGTGATCGTGGTTGCAGCCGGCGAGTGGAGCGAGTTCGAACAGGAGATAATGGACGAACTGCGCGACCGCAACATCCCCGTGGTCGTTGTGTTCAACAAGTGCGATATCGCCCCGCCTTCCGCTGAACTTGAGTCGCGGCTGATGGCACAGCAGGTTCGGACGGTGCGTGTCACCGCGTCGGACGGCGATCCGAAGTCGAATGGTCTCGGGGATCTCAGACAGGCCTTTCTGGACGCGGCGCCAGCCGAGTTCGTGGACAACATCGCGATACTCGGCGATCTGGTTCCATCCGGCAGCATGGCGATACTGGTGGTTCCGATCGACAAGGAGGCGCCCAAGGGGCGACTGATTCTGCCCCAGGTCCAGTCCATTCGCGACATCCTGGACCACGACGCCTGGTGCGCCGTGGTGAAGGAGAACGAGTTGAAGTCGGCGCTTGGCGCATTGAAGGTGAAGCCGGCGCTTGTCGTGACCGATTCCCAGGCGTTCGAGAGGGTCTCGGCCGACACGCCCCCGGATATCCCGTTGACGGGATTCTCGATTCTTTTCGCCAGGTTCAAGGGTGATCTGACCGAGATGGTCCGTGGCACGGTCGCCATCGATCGGCTTGTTCCAGGTTCAAAGGTTCTGATCGCCGAGTCGTGTTCCCATCACCCGATCACCGACGACATCGGCCGCGAAAAGATTCCGCGATGGCTGTCACGGTATGTAGGCGGCGCGCTGGACATCGTTCATGTCCAGGGACACGATTTCCCGGTCACGGACGCCGAACTCGCGGTTTATGACCTGGTGATTCACTGCGGCGGGTGCATGTGGAACAGGCGCGAGATGCTTTCCAGGATCCTGCGTTGCCGGCGTGCCGGCGTGCCGATCACGAATTATGGGCTGTCGATCGCTTACAGCCTGGGGATCTTCGAACGCGCCCTTTCTCCGTTTCCCGACGCGCTCGCGGCGTACAGGTTGGCGAAGGCCGGTACCGATACCGGTGTCGAAGGATAATCATGACACGTTCCGAGATGATCGCATGGCTGCGCGAAACCGACCCGGATCGTCTGTCCGAGCTGTTCGGGATGGCCGATCGGGTGCGGCATGAGTCGGTCGGTGACGAGATCCACCTTAGGGGTCTGCTGGAGATCTCCAGTCACTGTGTCCGCAGATGCGCTTATTGCGGGATCAGCGCGGAAAACAGGGGTGCGCGACGCTTCCGGATGACCGCCGGGGAGATTCTCGCTGCTGCCCGCGAGGCGCGCGGTTTCGGTTACGGAACGATCGTGATGCAGGGCGGTGAGGACTACGGCATCAAGGCCGACTGGATGGCGGACATCGTGCGCGCCATCAAGAACGAGATCGGTGTCGCGGTCACGTTGTCCCTGGGCGAGCGCAAGGACGAGGAACTGCGTCTGTGGCGCCAGGCCGGCGCCGATCGTTACCTGCTTCGTTTCGAGACCTCCGATCCCGCGTTGTACAGCCTGATCCATCCCGCGCTCCCTGGCGGGTTCCTGGATCGCATCTCGCAGATCAGGCGGCTCCAGGACATCGGTTACGAGGCGGGCAGCGGCGTGATGGTCGGCATTCCCGGTCAGTCCTGGGATTCGCTGTCCAATGACATTCTTACGTTCGCGGATCTCGACCTGGACATGATCGGGGTCGGGCCTTACATCCCGCATCCGGATACCCCGATGGGGCGATTCCTGTTGTGCGGCGAAGGCGAAGTGCGATTCCCGACCCTGACCCCGGACCTGCAGGTTCCGGCCGACGCGGCCACCGCCTTCAAGGTCATCGCCTTGACCAGGATCACCTGTCCCGACTCGAACATTCCCAGCACCACGGCCATCGCGACTCTCAGCCGCCAGGCCGGGCGCAGGCAGGGTCTGATGTGTGGCGCGAACGTGGTGATGCCGAACCTGACCCCGGCGAAGTACCGTGAGTGCTACGAGATATATCCCGACAAGGCGACTCTGGTCGAGACGGCCGGCGCATGCGCCCGCGACCTGAAGGCGTCCTTTGAGGAAATGGGGCGCGAAGTCGGAACCGGGGCCGGTGGCCGCAGGCGTCGCGACACTACCGGATAATCCGGTTACAGCCTACAATAGCGCCGGGTTTGACAGCGGGTGCGGGTTTGTCCGGACTCCTTCACAGGATGCCATTCACCATAGCGATGGGGATTTCCCTGTTCGCCGGGCGGCGCAAGTCCCGCGTGTCCGCGGCCACGGTCGTGTCGATCGTCGGCATCGCGGTCGGCGTGGCGACTTTGACGGCGGTCATGTCGGTCACCGGTGGTTTCGAGGAGGTCTTTCGCGAAAGGATCCTGGGTGTCTACCCTCACATGGTCGTCATGAGTCGTGGCGACTTGTTCGGCGAGTACGACGAGGTGGCCGCGAAGGTCAAGGATATCCCCGGCGTGGCAGGGGTCGCGGCTTCCACGTACGACGAGATGATGATTTCATCCGACATAGGCACCTCGCAGGCGCTCCTGAAGGGTGTCGATCTGGCGCGTGTCGAGCAGGTGTCAGGGCTTTCGAGGCTTCTGAAGGGCCGAGACCTGGGCGTGCTCAAGTGGGATGGTCAGGGGCCGATACCGGTCGTGATAGGCTGTGAGCTCATGTCGCGTCTCGAAGTGGCTCCCGGCGGTGGCATCAGCCTGACCACGCCGATCGGCGGAATGTCCCCTTCGGTCGCCGCCGGAGGCATGCTGGCCCCCCGTGAGTCGCGCTTCGTTGTCAGGGATTGCGTTGATTCGGGGTTCTACGATTACGATTCGCGCCTTGTCGTCATGGATCTGGAAGCCGCCATGCACTTCCTGGATCGTGGCCGCGTCGTCCGCTGGGTCGAGATCAAGTTGCAGGACCTGTTCGCGACCGAAGCCATGAAGGAAGAGGTCGGCAAGACGCTTTCGCCATACACGATGGATGAGGTCGTCCACGACATCAACCTGGTCCGTGAGGGCGTGGCCAAGGTCGCGATGCGCGAGCTGGCGCCGGTCGGCCAGGTCACGATGAAGGACCTCGCGCGAACCGTCTATCGTTCCCGCCGGGCCGTCATGTACAGCGACGTGGGCTGGGGTCCGGTTCAGGAGTACCGGCTGATCGACTGGAAGGACATGAATCGGAACCTGTTTTCGGCACTGCGTGTCCAGAAGGTCGTAATCGGTCTGTTTTTCCTGATTATCGTGGTCGTTGCCGCGTTCAACATCGTCGGCACGCAACTCATCGTGGCCAGGGAGAGGATGAAGGACATCTCGACTCTGGTCGCACTTGGCGCGTCCCGATTGCAGCTCTGGAAGGTTTTCGTGGCGCACGGTTTCGTGCTCGGTTGCATGGGGGTGCTGCTGGGTGTCGGGCTGGGCAGGTGCGTCGTCGGTCTGATCAATTCGATCGACTTCAACCTGGATGCCAAGGTTTACATGATCAGCGAGCTTCCGGCCCGGTTGAACTGGAGCGACGTCCTGGTGGTTTCGCTCGGCTCGGCGGCCGTGGTGCTTCTTTCCTGTGTCTTTTCTTCGCTCAGGGCCATTCGAATCAATCCTGTCGACGGCCTGCGGAAGATTTCCTGATACGGTTCGGGACTGGATGCTTGGCGGATTGCCGCAGGGGGTCTAAATGGCTGAAACAAAGGTGATAAGGCGGCAGGGCAAGCGGCCGGCCGGTTCGCGTCCGGAAAAGGGTCCGGCCCGTCCACGGACCTCCAGGCCGCCGTCGGACGCCTTGCAGGAGTCTTCGCCTGCGGCAACGGCTCGGACGCCCAGGGTCGCCGAGCGCCCTCCGTCGGTTTTTTCCCGGATCATCTCGGGACACGACGGCGGCATGGACGATCATGTGTTCTTCGCCACCGCGGCAAGGGGAACCGAACCCTGTCTGCGCGACGAGCTTCGCGAGATGAGGCTGCGCGGCGTGCGCTGCGATCGTGGCGGCGTTCATTTCAGAGGATCCTGGGAGGCCGCCTGGCGTGCGTGCCTTCATTCGCGCGTGGCGTTGCGCGTGCTGGTCGAGCTGGGCCGGTTCGATGTCACCGACGGTCAGTCCCTGTATGACGCCGCCCGTACCATCGACTGGCGGGTCTTCCTGAATCCGTCGTTGACGCTGGCGGTCTCGGCGGTCTGCCGCGACAGTGAGTTGACCCACACGAACTTCATCGCGCTCAAGACCAAGGACGCGATTGTCGATCGGATCAGGGACGAGGTCGGTTCAAGACCTGATGTGAACCGCGACGATCCCGATGTGAATGTCTTTGTCCATCTGCTTAAAAACGAGATGACCCTCTATCTGGACTTGTCGGGCCAGTCCCTGCACAAGCGCGGCTGGCGTGCGGATCACCTCGAAGCCCCGTTGAAGGAGAATCTGGCCGCCGCCATGCTCAGGCTGTCAGGCTGGGATCGTCAGTTGCCGCTGCACGACCCGATGTGCGGATCAGGGACGATCCCGATCGAGGCGGCTTTGTGGGCGGCCAGGGTTGCGCCGGGACTCTCGCGCGACGTGATGGGATTCGAGCGCTGGGCGAACTTCAGCGACGACATGCGGCGCAGGATGGGCGAACTGCGTGAAGAGGCGCGTGACATGATGATTCGCACCGCGCTGCCGATGGTGTCCGCGTCCGACATCGACGAGCGCGCGGTCGAGACGACCAGGCGGAACGCGGCGATGGCCGGGGTCGCCATCGAGGTGTTCCGGGCTGATGTGACCGCGATGCAGCCCCTTCAGCCGCCCGGGTTCGTCATCGTCAATCCTCCGTACGACGTTCGCCTCGAGTCCAGTCGCGAGTTTTATGATGCGATGTGGCGGCGCTTTGAGCAGCTCGACGGTCACACCGTATGCGTGCTGGCGGGCGACCCCGAGGTGGATTATCCTTCGCGTATCAGTCCGTCCAGGTTTCAGTATCTGTCAAACGGCGATATCGAGTGCAGGTTCGGCGTGTTCGAGATGCCGTCACGGCGCGTCCGTTGACGCGCGGCGGCTCAGGAGGTTTTTTGATGAGGATTTTTTCCGGAATCGTTGTTGCGGCCGCCCTTGCGGGCATGGTTGCATGCCATTCGACCAAGGGTGATCAGGACGGGGTTGCGGCTGGGACGGGTTCCGCTGCCACCGACACCGGCAAGGTGACCGTCGAGGTCTTCGCGATGAGCGAGTGTCCCTACTGGATCGGCGCGGCCGGCGTGGTGATTCCCCTTGTCAGGGATTTCGCCGACTACGTCGACTTCCGACTCTATTTTATCGGCGAGGAGGCCGAGGGCGGCGTTCCGGCGTCGATGCACGGCGAGACCGAGGTGCTGGGCGATCTCTACCAGGTCTGCACCATGAAGCACGCGCCGAAGAAGCTGCTCGGGCTGATTGAGTGCCAGTACGGCACCCCGGAGTCGTTCCCGGACAACTTCGACGCATGCGCCAAGGAGATCGGCCTGAAGACCGACCGCGTCAAGGCGTGCGTCGATGGTTCCGAGGGCAGGATCCTGTTGATGGAATCGTTCAAGGCTTCCGATGCACGCGAGATGACCGCGTCACCGACCATCGTGATCGCAGGCAGCGAGTTCGACGGACCCAGGACGAGTGACGGCCTGGCCAGGGCGCTGTGCGAGGCCCTTGGCGAACGTAAACCGGAAAAGTGCGCTCAGCTCCCCGCGCCTGTCAGGGTTGACCTGACCGTTGTCACGGACAAGCGATGCGACACGTGTTCACAGCTTGTCGAGATCGCGCCTGCGCAGTTCAAGCAGGTGTTCCCCGGCCTCGAATACAAGGTGCTGGACTACTCGGACCAGGCGGCAAAGGATCTGGTGAAACCGCTGAAGGGCACCGAGTTCAGGATGCTTCCCGTTTTCATCTTCGACAAGAACATCAAGGACGACCCCTCGTACGAACAGTTCGCCCCGTATCTGATGGAGATCGGAGGCCTGCTTGTCCTGGCGACCGAGTCCAGCTTCGACCCGGACGCCGAAATCTGCGACAACGGCGTGGACGACGACGGCAACACGTTGACGGACTGCGCGGACTCCGCGTGCGCGCAGAAGCTGATCTGTCGCGATGAGATTCGTGGCCGCCTGGATCTGTTCGCGATGAGTCAGTGCCCGTACGGCGCCATGGCCTTCCTGGCGATGCCGGAAGTCCTGAAGGCGTTCGGAAAGGACGTTGATTTCTCGGTTCATTTCCTGGTCACCGAGACCTTCCCGGGCCAGTTCCAGTCGCTTCACGGTCCTTTTGAGGTCGCCGAGGACTTCAGGCAGGCCTGTGCACAGAAGTACTACAAAAAAGATAACAAATTCATGGACTACCTTGTCTGTCGCGCTCAGGACTACGAATCGACCGACTGGCAGAAGTGCGCGGTGAACGGGATCGACCCGGCGGTTCTGAAGTCCTGTTCCGAGGGCGACGAGGGACGCACGCTTCTTTCCGCGGACGCGAAGCTTTCCGAGGCGCTCGGGATCAACGCCAGCCCGACCTGGGTGGCGAATAACCGTAACGAATTCAGTGGCATAAGCCCGGTCGAGATTCAGGCGGGTTTCTGCGGTTCCAATCAGGGCTTGAAGGGATGTGAAACGCCGTTGACCACTGGCGACTCGGATGTCCCGGCCGGTGCGTGCGGACAGTAGCAGGGCCTCTCACGTCAATTCTTTGCCGCCAGCTTCGATTTCCTTGAAGAGAATCCCATGATCAGACCCAGCGCGATGCCGAGCAGGGCAGCCGTCGCCACCCGGTATTCCCGTGGAAGGCTGAAGGTGATGGTGTGCGCCGGGATCCAGAACCAGAGAACCGCGCCGCCAACCACGCGGAACATGTTCTTCCAGTCGATCGAGGCCCAGGTCTCGACCACGGGCCAGACCGAGAACAGTCTGCCGCGTCCGATGAGCGTGTCCGTCATCCTGTGAAAGATCATCATCTCGAAGCCGAACACCAGGTTCATCAGGGTGGACTTGTAGAACGCGGCGAGCAGTTTGTTACCCTCACCGGGCAGGTAGTCCTTCTCCAGAAGGAAATCAACGCCGGCCGAGAAGAGGGGAATGACCAGTGCAAGCATCACGCCGATCACGCCCCAGACCAGCGCGCGCTGCCACAGGCGGATCCCGCGCAGGCGCCAGCGGCCGGTCGCGATCCGGGACCCGAGCAGCTCGCCCATCGTGCCCAGGATGACGAACTTGGCAAAGCCCATCAGGTAAGGATGGCCGGAGAAGTCGGACATCTGCTTGACCCATGACGCCATCGGTTCGACCAGCAGGCCGACACCAACGGCGGCGAGCATCAGGAACCACAGGATCCAGATCACAATCTGCATGACCTACCTCGGGTTGTATCAAGGGCCGCACACCGTCGCCAGGACACAGCGCTTGGCGAACAAAACGGTGGACTTGGCCGTATCAAGCTGGGAACATAGACCGGTTTCCGTCCACATATCAAGGGGCTTTCGGAAGGAGCGGGGGATGGCAGACAGGAAATCGGTGACAATGACCTGGACGATCGCGTTGCTGATGGTGGCTATAACGGCTGGGTGTGGAGAGCGGCAGGATGGGATCGACGCCGGGGATGTCGGAACCGACGCCGGTGATTCAGGAACCGACGCCTGGGAACCTCCGACCGTCAGCCATTTCTGGGCTGAGACAGCCGACTTCTCGGTGTCGGGTGGTATCTTCGATCAGGTTCCGGCCGTGTTTTCCAGGCTCAGCGGATATGTGACCGACATAGATGGACACAAACCGCCCGAACCTTCCCTTCTGGGCGCGTCCGGTGCCGGCAATGGCGTGGTTTTTGCCCTGTTCGGCTACGGGAAACCGACCAACTCGATGCATTCCTTCGCCGGTCCGGGATATGACATCGCGGATGGGTTCTTCAGTGATTACGCGCTTTTCCTGGCGCCGGACGGCGTCGTGGCCGAATTTGATCGCGAGCAGGTCGCGCGCAGTCTTGACGCTCCGGTCGTGATAACGGCAGGCAGGCTCGGCAAGGTGTCGCTTTACTCGATCGACTTCGCGCCGTGGTTCGGGCCCGACTCAACGACACTGGGCAGCGAGTATCTGAGCCGTTGCATGATTCGTCACATCGTCGTCAGGAATGGCGGTGATGCGGATTCGCCGAATCTGGATCTGGTGGTTCGGGCCTGGGGAACCATCGTTTCGCCATCCGACGGCGTGATGGTCGAGGAGCGCGAGACCAGGAAACTGGTAACGCGTTTTGTGGACGGTTCCGGTGTAGTGGATTCGAAGAAGTTGATCGTTCCTGTCGGCGTCATGACACCGGGCCAGGAAAAGACCCTGGTTCTTACGCATTGCGCCGGCCCGTTGGACGAGTCCGCTCCACTGCCCGCGTTCGACACCGTGGAACTCCTTGACGAAACCGCGGCGCAGTACCAGGCGTGGGAGTCGACGCTGGCGGACGTGTGGACTCCGGACCCGATGGTGAACGACTTCATCGACGGCATGAAGATGTCGCTGAAGCTTCAGACGTCGGCACAGGGCGCGACGTGTCCGATGTCCGAGTACACCCGCACATGGGCCAGGGACAACATGGGACCGGTACTGGCGATGCTTGCCCTGGGCGGCTTTGAGGATGTCGAGGGGTACCTGGACTATGTTTACTACGCCATCCTGAAGGAAGGCGACCTGAAGAATTCCTATCCGGCTACGATGGAGATTGACTGGAATTCGGTCACGGTTCCAGACTGGGAATCGATGCCGGTTCTCGGTGACGGCTCTGTCGGCAAGAAGCGGGTGTCGGCCGAGACCCCGTCCTACATGGTTTTGATGTATGGTCTGCACAACCGTTTCACGGGAAAGACTGACAGGATCGCGCAGCGCCGCGGGTTGCTTAACCGCTGTCTGTTTGCCCAGGGTTTTGGCCCCGACAACATGCTGCCGTTCACCGGAGACGAGACCTACCGCGCCGCGATGAACACGGCCATGGGGCTTAACCTGGAAGAACCGCACGAAGACCAGAACTGGTCTGGAAACTCGTCGGCCCTCTGGCTTGGCGCCGCCCGGGATTATCAGCGGTTCATGCGCGCCGCCGCACTGGTTGAATCGAGCGATGCCGTGGTGTTGAACGCCGATGCCGATCGCGCCGCGGTCAGGTTCGCTTCGGTCCAAGACAGCACGATGAATACGTTCACGCTGGACGATGACTGCTTTGCGGCGTTTGTGACGATGTCCGAGCTGACCCCCTCCGCGCCGTTTGACGACGTGTCTTTGCAGGTCACGTGGTCCGGCTGGAGGGACGGTGATGACGAGTACGCGCAGAAGGCGTTCAAGTGTCTTTATGACCGGTTCGAGACGGTTCCCGGCGAGATCTGCAGTCCGCTGAACGAGATGTGGGTCGGTATTTTTCCGGGTGTCTCGAAAGGCATCTACACCGGGATGCTGCCGGGATACATGCTGCACTCGATGACGGAACTCGGTCATCCTGACGCGGGCGCGGCCTTCAACATGACCAGGCAGACGCTTTCGATATCGGGCGATGTCCAGGAATACATGGTTCTCGACAACCACGCCGGCCTGACATTGATGTACAACACGAACGGCCGCGTCGAGCCGTCCGACTACACGGCGAAGTACCGTCCCTGGGAAGGCGGCATCGTCCTGGATGCGGTCATGCAGTACCTGTTCGGATTCGAGCCGGACGCGAATACCCGTTCCATCCGACTTCGGCCCCACCTGCCGAACGACTGGCCGACGTTTTCGGCGACCGGCCTGCGTGCCGCGGATGACAGGTTCGATATCGAGGTTCAGGTCACCAGTCTGGGGCACCGGGTCACGGTCACGTCCCGCGGCACCGGCGACGACACATGGTCGCTCTCCCTGCGATGGGATCTGGTTGGCGGCAGTTCTTTCACTGGTGCCACGGTGAATGGCGTCGCCGTCGATTCAGGTTCGGTAGTGACCCACGATGGCGGACTGTTCGGTCAGCCGTCCGTGGAGATCCGCGATCAGATCCTGAGCCCCGGAACCCCGCTCGTCATCGAGATTCTTGAATAGGATGTCCGCGACTCCGAGCTGTCTGGCGACAGTCGAACCTGGGCATGATCGACTATGAACGGCACCCGGTCGAACTGGACTTGCGTCCATCGCACGCCCCGCCGTGTCCACGGAGTCCGGCGAAGTACTCGTCAACCAGGGCTACGAAATCTCCGAAGGCGCCGACGACCGGTTTGTCCCGGTGGCGTATGAAGTAGAGACTGGTGGCGGGATTCGTGTGCCAGCGCAGTTTTACCAACCGACCTTCCTTGATTTCGGCCGCGACCGTCGCCTCGGGCAGCATGGAAACCCCGATGCCTGCCTTCACGGATTCCACCACCGCGCCGATGCTGTTCATTTCCATCAGGGCCGCGGTTTCGATGCCCGCTTCCGCGATGTCCTGCTGAAGCATCATCCGGTACGCGCAGTCATGTTTCGGCAGGATCAGCGTGTGGCCCGTCAGGTCTTCCAGTGTGAGGTTTTCCCGGTTCGCCAGCCCTGACGACGGAGAAGCCACATATGCGAGCGGTTCGGTGAAGACCTCGGTACAACAGAGATCGGCCGAATCCAGAGGCATCGACAGCAGGAAGCCGGCGTCGATCTCACCCGTGCGCAACTCCTCGGAGAGATGAAAATATCCGCAGTTCTGGATGTCGAAACCGACCCTTGGATGGTCAGCGCAGAAACGTTCCAGAATCCTGGGCATATGCAGTTCGGCCACGCTCTGCGGTACGCGCAGGCTGATCAGGCCGACGGAGTCGCCGGCACCCTGGACCGCGGCACGTATTTCGTGCTCGTAGCTCAGCATTCGGCGCACGCGGTGCAGCAGTTCCTCGCCGGCAGGAGTCAATGCGATACGGCGCCCCAGCCTTTCGAACACGGGAACGCCAAGATCTCGTTCAAGCAGTGAAATCTGGGCGGACACGGTCGACTGGGCGCAGTGCAGCACCTCCGCGGCGCGGTTGAAACTCATGAACGACGCGACCACTTCGAAGGTCTTCAGATTGCGAAAATCCATGCGGACATCCTATCGGAATTCCCGATTACAGCAAGCGGAATAATTCGTTGGACGCGATATGTCCGTTTGAATAGCCTGTGAACATGCACCGGCGGGCAACCGGTCGTCACAGGCATCAAGGAGACTGGCGATGAAATCGGAACTTTCCCAGTGTGTCAGGTGTACCATTCGCAGATGTTCTTCAAAGGATGCGGGGGTTGACCTCCCTTCCTTCTGTCCGACGCGGAAGTATCCGGACCTGGTCATGGCGGCACCCCCGAAGTACCGCGTCGATGACGCTCCGGCGATACTGAATGCCTGGTTCGGGCTGATGAGCCAGGTACTCGACCCCGCCAGGCCGCGGGAAAAGTATTCGTGGTCGCGCGTCGACGAAATAATGAAATACGCCCGCTTGCGAGGCATGAAAAGGATTGGCATCGCCACGTGCTACTCGATGAGTGAAGAATCGCGGATTCTGTCCGGGATACTGGAACAGAACGGTTTCGAAGTCGCATCGGTGTGCTGCCTGTGCGGGGAAACCGACCCGGCCGAATTCGGCCTGCCGGGCAATGTTTTCTGCAATCCCATACTTCAGGCCAGCGTTCTTGACAGGGAGCAGACGGAACTGAACATCATGATGGGCTTGTGTGTCGGCCATGACATCCTGTTTTTGAAACACAGCACGGCCGAAACCACGCCACTGGTCGTCAGGGACTGTTCGACCGGAAACAACCCCGTGGCGGTCCTGTACCAGAGTCGTGGCGGCTTCAACGACAGGTTCTTCAAACCATTGTCAGCAGTAGAGTGATCCCGTACGGGAACATTTTGCATACTCGACCAGCGGCGGGCTTTAAAAATTCCCGATCGGTAATATTTCACTTTGACGTTGTCGACAATTCGTGGAATGATCCCGAACGGGAATTATGAAAATCAAAACTACAGAAGAACTTGGGGCGGCGATTCGTTCCCGACGCAAGGAATTGAAGGTCAGCCAGAAAGACCTCGCCTTCGCCAGCGGTACCGGTCTGCGGTTCATCATTGAACTGGAAAAGGGGAAGGCGACATGTCAGTCCGGCAAGATTCTTGATGTACTTCAGGCACTTGGAATCGGCTTGCATGTCGATTCCGTCGCCAGGAACGATGCGGGGGGCGAACGCTGATGAGCCGACTGGACGTCTACCTGAACCTGGATGTCGTCGGAGTGCTCGACCAGAACGACGACGACCTTCTTGAATTCCGTTACGACCCTTCATGGTTGACACGGAAGGACGCGGTTCCGCTTTCGCGGTCACTACCTTTGCAGGAGAAGGAGTTTCGCGGGAAGCACGCAAGGGCGTTTTTTGCCGGGATACTTCCAGACGAAGGACCGCGACGCCAGATTGCTGCGATTCTGGGGATCAGCGACCTTAACGATTTTGCGCTGCTTGAACGTATCGGTGGCGAATGCGCCGGGGCCGTCAGCCTCTGGCCGGAAGGTGTGTCGCCTCCCGCGCCGGAGCGGTCATCCCGTGAATTGAGCGAGCCTGAACTCGTCGATATTATTGCCGAACTCCCGAGGCGGCCGCTGCTTGCCGGTCAGGATGGTATCCGTTTGTCGCTGGCGGGCGCGCAGGACAAACTCCCGGTGATCGTGCTTAAGGGCGGGGCCATTGCGCTGCCTCTTGGAAATACGCCGAGTACCCATATCATCAAACCCGAACCCGGGCGGTTTCCGGGCCTCGCCTCGAACGAGGCTCTGTGCATGACCCTGGCGCGGCGGGTTGGTCTGAACGTACCACAGGTCGCCCTCCGATCAATCGATGGACATCCGTGCCTGATGGTTCAGCGTTATGACCGCGTAACGTCGGAGGATGGAAGCATCATCCGGGTTCACCAGGAAGATTTCTGCCAGGCGATGGGATTCCCGCCGGAAAGGAAATACCAGCAGGAGGGTGGACCGCTTCTCAGGCAGTGCTTCGCGATGATCCGCGAATGGTCCAGCGCCCCGGTCCTGGACATACGGGATTTCGTTGACGGGGTGATCTTCAATATTCTGATCGGAAATGCGGATGCGCACGCCAAGAACTATTCGTTTCTCTACCTCAACGGGGAACGCAGGCTCGCGCCGTTGTATGACCTCGTGTGCACGATGGCCTGGCCGGATTTGTCAAAGGTCCCGGCAATGAAGGTCGGAAAGAGCTCTTCCATGAATAACGTGACGCTGAGTAACTGGAAATTCATGGCGGAAGAGACCCGTCTTGGCTGGCCCATGCTTCGGGAGCGGCTGCAGCAGATGGCCGGCAGGGTGCTAAGCGAACTGGACCACCCCGAACTCCGTCAGGCTGCCGGAAACGACGACGTCTTTGAATTGGTCAGCCGGATCATACGCGGGCGGCTGTCTTCGTATATCTCCCCCGTTGAATGATCCGGGTTGAGGCCGGAATACGAATCAGTCACTCGAAACCCGGCAGGCGGTCGGCGGCGGTTATCGGGCGCAGGACGCGGCATGGGTTGCCGGCCGCGAAGACGCCCGGCGGGATGTCCCGGGTCACGACGCTGCCCGATCCGATGACCGCGTCACTGCCGATCGTGACACCGCCGTTGATGATTACGCCGGCGGCGATCCAGACATTGTTTCCGATGGTTACCGGCTTAGCGTATTCGATGTCGTACGCCGTTCCGTCTGGTTTGAAGCGAATGTTTCGCTGTTCGGGAAGCAAGGCATGCATGGGCGGGACGATGGTCACGTTCGGGCCGATCATCACGTCGTCCCCGATGTGCACCGGGGCGCAGTCAAGTACCACCAGGTTGTAGTTCGAATAGAAATTCCTGCCGATGTACGTGTTGCGGAAAAAGTCGAAATGTATCGGCGGTTCCATGAAGATAGAGCCGTCGCACGCCCCCAGGACCTCTTTCAGGATGGCCGTCCGCCGGGCGTTGTCGTCCCATGCGGCCGTGTTGTATTCATAAAAGGCCCTGCGCGCGCGGTTGCGTCCGCACTGCACTTCAGGGTCCGAGGTGTCGTACGGCATTCCCGCCAGCATCTTTTCCATTTCAGTCATGATCAGTGTTTCCGCCTGATGTCAGGTCGCCCCGGGCTATCCCGATTATAGACGTTTGGATCGGGGTGGCAGAAATCCTTGTTACTGGATTCGGCAACCAGCGAGGCCGCGGCCTATTCGGACTTCGCGCACCTGAAGCCGATGTCCGCGGCCGTGTATGTGGTGCCGTCGTCGCGGAAGTCGCGGGCCGACACGCGCAGTTCATCCCTGGCGCCGTACATTCCGCCACCGCGCAGTATTCCGTAGAGATTGGATGCCAGTGGTCCCTGGGGATCCGTTGAAGGGCTGTGCCGGTAATAGTCCGGGTCGTACGCGTCCTGAACCCATTCGGCGACATTGCCGGCCATGTCGCATAGAAGCCACGGACTGTCCCCGGCGGGAGATCTGCTGCAGACCGGCACGGGGCCGTCGGCGCCGCACCCAGGCCCTGAATGACCTGTCGCCCTGTCCACGTTCATGAACGCGGCCAGTTCGCAGGTTGCCATTTCGTTGCCCCACGGGTACTTGCGTCCGTCGGTTCCGCGGGCGGCCTTTTCCCATTCGGCCTCGGTCGGCAGGCGCTTGCCCGCCCAGGCGCAGTATTCGGCGGCGTATCCCTGGAAGTCGACAATCATTGGTTTGTCGGCGCCGCGTTTGTGTCCATCAATCCAGCGATCGTTATAAGAACATTTGCGCGCGCTGACACATTTCGCATACTGCGCCTGCGTGACTTCCGTCCTGTCGATGTAAAACGCGGAAAGCCAGACTTCGTGGTACGGCTTGTCCTCGCCGACGTATTCGCTGTAGTACGCTTCCGTCTCCGGCATGCCGCATTCCTGGTCCAGATCTTCGTTGCACCCCATCTGGAAAGGACCTGCGGGCACCAGACACATGCCGTCGCCCCCGCACTGGACGACGTAATCTCCTGGCGTCCAGTCACCGGCGCCGTATGGCCAGGAACAGGAAACGCATACGACGGAAGCCGTCGCCGCCAGGGTGGCGATGGCCTTGGCCCGGGCGGCATTTGCCGGTTTTGTCCACTGCCTGATCATCAGTACCTCATTTCGATGCCGACCCAGGCCGGGACCACCAGGTAGTCCAGGTTCCATGACGGGTTCCATGTGTGTCCAATACCGACCCTGACGTGGGCGCCAAGCCAGTCCAGGAACCAGAATTCGCATCCAGCGTATGCTTCGACCGCGTACGCTTCGTGGTTCGGAAGGAATCCCAGCGCCACACGCAGGCCCAGAACCGGCACGAAACGGCCGAACGGATACATGTTCAGTTCGAAATCGGTCACCCACGCGTACGACGGGAATCCGACGCCCGTGTGGATGTCGAACCAGCGGCCTGTGCCGATGCCGATCTGGATCAGCCCGCCAACGCCGTCAGCGGCGCGCATTAAGTCAAGGCCGCCGGAAAAGCGTGCCTGGAACGACAGGCGTTTCCTGCGTGCGTCGAACCTGAGTTCGGTCTTTTCCGCATCGGTGATTCCGGGCTCAGCCGGGACCTCCAGCGTAACGGCAGTCTCGGGTGGTGCGGCAGTTTCCTGCGTGCCCGCGGCCGGTGGCATATCAGCACCTTCCGCGCGGGCCGGCGTTCCCGTGAACCCGAGCGTTGCCAGCACAGCGATGATGGCAGGAAGCCGCCTCAATCAGTACCTCATTTCGAGCCCGAAGGTCATCGGGGCCACGATGATCTGGCGGCCGATGCCGTCGTGTTCGCAACTGTTGCAGTCGCCCGGTCCCAAGGGTATTTCCAGCCCGACACCAACGGTCGCAAAAGCGGCAAGCCAGTCAAGTATCCAGAATTCCATTCCGGCATCGATTTTCAGGAGGAGCCCCGCGTACATGCCGAAACCGATGCCCGCGCCGACGGTCGGCACCCAGCGTCCCTTTTTCACGAGGTTGAATTCGAATTCCGCGACGACCGTCAATGTCGGAACGGTCAGGCTGGCCCGGAAGTCGAACAGCCATCCCCCTCCGACGCCAATCTGGATCTGACCGGCGTTCCCCGCGTCGCGGACGTATGGCAGCCCATCGTATTGGTAAGTGGGGCGAAGGTAGATTTCGAACTTGTTTCCCAGAATGAATTGACCGCCGAACCTGACCTCGAAGGAAGCGGACCTGTTGCGTCGCGATTCGATCCCGGCCCCGGCCTTCGCCTTCCTGAGGCTTTCCAGCGCGTCGTCCTGGTTGCCAGGGGATGAATCGAGCGGTGCCGCCGATTAGCCCGGCCCGGCAAGAGCGTTTGCCGACATGGAGGTTGCCAGCAGGATCGCGGCCAGGATCGGGATTGTGCGCCTAACGCTCATCGAGTCGTCACCATCATGGCTTCATGCATCCCCTCTACTCGACTTCCGGTGTGTCGATGATGTCCATGTCGGCCAGTTCCCCCGGCGAATAGCAGAAGTGGTCGTAACAGGTGTCGGTGGAATACGGACAGTCGTCATCCACCATACATTCGCCTGAACGACCCGGAAAATTGCAGGCGATCAACGGCATTATCGCCAGAACCAGCAAGGCCCACGTCAGTCGCAGCCGAATCACAGAAATCAAGGTCAGTACCTCATTTCCACGCCGACCCAGGCCGGCGCCACGAAGTGCGAGTCGAAATTGTCGTAATGGCTGCCCGTAAAGCCGACACCGACCTGGATCATGCCGCCGACCCCGTATGTCGGCCGCGCGAGATCGATTCCCCCGGACAGCCGCGTCTGGAACGAAGCACGCCTGCGGCGCAGGTCGAATCGTTCCTGCTGCTCCGGTGCGGACGTCGCCTCCGGCGCCGATATGACCTCGGCTGGTGGCGCGGGTTCGGGTATCGTGAGCTCCCTGGCAGAAACCGTGGGGGACAGGGACAAAAATACTGTAATGACGAAGGCGGCTGGAATGCCGATCCGCATGTCTGGCTGCTGCACAGGTTAGTGGCTATATACGCCTCCAGTGACGCGGATGTCAAACGAGGCCGGTGTCACTATGCTGCCAGTCTCATGAAGGGATCCGGTCACTGACATCGATCGTCGGGCGATGCATATACGGTTGAATCAAGCTAGAATCGTGGCAGCCGTGGCGACACACGCGCGCAGGCCGGGGGTTGCATGGAACTGGACGAACTGCTGGCGCTGGACAGGCCGGACGAGGACGTCGAACGGGTGTTCTCGGTCGTCCAGATATCCGGACGCATCAAGACCGTGCTTGAGGACCAGTTCAGGCGTGTTTCGGTCGAGGGTGAGGTCACGGGCTTGAAGGGCGCCGGATCCGGTCATATGTACTTTTCGCTCGCCGAAAGGGATGCGCGTAACGTCACGCATAAGCTCGACTGTGTCATCTATAAGTTCGCCTCGGCTGCGCGCCAGGCCGGTCAGTTCAAAGAAGGCGATCGCGTGGTCGTGACGGGACGGATCACCGCCTGGGGTGGCGCCTCCAAGTACCAGATGTCGGTCGACTCGATAAGGCTGGCAGGAACAGGCAATCTGTTGCGACGACTGGAGGAACTCCGGAACAGGCTGCTGGCCGAGGGCCTTTTCGACCCATCCCGCAAGCGTCCGATTCCGCGTTTCCCTCGTCGCATAGGCGTCGTCACTTCGGTCCGTGGCGCGGCGATCCGCGACATCGTAAGGACCATCGTGAATCGCTGGCCCGCCGATATCCTGGTCTTCGACACGCTGGTGCAGGGCGATGGCGCGGCTGCCGGTGTCGCGCGCGGAATCGAGGTTCTTAACCAGGTTCCCGACGTGGATGTGATCATCGTGGGACGTGGCGGCGGCTCGATGGAGGATCTCTGGGCCTTCAACGAGGAAGTGGCGGTAAGGGCGGTCGCCGGTTCCGTAAAGCCTGTCATCTCGGCAGTTGGACACGAGGTCGACCACGTCTTGACGGATGAAGCCGCCGACGCCCGGGCTGCAACGCCAACCGCCGCGGGACAGATGGTGGTGCCATCAAGGGATGACTTGACCGCGACGCTGGATGACTGCCAGTCCCGAGCCACCAGGGCCGTGGTCAGGCAACTTGACGAGTCCGGGCAGATCCTGGACGAGTTGTCAGGAAGTCTTCTGTCGGCTTCACGTCGTATTCTGGTCGATCGGCTTGAGATGATTCGGGTGACGGGGGCGCGGCTGAATGCTGCCCATCCGGCCCGGCGTCTTGCCGACAAGGAACATCATCTTCAGACGGCGCTGGCCCGCCTTGATGCGGCCGGCCGTCGCCTGCTGGAACGTCCCGGGGCTCGGCTGGAGTCGGTCGGACTCAGGCTGGACGCCTTGAATCCGGCGGCGCCGCTGGCACGGGGATACGCGATCGCGACCGACGCGGCCGGGAATGTGGTCCGCAGCGCCGCGGAAGTGGCGGCCGGTGATCAGGTAGGGGTCATGCTGGGCAAAGGTTCGATGGACTGTACGGTCGTTTCGACAAGGCCTTTGTCAGAACGGATGGATTGATGAACCGGACACGCGAAAACGACAGGGGTTCCGATCGGAACAGGATGCTTGAACTGATCGCCGGGATTGTCGCACGGGCTCCTCGGCGGCCGCCGGCGAGTGAGGGAGAACTGGTCGCTCAGCAGATGATCGAAGACGAGTTCAAACGTCTCGGTCTGCAGACGTCATGGCACGGCTTCAGTTTTCACCGCAGCATCTTCGCTGACCTGGCTCTTCACTGCGGCATTGCGATCGCGGGAACGGTCGTGGCAATGTTCCTGCCCTGGCTGGGCGCGACCCTTCACGCCCTTGCCGCGTTTTCTTACACGATGCAGTCCACCCGTCGGCACGCCGTTATCCGGCGTTTATACCGGCGTCGCGGATCTCAGAACCTGCTCGGTGTGATGCCGGCATCGGATGGTATCAAACCTCGACTTCGCCTGGTTTTTCTGGGTCATGCCGACGCCTCGTACTATGGGCTGGTGTTTTCAAAACAGGTGGTGAAGAACACGATGCACGCCCCCTGGCCGTTCAACCGGACGGTGGCTCTTGCCGTCTGGATGATGGCGGCACTGGTGCCGGTCGATCTGCTGCGGTATGTCCTTGACCAGCACTTGGCGGTAGTGACGATTGTTCAGTGGGCCATGACCCTGCCCGCCGCCTTCGGTTTCTTACTGAACATGGACGTTTTCCTGCGCAATGTGCAGGTGCCTGGCGCGAACGACAACCTGACCGGCTCCGTGGCGCTTCCGGTTCTGGCCGAGCGTCTGCGGCACGCCAAGCCCGACGACGTCGAACTGGTTTTCGCCATGACCGGTTGTGAGGAGGCGGGGCTCGGCGGCGCGATTAACATGGCCAGGCAGTTCCGTGACAAGTGGGATCCCGAAAACACGCTGTTTGTGTGCATGGACGGGATGTCCAATGGACAGCTCAGGTACGTCGGCGCCGAGGGCGAGATGTTCTGGCTGCGACCGGATCCCTCGCTCGTGCGGATCGTGCGCGATATTGCCGCATCCAGGCCGGACTACGGGCCGTGGAGGGATGTTTCTCCATTTGACATCACCATAGGCGGAACCGACATGGCCGCGTTTCAGGCGCTTGGATACAGGGGAATTTCGTTCGTTTGCATCGACCCCGAGACCGGTGGGCCCAGGTTCTACCATACGCCGGACGACACCCCCGCGAATCTGGACAATGACGCCCTGAACGATTCTGTAGATTTTGTCGAGCAACTCGCTCTGAAAATCATCAATGGCGGCTCTTCAACATGATCTCGAATCGCGTGGAAAGATCGCTGGAAATTGCGTCGAAGATCGGACCTGACGCCGCGATCGGCGCTTATCAGTACTTTTTCGTCCGGATGCCGATCCGTGAGCGGCGCCTCTGCCTTGGCGAGATAAGGGATACCTGGCGAACCTGGCGTGCGGACACCGCGGCCGGACGTCTGACCGACACGCTGCATTTCTACCTGCATGTGCCGTTCTGCAGTCATCGTTGTTCATATTGCGTCTATTACAGCCTTGCTTCGCCCGAACCGGCTATGGTGAGGGCATGGTTTGAGCGTCTGGGGCGGGAACTGCCTTTCTGGTCAGAAATGGTCGAAGCTGGGCCTCTCTCGACCATGTATATCGGCGGTGGAACCCCCACGGTGCTCGAGGTCGAAGACCTGCGTCGTCTGCTCGGGATGGTGAGATCCAGCTTTCGGGTCAGGCCGGGTGGAGAACGCAGCTTCGAGTGCAATCCCCTTACGGCAACGGAAGACAAGGCCGCCATCTTTCGTGAGGCCGGCTTCAACCGTGTCAGTTTCGGCATCCAGAACATGCATCCGGACGTTTTGCGCGGCGTCAATCGCGGGTACCAGACGGTCGCACGCACTGACGAAACCTTCAGGATAATGCACGACGCCGGTTTTCACATCAACATCGACCTGATTCAGGGGCTCCCGGGGGAACCACCAGACTCGATAAAAGAGAGCCTGCGCTGGGTATTTGAGCGGCGTCCCGCCGAGATTACGCTTCATCGGCTCCTGCCGACCACGCCCTCGGGGATACTGGAGAGGTCGATACGGAAACCCCTCAAAGAGGTTTCTCTCGATATCGGCGACCTGGCCGCTTCGTCCGGTTACTCGGTGATGATCTTCGACACCGTGATCAAGTTGATCTCGCTTTCCAGTTCAACGCACCGAGACCTTCTGGCAGACGAAGCCGCCGCGTTGAAGCAGTCTTCCGGACCTGACGCAAGGTTGTGCTTCTATTCCGACGTCCCGGACGAGCCGTCTTCAGTGCTTGCCATCGGTCCCGACTCCAGATCGCAGGTGCTTGGCGGGCTTCGATACCGCATGGACAGGTACGATCCAGGTCTGCCGTTTGACGGGCAGGCCTCCATCGCTGTCGGACATGAGATTTCAAGGCGGGACGCTCAGTCATTGTTCGTGGTCGGGGGTCTGTGTCGCAAGCGCGCGGTGGACCTCAAAGCCTTTCAAGCCGCCTTCGGGGAGCCACTGGAAGCCGTGTTCGGGGATTCGATGCGGGATGCGCTCGACGCGGGGCTGCTGGTTCGGGAAGGCGATCTTCTGTGTCATGCATCGCAGGATTCGGTCACGCGCTTCGGGACCGAGATGCTGTTTGTTTCGGAGCAGGCGATTTCAGCCGCGGAAGAGTTCAAGCAACTCTATGTAGACACCAATCCGGGTGCCGTCGGGCTGGTCGTATCCGCTGGCCCGGCCAGTTTTACCGTCAAGGTCTTTCGTGGTCTTGATGATGCTCGTGCGGCTTGCAGGGCGGGGGACTACGCGTTTGTCGTGCCGTCTTCCCCGGACGAAGGCGCCCCGGATGTGCGGGCTCTGGGCGGATTGTTCGCGCGTTTCTTCGAACGCGTTGTGCTGGTGGACAGTCCGGACTCACTCAGCGCCCTGGTTTCGGCTCTTCTGACGCGTGGTAACGGAGTCCGTCTGGTAGCTTCGGCAGATTCGGTTCTTAATGGTGCCGTGATGAAAGTCGAGCGCCTGGAACAGCCCTAGAACATTGAATAGTCGCCATCGATCAGGCGCCGGCGGATGGTCGACCGCAGCGTCGCCACCTCGCGGCGGAAGTTCTGGCGCATGCCGGCAACAAGGGGCGCGACCTCGG
>Ga0209606_1001748_pt1 | contig 26045 bp, 22 predicted proteins | sample AD_UKC057_MetaG_FD_184412 | JGI IMG/M metagenome (GOLD analysis project Ga0209606, IMG submission 184412) | Active sludge microbial communities of municipal wastewater-treating anaerobic digesters from USA - AD_UKC057_MetaG (SPAdes) (version 2) | ecosystem: Engineered > Bioreactor > Anaerobic >...
TACAATTGTTCTGCATCATTTTGTCCCTCCTTTCGTTTAGGGTCTGTTGTTTGGAGACAATTGATTCTACTGCGAAAGGAGGTTTTTATTAAGGATTAAGTTCAGGTAAATGCATTTTTCGGGTTAAGCTGGTTTGACGTCGTCCAGCTATACTTCTCCCAGAACAGCTGGTCGACCTTTATGAACTTGTTGGTCGCCTTCCTCGCAAGGAACTTCTTGAACTGCCCCGGCCCGCCGTTGTACATGGCGTACAGCGACCGCGCGAGGGTATCGCTGTCCAGACCCCTGGATTCGGGCTTCTTCAGGGCATACTGCCGGAGGTAAAGCTCCAGTATCTCGCACCCTGTCATGGCGTTGTACCGGATGTTCCAGCGCAGGTTCTCGACCTTGTAGATGCCCCTCCAGACCCGCTCGTTGATCTGCATCATTCCTACCGAGCTTTTGTTGTATGAAAAGATAGGGCCTATCTTCCCTCCCTTTGTGACAAACTGCCTCCAGCAGCTTTCCTGCCACGCCGTCGCGAGAACTGCCGAACGGTAGAGGTCATGGTACGCGGCGCCGAGCTTCTTCCTTTTCATAACCTCCTCTGCGGCCTGATCCAGCACCATCCTGACGCGGCTCAGATAGGGGTTGATGTTCCCTTTGGGCAGGACCCATAGCTTCATTTCATCGATTCCGGGCTGCTGGGCCTGCGCATGGGCCGCGGAGACAGAAAAGGGCAGGAAAGACCGCAGGGCCGCCGGCACCCCTTCTTCTTCAGCCTCTTCGGGGAAATCCATCTCAAGCCCTTCATATGCAGGTATCTGATCGTCAGGGAGCTCGCCGAAGCCGAAAAACATCCGGAGCGGATTGTTCACAGCCGGAGAATAGCTCAAGGCGGGCTCCGCCTCCTTCACGCCGAGCAGTTTCACAAGCTGCAAAAGCCCCCTGCGGCTTACATCGGGCATCACGTTTACCCCGTTTTTGCTCAATGAAACGAGGGCGTCGGCGGTCGCGATAAACGAAAGGTAGTCCGCCGGAGATCCCGACAGCTTTGTTGACAGATATTTTCTGAATATAGAACCGAGCGTCTCCCATGTATCGGTGAACTGCCGCACAACAAAGTCCGGACGTATGGTGCCCTCTTCGAGCGCCTGCACAAACTCATAGCGCCTGTCGAGGAGGGCCTCGAAGAGGGTGCTTTTCTCGTCCTCGGTCACCGACTGGCCGACGAGCGCCTGGATCTGGTTGACAAAAAAGGCATCCCAGTCCTCCCACGCCTTGACCAGCGCCTGTATGCCTGCCGCCGGCAGGGAAGCACCTTCCCCCTCCCCGGCAGGAGCCGGCGCGTCCACGTCCATCAGGACATCAAGGATCACGGAGCCTCCTTTCATCTGTACCCCGCCGACCCTTAAGGTCGTGAGCCATGACCCGAAGCTTTGCCGGTCCTGGTCTTTTATAAAAAGGGGCAAAAGGCCCTGGAGCCCCTTGACCACGCCGGACATATCAATGCCTACATTTCCTAAGTAGGGGTTCAGATAAGCCTGGATGAGGGCAACGAGGCCTTTGTCGATGCCGGCCTGCTTGCCACCGGCGCCGAAGGTCTTGAAATCCATCACATGCATTCCGAGCCGGCTCGTCTTCTGGTCAAAGACAAGCTGCTGCAACAGGTCGATATGGCCTTCCCAGCCGGTCAACGGGATGCACGCGCCCTTGAGCGGCAGGCCGGCCTGTATCTTTATGGCGCTCCCCAGCTTGAGAAGGGATTTTTCCGGTCCCACCTCGGGGTCCCACAGCTCGATGCGGGTACAACCTTCATTGAGGTTTAAAGGGAGGGCTCTCTCGCCCGGCAGGTTGAAGGCCTGGCGGATAAATGCCGAACGTACAAAGGAAGGGTCGAGCGTAACGGGGATGCGGATCGTCTGGGGCGCCGCGGTGACCGTTAAAGGACAACATGCAACAGCCAGAAGCAATATGATGCGCATCGCCGAGCTCATCACCGCACCTCCTGTCAGATATCTCATTGTACCATGATTGACTTATGCAGGGTAATGAAAAAGTGAAAGGTGGACGGGCAAAAAAAGGGGAAGAGCCTTGTAAGTCGTTAGGCGTGAGTGGATAGATCCCGTAAGAAGAACCTTGTTCCTCACGCCTCGCTTCTCGCACCTCGTACCTCATGTTACACGGGGTTCATCCTGCATCAGATAAGTATCTATGATCCTCCTTATCTCCGGGAGCTCCAGCCCTGCGTACACGTCGGTCTTTTCGATGATAAAGGCGGGGTAGGTGCGGGTGCGGTGCACCAGGGATCTATAGATGCCGGCGAAAGACTGGGCATTGATAAAGGATATGTTGATCTGTTCCCCGTATATGTCCGAAAGCTGCCGGATAATGTCCGAGAGCCTGCTCAGAGACTCTTTCATCTCGGCCGGATATTCACCGAGGATCTCCCTGTTCACCTCCTTCTCAACCCCGGACTCGCAAAAGATGAGCTTGCAGCTCGGGCAGTTGCTCAGCGCAACCGGCATGACCGTCACGACCTCGACGGAAACAGCCTCCTTGCCTTTCCTGCGCGCCCTTCCATGGCCCATATTGAAATCTATGCCGCGCCCCTGCAACAGTCAAGCCTTTATGGCAGCTCATCTTTCGTCGAGCCTGCAGCGTTCGTTATGCTTTTATGGTCTCTTTCGCTTCTCCGGTCCGCCATGAGCCGGTTTTGTTGTTTCTTTTGCCTTTGCCTTTTACGAATTACGAATTACGGCCTTTTCTCGCATCCTCTTATTCGCCTTTCACCATTCACGAATTACGGCCTTTTTCTCTTCACTCTCGACTATCTGCTGCTTTATCATAAGGGCCCTCACATCCCCGGCGGTTTCGAGTGTCAGGCTGGCCCCTGCCATGGTCTCCAGGGAAGAAAGTTCGAGTGTGCGGATGCAGCGCTTGATGAGCGGGATCTTAGAGGCATTCATGCTCAGTTCATCGATCCCGAGCCCGACGAGCACCGGTACGGCGGCTGCATCGCCCGCCATCTCCCCGCAGATGCCGACCCATTTGCCGTGACGATGGGCCGCTTCCACGACATGCCGGATGAGCCGAAGTACTGCCGGGTGGAGGCCGTCAGCAAGCGTTGCCAGCGCCGGGTTCCCCCGCTCCGCGGCCAGCGTATATTGCGTAAGGTCGTTGGAGCCGATGGAAAAAAAGTCCACCACAGGGGCGAAAAGCTCTGCCTGCAATGCTGCGGCCGGGACCTCTACCATCATCCCCGTCTCGATTTTCCGGGGCAGAGACAATCCTCTACCCTCTACCTCGAAACGGGCCTCGGACAGCAATTGCATCGTCTCCCTCCATTCATTCAGCGTGGTGACCATGGGGAACATGATCCTCACGGGGAACTCGGCGGCCGCACGAAGAACGGCGCGTAGCTGCGTCTTAAAGAGATCGCGGTGCTTCAGGCTCAGCCGCAGGCCCCGGATGCCAAGGAACGGATTTGCCTCTGACTCGAGCCTGAGATAGGGAAGGAACTTGTCCCCCCCGATGTCAAGGGTGCGGATCGTCAGCGGCCGTTTTTCGATAGCCAGGGCGGCATCGCGATATGCCGAGAGCTGCTCTTCCTCTCCGGGGGCTTTCTGCCGGGAGAGAAAAAGGAACTCGGTGCGGTACAGCCCCACACCCTCTGCTCCGTTGCGTGCCGCCATTTTGGCTTCGGCGGTTGAGCCGATATTCGCCGCCACCTCCACCCACCGGCCGTCGCGCGTGAAGGCCAGGGCAAGGCTTTCCCGCCTGGCCTGATCGCACGCCGACTGTTGCGCTTCGAGGCGCCCCCGGTAATCATCGAGCACCCTTGATGACGGCTTGACGATGACGGCCCCCGTGTCCCCGTCGATAATGGTCATGGCATCCTCTTCGATCGCGGATACCTGCCCGCCCAGCCCCATCACTGCAGGGATGCCAAGGTTGCTGAGCAGGATTGCGCTATGAGAGGCCGCTCCTCCATGCGCGGTGCAGATGCCAAGCACCACCGCCGGGTCCATGTGCGCGATCTCCCCCAAGCCGATATCCGTCGCAATGAGGATACCCGGCTTTTGAAGAACATTCCCGGCCGCGGCATGGCCGAGCAGGTTAAGGAGCACGCGGCGGCCTATCTCCCCCACATCGGCCGATCGTGACCGCAGGTATTCATTGCCCAGGGAGGCGTACTCTTCTGCGGCCTGTTCTATGGTGTACTGCCATGCCCTGGCCCCGTTATAGCCAAGATCAAAGATCGATTGGCGGGCCGACATGCGCAACGACTCGTCCTGAAGCAGAAGCAGGTGGGCATCAAAGAGCATCGCCGTATCCGGATCCGAGCGGGACGAGACTTCCTTGCGCTCCCATTCGATCTGGCATTTCGTCTTTTCCAGCGCCGCGGCCAGGCGCTCCCATTCGGATTGAGGTTCGGAGGCCCGTTCAGAGGGGATATCGGGCACGGCAACGCGAAGCAACCTGGCGGGGCCTATGGCGATCCCGCCGGAAACAGGCATCCCGCGCAGATGTTCTCTCGTTGCCCCCGCGGCAGAGGCCTTTCCGGACCTTCTTTTGTTTGTTATCGCAATGACCCCCGCCTCGTTCTGCCGGTCCGTTCCCTCCTTGCATGCCCCGTCTCCGTTCCCATCGCCAAAGTTCGTTTCCGCAAGGGATCGAAGCGCCTCAAGGGCTTCGCGCGCCTCGGGCCCCGATGCGCAAAGCCTCAGCCTGTGCCCCTGGAGGACATTGAGCATCATCACTTCGTTAATGCTTTTGGTGCTTGCAGGGCCGCGGCCTGTGGTCAGATTGAACAGGTGGATATGGGCCTGAAACCGGGCCGCCGTACGAAGGAGGCGGGCTGCAGGGCGAGCATGCAGCCCGTGGGGGTTATGAACAGGAAGACATATCTCATGCTCGATCCTGTCCTGTGGTGATACTGTTACAGGGGTTTCCGGATGGGCATCTGTGCCGGAGATCTGGGTTCGCTTTACGTCAAGGGCGCCGCTTGCTTCATGGATGATCTCCGGTAGCGTTTGGCCGAAGCCGGCCTGGAGGGCCGCGGTCACTGCGCCTTCGGCGATCGGGGCAGCACAGAGCTTCACCTTTCCGCGTCGTTCGGGCGGCAGCAGGTCAACGGCCAGTTCGGCGCTGAGAATGGCGCTTCCCATGTCCATCAATACCAGAACGCCGTCCTCGGAATAGACCTCTTCGATGGCGCGAAGGATATAGACCGCATCGGTGCCGAGGGGGGAGTCAGGCATGTCAAGGCCGCCTGCAGAGGCTATCCTGACATTGGGTCCTGCCGTACCACGGGCCAGCTCGACGATCCCTGCTGCCAGTTTGGGGCTGTGTGACACAATTACTATGCCGACCATAAGAACCTCTCTCGGTTGATCCTTGCTACGAGCCGTTGGCCCACGTGCGGGTGGCCGCAAGAAGCAGCATGCTCGACGAGGTCGCGCCGGGGTCCTGGTGCCCCCTGCTTCTCTCTCCCAGGTAACTCGCCCTGCCTTTTCTCGCCACAAGGGGTATGGTATCCTGTACACCCTTTTCGGCGGCGCGGGCGCATGCCCGCAGCGCATCGTTGAGGGACATATTGTCCGCGGACGCCTCTTTCAGCGTTTTAGCCGAGGGCATCAGGGCGTCTACCATCGTCTTGTCGCCGGGGACGGCCTTGCCGCGCATCATAACGCCGTTCAGGCCTGCCTCCAAGGCTTCCGTCCAATCTGCCAGGGTAAGCTCGATCTTATTCTCGGAAACAGCGCCCATCTGCATGAACATTGTGCCGTAGAGCGGCCCGCTTGCCCCGCCGACGGTCGAGATGAGGGTGAAGCCCACGGTCTTGAAGATCATACCGATATCCTTGTCCGCAACGTCGGGCAGCTTGCCGAGGACCGCCTGAAAACCCCTGTTGATATTGGCGCCGTGGTCACCGTCGCCGATAGGGGAATCGAGCTCTATGAGATAGTCCCTGTTCTCTGCCATGACGGCAGCGCAGTTCCTGATCCACTTGAGAATATCTTCCCGTGAAATAGTCATGCCTATCCTCCCTACATGCTTACATGCCCCAGCGCAGCGCAGCAGTCCTGACCGGTGCATCCCAAAGCCTGACGAGCTCATCATCCAGCTTGAGAAGCGTGATAGAGCACCCGGCCATCTCCAGCGAAGTGATGTAGGACCCTATGAGATTGCGGCTTACCTTCAATCCGTTCTTGACCGCCATCTCGTATGCCCTGTTGTAGATCACATACAATTCCATCAAGGGCGTGCCGCCCATACCGTTCACGAACAGCAGCATCTCGTCGCCGTTCTTGTAAGGCAGATCGGAGATGACCGCTGCCATGAGCATCAGCACGACCTCGTTCGCAGGCGCGAGCTTCATGCGGGTGCGTCCCGGCTCGCCGTGTATCCCGATGCCGATCTCCATCTCGTCCTCGGCCAGATTGAAGGTAGGTTTGCCTGCATGGGGCACGATACACGATGTCAATGCCATGCCCATGCTGCGGCTCCGGTCATTTACCTTGCGGCAGATATCGGCAACGTCCTTCAGGGACCGGCGGTTCTCCGCAGCCGCTCCGCAGATCTTTTCTGCGAGGACCGTGGCCCCCACCCCGCGCCGCCCTGCCGTGTAAAGGCTGTCCTCCACGGCGACATCGTCATTGATGACGACGCTTTCCACCTCGATGCCCTGATCGCGCGCAAGGTCTGCGGCCATCTCAAAATTCAGGATATCTCCGGTATAGTTCTTGACGATATGGAGCACTCCGGCGCCGCCGTTCACCCGCCTTGTCGCTTCAAGCATCTGGTCCGGCGTCGGCGAAGTAAATACCGCGCCCGGACATGCCGCGTCGAGCATTCCGTGGCCGACGAAGCCTCCGTGCATCGGTTCATGGCCGGAGCCGCCGCCGGAAACAATGCCTACCTTGCCTTTCAGCGGCGCGTCTTTGCGGACAATATAGTTCGGGTTAAAACAGACCTGGACCAGATCGGGGTGGGCTGCCGCAATACCCCGGAGCTCTTCGTACACAACATTTTCCGGTTCGTTAATCAATTTTTTCATTTGTTCTCTCCTTTATAATAGCTTGCATCTTCAGACAACCTTGAGAAGCACTCCGATCAATGTGCCGCCCAGCAGGGGACCGATGACCGGTATCCAGGAATAGGCCCAATCGGAGCCGCCTTTGCCGGGTATGGGCAACAGGGCATGGGCCAGGCGGGGCATGAGGTCACGCGCAGGGTTGATGGCATAGCCCGTGGTGCCTCCGAGGCTTGCTCCTATTCCCCAGACAAGGGCGGCCACAAGAAAGGGGCCGAGGCCGTGGGTAGCCCCGCTGTCGGCAGCCTTGGAGAAGATGGACGCTACGCCGAGCACCAGCACCGCGGTGCCCACGATCTCGCTGATCAGGTTCGGCACGGCGCTGCGGATCGCCGGCCCGGTGGAAAAGCAGGCAAGCTTCAATCCCGGGTCAGGCGTCTCTTTCCAATGGGGATAAAAATGGATCCACAGGAGTATGGCGCCGAGGAAGGCGCCGATGCACTGTGCGGGAATATAAAGCGAGATCTTGCTGTAGTCGCCGGAGCTTATGGCGAAACCGAGGGTTACGGCGGGATTGATATGCGCATCGGAGCTGCCGAGGGCAATGGCCGCAAAGACGCCTGCCAATACGGCAAAGGCCCACCCGGTGGCGATGACGATCCACCCCGAGTTCTGAGCCTTCGATTTGCCGAGCAGCACATTCGTCACAGCGCCGTTGCCGAGAAGAACAAGGACCATCGTACCGACCATTTCACCTAAAAACGGGGACATCATAGTTACCTCCTTTTTTGAAACGTAGATTTAGATTTGACAGCCATACGCCAGGGCCTTCCATAGAGGATCGACGTCGTGCCGATGACGTATCCGGGATGTGACGTATCCGATTCTGTTCTGCTCCTGGTGTTCGCTGTTGATCATGCGTAATAATACGATGCGCTACCCCGCCAAGGTCAAAAGGATCCATGTTTTTGTTCCATATTAGAACGGGAAGATCGCTAAAATGTTTCATTGTGAAACAGAAGCCTTCTTTAAGTCCTTCGTTGACATCTTAGCCTCTTTCAGCTTTCGCCAAAGGGTTGTCCGTCCGATCCCGAGAAGCTGCGCGGTCTTGCCGAGATTCCCGCGGGATGCCCGGCCTGCGTTTATGATGGCCTGCCTCTCCATCTCGGCCAGCCTTCTCACAGGCTCAGCCACGGGCCGCCCCGGCGTTTTGGCGCATTGATGTCTGACGCCATCGGGAAGGTGGCCCAATTCGATCGTCTTCTCCTCGCAGTGCAGGGCGGCCCTTTCAAGCATTGATTCCAGTTCCGTGATATTTCCCGGCCACGGGTAGCGATGGAGGGCCTCCAGCGCGTCCTTGCTGATGTGTATCTGCCGGCCCATCTGCAGGCTCATGCGTTCAAGCAGGTGCGCGACGAGAAGCTCCATGTCCTCAAGGCGCTCACGCAGCGGCAGGAGCTTGATCACGAAGGTGCTCAAACGATAAAAAAGGTTCGCATTGAATGTATTTTCCGCCACGAGCCGTTCAAGATCGGTCTCCGTAGAGGCGATGACCCGGACATCCACGGGAATGATCCGGCTGCCGCCAAGGCGGATGATCTCTCCGGACTCGATGACGCGGGCCAAGGCCGACTGGACCTCCAGGGGCAGCATCTCCACCTCGTCGAGATAGAGCGTGCCCCCGTCAGCCAGCTCGAACTTGCTTGGCTGGCCGGCGGAAGGGACGGTGTTGAACGCCCCGGCCTCAAACCCGAGAAATTCTCCCAGGATGAGCTCCCGCGGTATGGCGCGGCAATTAATGGCAAGGAACGGTCCGCCCGCCCGCCGGCCGCTGTTATGGATTGCCCGCGCAGTGGCGTTTTTACTGGTCCCCGGTTCTCCGCTCAAAAGAACGCAGCCCCTGGCGTTCGCGGAGGCCAGCACCTGCCTGCGCATGGTGAGGGCCGAGGGCCCGTGGCCGATCATGTCGTCCAACGTGAGCCTTGCCTGTGCGCCGACGAGCCTTGTCACCAGTTTATGCACCTCTTCGATATGCCGGAGGGTGATAATGGACGTGGCGGGCCCCCCTTCCTCTTGGCGGATTATCCGCAGGCTGACGAGAAACTCCTGCGCGGTCCCGTTAATGACGAAGCTTATCCCCACATCCCTCAGTTCCTCGCCGCGCGAGGCGGCCTGCGCCAGCGTCGCGGGCAGGACAAGATATTCTGCGAGCGGCCGGCCCTTTACGGCGCCCGGCCTCAATCCCAGAAGCTCTCCGCCGCGTTCATTGAGGTCTCTGATGGTGCCCTGCGCGGTCAATACAAGCAGGCCTTCGGACATCGTATCCAGCGTTACGTTCAGTTCGCTCGCCCTCGCATTTGCCTCCCTGATCAGGAGCTCTGCCTGCAACTGGTTCTCGATCGCCTTTGCCGCAGCCGCGACCATGCCCAAGGCCTGCGGGCTGTGCCGGGAGAGCGGCCCTGCCGACCCGATGGCCCCGACAGACCGGCCTTCGGGATCAAAGACCGGCGCCGCCACGGTAACAAGCGTATGAAAACACTCGAAGAGATGCTCGGCCCCCGCCACCATCGCCGGCACACTATCGATGAGCGCTATGGAAAAGGCGGTAGTGCCGATAGAGCTTTCATTGATAAAGGCCCCGATCCTGAACCCCGGATCATGGGCGTTCCGGAGGGACCGCAGATCTCCCAGCATCTCCAGGATGCAGGTGGTATTGTCAATGAGCAGGAGCACGGCATCGGTTCCCTCGATGTTCTGGTCAATGTCCTCCATGATCGGGAGGGCGACGGCGCGGAAGATAGTGTGCCGGTTCAGGGTAAGAGGCAGCGCGTCAGGGCTGAGACTGGTCCACCTGGGCTTGCCCCGTGGATTGAGGATGAAGCCGCATCGCTTCCATGAGGTCGCCACCAGAGGATCGACGTCCGGACCTGTCTGTCCCTGCGAAACGAACCGCTCCCAGACCTTCTTCAGTTGCACCGGACAGGGGAGATTGTGCGATGGCTGCATAATTATTGATAGTATTGATTTTGTACGATCATTAAAACAATAATGTTCCCAATAAGCCATTTTTTGTGCCGAATCAGACAAAACGAGGAACGAGGGTCATGGAAGAGACGAGTTCAATAACTATGAGAAAGAAGCAAAAACTGGTTGCACCTCCGCGAGATAATAGTTACAATATTTCAAAGAGTTTCAGTGGAAGTCCCAATACATACAGAGAGGTGAAAGGGCAAATTTGACGGGAACGGGCTCACAGCGGCAGAACAATCCTTTGGCATTGATCTTCCCCGCCACAGGCAGGTGGGCGATCCGCATTATCGGCAGCCTCGGCGCCATAGCCATCTTCTTTTTCCTTGCCTTCGTCAACATCTTCAAGCGCAAGCAGCTTCATGAGATCGTTAGGCAGGTCTATTATATCGGGGCCGGATCGTCGCTGATCGTCATGCTCGTGGGACTTTTTACCGGCATGGTCCTGGGGTTGCAGCTTTTCTACACGCTGGTGAAGTTCGGCTCTGTCGGAGCCCTCGGGTCTGCCGTTTCCCTTTCCCTTGTCAGGGAACTGGGGCCCGTTCTGACAGCCATCATGATCACCGCGCGGGCCGGCTCCGCCATGACCGCCGAGATCGGCATCCTCCGCATCTCAGAGCAGATCGACGCCCTCTATTCCATGCGGATCGATCCGGTACGCTATCTCATCAGCCCGAGGATCGCTGCCTCGATCATCAGCTTTCCGCTGCTCACCGCCTTTTTTGACCTTGTCGGGATAATCGGAGGATACATTACCGGAGTAATGCTCCTGGGCACAAATGCCGGCACATACCTTTACCGGGTCCAATCCTCCATCGATATGGTGGACGTCAGGGGAGGCTTTATAAAATCCCTTGTCTTCGCCGTCATCGTCTCATGCATCTGCTGCTACCAGGGCTATTTTTGCCACATGCGGTCTGACGGATACGGCGCAAAGGCCGTCGGCCTCTCCACCATCTCCGCCGTCGTTCTCTCCTGCGTCTTCATCCTTGTCGCCGATTACGTGGTAACGTCATTTCTCATGTAGGGCATGCCATGGACAGAGTACCGCTGATAGAATTCCGGAACGTAACAAAACGGTTTGGCGACAAGACCGTGCTGGACAACCTTAGCGTAAAGATATACGAGAACCAGATTACTACGATAATCGGGAAGAGCGGCACCGGGAAAAGTGTACTCCTCAAACACATCATCGGCCTCCTCAAGCCTGACGAAGGCACGATCCTTTTCCAGGGGAAACCTGTCGACAAGATGAAGAAGGGCGAATGGGAACAATACAGGGGCGCCATCGCCTACCTTTTTCAGAACAACGCCCTCCTTGATTCGATGACGGTCTTCGAAAATATCGCCTTTCCCCTCAGGCAGACCACGAACCTCGGCAAGAAAGAGATCGAGAAAAGGGTATTGAAGAGGATCGAGGACCTTGAGCTCTCCGAGGCAATCGACAAGTATCCGTCGGAGCTTTCGGGCGGGATGCAGAAAAGGGTGGCCCTGGCGCGGGCGCTTGTTGAAGATCCGAAGATCGTGCTCTTCGACGAGCCGACCACGGGGCAGGATCCCATACGGAAGAATATGATCCTCAGTATGATCACCCACTACAGGCGCAAGTTCGGCTTTACCGCCGTCATAATCAGCCACGATATTCCGGACGTCTTCTTTATATCGGACAGGATCATCATCCTCTGGGAAGGACAGATAGGCTTCGAAGGCACCTACGAAGAGCTAACGAAAATGAAGATCCCGCTCATCGAGGAATTCCTGCGCAGCCTCGACGGGTTCCAGGACGAACTGACGGGCTTGCTCTCCAGGGAGGCGTTCAGGATGCACTATACGACGATGCTGGGCGGCACTGCAAAATCCGTGGCGATCTCGGCAGCGGTCTTGAGCGTTCGACTCAACATACTGCAGGATGCCCTTGGACCGCAGCCTGCAGTGGAGGTCCTGAAAGCCCTCGGCGAATATACGAACAGCCACTTCAATGCCATTGGAGGATTTTCAGCGCGCTACAGCAGGGATCAGATCCTCACCATATTCCCTCACACATCCGTTGAAGAGGCAAAGGAACTGGTCGCACAGTTTGCGCTGAAACTGCAGCAAGGGGTCCTTGACAATATCAACGGTGCTGCCATGGCAAAAATAGGACCACAAGAAGGCTTCGATATATACATCAGGGCCGGCGTCACAGAGGTCCTGCCGAACGACAGGATCGAGCAGATCATCGAGAGGGCTGAGGCGCACCAGGAGATCATCGCAACTCACCGGTGCAATTGCGAAGGGAGCGTACAATGAAAAAGTATTCCATGGAAACAGCGGTAGGCGTTTTCGTTCTTGTCGGTCTCATATGCGTGGGATATATGACGGTGAAGCTCGGCAAGGTTTCATTTTTCGGGGAAGACACCTACACGCTTCATGCCCGTTTTACATCGGTCTCAGGGCTCAGGGCCGGCAGCTCCGTCGAGATATACGGCATAGAGGTCGGCAGCGTAACAAACCTGGGTATAGACACGGAGAGACAGATGGGCCTGGTTACGATGAAGGTTAGAAAAGGTGTCGCCATATACGATGACGCATCGGCAACCATTAAGACCGCAGGCCTCATCGGCGATAAATTCGTAAGGATCGATCCGGGAGGATCGGGCGAGCTGCTCAAGCCGGGCGGAACGATCACGCAGACCACCGTGCCTTCGGACATCGAGGACCTGATAGGCAAATATGCCTTCGGCGACGTGAAAAAAGAACCGGAGAAATCCGAAAAGTAACAAGGGAGAAAGACCATGAAAAGATGGATTGCTTCAGCGGCCCTGCTGATCTTTATGATAGTCCCACTGCTCGCTTCCGCAGGTGGCGCGCTTGATACTATCAATTCAAATGTGAGCAGCGTGATTGATGTGATGAGGGACCCTAAGCTCAAAGGCGAAGCGGGCAAGAAGGTAAAAGAACAGAAGATCATAAACGCCGCCGAAAAGCTCTTCGATTTCGTGGAGCTTTCGAAAAGGACCCTGGGGCTTAACTGGAATAAGCTCACACCGGAGCAGCGCAAGGAGTTTGTCGAGCTTTACAAAACGATCCTCAAGGATGCATACATCGATAAGCTCACATCTTACACTGATGAGAAGATCAACTATACGAAGGAGGTGCCCCTTTCCGAAAACATCGTGGAGGTACAGAGCATCGTTACCACAAAGAAGGCCGATGTGCCCATTAATTACAGGGTTATCAAAAAAGACGGGAGTTGGAAGGTGTTCGATGTGATCGTCGAGGGGGTAAGCCTCATCAGCAATTACCGTACCCAGTTCAGGGAGATACTCGGGAACAACCCGCCGGAAACGCTGATAGACACCCTGCGCAAAAAGGTGGGTAAAAAATGAGCTATACAGAGAGCAGATATTTTACAGGACCGATGGTATGCCTGGCGCTCCTCTTCTCCCTGTTTCTTGTCTTTTCTCAGGCACAGGGTGTTGCCATGGCGCAGGAAAGGACGCCTGACGAATACGGTGACGTTACCGAAGAGGCAGTCGCTTCTGCTGAAGGGCCTTCCATCGCCGACCCCATCGAACCCTGGAACAGGGCCATGTATCATTTCAACGACAAGCTCTACTTCTGGCTTCTTAAACCTGTGAGCCAGGGCTACAAGTATGTCATCCCTGAGTCATTCAGGATAATATTCAGCAACTTCTACGAGAACCTGATGATGCCCGTCCGCTTCGTGAACAACCTGCTTCAGGGGAGGCCCGATTACGCGGGGCGGGAGCTTGCCCGTTTCGTCATCAACTCAACCGTCGGAGCAGCGGGGTTCCGGGACTGCGCCAAGGATTGTTTCGGCATTGAAGGCCGCAAGGCGGACCTCGGCCAGACGCTCGGCAAGTACGGCATAGGCCCCGGGTTCTATATCGTGTGGCCCGTCCTCGGCCCTTCCAGCCCCCGCGATACCGTAGGGTTGGTGGGGGACCATTTTCTGAAACCTCCCACGTATCTCAGCTCGGACGTGCTGGACCCTGAAACGATAGGTATTAATGTCCATGAGAAGGTCAACAACCTCTCTTTCCGTATCGGGGACTATGAAATAATGAAAGAGGCTGCGATCGATCCTTATATTGCCATGCGCGATGCCTATGTCCAGTATCGCAGGAAGCTCATCGAGCAAAACGGCCCTGAACCCCAAAAAAGAGATTAACGCGGCCCATTGCGGAAGCTCTGATGTTATTCCTGCTTCATGATAATGACCTCGATCTTTCCTTTCAGGCCGCCCGCGAACCCTTTCGCGTCTGACTCTGTTCCTACGATAGAACCGTAGTGCATGGGAACAGCGATATCCGGCTTTATATCGAGGGCCGCCCTGACTGCCTCCTCCGCGGTCATTACGTATTTGCCGGAGACGGGAAGGAGCGCTATGTTGACATTCCTGAACCCCTTCATTTCCGGAATATGGTCAGTATCGCCGGCAAAATATATCCTTTGCCCCTTTACCGTAAAGATGTATCCTACCCCGTCGGCCTCTTTAGGGTGAAACTTCTTATCCATATTATATGCCGGCACCACCTCTATCGCGATGCCGCCGACGTTAATTACATCCCCTCTTTTAACGACCTTCACGTTCCCTGCAAGCCCCTTCGTACATGAAGGCGGCGTGACAATAACCGTGTTGTCGCCCTGGATCGCCTTTATGTCCTTCTCCGAACAATGGTCTGAATGGCCGTGGGTGATGAGGATGATATCGGCCGTATCCTTGTTTTTTATCTTAAACGGGTCAGTATAGATCACCTTCTCACCCTGTATCCTGAATGTGTCGTGGCCCAGCCAACGGATGTCGTTTACGACTGCCCGTGCTCCCTTTACATCGGCATTCGCGATACCTGCAAAAAGAAAGATGCCCGCAACGAGAAACAATAGGACTGACTTTTTCATATCGCACCTCCTGTTTTTTTAGATAAAAATAGGTCAAGGCTAAGGTTGAGGTTAAGCAAATCCCGGTTCTTATCAACCTCATCATTGACCTAATTCTTCTATGGCTATGGACTATGATCCGCTTTTTCCTCATGTCTTCACTCATAGGAGCATAGCGTCATCATTATACGCATTTCGTTGAGGCTTGGAAAGAAGGAAAAGCTGTACGCACACAAGCGGGGGAACCGGACATTATTCTTGAAAATCGTATGTCGATATGACACAATCAGATGAAATCCTTCAAACAGGAGCGTTGAAGACCGATGATCAGAGGCCTTATATGGACCTATATCTTAGGCGGCGTGTTTTCTTCCGCGATATTCCTGAGGGACTACCAGAATCTTGCGAACCTTACGATCGGCCTCGTCCTCCTTATATCTGCCCTTGTCGTATACGACAGGCGCGATGATATCGAGAGCTGGATCAGCGGCAAAAAGTAGGGGGACGTTCTTAAGAAATTAAATAACTTTTTGTGAAGATCTGGAGAAGGATTCTTGCGAATATTACCCATTTTATGCTATGCACGAAATGGGTAATATTCTATAGCTACTGTCCGGTCATCTGCTTCAGGATGTGCTCCAGGTTCTTGAGCTGTTCGCCATAGCCCGCCCAGTCTCCCTGTCTCTGAAGCGTTCTTGCCCTTTCGAATACCTGTGCAGCCTCTTTTGCGAGGTCCTGGATAGAGGACTTTTTCACAGTTGACGGGGCTTCTGCCGCTACCGCTGCTGCAGGAACAGCCTTCCTGCCTCCGAATAGCGCCGCCATCGCCTGCTCGAGGTTTTCCTCCATGACCACATCGTTCTCATAGGCTACGATAACCCTCCGTAGTTCGGGCAGGCCTCCCTTGTCCTCTGCAGCCAAATAAAGGGGCTGGATGTAGAGGAGGGAACTTTCAATGGGAATGATGAGGAGTCTGCCCCGGAGCACCTGGGAGCCGCGCTGGCTCCAGAGAGTGATCTGCTGCGAGATGTAAGAATCCTGGTCTATCCTCGCATCGATCTGACGCGGCCCAAAGACGAGCCGGTCTCTGGGAAAGGTAAAAACGATCAGCTTGCCGTAATGGGGCGTATCGCAACGGGCGGCAAACCACGCGGCGAGGTTGTCCCTTTTGGCCGGGGTATAAGGGACGAGAAGGACAAACTCTTCTTTCTGTTCGCCAGGGAGCTTCATGATCATGTGGTTTCCGCTCATCGTCTTTTCATTATGGACAGGGATCTCCCAGAGGTCTTCCTTGTTGTAGAACACCTTCGGATCGTTCATGTGGAATGTGGCGTACATCGCCGTCTGGACATTAAAGAAGTCTCTCGGGTACCGTATATGTTTCTTCAGATCATCGGGCATCTGTCCTATAGGCTTGAAAACGTCCGGGAAGATGGCGCCGTAGACCTGGATCACCACGTCCGACGGATCGCTGACGTAGAAGTCCACTTTGCCTTCGTAGGCATCGATGACGATCTTTACCGAATTCCTCATGTAATTTACTCTGTTCTTCAAGGACTTCGAATAAGGCAGGCGCGTAGATACGGTATAGGCATCGATCATCCAGTAGATTTTTCCGTTGTCCGAAACCACAGTATAGGCATCTGAATCAAGGACCAAAAAAGGAGCGATGCTCCGTATCCTCTGGATGATATTCCTGTTATAGATGATCCTGCTCTCCGGTGTGATCTCCGAAGAAAAAATGATCTTCGCTGTTTGGAAATAGGACGCAAAGACGGCCCGTTTGAACAGGGAATTGATGCGGACTCCGCCGGAACCCTTGTACGAGGTATATATGTTCCCTTCTGATGTAGGGTAGCTGAACTCCGGTATCTTTGTATTCACGATCACATAGTCGCTTGTAAGCTCGCCGAAGTATATCTCAGGGGTAGTGATTTTCAGATCTGCAGCCGAAACGGGCGGGATGTCTTTTACAATAAACTCAGGCAGGCCTTCCTTGGTGACCCTGCTTACAGGTCCAACGACAAGGCCGTTGCCGTGCGTAAAAACAAACTTCTCGTTGATCCACGACTTGCTGGGGAGATCGTTATAGGAAAGCTCCCTGGCGGAGAGCATTAGCTGACGGTACTGCCCGTTCACGGTGTACCGGTCGACGTCGATATCGTTGAACCGGTAGTAGGTCCTGATCTGCTGGAGCTGGCTGTATGTCTTCAGGAGCGGCGATTCGTCCCAGAGCCGTATATTTTTTATTGTTGCATCGTTTTGTCGAATATCTTTTGAAGTGAGATTAAAGGACACATCAAAGGGCACCATCTGTACGTTCTCGAGGTTATAGCCGTATCTTGTCAGCGCGATGTGGTGCTTGATGAAGGGCTCCTCCAGGGCCTGTTCATTGGGCGCAACCTTAAAATTCTGCAGAAGGCCCGGGTAGATCGCTATTCCGAGAATATATACAGCGATGAGGCCTATGACCGGGTAGGCGGTAATACGCCACCTCTCCTTCAAAAGGGCATAGGCGACCATTATGCCTCCGATGACCGTCAGGGGGACCAGCACCCCCAGCGTGATGAGCCGCGCATGCACATCGGTATACCCTGCTCCGGTGAGCACGGAATGGGAAGAATAGAGTGTTTCGAATCTATCGAGATAGAACCCCAAGGCAAGCTTTACAAAAAACAGGAAAATGAGGACGGTCAGGTGCTCCTTTGCGCGCTTCACGAAAGAGACTCTGTTGCCGAGCACGAGGAAACCGCCGCGCACAGCATACCCGGCGGCCACGGCAAGGATAGTGATGAAAAGGAGGAAGCCCGCATAACCGTTGAGCGATTCATACAGCGGGAGCTTGAAGAGATAGAAGCTCAGGTCCTTGCTGAATATAGGATCAATCGTGCCCGTGTTGACGCTGTTAAAAAAGAGCAGCACCTGTGACCAGAGGCTGCTGCCCCACATTCCGCTTAATATCCCCCCGAAGACGGCGACGAGCAGGCCAAGGAACTTAAATATCTTTTGAAATTTACCTGGATCAAAGGGGACCCTCATCTGGCCCATGAACAGTATATCGACGGGCGGAACCTTTACGGCGGATGCTGTAAAAATGTTGGCGGCAAAAAAGAAAAAGAAGATTAGGCCAAAGGCGAGCCCTGTGAGCACCTCTGCGGAGAGAACCTTCATGAACATTGCCTCGTAGGCAACTTCGCTGAAAAAGAGCCAGTCCACATAAAGCCCGACCAGTTTCGACGCAGAGAACAGAAAGACAATGATAAGCGCCAGCAAGGCCAGCCTGCCCAACCTGAATGTCACATTGCACCTCCTTAAGAGAATATGGCGAAGAGTATAGCAGATATTGCGTTAACTTGACATGCCCTTTTTACCGCGCGATCCTTGTTGCCTTCCAGACGTAGGTTCCGGGCGAGCGGCCTCCGGCAACAGAAGCGGTTCCCTCAATGGAATCCCCCCTGACGACACCTACGAGGTTCATCTGGAGCCGCCGCCCTGCGATCGTGTCATCCACTCTCATTGCAATCTCCCCCCCGTAGAGCCTGGCATCCAGCAGCGTGAATTCCTTTTCTCCGTCTCTGATCGTCCCCGTGACCATCTGATAGTTCTGGCGCAGTGAAAGCATATACCCCTTTGTCTCCTTTTCGTTCCTGAAGGTAGCCTTCCACTCTCCTTCCGCATTCGCCGGGATGACCCACAGGTACACCATCGTATCGAAGGCGGCAAGGGTCATGTCCGGCTTCCAGCCTTCCGCGCCGAACCTGTGCGCTACCACCCTGGCGCCGGGCTTCAGTTCCCGGAAGAATTTAGGGACAAGCCGCTTGTTCAGCTCGGGCAGCAGGTAAAGCGCAACAACGGTAGCCTTGCTGATGTCCGCTGTGAAGATATCTTCCTTGATGAATCGCACTCTTTCACTAACACCGGCCCTTTTTGCGCTCTCCGTGCTTTCGGCAACGAGCTCCTGGTCAAACTCAAGGCCCACTCCCCGCGCCCCGAAGTCGCGCGCCGCGGCGATCACGATGCGTCCGTCGCCCGAACCAAGGTCGTAGACCACGTCATCCTTTGTGACGTAGGCAAGCTTCAGCATTTCCCTCACCACCTTGTGGGGCGTTGTGGCGAAGACCACATCCGGCTCCACCTTCTTGCCTGGCTTCAAGTCGCACGATGCGGCCCCGGACAGTGCAAGAGATATGCAAACGATACAGACGGCCATCTTCATCATGTCACTTCTCCTGCATGGTTTGATGTTTTGAAATCATGAGAAAAGGCAGCCCCGCGCACAAAAGGGCTACCCCTGCCAGAGCCCCTACGCCCGTATACTGAATGCTCGATATGAGCATGAACAGGCAGGCGCAGCAGAAGAGTATGGGAGTCACGGGATAGAGCGGCACACGGAAGGGACGGGTCGTTTTTGCGTCCTTCAACCGCAGAACAATAAGTGATTGAGTTGCGAGAAAAAAGAAGAACCAGAACACCGGCGCCGTAAACTCGACCATGGTCGCAAATCCCCTCATCGTCACCGTACCGAGAAGGACAAGGAGCAGCGAAATGATACCCTGTACAACAAGGGCGCGCAACGGAGTAGCGGAATCCTTTTCCCAGCGCCCGAGAAAGCGGAACAGTGAAAATTCCTTCCCGAGGGCGTAGTTCGTTCGCGAGCCAGTGATGATCACGCCGTTCATTGAGCTAAGCGCCGATACGGCAACAAGGAAGCTGACAAGCGCCGCCCCTCCCGGCCCTGTTATTCTGAGCATTACATCGTATGCCACTGCCTCCGAGCCTCTCATGCCCTGCATCCCGAGGACCTTCCAGTAGGTTGCGTTGATAAGTATATAGAGAAGGGTTATGATCGTAATGCTCCATATCAGGGAGCGAAACATGCCCTTCTTCGACCCACGTAATTCTGCCGATATGTATACCGCCTCGTTCCAGCCTCCGTAGGTGAGGAGCACAAAGACCATTGCGAGGCCGGGAAGCGTGCCGGCCGGCGGAGATGGCGCCACACCTGACGGCACGGGAGCAGCAAAAAAGAGACCGCCGGCTATAATGAAAAGCATACCGGCCACGATCATGAGCGTCAGCAGTTTCTGCGTTATCCTTCCCTCCTTTATGCCGGCTGCATTGACAAGGGTCAGCACGATTATGCCTGCTGCGGCATATATGGAAGAGGAGTATGCCCCCAGTGAAAAGACCCGCGACAGGTAGTCCCCAAGTATAAAGGCGAGCATGGCTATTGAGCCGGTCTGCATGACCGTCATTCGCGCCCAGGCGAAGAGGAACGCCGGCTTCTTTCCAAAGGCGAGCATAAGGTAGTGGTAATCCCCGCCCGGATGAGGGTAGGCGGTTGCCAGCTCGGCATAGCAGAGTGCACCGATAAGCGAGACCGCCCCTCCTGCGACCCATGCGGCGAAAAAAAGGAACGTGTTGCCGGTATAGTGGGCAACGAGGGAAGGGGCTTTGAATATCCCCACACCGATAACGATGCCGATGATAAGAGATGCGGCATCAACGACCGTCAACGTCTTTTTCATAATGAATAAGTAACATCGAAGATGCGCAAAGACAATCTTTATTTACTATTATGCGCTTCAGACTGTCCTTGCAGGGGGCCGCCGCAATATCCGCCGCAATAATTGCAGAAACGCCCGGCTGGTATCGGGATATCGTCCGAGATTGTCACTGTTTGTCGCTTAATGCCTTTTGTATGATGCCGCCGCCTGCGACTGTGTCACCTGAGTAAAAGACGACAGACTGGCCCGGGGCGATCGCCTCCTGGGGCATGGCAAATTGAACCCTGATCGTTCCCTCTCCTGCCGGGTGGAGGGTGCATTCAGCGGGCCTGCTCCTGTATCGTATCTGAGCCAGAAGCCGTTCACCTTGCAAGGCGTTGAAAGGGAGTATCCAATGGAGGTCTCCGGCAATTAGTCCGGAACGGCAAAGAGACGCTTTTGGTCCTGTCGTTATCTCATTGCGCCCGACATCTATGCGAAGGACATAGAAGGGCTCCTTCATTCCCGCCAGGTTAAGATGCTTGCGCTGTCCAACGGTGTAGCGGGCAATGCCGGCATGCCTGCCGATCACGTTGCCTTTCTCATCCACTATATTGCCGGGCTTGTCTTTGTCGCCGAGGAGAACGCCATAATCATCCCGTTCAAGGAAATCCTGGCTTTCCGGTTTTTTCAGATACGCCTCAAGCCCCGCTTCGCGCGCCATGTCCCTTGTGTTATCCTTCCGGTAATCGCCGAGGGGAAGGACGGTCTTTTCAAGCTGCCCCTGGGAAAGCCTGTAGAGAAAGTAAGACTGGTCTTTCGCTGCATCGACGCCGCGTTTCAAAAGGTATCTGTGTTCGATGGGATTATAAACAATTCTTGCATAATGGCCTGTTGCGAAAAGATCGAAGGCGATCCCGCTTTTGGCCGCTTTTTCGAAGAGCGCCCCGAACTTGACCATCGAATTGCACATCACGCAAGGGTTCGGTGTCCTTCCGCTTGCGTACTCCCGGCGAAAATATTCAATGACCGCTTCCCGGAATTCATCGCTGAGGTCAACTACATGATGCTCAATCCCCAATTTCAGAGCGGTTGCCTGAGCTTCGGCTATACTGAATATCTGGTTAGGGCCGTAACACCCGCTCTTTGTCGCAGGGCCAGGCACCGAGTCGTCCCAGATCTTCATCGTAAGGCCTACTACGGTGTGCCCTTGCTTTTGCAGGAGAAGGGCCGCCATCGTGGAATCGACGCCGCCGCTCATGCCGACTGCGACTACCTTTTTTTCTGTCTTACTCATATCCATTATTGCCGGAAGTCGAACAATTCCGTTGAAAGGTAGCGCTCTCCCGCATCGGGGAGGACGACGACGATCACCTTCCCTGAATTTTCCTGTTCCCCGGCAATACGTACTGCCGCGTGGACTGCGGCCCCGCAGGATATACCGCTCAGGATGCCTTCTTCCCGCGCAAGGCGGCGCGCCATTTCCATGGCCTCGTCGTTGCTTACCGTTTCTATCCTGTCGATGAGGGAGAGGTCAAGCACCTTCGGCACAAAACCGGCGCCGATGCCCTGGATCTTGTGGGGACCGGGCTTCAATTCCTCGCCGTTTTGCGCCTGGGTGAGTATCGGTGAATGGACCGGCTCCACGGCAACGGATGTAATATGCCTGCCTTTTGCCTTTTTGAAATAACGGCTTATCCCGGTTATTGTGCCGCCTGTGCCGACGCCGCAGACCAGTATGTCCACCTTCCCTTCGGTGTCGACCCATATCTCTACTGCCGTCGTTGCCTCATGGATGGCCGGGTTTGCGGGATTTTCGAACTGCTGCGGCAAAAAATAGCGGGCCGGGTCGCTCTTTGCGATCTCTTCGGCCTTATCGACAGCACCTTTCATTCCTTTTATTCCTTCGGTAAGGATAATGTCTGCGCCAAAGGCCTTCAGTACTTTGCGGCGTTCAATGCTCATCGTCTCAGGCATGGTAAGGGTTAGTTTGTATCCTCTGGCGGCGGCGACAAATGCAAGCGCGATGCCGGTATTGCCCGACGTGGGTTCGATGATCTCCACTCCGGGCTTCAGCCTGCCGCTTTTCTCGGCATCCCAGATCATTGCGGCGCCTACGCGGCATTTCACGGAATAGGCAGGGTTCCTCCCCTCGATCTTTGCAAGGACAATAGCCTTTGTGCCGCCGGTCACCTTGTTGAGCCGAACGAGAGGCGTCTTGCCGATCGAATAGGAATTGTCCTCATTGATCCTCATCTACCGACCTCTAAAAACCGTTCAATGTTCTATTTATAAAACACTCCCCCTGCGAAGCTGACCGACGATCGTCCATCCGTCCATTGCTTATAGCTGACGACATCGCAGGCGCTGTCCTGAAGCAGACAGAGCTGGAAGAAGATCGGCGCGAGGCCGCATATCCTCCTCGCATCCCGCTCCGCCTTTACCCCCTCGAAAAATCCCCTGGAATCGACATTGCTTACGGATTGAAGAATAACCTCGTCCTTTCCTTTTGAGGCTGCAAGGGTACCGGTGTCAAGCGCATAACTGTCCCCGAATTGCGCGCCGATGTGAGCGAGGTCCGCTCCTGCAATAATGACATAGGGCTTTCCGTAGGCTTGAAGAACTGCCTTGAAATGCCCGATAATCTCCGCAACCTTACTGTCGTCAGGATCTTTTTGTCCGTTCACGTATTCCTGCATTGAGCCTGTAAGGATGGGGAGCATTTCGAAATCATTGTTCAACATGAACTGTATCAGGGGAAGCTGAAGCTCTATTGAATGCTCGTTCCTGTGCGGCCACTCATCGATATACTGTTTCAGAACATGATCTTCCCGAATGAGGCTGCACAGCCCCTCGGGGTGGGGAATTACATCAAGGGGCGTTGAAAAATCCTTCACCGATATGCTCCAGATCCTGTCTGTGGGGCGGTGGCACGTCCCCAGGATGACGATGAGGGGTTTTTCTACGGATCTGAGGTGCCTGTAGGTCTCCCTGTAGACCTCAACGCCTCTCGCATAATCTATGTGAGGGGCGAGCATACCGGTTATCTCCTTCCCTGCATACCCGCTGCTGCCTGCTCCTTTGAACATCTCGTCGATGAACGCAAGGAGTTCCATTCTGTTTTCCGCGTAGCTCTTGCCGGCAAGAAACGGCTCCCTTACCGGGTTTTTTGCATATTCCTCGCGCATTTGCGCAAGGCATTCCCTGTAGTGGTTGTTGAAAAGAAGGAGTTGTGAGTCAAGGGCATCGACAAGCCCCTGTAAATCATCCAGGTAGATCAGTTCTCCGGAAACCCTCATATACTCAGCCTGAATATCTCTGAGGGCCCTTGTCCCGTCCATGAGGGAGATGATAAAGGCTACTCCTTTCGGCACAATGAGAGCGCGTTCAGCTACCCCTTCCGTATCCCTGAGCAGTATCTGTTCCTCGCCGTCCTGAATGATAGGGTGTGCCTCGATCCATCTCAACTTCGGATTTTCCATGACACTTTATATACCATATCCACAGACAAAGAGGAAACTCGAAACATAGAAAACCGTAAACCGTAAACCGTAATTCGTATATCGAATGCCGCGATCCTGAAAAGAATGTTCGGCGTCAAATGACGAGAAGAATCAGGTTGAGGCTCCTGCCTTATCTAGCTCAACCTTAACCTCAACCTGCCTTTTGCCCGTGGAGGGGGCGACGTGAGCCAAAAGAAAAAATGTAATATTTTGCAGCCCGTTCTCGGGCGAGAGGGGGTGGCTCCGCGGGCTTTGCCCGTGGAGGGGGCGACGTGAGCCAAAAGAAAAAATGTAATATTTTGCAGCCCGTTCTCGGGCGAGAGGGGGTGGCTCCGCGGGCTTTGCCCGTGGAGGGGGCGACGTGAGCCCCAAAAATTAATTGACAAGATCTTTCCAAAGTTTAAGAATGAAAATAAAGGGGGAGTTACTAATGATGCATTATGCCTGGCTCATAGCCTTCACAGGAACTCTGGTCACCATTCTTGCCCACGGTTTTGGCAGGATGTCCTATTCCGTCATATTGCCGTCAATGAAAGACGGCCTTTCCCTGACCTATACCCAGTTGGGCTCAATTGCCATGGGGAATTTCATAGGATATCTGTCGCTCGCGATCATTGGAGGTTTTCTCGCAGCCCGTTTCGGCGTGAGAAGGGTGGTCTTTATCTCTCTTCTTCTTATAGGGGTCAGCCTCTTTCTCACCGGGTTCTCTGAATCCTTTACATTTGCCTTTTTTATGAGGCTTATAAGCGGTATGGGCAATGGGGGCAGTTATGTGCCTATAATGGCGCTGCCGGCGGCATGGTTCGTGATGAAAAAGAGAGGCCTGGCGACAGGCATCGTTTCGGGCGGCATAGGCGTCGGCCTTTTTCTCTCTGGCATACTTCTCCCCCCCGTTATCGCAGCATTTGGAAATGATGGCTGGAGATACGCGTGGTTTTTTATGGGTATCGCCGTGTTCATTCTTGCATTTGTCTGCTATGCGTTTCTGAGAAACAGCCCGAAGGAAAAAGGCCTTTCGATTTATGGCGGCGAAGAAGAACAGAAAGGGGAGGCAAAGGTCACTCTCTTTTCTGCCTTCAGGGATGTCGTTGTTGAGCCGGAGATCTGGAAGCTTGGCAGCGTATATTTCATGTATGGCTTCTCCTACATTATATACCTTACCTTCTTTGTCGCATACCTTACCAAGGAGATGAATGTTGCCCCTGTTGCGGCGGGGCGGATATTTGCCGTCCTTGGCGTCTTCAGCATATTCTGCGGGGTTATATGGGGCTGGATATCGGACGTCCTCGGGAGGAGATACGGCTCGATGTTCGCTTATTTGACGCTTGCCCTTTCTTACGTGGTCTTTGCGTTTTGGAAGGATCCAACAGGTTTTTACATATCCGCCGTGGTGTTTGGCATCACTGCATGGTCGATCCCCACCATCATGGCTGCGGCTTCAGGTGATGCAGTGGGGGGGAGGCTGGCGCCGGCCGGACTGGGCTTTGCCACGCTGTTCTTTGGAATAGGCCAGGCGTTAGGACCTGTAATCGGCGGGTGGCTCAAAGACTCCACGGGAACGTTTACGAATGCCTTTATCCTTGCCGCCGTAGTCTCATTGATCGGGGCCTTCGGGTCGTTGATCCTGAAGAAGAGGACGCAATGAGATGAATAACGGTTTGCCCTTCGTGCCTGGCTTAATATTTGATATTTAGAGGATATTTATGCAAGACGAGAAAATGTTTACTGTTCGTGACCTTCCCCGATCTGAAAGGCCGCGCGAGAGGCTTATCAGGTTTGGCGCGGACAAGCTCTCCTCGCAGGAGCTCCTGGCCCTGGTGGTTGGCCGGGGGGTCGCAAAAAGGTCAGTGATGACCATTGCCCAGGAATTGATGGTAAGATTTGGCAGCATTCAGGGGATAAGCAACGCGACGATCGAAGAGCTGTCGAGTGTCAAGGGGATCGGAACGGCGAAGGCGACGCAGCTAAAGGCCGTTTTCGAACTCGGGAAAAGACAGCAGCTTGAACCCAAATCATGCATTAGAACATCTGTAAGGTGGTCTTGCTGACCGTGTAATATCAAACAATCCATCCAGCCAGGCATGCTTTTCTCGTGCAAGAGCAATCTTCAGGATGTTCTGTCGGGAA
>Ga0209606_1001749_pt1 | contig 26037 bp, 37 predicted proteins | sample AD_UKC057_MetaG_FD_184412 | JGI IMG/M metagenome (GOLD analysis project Ga0209606, IMG submission 184412) | Active sludge microbial communities of municipal wastewater-treating anaerobic digesters from USA - AD_UKC057_MetaG (SPAdes) (version 2) | ecosystem: Engineered > Bioreactor > Anaerobic >...
CCGGCCTGCCGCCGAATACTATCATGGGGAAGTTTCAGGTAATGAGCTTTGTAGATGCAGAATAATATCCTAGGAGATAAAAGCATTGAAATTGCTCAGATTAAAACCGTCTAGAGCCTGACCTGAAGGCGGTCTTCCCCACCATTTTAAGGCGGCAGCGCGAAAGCGTGAGGGTGGAAGCCGGATACGGCCACTAAGCCGGTAAACAATTTGACCAAACCGGCCTGCCGCCGATATTTTCACCGTACGGTGAAAATAGCATAAATAGTGAAAAAGGAGGAGTAATATGGACTTATCAAAAATATATTTTGACAGCAATGGCAAAAAGGGCAACATTTTACAGATAGTGGCCCTTGAGCCGGAGTGGGCAGCAAATAGGATTCAGGAGGGAGAGAAGGCCATTGCTCGCATCGCCGACCTTGAGGCACAGCTCACCGCCGCGCAGGAGCGGGAGCGTACATTGCGTGACGCTCTGGATAATATGGTACGCCAGTTCGCCTGCACCGCCAATGGTAAGCGCAGCACCGGCGGCTTATCTACGCTTGAGCAGGCGTTTGAGGTGCTTGGTCTGGACGATCCGCACTCATTGGACACCAAAGAGATGTGCGACGAACCGGGATGTAATGCGCCGCGAACCTGTGGATGGCCTTCTTCGGCCGGGTATCGTAACACATGCGGAAAACACTATAAACCGGATCCTCAATACATGAACCCCGAACAGGAGGGCGTCGTTGAGCGACAGGACGATAAACCTACGCGTAGATGAAATGGGCGCTGCTGGGATATCAATACTCGAGGAAGCGATCCGCGAACGGGACGCCTATATCGCCGATCTGGAACGCAAGCTTGCCGAGACGGGTGAAAAATTGGCCGCCGCAGAGTTGATCTTGTCGGCTTGCGTTAAGAAGCTCGAGGGCTTCAGCAAGTTCCAAACAGCCGACAAATTGCGCAAAATGATCGAGCGCTGGGTGAAGCCTCAAGCGCCGCTGGAAAGGGAGGCCGTCAGTGAGTCGCACTAAGCGTGGCTTCCAACAGGCTGGCCGTGGGGAGGGCAGCCGACTGTATCTCGGGCAAGAGTGGTGGGGCAAACGGCCGTTGGCGTATCACGCAGTATCGTTCAGGCCGAGGACCAACAAGTTCTTCAAGCGCCTGCTCCACCGGATTGAAAGGCGCCAAGGGAAAGAACAGATCGAAGAAATGCAGGAGGATATCCAGTGAAGGAACTGATGAAAAAGATTCATCTACCGACCATCAAGATCTTTGTTGACTTTGCAGACGCGAGGCGAGCCAGAAAAGAGGCTGAGGCGCTCAGAAAAGAACTCTCCGAAATGCGCGATCGCTATGCGACCTTTGAGGAGCTTGCACCTCCGGATGTGCCGCGGAAAAAGTTTGTGGAGATGTGCTTTAGCGCTTGGGAAAAGTCGTGCGAGCTTGATCAGAAAATCGAGGAGCTGCGGAAGAAGATCTGTGACCTCCACTTTCACTACGCGGGAATGGCCGGCTTGCTCTGCACTGCCTCTGTCGAGGTTTCCGAGGAGACGCGGGAGTGCATCGAAGCGGCTCTGGCGGATTGGTGCAAGCTCAACCCGGGTTGGCGAGTAAAAAAGGTTTTGAGTCGATACTCGCTGATTCCTCCCGAATGCTGATTCCGCCCAAATAAGGAGAACCTCATGATCGTCCAGTGCCCACATTGCGGGGACATTCTCGATATTGAAGCTGAGCTTGGCGCCGCCAGCGCCCTGTGTGATTGCGGGGCGCTCGTTGAAATCGATGAGGACACAGGCGAAGTCTGCATCGTGTCAATCGAAGAGACAGGCGAAGAGACAGATTAGTGCGGCCGAAAATCTCCGGAAAGTACAAGCAAATCATACTTATTGGAGGGATTCACGAACCCAAAAGGGCTGCGAGTGTTTCTCAGGAGAGAGTCGATGAAAATTCTTCAAGTCGTTTGGTGCTATGCGAAACTGATCCTGTTCTGCGTCGCGGTCGCGATTGCCGTATACATGGCCATCTGGATCCTTTTTGTTATCGTTCTTGCAGGCTACATTTGCTACCACTTACCATAGAGTAGGAGAAAAATATGTATGAGGAACCAACCGTCTGGGTTAAAGCCGACAAATTGCTCGAGCTTTGGCGCAAAAACGGGGGCCCGGGCTTGGGCAAAGATGTTTGCGACTGGGCAATCCAAAAAATAGAAGATCTGCAGGCGGCTGTTGACCGTCTTAAGCACTTTGCAGCTGGCCGCGGGAGCGTGAGTGAGGCCGACGACTGGACGGAGACGGCCCTTCTGGTGGACGGACTTTATGACAGAGTCGATAGGCTGAGGGCTGAGAACAATCGTCTGCATGATGCGTGGTTTATCGACGAAACAATGCAGGATGATGGATCCCTACGCCCGTCCCTTCGCGATACGCTGGAGAGGTTGGAGGTGCTGGAGATAGAGAACACCGATCTTCGCGAGAGAGAGGAGTACTGGACGCCGTGCAAGAATTCTGAGCCAACGAAGACCGACTGGTACTTGGTGACGCCGGAAAGAGGGAAGCGCGTTGCGTTCGCCTATTATTCGGCGTCCACTGGTATTTGGGACACAACCTACAGGGTGATCGCTTGGCGCAAACTACCGAAGATTTACAAGGAGACTGGCGATGAGTGAGAAGGCAGTCGATGTGACAAAGATTCCGACTGAGGAACTGATCAAGGATTTGGACGACACGGTCGAAGACATTGCCGCCTGCAGGGTCGCCCTCGCGTACGGCTTGACGACTTACAGTGACGGCTCCGTGCAAGACCGTTTGGACACCAACCTGAGGATCAAGGACGTCATCACGGCCGAATTATTGCGTCGCGCAGGGATTAATTCGCCGCGCCAGTGTCAGCCAATCTCCTGATAACCAGTTGTGGTATGATCAATATTTATAATACAATACAAGAACAATTTGCTTGCTTTTGTAGTTTTCATTGTTTATATTATCTCGACAACGAGACAAATAGAAGATGATCGTTGTTGGCCCCGGCGGTGAATCCCACACCGCACTGCCGGGGCATCCAGCTACCATAGCTCAGACGGTAGAGCTCCTCACTTGTAATGAGGGTGTCGCGGGTTCGATTCCTGCTGGTAGCTCTACGTCACGCAATCCCAATGAATTCCCCGACACGCGCTGACGTACTGAGAGAGCGTTGCATAGCGGTATGCGACGGTCGATTCAGAGCAGAGACCCTTGAGTTGCTTGCTGCAAACACGCTGTCAAGGGAAGCGACATAGAGCAGGGCGCGACTTTGTGTGCGGCTTTGCGGTGCAGTGAAGACAGGCCACCATGCTTGGCAACGTTGCGCTCTGCTCTTGTTTTTGCCGCGGTAGACGAGTGGTTAAGTCGCGAGGCCTTCAACCTTGAGATCGCGGGTTCAAATCCCGCCCGCGGTACAGATTATTACGGAGACCATTATGAGTATGAAGATCAACAAAAAGACCGCACGGCTAACCTTCGGCCAATGGCTACATCTCAATCGCATCGATAAGACCAAGTGCTTGGGCAAGTGCAAGCCCGGGGAGTGTTGCGAGGAAGAACATATAAAGCAACACGAAAAAGAGTACAGGGCCGAGATGTACAACGACGATGTCCGCCTCGGCATAGCCAAGAAGGAGTAATAAGTGTTCAAGAGAGACGTTTCAGAACTCGGTGTCGCGTTCATCGCACAGCATGAAGGCTTGCGCCGCAAGGTGTACCTTGATGTGGGTGGACTCGAAACTATCGGCGTGGGCCATCTGCTCACAAGGGGCGAAAAGACAAGCCGCAATATTGTTATTAACGGGCAAGAATGCCTGATCGACCAAGGCCTTTCTGTTCAGCAGTGCCACCAGCTGCTCAGACAAGATCTGCAGAATGCCGTTGAAATCGTCAACAGATCAGTCCATAACGACCTCGGGCAAAATGAATTTGATGCTCTCGTCTCGTTTGTATTCAACGTCGGCGGCAGAGCGTTCCGGCAAAGCTCGCTTCTCAGGCGCGTAAACTTCGGAATGTTTGGATCCGTGCCGGCGGAATTCCGCAAGTGGATCTATGTTAAGGGCGTCAAGAGTGAGGGCCTGCGCAGAAGGAGAGAGGCCGAGGCTAAATTGTGGTTCACCGGCGATTACGGGTTAGAGGAACAGTAGATGACCGATTTCAAGCCAAAAAAATATCCCGGCTACTTCATAACATTCGAGGGTATCGACGGGTCCGGCAAGTCAACTCAAGCCAGACTTCTGTACGACTATCTGATTGCCACCTACGGCGACGACTCTTCAGTCCTCGTCCGCGAGCCGGGCTCTGAGCCAGTGGCTGAGAAAATTCGGCACTTGATCAAGACCGCATCCTCAGGGCTTACCAATCTTGCAGCCACCTTTCTTTTCGAGGCCGCCCGTGCGCAACTCGTCCAAAAAGTTATCGTCCCGGCACTTGAGCGCGGCAAAATCGTTATTTGTGATCGATTCGCCGACTCAACGGTTGTGTATCAATCGATGTCGGGAGAGACGCCGCGGGGCACGATCCTTGACCTGAATTACTATGCAACCGGCGGACTGATGCCAGACCTAACCTTTTTCCTGAAGATCAGCCCGGATGTTGCGATTCGCAGGGCCGAGGTCCGTAACGCCGCCGAGGGTGCCCACGACAGACAGTTCGATTTCTTTGATGCATCCAAGTTTGCCGCTCTTGCTCATGGCTATGAAGAGCTGGCGCATCGGTATAAGCACAGGGTGGTAACGGTGGACGGGGAAATGACGGCCAGCGCCATCAAGCATGAAGTATGGTGCGTATTGAATAGCGTGAAAGTTCGCAAACATCATGTGGACATTAAGGAGAACGAGCAGTGAGCAGAAAAGACGAAAAAGAATATCAGGATAGGGCGATCAAAGAGGCAGTGGCATTCGTCCGCAGAGAAATCCAGAGCAGCTACGCCGCGGGCGTCTCTACTCGGGAGGCTCTCAAGGCCGGCACCATGGCAGCGGTGGCGATGGCTCAAAAATACCCGAAGTACGAAAGCGCCATAATGTACTTTTGTGAGCAGGAAAAGACGCGCCTCGGCGAAGCGATGCAGGCGACTGATCGGAGTCACGATCACAGGCCTGCCCTTGAGGTCGCGTGGAGGGCCGAGCGCGAAAAGACTGCAGTGGCAAAGAAGGCAAAGAGGGCGATGAAGGTGACGCAGTAAGCCGCGGTTCCGCGTTACATACAACCCTAACAAACAAGGAGTACATCGTCATGGAAGCACTCAAAGACAGAACTTGGCTAAGCGCCCAAGAGGCGGCGGATTACTTGGGTTGCAGTTATGCCAAAGTGTTGCGGATGGCCAAAAACAGAGAGATTCCCAAAAACACTAAGCTTGGCCTGCTAAAATTCAATCGTCAACAACTCGACGACTGGATGTTGACTGGTAGTGAGGATCCTGAAATCAGCAAGTAGTAACGTCGTATTGCATTCTAACACAACCGTTGTTAGAATGCATACAGTGCGTTACCGTTCTATTTTACTACACTTGTACGCAAGTTTGGTAAAATAGAACGAGCTCGGCGCGTAGCTCAGTCCGGTAGAGCAACCGGCTGATAACCGGTAGGTCGTTGGTTCAACTCCATCTGCGCCGACAACAAAACTTGGACGCGTGAGCCCACCCGATCATTGGGCCTTCCCTCGTTCGCACGAGGTGATGGTGATTGAATTCACCCGCGTCCGGTGTTGCGCGTTTGCACCGACGGGTCACTCCCGTCAACCGAGCCCGGAAAGGCGGCATGGTATGCTGACTGAGTAGCGGTGCGCGGTGCCAGAAGGCTCGTAACCTTCCGCGCAACGTTTTGCCCCCGTCCTGACGGTTGGGAAGCTGGCTCCGGGAGTGGCTGGCCGGTACGGCGGGGACGGGGCAATTTTATCGCGGCGTGGAGAAGTGGTCTAACTCACCAGCCTCATGAGCTGAGGATCGCCGGTTCGAATCCGGCCGCCGCTACTAACCCTTAATGAGGGCGCTGGCGCTGCGCTGTGGATATAGGACACAGGGCGCTACGGCAATGCCTCATCCGACAGTCGCAAACCGCCATAGGACACGGCGTGGCGGGGAGCGGTGCCATCGTGAAGTCGGAAAAAAGTCCGCACAGCAAGTTGCGTGCGGACCGGCGCCAGCGCGGTTTGTTCTTTGTTTGCACTGCGGCGTGGAAAGCAGACACGCCTAATCGTAAGGCTGATAGGTCCGTACCAAGGTAGCCATACTAGTTGGCGAGGTAGGCACGCAAATCTTTAGACGTAAAATCAGAGCCGGAGTAGCGCCCGGCCAGTGCAAGCAAGTTTTATCGCGGAAGAGGCGCACTGTTGGTTGGTCGCGACGGCCTGTAAAGCCGTTCTCTTTGGAGCACCGGAGGTTCAATTCTTCCCTTCCGCACAAGGCGGCAGCGCGAAAGCGTGACACGCGGCAGTCCAGCCGGTAATGGGTGTAATGACTGCCCTATCTAAACCAAAAATCCGGCCTGCCGCCGAACTTTGCTTGGAGAAACAAAATGATAGTTTCCGAAGAGGCCACCAACAAACTCATCAGCTGCGCATTGTTTGCCCTGAAGCATATGGACATTCGCAAGCGCGGCGCTATTATGTGCAGGACTCGCGATGACGGGACCTTCGAATTCGTTGACTGGAAGGCTGATTTTGTTGATGCCCTCAAATCGGCCGGCATCGGAATAGACGAAGAAAAGTTGAAAAAGATCAGGGGCGAAAAATAAGGAGAAGAACGTGCCATACGAAGTAATTACGACTGGACGCGTGCCAATCAAGACTTGGGCAAATGACGTCGATGTGCCAACGCTCGAACAGGCTACCAACTTGGCCAACCTTCCCTTCGCTCACAAGTGGGTAGCTCTAATGCCTGACGCTCACGCCGGATACGGCATGCCGATCGGCGGAGTGCTTGCCGCCAAAGACGCAGTGATACCGAACGCCGTTGGCGTAGACATCGGTTGTGGTGTGTTGGCTGTCCAGCTGGAAGGCATTATACCGAAAGACGTCGACCGCCGTGCCCTAGAAGAAGTCCGTGAACGAATCATCAGAATGGTCCCAACCGGCTTCAATCACCACAAGTTTGACCAGAGCTGGTCCGGACTTGCTAACCCTCCGGACATCGACGTTATTCAGCGCGAATTGGCGTCCGCAAAAAGACAGCTTGGCACTCTGGGCGGCGGGAACCATTTTATCGAGATCCAGCAAGGAAACGACGGACATCTCTGGGTGATGATTCATTCTGGAAGCAGGAACCTTGGCTTCAAGGTGGCCAAAGAATACAATGCCATCGCGCAGAAGCTGTGCAAGATGTGGCATGTAGGCTTGCCGTCAAAAGACCTCGCATTCCTTCCAGATGGCGCCAAGGAGTACGGGGAATACCTTGAGGCCATGCAGTACTGTGTGCGATTCGCTCGCGCAAATAGGCTGCAGATGATGAGCGCCGTCGCGGCGGCGATTTACGGCGCGGTCAAGTCTGTCAGGATTGGCTTGGAAATTCATGTTGCCCATAATTATGCGGACATAGAGCACCATTATGGCGCCAATACCATGGTACACCGAAAAGGCGCCGTTCGGGCTCGATCCGGCGAGTACGCTGTTGTTCCGGGGTCGATGGGATCAAATAGCTACATCGTCAAAGGCCTTGGCAATCCAGAGAGTTTTATGTCATGCTCTCATGGTGCCGGCCGCCGCATGGGCAGAAAAGCTGCCAGAGAAGCCCTAAACCTCGAAGAGGAGCAGAACAAGCTTAGCGGTGTCGTTCACGGACTTGCAACCACAGAAGATCTTGACGAGGCCTCGGGAGCCTACAAGGACATCGATGTGGTCATGAACAATCAGACTGATCTGGTCGAGATAGTGACAACCCTGACCCCACTGATGTCGATAAAGGGCGGCGCGGACAACCCCGAATAAAGTCGCTTTCCGCAAGCGACCAAAACTAATAATAGAATTAAAACCATAAAATATAGTGCGTTGCGGCACTTGAGGAGTGCTTGGCAACGAAGGTTGTGCGTTTTGGTTGTGAGGTTTGTGAGATGAGTGGTTATGGAACTGACGTTGGTCTTGCTGGGAAAAAGTGCAGCAGAAGAGGCTGTTCCGAGAAAGCAACAAAGTGGTGTTCAATTGAGCATAACTTGGCCTACTGCAACAAACACTTCAGTTTTCGAACGATGAGAATAGGCGCCATGAGTTGGAAGAAGGCAGTCCCTGAATGGAGTGAGCTTGATGCTCTTCTTCGCAAAAACCAAGACATGGTTTGTCCTTATTGTTCGCGATCGATGACTTGGGGGCGAGAGCTTGGCGCCGGGCGGCAGATGACGCTGCAGCACATGGACGGCGGGGGGTATGAGTTTATGTGTTTCAGCTGCAACATAAAACACGGACACACGAACATGAAGGACAGAAACAAATTTTTAAAAATTTCTGAAAACGAAAAATGGTGTCCGACTTGCAAGACAATCCACCCAATTAGTAATTTTTACAAAAACAAGACGAGAAGAGATGGATTAGACTGTATCTGCAAAGAATGCCGGAAAGGGTTGGTTCTTGAAGCGTATCTTCAAGAGCGTCCTAGCGCAAAACCATATAGACCGCGCAAGAAAAGTGTCATTGAAATCCGCGACGAAGGGGCCACTCGCTACAACTTTGATCGACAACTAAGGCTTGTCTGAGACGCTGATTATGAGCTGGCTTAAGTCAAAAATTGCAACTACTGCTTCCGTCTTTATCGTGAAGCGCGTTCTGAAAAAGATTTTCAAGAGGATTGATGCCATGAATGATGGTAGCTGGAAAAGCGTGGTGACAGTCATCGCGATTGCGGTGATTGCGATCGCCGTCGGATTTTTTGCCGGGTACTCTACAAAGAAAGTGCCGCCCCCCGAGGTGGTCTATGTCGATGTCCCGGTCACGGTGCGAGACACCGTCAAGGTTGAGGTGCCGCCTGTTTCTCACGCGAACATGCCCGCGCAGTCACACGCGGGCGCGAAGCCTGTTCCGGTCACGGCCGATACGAGTGACGCCGACTTGGGTGAGCCCGCGGACACGACAATGGCCGAAGCTGCATACCTTGATCTTGTGCTCAAAAGCCACGAAGAGGAGTACGGGCGTCTTTTGCTTGCCTACCGCATCCCGTTGAATGTCTTTGATGTGGATTTTTACCCGACGCCGCGCAAAGAGATCACGGTTACCAAGTATATCTACAAGGACGCTCCGTGGTATGCCAAGCCCATCGTAACAGTGGCGGCTGGCGTGGTGGCGGGAATTGCGATCGAGAGGCTGCGGTAACATCGGCCGAAATTTACAGTGAAGCGAGTTGAGACATGAGGGTAACAATCACATATGAGCTGCCGGACGAACAGCATGACTGCAAGTGCGCACTCCATGGCGTGGATCTGCTGCGCATCATCGAAGAAGTTGATGACGATCTGCGGAAAATTTTGAAGTACAACTCAAAAAAATTTAAGAGTCCTGCCGAGGCACTCGAGTATGTCAGGGATCTTATTCGGCAGGAGTTCAATGACCGCGGAATGAATCAGGATTATTTTGCAGGGTAGGGCTATGCCTATATACTTCACGGAAAAAGGGGTTAAGGCTGAGATTCCGGAGGGATATTACCGCCAACGCAGACCAAAAGGGTTGTGCGCCAAGTGCGCAGAAAAAGATAAGAGGATTACTGAGCTTGAGGGACGCCTTGCCGATGCCATTCTATCCCTTAGCCAATGCCGACAGGCCTCCGCCGAAGCAGGAGAGAGACATGATTGACTTGAAAGAAACATTTGAACGACTCAACGACCAGTATCTGAAATTCAACCAGATCGACATTGAAGACCGGCCGTTTTCGCGTCCAGATCTCTGTGCGTTTGCCCGGATTGACCATCTGGTCACCAGCGAGAATTGGAGCGATATCATCGGTTCCGCAGAGCACGACGAGATCTGTCTTGATGTAGACTGCGTTGAGCTGGCCGCCGTCGCCACCGAAGAGGATGTTCTCTACTTGGTCCGCTGTGGCGTGATGTACGACGGGCACTTGGAATGTCTGGCGATGTTCGTGTGAACTAGGTTACAGGAGTTATGATTTGTCCAAAAGCAGTAACCGCTCTCGTCCCGGAGAGTGCATCGGGGAGATTGTGACGATTCGTCTGCTGGAAGCCAAAATCGAGAAGCTGCAGAAACAAAACGACGCCTTAAGAAGAACGGTTTTCGAGCTAAAGAGTAGACTTAGAGCACGAAGAGAGATCCCCAAGGCATTCGAGGGCTTTCCCAATAAGGACATATAGGAGGTTAAGTTGGGCGTTCTGGAAGAACTCCACCGTAAGGGGCTGATCAAACCGCCCACTTTTGTTTTGGATACGCACTACGAAGTCATGATGGGGTCTGTGGCATACGGTGTCTCGACGGACACCTCGGACATTGATATCTATGGATTCTGTGTCCCGCCAAAGAAAATGGTGTTTCCTTACTTGGCCGGCGAGATCGACGGATTCGGCCGACAAAAGCAACGCTTTGAGCAGTTCCAGCAACACCATATCGCCTGCGACGAGAAAAACTATGACCTGTCGATATTCTCGATCGTCAAGTACTTCTCGTTGTGCATGGACAATAATCCCAATATGATTGACTCGCTCTTTGTCCCTGAGTTTTGCGTGTTGAAGAGCACCAAGATCGGTAACATGATCCGAGACAACCGCAGGATCTTTCTGCACAAGGGTTCGTGGTTCAAATTCAAGGGCTACAGCTACAGCCAGATGCGCAAGATGGAGAACAAGATCCCGGAGGGGAAGAGGAAGGAGGGCGTAGAGCGATGCGGCTTTGACACCAAGTACGCCTATCACCTCGTACGGCTGCTGAATGAGGTCGAAATGATTCTCACCGAGCACGATTTGGACCTTCTGCGCAACCGGGAGCAATTAAAGTCGATCCGTGCCGGCGGCTGGACACTCGATCAGGTTCGTGAGTACTTTTACTCCAAAGAGAGAGAGCTCGAGACCCTGTACACTCAGAGCGTGCTCAGGCATTCGCCCGACGAGGGCGCAATTAAAGCGCTGCTTCTGGCGTGTTTAGAGGAGCACTACGGATCGGTCGACGTTGTAATAGAGGGAGAATATGAGCGAGCAGTTGCAGAAATTAAAAGAATCGTTTCCCGCCTCTGATCTTTGCAACTTGGCCGGGGTGGTGTTGCGTTGCGTCTTTTTTAACCATGTTCCGCTTCCAGAGCGGCTCGGAGCCGATCTATACCGGGAGACAGTAAAAATGATGAGCGAGGTCTTGGGTACGAATATGCAGGAAGTAAATACAGCCGTGTTCGAGACGTTCGGGGAAATTGAACATCCCAAAAAACATGACAAACCCGATAATTTCTTTGACTTGATTGAGGAGAAACGAAATGAGTCTGTTTGACTTTCGAAAAGCAGTAGAGCTTAAGCGAAAAGATGTCCCGTTCTACGCACTGATAATGGCGGCGATAATGAGGGCCGACAACATCAACAGCCAACTGCTCAAAGCTGCTTGGCCCGAGCTTTGGGCGGAAACCGAACGGCGCTACAATGCCCCCGGCGGCGTCCTTGAAGAGGACAATGTACCGGAATGGTACAAACAAATCACCCTGTAACTTGTTATAGTTTAAAGTACTTGACAATCACTTTTATATTGGCTAAATTGTCTCGTAAACAAGACAAAATGGGAGACCAGAGATGACGCAAAAGGCATATAGACACACGAGCAGCGATCGGCGCAAGAAGAAGACCAACCAAGGACAGTCGCCCTTCAGCAAATTCAAGGGGCACCGCAAGGGGAAGAAGTCCCGCGGGCAAGGAGATCTGCGGCATTGAGCGAACTTGACGACATTATCGACGTCGGGGACTTGGTGGTGTGGGAGATCAAACAGTGCGGCAAGACCTATCATCGCATCGGCGAGGTAGTGCTTTGGATTGGACCCCGGAAACAGCTTCGTATGGCTATCCCGCAGGACCACTACGACACCTACGACTTCAACTCAGTCGAAGATCTCTCGAGGATGCGCGATCAAGAAAGCTATCTCATTGCCTCTATGCAAACATCGGGGCGCCGGCCGTCTGTGTTTTGGCCCCACGCCCACAACCTCATTAAGATCGGCCCATTTACTCTTGCGGCGAGACTTTGCGGCGGCGGAAGGACGGCGACCATCTCGTCCTTGTCTGAACTGCACGAGGCCACGCTCTGCGCGGGCGGCAGGAAAAGATACACGCACACCTCTAGGCAAATTGCCAACGCAGTCTGGGGCGTCATATCCGGCGCTCCGGCCCGAGATCTAATCTATGATGTTCAGGTAGACTTCTTTGCCAGACCGAATCTCGCAAGCAAGAAGCTTATAGAGGCCAAGATACGCCGCGGTAGATTGGCCGACGACGTAATTACCAGTCCCGTCTTTCCAGTAGGTCTGCCCGGGGAGCAAACACCCCCGAGTGTCCGCCACAAAATTGCCGGGGTGGATTAGGACGTCGCTGAACCCGGGGACACCCGTAATCTCTATCATCGGGTGGTCCACGCCGAACCGATTGCTGAGACGCTCGTAGAAACCGCCCCAGCAACGCAACGCAAGCTTGTATCTCCCGGCAGGGATCCTTGTTTTGCCGGGCTCTTTTTTGTCCCTCTTGCCGTCCTCTAGGGTGTAGCAGGAGTACACTTCTTTATCGTCACTAACGATAGAAAAGTAGCGAATAGTCGAGTCTGGTGTTTCTTTTCTAAGCTTCACAAAGACTTCGATCATAACGGTATCCTCCTCATAATCTTATCAAATGTAAGCGGTTTTGGCGATCTGTCAAGACGCATATTTACGTCGAGACGGAGGACCGCCCAGATGATACCAGATTATGAGACGCAGGAAGACCGAGACAATCAGCTTGAGATAATATCCATTGCTGCAAAAAAATGGCGCTGTTATTTCGAGATGTCTCCAGCAAAGTGCGCATATGATGCGTCTCTTTTTAGAAACAAAGATGACTCGTTTGCTTCGATCGTTGAGGCTAAGTGGCGCGGCTCGGAAATGGATCGTTACCCGGACTACATGGTGAGTGCCGAAAAGTATCGAGAGCTTCTTAATAGTGCTCAGACTTTCCGTGTCCCTGCTTTGCTGGTCGTCCGCTTTTCAGACCAAATAGCGTGGTGCGACATCGAAATAGCTCACAACACACCGGGTGCCGTCAGGTTCGGATGGGGGAAAAGGAACCAAAGAGGAGGCGTAGCAATTCCGACCGACAGAGAGCTGATGGCTTTCATTCTAAACAATCAATTCAAGGAGCTTAAAGTTGGAAATTAACCTTATTACCGGCAACCCCAAGGTAGAGCTTGTGCAGGCTTGGGGCGGCGACCTGATCGTCTACAAGGCGGCCAGACAATCGTTTGGCGCCAGCGAGGACCCGTCTTGGGATGAGATCAATGGCCTGATCAGAAAGCTGGTCAAGCTTGGCCACGGGACCCCATTCGAACACAGCGGCATCACGGTTTTCGTGAAATGCCCCATCTTTGTCGCCCGGCAGTGGGTGCGTCACCGCATGGCCAGCTACAACGAGGTGAGCGGACGCTACACCGAGCTCAAGCCGGATTTTTATCTGCCTTGGTCGGGTCAAGACAACCCGAGCGCCTTGATGGAGCCTTTTAGGGACGCTTGCCAGAAAGCCTACGATACCTATCTTTCCCTGATCGCGGCCGGTACTCCAAAAGAAACCGCCAGAGGAGTCTTGCCCGTATCGGTCGCGACGCAATTTTACTGCTCGATGAACGCACGGTCTCTCATGAATTTCTTTGCCCTGCGGCTCAGCGACCATGCACAGGCCGATATCAGATGCTGCGCCATTGGCGTGTGGGACATCTTCCAAGAACATATGCCGATCACGGCGCAGGCATTCAAAGTTGAGACAATTGGTGATAGGGCCGGGTATGACGCTTTCAGGCTTATTAGAGGATAAACTTGCTGTCGCTGGAATCGAGAAGGGGGAGCTCATTGCGTTCTGTCCATTTCATGACGACCAGAACACACCAAATCTGGGCGTCAATCTCGAAACGCAGCTGTACCACTGCTTTGCCTGTGGGGCAAGCGGTGGATTTGACCTCGAGAAGGGCGTTGTCTGGCACAAGCGGCAATCTGGAGTCAGCGCTGAAAGAATTCCGCTAGACCAGTGGCCCCCAATCTGGCTCAAGGCCCCCAGTGCGGTCACCAGAAAGCCGGGGCGAACACCGGTTGTAAAGCATAAGCCAGAAGAGTTTAAGGTCGTGCGGTCTTACGAGTACTGTGCGCCTGAGGGGCACGTCCTTTTCATCGTTGACAGGCTGGAACACAGAACGATCCCCGGGAAAAAGCGTTTCGTGCAACGCCTACCCGGGCGCAACGCCAACGAGGGAATCAATGGTGTTGTCAATTTGCCCTATGGGGCGCCTGACATCATTGATCGATACGCGCATACCATTCTTTTGGTCGAGGGAGAAAAGTGCGTCGAGGAGCTCAGAAGGCACGGATATATGGCGACAACGTTCGCTGGCGGCGCCAACTTCCACGCCCAAAAACGTGAAATTGATTGCGCCGTGCTGGACGGACGAGACGTAATCTTGATCAACGACAACGACATGCCGGGCAAGAAATGGGTGGTCAACGCCTACCATGTTTTGAGGACAAAGTCAACGGCAAGAGTTTCTTGGATTAATTCGTCAAAGTTACGGCTACCCAACGTTGGCGATGATATCTATGATTGGTTTCATAGCACCAAGGGGTCTGTGGAGAAGCTCGACAAGCTTATCCGACAGGCAGAATTGGGGCTTCACGATCCGAAGGCCACGCTATCCCCTCACATTCTGCGGCTGGCCAAGTATTTTCATCTTGAGGAGCTGTTTTATGAGCAACCAAAAACCTGAAACCGCCGAAGGCCGGGCAAGGGCGTTCATGGGCAAGGAGCCTACACCTGAACCGGTCGTCCAGTCTGGAGGGCCAAGCGCTATGCGATCCGTCACCGTCCGCGAGGAAGTTCTGTCTCACGCCCTGCAGCTGGTAACCGACGATCGCAACAAGCTTTACGGCCCGCCGGCCGAATCATTCGAGAAAATCGCGATCATTCTGTCGATTCTCATGGGGAAGACGGTCACGCGGGAGGACGTAGCCCTGTTCAATATCGCGCAAAAGCTGGTCCGGAATTCATATGCCGTCAAGGGAGACAATTCTGTCGACCTTGTGGGGTATGGCGCGATCCTGCGCGAGATCGAGGTTTCCCCCCAAAGCCCGCTGTATGCGGCCGTCATGGAGATCATTGGCCGAAAGGAGTAAAGTTATGACAATAATCGCCGAGAGTCAGGAGCTAAAAAACATTATTGCGCAGATCGATAGGATTGCAAGTATTTTATATACAGATAGATGCAGTTCAAGCGATACGTGTGTAAGTCAGTGGCAGCGAAGCCATGTGCTTATATCGGGAGAAACCGGCGTTGGCAAAGAGGTCTTTGGCATGTATTTGGCCAAACAGATCGTCGGGCCATCGTTTTCGGAAGACACCGATGTCGTAATTGAGAACTGCGCAACACTCAATAACGAGATCGCCGACTCCTTGCTGTTTGGGCATGAGGCTGGGGCCTTTACTGGTGCTGTGAAGCAGTCGCGAGGACTGATAGAGACGGCAAATGGCAAGATCCTGATTCTCGACGAAATCGACAAGTTGTCGCCGCCACTTCAAGCGAAGCTTCTGCGATTCTTGGAAACCAGCAAGTTTAAGCGTCTTGGCGGTTGTTCGAACATCCTGCAATCGCGATGTGTCGTTATTGCCATGGGAGTCAATATTTCCCTAATGGCGAAAGACCTCTACTATCGCTTTGCGCACCGAATCAGCATACCTCCCCTTCGTGAAAGAAGGGAGGACATCATCCCGCTGTTCAAGCAATATCTTCGCAGGCAAGATTCAGTAAAGATTGGCAAGGATATTGCATCTCTACTTGAAGCGCACAGCTGGCCCGGGAATGTCCGAGAGATCCGGAATCTTTGCGATCGACTGTCGATTTATGACACTGTTGACGCCGGCACTGTTTTCCGGCTTATTGACAGGCCGGAAAACAGCGACGAAATCAAGGAGTCGACACTCGAGGGCAAGACCTTGGAAGAAATCGAGAAACTGGCCATTGTTTCGGCGCTGAGAAAATATGACTTTGTCCAGCAGGATGCGGCGTCAGCCCTCGGGATAAGCTCTAGGGTGATGTCCTATAAGGTGCGTCAGCATGGAATCAAGAGGGCAGATGAGAATGAATTTGCCTTGGCGGGATAAAATGTCTTGACAAGTTGATTTTTATTTTGTACATTGGCGTCAGGCTTGGCTAATTTACTAATGTTTTTGGAGGTTTCACGCATGGCATCAAGTATCAATAAAGCTCAACTCCTTGGCCGTCTCGGGGCTGATCCGGAATTAAAGAACACTCCGTCCGGGGCCGCCGTTTGTAATCTCAGCATCGCGACCAGCTACAAATACAAGGACAAAACGTCCGGAGAGACGATCGAGAAAACCGAATGGCACCGGGTCGTATTCTGGAACAAAGCCGCGGAGATCGTTGCTCAGTACGCAAAAAAGGGATCCCGCATCTATGTCGAGGGGTCGCTGCAGACCCGCTCTTGGGATGATGACGGCATCAAGCGTTACACCACGGAGGTCAAGGGAGAAGAGTTTGTCCTCCTCGACTCCAACACCAAGTCCGACGGTCGCGCAGAGCAGCACGATCAGGAAGACGATCCGGTAGAACAGCAGGCCCCGGCCGGCGCCCCCACCGAAACCAACGTGGACGACGATCTGCCATTCTAGGACTGAACCAAAACAAGCCGGCCAGCGATGGTCGGCTTGTTCGTTTATCGTAAACCCAACACACAATAACTCAGTAATAGGAGATAGCGCATGTACAATTACAAGGGACCTTCGCCTACACGGCAAGTTCGTGAAGAACAATGGGTTTATTTCTATCTGTGACGACGACTGTAGTGGCTATATCTGTGCTTGACGCCCTGATCAAAGGGAATGTAATGGCCAGATATAGTTGGGCGGAAATGCCCAAGTTCTGGCGGAATAGCAATCTTTACCCAATCATCCTCTTTGGAGCATCGTTTTCAATAACGGCCCTAATTGGACTGTCAGTGTTTCATGGCATCGAAAGCGCTTTATACATCATCTGGGTAATTGTCTGCTGTGCCAGCGGAATTGAAAGCCTGTTGTACTGGTGGTTCTTGCGGCCGCTTAACATTAAGCAAGCTGCGCATTGGAAGCCCGGAGCGCCGATCGCCGGATGGTTCGACTATCCGGAAAAAGCGCCTTGGCTCGACCCCTTAATAATCCCACGCATTTTTAGTAAGCCCTCTGCCACGACAACACGGCGTGGCGTCTACAGGTCATCACTGATATTCTCCGCAGCGCTTTTGCTCTGCGACCTATTTCTGATCTAAGCTTGCCGTTCGCGACGAGCACAACAACGTGTCTGTATCAGTCTTGTTGTCAAGACAGAAACAGCAACGGGAAGTTTCCTGTTAAAATCAAACATAAGCATAGCTACCTTAATAATCCCGAACTTCGGAGGACATCATGAATAAGCAGACGGCATACGAACGCAATGACATCGCCATCAAAGTTGGCCAGATGGTGTCTGTGCTTTGGAAGTACGACCAAGTCACCAAAACGATCTACTGGCTTGGAGATGGACAGTATATCGGCAAACTGATTCCGGATGCCGCCGCAGCGGGACTACAGTCCGAGCTTTGCCGAATTACCAATACCCCCTGCGACGCGGTGCGGTTATTACATGGAGAGATCGTATATGACACCGAGTGCTTCTTCTTCCCGCGGTCGTTCTGGCAGACGGAAAAGGCGAGAAGCATAAGCGCCCTGTGCGATGTCGATATCAGTAGTATCCGAGAGGCCTTCAAAAACAAGGCGTCATTTTTAAGGGGCGCCTCCGGTAAGGGCTCAGAGGAGGCGGCCTCGCGGCCCGAGGCCCCACAATTAGCAGGAGCAACATTATGATCAGAGTTAGAGGAGACAATTCGAGGGGGCCGGCTTTGGCGGCTGAGCAAATTGCAGTAGTGATGATCGAGGCCAATAAACTTGCCTTACCCAAAAACGACACTTTCGAAATTACGCGTGACAATATCGGAGAGCTTCCATTACATTATCTCGTCGATTATGTGACAGAACGGGAGTTATATGAGATTGGCGACATGAATAAGGTTATCAAGCCAGCGGGGCCGTTCAAAGCGGCCCTGCTGAAAGAAAGCAACCTCAAGCTATATGTCGGGATATCGGTAAAGGACGTCTCAAAGATCGGCAAGCTCGATGCGGACGGGATTGAGAGTGCTCTCGACTTTATTGTGTACAAAAACTTTCCCACAGGGCTGTTCGGAGAAGATGGTGACAGCAAAAATCGCGTTCACTTTGTTGACTGTTTTTTGCCTGAAGAGCGGAGAACAACCGACAACAAGTTGAGGCATCTTGTAAAGCAGATTTTGGTATGAAAAACAAGAAGATCAACCATAGTGCAGGGCGCTTGGGATCCGCCCGAAATGTCAGTCGAAAAGATCCGCGATCACCAAAACAGCATTTTTGTACGCGCATAAGGTCAGCAAAGAACCTTGTGCTTAGAAACGGGGAGGTGGCGTTATGATGCAAGACAAGCGAAAGCAGACCAAAATAGATCGGCGTAAACTCAAGCAATTTACTCCGTTATGGCGGGAGCTTTTGATGGTGTGCGGCAACGACAAAGATCAGGCTTTAATAGTTGCCACGCTTGAATACTTTATCGACACCAGTGTCAAGCGATTCATGAAGCGCAATAACATTGACAACATCGATTTAGTGGATGACCAGCAGTTCATTGTCCCCATGTCTCGTGCCGACCTAAGGGGGCATGACATCAAAGATCACGCCTTTTTGGTTGCTGTCGCGAAACTTATTGAGCGCGACTTTGTCGAGGCATTCATGGAGCGCTCAAAGCCAAACGGCCCGTACTATTACACTCTGAATTATGGTGCGATTGAAGCCGCGATAACGACAGTCATTGACAGGCAAGGGCTGGCGAGTGATGACTGGGCCCCGCCAGAATTTTCCAGCGACGCTACAAAAGACCTTGTACGTGTCGACGATCTTGCAGACAGGTTTGCTCGAAAGCATCGAAAACGCGAAAAACCGCGCACTGCCAGCTTTTGCATGAAAACAACCAGTGGACGAGTCGCTGTCGCAAGCGATTCTAATGCCCAAGAGATTCTAAATCAACATACGCCAGAAAATCGCTGTGGTAAATTTACCACAGCGACTGTGGTAAATTTACCACAGAGGGGTGGTAAAATTACCACAGAGGGGTGGTGGAATTACCACAGCGACTGTGGTAAATTTACCACTCAAGCACCGAGCGTAAGTTGTGCAGAAGCCAGCCAATTTAACGGCGCACAAGGCGATATTAATGATAAGGATACGGCAACGCAATTAGCATTGCCTTTCATGCACTTAGATGGGGCGGAAAAAGCGGAAAAAGCCCTCGGTAGAAGTAGTAGAATATATATAACTATAGAACCGCAAAAACAAAACAAAAACACAACAAACACAACAAACCCTCAAACTCAACTTGACGCTCAACATTGTGCCACATCTAATCATCAGCACCAGCCAACGGCTACGCCTATGGCTGCTGCTGATGATGTTCATCCTCAGACTCAGCCTGCGGCTTCGTCTTCGGATGAAGCGAATGATCTTTACGGAACAGAACAACAAAAACAAAAGCGTCCCACAGGAGAAGATAGCAACCCTGACCCCATATCTACACCCCGTGGTAATTTTTTGTTTTCTTCTGAGGTCGCAGAAAAAACAACATCAAAAGATGATACCGAGGAAACGGATACGCCCTCAGAAGACCCCAAAAACAGCTGGCGCCCGGACGCGCCTCGTGAGAACGAGTTGCGGCGTGATGCCGCCGCTCCCGAGAACAAGAGCGAATCCACGGTTACGGGCGGTTCTGGTGGACTCAAGGAGCCCATCGGGTTCCGCATGGATCCGGTTGACGTGGCTCCGCGTGTCGCCGGCGAGGATGAGGGCAGTGAACCCGTGACGTCCGGCGCCAGACCTCGGAAAGCAAAAAAAGAGGTATATTTCGATCGGGATTGGCTTGGCTATCGAGACGATGATCCGGATGTGGGCGACCCGTCTCTGAAAGACCAGAAGGGCAAGGGACGGCGCCCAGAGGAACCCAAAAAGAAACGCTGTCCGGCATTCAGGGCGACCCGCAAGCCTATGGCGTCCGCCGACATCTGGGTGGAGATTATCAGAGAGCGGTACAATTTCGGCGAGTATCCCAAATCTATTACCCCAGAAATCATCGATTTGGCTGAACACTGGATTCGCGGCCTATACAAATCGGAGCTGCGTGTCGCCGCGGAGCTTGACATGATGGATGGATACCCGCAAGTCATTGCGAAGGTGCTCGATGTTCACGGCAAGACCCCCCGGCAGTTCCGTGCCGTAAGCGACTACATTCGCAGCACCGCGGGCTCCCCCGAGTTCGACTGGAGCTGCCGCATCTTAAGCCCAGAGGCCCTTAACCAGCGGACCCGAACCAATAATCGGGTGTACATAAACCATCTTCTTGATATGATTGAGCGCGGCGGTGGTTCCGGTGCCTCCGTCGCCCGTGGCGGCCAAATGAACCAGCCGCAGCAAGAGGCCACTCTTGGCTACGAGGGCATGGGGCGCGAACGCAAGCTGCAGGATCTGAAAGCTCGAATGAGCAAGGCCCACAACGCGGGGTTTTGGATGTATCTCAATATTAACAGGATGCACTCGAACGGGGACGTGCGCGGGCTGGAGGACATTGTCCCCCAAGACATGTGGCATTTCGTTGAGGAGTACAGGGAAATTACGGGTTGGAAAAAGGAGGTAGCGTAGCGTGAGGGCAAGAACAACAAAAGATAAGCAGCAAAAGCTGTCCGATAAGGACCAAAAGATTTTAGGGGCTATTCTTAGAGCCGGGTTTGAGGAACACATCGATCCGTCATCCAGCAGACAGAATTGGCGTAGCGTGGTCGACATTCTTGACGAGAGCCGGTTCGACACCCCGCTGGCGCAGGAGATTTATGCTGCAATCCTTTCTATCAAAAAGTCTGGCGAGGTGCTTGATGAGATCAATCTGCTTGCGCAGCTGAAGAGATGTGGCTGCTTCAATGACGAGAAAAGCTATGTTGACGATGATCTCCGTCACATCACGGCCCCTGAACTGTATGACCTGTACGAGAATTACGCAACCCTCGAATCTGTTTTTGACGAGGTCGCTCGTCAGAACATCCGGAGAAAGCAGATTGAGGCGGCCAATCTTGCCGAAAGGATGAGGGCGGCCTCTCTTGCCGGTAATGACGAGGAGTTTTACAAGTATCTTTTGAAAATGAAGGATGTCCGCGGGTCCGAGTCTGAGCGCGACATGACCTTTGAAGAGATCCTGAATTCGGCCCTGCTCAAGGCGCTGGAGATTGAGACGGCCGGAGGGGTTCGGCTCAAAACCGGCTATCCGGAACTGGACGACAAAATCGTCGGCTACATGGGCGCTGATATTATCACAATTTTTGGCCATCCTGCTCAAGGCAAGACAGCGAGCGCGATGAATTTGATTGTACGCTCTATTGCGACCGGAGCCAAAATCATGCTGATCACCATCGAGGACAGTAAGGAACGTATGGCGCTGCGTTACATGTCAATCAAGTTGGGTGTGAGTGTCAAGGGTCTGTACTCCGGCAAGACTGGTCAGCAGGGGTGGGCCAAGATCTCGGCGGGGAGGAACAGCGTCGTTACCAACAATCTGATTATCATCGATGATGCCTATACTCTGCCGGACATCTACCGTCGAGTCCTCATCCACAAGCCCGACATTCTGTTCGTTGACCATATTCATATCATGCGGCTGCCCAAGGCCGACTCAAAAGAGCAGTCGGTAGCCGCCCTGATGACCGGGTTTAAGCACATGTCCAAAGAAGAGAACATTCCGGTCGTGCTGCTGGCCCAGACCAGAAAGTCTCCGACCCGGGTAAACCATCCTTCTATCGACGACCTGTATTACAGCAAGGACATCGAGAACATCAGCTCTGTTGCTATGAGCGTGAGCTGGCCGTGGAAGGTTGAAGAAACCAAGAGCGAGTTTGAGTATTCGTGGATGGTGCAGAAGGCAAGAATCGGAAACACTGGCATGATCCCCATGCTCATTGACAAATTCTCGCTGGGTATTTTTGGCGAGAAGGAGTCCCTGCCGCAGGATTTCGCGGCTAGAGTCGCTGGTGTCTCATTAGCGAGTGCTAGTTATGGCGGCGGCGCAACGATTTAGTCACGTCAAAGTGATAATTTGTCTTGACATTGACTTGAACAATGGTTATATTAGAAAGTGTTGACGATGAGACAAAAACAAAACGAGGAAGCAATGCTTAAGCGAAAAACGGCAGCGGAGAGTTACATGTCGCTTTTACGGTTGGCCCGCATGATTAACGCCGATATGGTGGCTAATGGGTTTTGGCCCGAAAACAAATTGGACAGAAACTACGGCGAGGCTGTTGCGCTGATCATTGGCGAGCTGTGTGTTGAGGGGAGGGACGCCCTGACCTACAACGTGCCCCTCGACTCGAAGGACTGCATTGTTGAGGAAATCGCTGACGCTGCCATTCGCCATCTCGACTTGATGGCCGGCCTCGGGATTGAAGAGGCGTTCGTTCGTGCCGTGGCAGCGAGAATGGGCGGGGCTGCCCAAAAGGCTGGGCTGGATCTGGCGCTCGGCGACATGATCGCTGCCATTGGGGGCGGTTGTTCGAACCCTGCTGGTCGCGTCTGCTCGACCGACGAGTTTGGTTATGAGTACTACTGCTCCCGGTGTGTCTATTATCCCCTGCTTGTGTCGGTCGAGATTTTTCGCAAAAGTGGGGTTATCGACAGCGATCAGGTGGAGTTTATTGCCATGAACGCCGATGCATTTATCGCCATCTTCACTCTCGGCCTGACCTTCAGCGACTTCGTTGATCGTCTGCTCAAGAAGGTGGAGTACAACCGGACTCGTCCCCGGCGTCACGGGAAGACTTTTTAGGGGCTTGACATGATCGTTCTCGACATAGAAACCATCCCGATCCCGCTGGAGGAAATGACTCCGTGGATGCAGGACTATTGTGTTCGGGAATTTTCCGGCGTTCCGAAGACCACCAAAGATCCAGTGAAACGGGCTCAGCTTATGGCTGCGCCAGAGGCAATGGAGAAAAGCATTAAGCAGCGCAGTGTCAGCCCGTATATGAACAAAATTGTTGCCATCGGGATGATTACCGGCGTTGATACCACAATCGATTACACGACTGGAAATCGACGCAGAACGCGCAAGATGGCGTGGTGTTCTCTGGACGAGCGTGATCTGCTGACGCGGTTCTGGCGGGTGATCAACCGCGACGGTATCGATATTCTAACGTTTAACGGCAAGGCGTTCGATATTCCGACTATTTACAACCGGACGGCTTACCACAAAATAAAACCGAAGCGCGTCTTGGACAGCGCATTAAGACGAGGAATGACGTTTCCGCACTGTGATCTGGCCGAGTTTCTGGTTCACGGGTCGTACGGCACTTATCTCTCGCTCGAATTTTGGCTTAACTATTACGGAATTCGTAACTCAAAGTCCGATTTTGATGGTAGCATGGTTTATGGGGCCATTCAGGATGGGGAGTTTGAGCGAGTGAAGCAGTACGTTCTCGAAGACTGTGAGTCCCTTCTCGAGCTTTACAAGAGGGTCCGGCCATCGCTCTTACAGGTAAGGTCGACGAACAGATTGGGCGAGTCTTGGAAGAACGATTACTAACTAGGGAGCCATGGCCGGAGGTAAATGGCCTAACTCAGTTAGGATTGAGCGGCACTCCCCCGATTGTCCGAAGTGCGGAACCGGAACACTATCCCGTTTGAGCCCTCGGGCCAATGCGTTTATGTGCATTGACTGTTTTGAGCTCTTCAAGTTTCGTGACGGCGGTTTTGTTAGAATGAATTGTGTGGAAAGAAAAAAGTGGGCATCAACCAATTAAGGCCTCAGGAGTTGGGTTATGGCAATTAAGGGTTTGTCAGACAAGTTGCGCTTCGAGCGCATCGGCAAGGTGCAGATCGGCGTTTATGATGAAAACAGTCGTCGGCCAAAAAGTGTGGGGTATTTCATTTTTACGCCGGCCATCGATGCCATCGATACCAAAATGATCGCGGACGTTCTTGGGGCACAGCCCACCGAGATCGAAATCGCATTTCCGTACAGAACGATTGACGAGAACGCTCCTCAGTACCGCAAGATGTACGGCAAAAACAGCAAACTGATCTGCAAGGGCGATGGAGAAGCGGCTACATGGTATGGCCTTGAGGAGCGCATTCCCGCAGACTCGTTGCCTAAACCGGCGGGAGATCGCTCAAAGTCGTTCCACATTCAGTGTAAGGGTGAGAACTGCCAGTACTCGAGGCCTTACCTGAAGGATGGCAAACAGCAGCCGCCTCCGTGCAGTCCGACGATGAACGTGTTTTTCAGGATTCCTGCGCTTGAAGCCGCCCTCGGTATTGTTGGGATGTGGCAGCTTGACACGAAATCCGGGAACGCTATCGTAAGCCTGAACAGCGCTGTAGAGGCGGCGCGTATTTCCGCCGGCGGAGAGAATGGACCCGAATCAGAGGCGTATCGCTACATTTTCCGTATGGATGTTGTTGCGGTCAAGGGTGTCAGTGTGTTCAACTACGTCCGCTTCGTTTTTACCGGCAAGAATAGGGACGACGGAATGGCGGCGCTGGCGGCTGGGGATCCTGCTACGGCGGCCGCTGTAGCGCCGCTGATCGAGGAGCCTGCTACTGCCAAGGAGCTGAAAGGCCTGTATGACCTTTGGATGGGGCTGTACTCTGCTGAAATGAAGGCCAAGCTGACCGGCGAGAGGATGGCGGCGGCGCTGCTCGGGTTTGTCAACAAGCAGTGTGAGATCAAGGTATCTGGTCTTCGCGAGCTCACCTCAACTCAGGTCGTTCTGGTGAAGAAGAAAATTGAGGAGAAGAAGCAGAAGTGAATCTGGTGGCTAAAAGAGCGGCCTTGGTTGAGCATCTGGAACGGATTCTTCCCATGGCAAAAAAGAAGTCTGTGCTGGATTTCGTGAATTATGTCAGAGTGGCGATCGAAGACGATAAGCTCGCCTTGAGATACAACGGCGAGTCTCAGCACTACAATGCGGTGATCCCTGACGCGATTTCTTATGTCGATGACGCTTCGGATCCAGTTGCGATCGTTCGAGCGGATTCGCTTGCCGTCGCCTTGACGTCGATTGCCGAGGAGACGGTTCGGCTGAAGAAAGACGCCGGCCGGCTCGTTGTTTCGTCCCTTGAGGGTGACAGCGTCTTCGCTATTGACATCGTGGACGTGGTGATTATGGAAACCAAGCATCTTGGGGCGCAGTTCTCGTTTACGATCAACGCCCGCGACCTCGCTTATTCGGCATCGCGTGTGGGCGCCTGCGTCAGTCCACAAGAGATTCGGTTCCCCGGGATTATGTTTGCCCCGTACGAGGGGAAAATCCTCATGCTCGGCACCGATGCTATTCTGATGTCGTTCTGTATGCTTGAGGTTGAGAGCCTCGAGATGCGCTCAGAGTTCAACGAGAATAAGACCTTCATGGCCACAAAGGCTTATCTGGCTCATGCAGATATTTTCGGCACTCAGAACGTCCGGGTTGATGTCTATGACAGTACCGTTTCGATCAGCGATGGCGTTGCCACCTATGCCTTCACGCTCTTGAATTTTTCCGCGGACAACCGTTTCGCCATTCGCAAATATTTGCAGCTGCAGGGGGCTCCCGGAGGGACCAAGGTGTCATTCGTTTCTTCCGATATGCGCCGGATTCTTGATGCTGTCGACGCCTCTGACAAGATCGCATTTTTCGGGCAAGACCAGATTTCCAAGATCTACTTTTTCCCGCAGGACGATTCTGGGTATATGCCGATCAAATCTGCCGGCGGGGTTGCGGCGTTCA
>Ga0209606_1001751_pt1 | contig 26033 bp, 16 predicted proteins | sample AD_UKC057_MetaG_FD_184412 | JGI IMG/M metagenome (GOLD analysis project Ga0209606, IMG submission 184412) | Active sludge microbial communities of municipal wastewater-treating anaerobic digesters from USA - AD_UKC057_MetaG (SPAdes) (version 2) | ecosystem: Engineered > Bioreactor > Anaerobic >...
ACTACTGTCCCATGGCGCAAACTTGTTGATTCTCGATGAGCCCACGAACGATCTGGATGTGGCAACCCTCGGCGCGCTCGAGGAATTATTGCTGGAGTTCGATGGCTGCGTCATCGTGGTCACCCACGATCGGTGGTTTCTCAACCGAGTGGCCACCACGATTCTTTCGTTCGAAAGCGACGCAAAGGTCGTGCCTTATGCCGGAAATTACGATGCCTACTGTCTGCAGCGGCAACGACAACAGGCCGACGAAAAAGATCGCTCTGCCATCTCGAAAGCACCACCTCCGATCGTAAGTCGGCCGAAGAAAGGATTGACGTATGCCGAACAAATCGAGTTGGAGGGGTTATTCGATCGGATCACGCTGGCAGAAGAAAAGGTAGAAGCGTTGGAAAAACAACTGGCGGACCCCGCGCTGTATTCGACGCGCCGGGAAGAAATCCCGCAATTGCATGTGCAATTGTCGCAAGCCAAAGAGCAAGTGGGCGCGCTTACCTCGCGTTGGGAGGAGTTGGAACTCAAACGGGAGACGACTGTAGATCCGAAAAGCTGATTCGTTGTGGCCCAACATTGCTTCACTTATATAAGAGCATCAGACGAACCGAGAGCCTTGCCCGCGGATTCAACCACGAAACGGCCGACACGACGGGATTTTTCTCAGAGTTCGCTCGCGGCTTTGGCGATCGCGGCGTTGCGAACGGCATAGCCTTGGGTCGTATGATGGATACCGTCGCTGAACGGCGCGCTTCCCGTTTTCGCGATGCTCGCCCAATCAAACACATGCATATTCGGCCAACGCGCCCGAGCTTTCTCGAGTTCTGCGTTCCATAATTCCATGTTCGCGTTCGACCAATGCCCCTCCGTTTTGGTCGTATAGGTGTTGACCCACATCACCCTGACCTGCGCGCTATCATCGATCGTCTTCATCATGGCATCGATCCGGTCGGCGCGGGAAATCGCCGCTCCCGCCGACACATTGGCGGTATCATTCGTGCCAAGAGCAATCACCCAACACCCCGCGAATCCGGACGCCACCAAACGTTCCGCGGCTTGTTTCCCAGTCGTGTCGTCGCCACAGCAATACTCGTAGATCGCACGGCCACCGTAGGCCTCGATCGTAGCCTCGATACCCACGGCGGCATACGCATCTTTCAGTTCGTCGATCGTATAGGCCGTAAGGCTATCGCCGAGATGCGCGACCTTGGTACATGGAACATGGATGGTCGCGTCGGGTTCGGTAACCGCACTATCGTCCGGTAGGGTGCTCGAATCGGCCGAATCAACCGGAGAATCGTGTTGCGCATCGAAATCCTGGGAGCCATCGGCTTCGGAATTGACGTCATGATTCGCGTTGGATCCACTATCCTGAAGCGAATCCGTACCCGCGTCATGGCTGGATTTGGACCAGTAATCGGGGTTGTTCGGCTCCTCGACACACGATGTGGCGAGCAACACGGCGACAACCATCCCTTTCGTGGCGATCTTTCGAAGCATGCATGAGTATGGCATGAGCGACCTGGACCGGCGCGAATAATCAGCGTCGGGCCGCGTATCGGATGCCAGAACCGTAAGGGCATCGCACCTCCTTGCGGGCACATTCTCACCCATTCGTACCAACCGCAAAGGAGACGTGCAACGGATCCGTTGCGTGAGGACATTGGGGAATGTTTGCGGAATGGAAAAGAGCGTCGAAGCAAGCGGGCCCGGGGAAGAAATATCTGTAATAAAATTCAGCACATAGTCTCATCAAGACGACGTAACTCTGCCGCTTTGGGTGGCAGGCTTATGCGGTTGCCAGGGAGTCTCAAAAAATGCTTCGGCTCATGAAAAGCTGCTTGAGAGGAGCTTGATAAAGGGTACGATTGCTGAATGACAAAATCGCTCCGATGGGCTGGCGTAGTATTTTGGGTAGGGATAGCGGGTGTGCTGAGTTGTTCTTCGGAGGACGACAGTGGCCGCGTTTCCAATGCGGGGACGGGCGGCGGGACTTCCGATGCTTCTGGCTCCGGAGGAGATGCTGGCACGGGGGGGACATTTTTCACGGGTGGTAGTGGGGGAGGAGGGGTTGTCGGCTGCGTCACTTGCTCGGCGGATCTTCGATCTGTGGTGGATTGTGAAACCGGCCAAGTGGTCAAAGAGTGTCCGGAAGACAAAGGTTGCGGTCCCGACGGGGAGTGTGTGGCGCCCTGCGAAAGCGCGAGTGCCAACAAAAGCTCCGTGGGTTGTGAGTACTATCTTGTGACTCCCGATGGCTGGAGTGAGATTCCCGATATGGATCTTCCTTATCCTGCTGGACTAGCGCCAGGCCAGGCCAGCGACGGGAGTTGCTTTGCCGCGTACGTGAACAACACCTGGCCAACTCCGGTCGATGTCACTGTCGAATACAATGGTGTTGTGGTGAACGCGGCACCCCATGCTCGGATTCCGCAAGGTGCAGGCGCTTCGTTGACGTATCTTCCCTTACCCAACGGCCAGATCCCGCCCAACGAGATGGCCATCGTGTTTTTGAGCCACGATGGTGGCATAGGGCCCTACAAAACCGCTTGCCCACAAGGTATTACTCCTGTTTTCACCAAGGACACGGGACAGCATGGCACAGGATTCGGAAAAGCGATCCGACTGGCAACGTCGGCCCCGGCGGTCGTTTATGATATTTATCCTTATGGGGGAGCGATTAGCTATATCACCAGCGCGACGTTACTCCTTCCGACGAGTGCGTGGAATACGAATTATGTAGGGGTGACCACGGACCACGCGACAAGGGGATCTCAGGGCGGTGAAGGCGAAATACGCTCACCCAGCGGCATCACGATCGTGGCACAGAAAGATGGTACCAAGGTCACTTTGCTACCCTCCGCTCCTATTGCTCCTCGAGGTCAAGTCGCGGCCACTCCAGCGAATCAAGCGGTGACCTATTCCCTCAATCGGGGCGAACTATTGCATTTTCTTCAAGTGGACGATCTGACGGGGACTCCGATTGAAGCCTCGGAACCTATCGCCTTGTGGGCGCAGCATTATTGCATGACCATCCCGTTCGGGGTCCCAGCCTGTGATCCCGGCCATCAGCAAATCCCTCCCGTGTCGGCAACCGGCTCGCAATACGCGGCCGTTCGTTACCGAAATCGTATTCCCTCCGGCCCTGAAGAGGCTGTGCCATGGCGTTTCGTGGGAATGGTGGATGGTACGGTCCTTACCTACGATGCGGGTTTTGACCCTGTGGCGGCCGGGGCGCCAACCACGCTACAACAAGGACAACTCGTAACGTTCAACCATACCGGACCTTTTGTGGTTCGCAGCCAAGACGACAGCCATCCATTTTATGTGGCTGCGCATATGTCGGGCGGCGACCCATTCGATGGTATCGGAGATCCCGAAACCGTCAATATCATCCCTACAGCGCAGTGGCTCAAGCAGTATATCTTCTTTGCGGATCCCACCTACGGCAACTCGAACCTCGTCGTGATTCGAAAAAAAGGCCCCGAAGGTTTCGCGCCGGTTACCCTCGATTGTCTCGGCCCTCTCGATGGTTGGACCGCGCTTGGGGAATTTGAATATACGAGGGTCGACCTGCAAGCCAACGGCACTCCCGTGGGCGCTTGCGACAATGGTCGTCATGTCATGGAAAGCGACATACCTTTTGGACTTACCGTCTGGGGATTCGACCAATACGTGAGTTATGCCTACCCCGCGGGTGCCAGTGTCAAGCCAATCAATACCGTGAAAGTACCTCCCGTCCCGAAATAGGCGTCAGCGTTAGCGTATCCAACGCGCCCGCCAACAACACCGTCCATTCGATGGTGAGTCATCGAAATATTCGCATATTCGCTTCGACGAAAGGAGCTTTGCGCTACACGGATTCTATCCTTACCGTGGTAGCGCCGCGCTGCTAGTGGTGAGATATGGGAGGAAAACGATCGAGGGGTGAGCGTAAAAATCGTGTAATAACAGGCACCTATGCCCTACGAGGCCTTCGGCCGAGGGGAGTTGAGGTCGCTCCTTGGGTTGAGGATGGGTTTGTCGTGTAAACGCGAGCGGGTTTTGCTAGTCTGCAGGATCGGAAAACGTTCGAACATATAAGGAATGGCTTGCGATGCGCTGGAAATACAGTCTTTCGATGTTCAAGGGAAGCTCGTTGTATCCTTCCATGCTTGGCGTCACGTTGTTGTCTTTGGTCCTCGGGGGGTGTGGCAGCGATGATGAAGCAGCGGGGGGAAGCTCGGAGACAGCCGCCAAGGCGCCCTATGGTCGTGTTTCTCAAAATACGGTCGTACGATACGAACGACCACGTGACGATGGGACTACTCACGAAGCCACGGCGCAGGTCGTGGGAGAAAAGACGATCCAGGGAAAAACCTATTGGCGTGCAAAACTTGGGGACTTTGACTCATCGAACGCCAGCGGAACGGAGCTTTGGGTTCAGCTCCCCGACCCCCATTCGGCGGTCGTGGCGGGAGGTGAATTTTGGTCGCGAAAAGTGCTGCCCAATCCCAATCCATCCCAACCTTCTGCCACGATTGAGTTGGACGAACCGCTCACGCTCAACCTCGATCCTCCGGTCGGACAGCCCGTTGCCGTACAGGCGAAAGGTACGATCGAGCTTTTGGGGCAGCCTCTTTCCATCGACCTTTCCGGCTCTTATACCGCCGTTAGTCACAACGCCAGCGTCTTGACTTCCGGTGGTTCCTTGCACGGATGTCATGAGTTTTCGTTCCAGGGCACGGCATCGAACAACGAATTTCTCAGTGTTCTTGGGGTCAACGAAATCAGCGGGCAAGCCTGGTACCATCCAAGTTTCGGCCTGGTGCGCGCTGTGATGCACATTCCCGGAAAGAAGGACTATGAACTCGACTTCACGGGCGCCGACGAAATGGGAAAAGCAACCACCGGCACCAACCGTATTCAAGGTCTGCGTATCCTGGGACCTTCTGAAACGTTTGAACTCAATACCTATGCGGTGCATGGCGACCTCGATGCCGACAAGGACCAGCACGCCAAAATGCTCGTGGAAGCGCGTTTTGCGGATGATTCGAAAGCGCAATCCTCGGATCGTCCACCCATCGACACACAGATCGGAACGACGATGGGCGTCTTTCCACACCAACTCGTTGCATCCCCCATCAGCTTTTTCCATCCGGAAGAAAACGGCAAAGGCTTTACGTTTTGGGTGGGATACGTAGACCAGGCGGCGAAAAATGAATCGGTCAACGGTATTTCCTACCATATCACGGCAAAGGTGCCTAACGACGCATCGAATTCGGTGCGGGTGACGAGCCGGATCATCTATTCGCTCTACAAGCCTTGATGCCAACCGCGTTTTTCGACGGTATACGCGGCACGGGCGATGCCCATTGTCACCGAGTGTTTTCCGGCAGGGCGCCTTGCTGTCGTCGTTGTCCGCGACGGGGTTTGCGTAGGGACAATATCGTGGATGGACGAACGCTCGAGCCTTGACAAGCAAACCAGTTCAAGACCCTTGCCCAACGTTGTGACACCTTGATCGATTACTTCAACAATGCCTGGAGCAACGCGAAGTGCTCGGCCTCTTCCGGTGCCACCATCCCGTCGGCAGCAATCGTTGCACGCACCACATCCAGGAACAATTCGCGGTGTTTCAAGGGAACCCTCGCGGGGTCGACGTCTTCAGGGCGCGGTGGTCGTTGCAACATCAACTCCACTTCTTGCTTTTCGTCATCATCGAGTTGGAGTTGACGGACAAGCTTGGCGATGAAGGCCTTTTCTTCTTTTTGGACTTCGAAATCCGCCCAGGCGAAGGAGCAAACAAAGCGCATGAGTCGCATTCGGTCTTGCTTGTTCAAGCGATGCATGGGCCAACCGTAGCAGTGGATGAAGTCCTTCGAAAGAGGGGGACAGGGGCATGGTCAACCATCCAACCAATCCAGCAGCGAATCGGTGGTACTTCCAGCGATTGCCCAACGAACACCTGACATTGGTTCCCCCGGCAAATCATGAAGCATCGTACAATTCATGAGACAATCCCACCTTAGCCCCAACATCCAACACGGTCGACCCCTTCGACAACGAATGATAAGGGTAGTGGTATGCTTAGGCACCCCGTGTCAACTGTCGTGTTTGCTGTTGGCCTATGGGTTGTGTCGTTGTGGGCGATGGCGGCAAGCGCTCAGCCTGCGGTGGATACGGCGGCGAAGCGATTGACCGATGGATCGTCCTTTCAGGTGAGGGTGCAAGCGGCTTTGGCGCTTGGAGCTTCCGGTTCCGAAAGAGCGGTGGGGCCGTTGTGTGGGGCTTTGGACGATGAAACGGCCAGTGTGCGTGCGGCGGCCGCAGCGGCTTTGGCGCGTTTACGTAAGCCGTCGGGGCTATCGTGCCTCAAAGCCCGAGCAGGCAAAGAAACCAATGGGGCGGTGAAGACGCAGATCGAAAAGGCGAGCGCACGCATCGAAAAGGATGCCGAGCACCAAAGAAACGCGAAGGCCTCCCGGCAGCCCACGCGGGCCAGTCGATTGTACGTAGCCGTGGAAGCCACCAAAACCAAGCATGGTCGTCGCAAAGGCGAGATTGAGTTGTTGGTGCAGGCAACGATCCGCAGGCTGCTGCTCGCGGATGCCAAAGTGGCGTTGGCACCCTCGGGGCAGAGTCCGCAAGACTTCGACAACGCTGCCAAGGGAAATCGCGTGCAGGGCTACCTGCTTCGTCCCACCGTGGAATCGGTGGATTACGATGGTGCCAAACTATCCGTAGCCCTGCGAGTGACCCTATTCAGCTATCCATCGATGGCATTACAAGGAGAGTTTTTTCCGAAGCTATCGATGTCGGGCACACCCCAACGGGATCCCGAAGCAGAAGACGAGCTTCTTCAGATGGCAGCGCAAAAAGCCGTGGAAAAGTTTTTGGCAACCACACGTTGATGATCTCATGACGGGCGCTGCGCACTCCATGCTTTTGTTCGGAGCAGAGAGGGTACGATGACGGCAAGTCCTTTGGTGACCATCTCATCGAACCTCGATGAGGTGATAAAAGGGATCGCCGTTGCCGCGCGCATCGATTCCCGATCCGCGTCGATGGTTCCCATGATTCGTATCTCTTCGATGACGACAGCAGGGGCGTAAGGGTCGCCGACGTGAAACGCTCTCGCGCTGTGCGAGCATCGCCACACTCAATGCCGATCGGATGTTGGCCACGGGAGTCGCGAACTTGCGTTGTCATTTGGACGGTGACTTGTAATATGGAAATATGCTGTTGTTCGCCGTCCCGATTGAGAACTCCATCGTCGGCACCATGAGGGTGGATATACATGCCTAGCGGTCCTGCCTCTCGATCTCAGTCGGAAAACGCACTCGCCGCTGATCCTTTGCTTGGCACGGTTCTCAACGATAAGTATCACGTTCTTGCCGTTGTCGGCAGCGGAGGAATGGGAAAGATCTATCGAGCGGAGCAGATTCCGCTTGGGCGACCCGTGGCGCTGAAGGTTTTGCATCCAGCACACACGTCCACTGCGAAGGAAGGAAATTTCCAGCAGCGTTTTTTCTTGGAAGCGAGCATTTTGTCTCGCCTACAGCATCCTAACGTCGTCACCGTTTTTGATTATGGGTACATAGAAGGAACCCATCCCGAAATGTACTTCATGGCGATGGAATACCTCGCGGGTGAGACGCTGGAGCATCGGATTCGTCGTCAAGGATTCTTATCGCCCGAGGAGCTATTGCCCATCGTCCGTCAGATCTCCCGAGGTTTACAGGATGCGCATCGCCAGGGGGTAGTGCATCGAGATCTCAAGCCATCGAACGTGATGCTCGTGGCGCGATCGGATGGTTCCATGCTGGTCAAAATCGTCGATTTTGGTCTGGTCAAAGTGCTCGGAACGGACTCGGATCAGATCACGCGAGAAGGAACGTTTCTCGGGTCGGCCCGCTACATGTCTCCCGAACAGATCGTGCATGGCGGGGTCGATCATCGCACGGACGTCTACGCCCTTGGTGTTCTCATGTTCGAGGCTTTGTGCGGTGTGCCTCCGTTTCAACGTGAGGACCTCATCCAAACCCTGATGGCGCATGTGCATGAACCGATTCCGGAAATGGCTTCCGTGGCTCCGAACGTTCATGTTCCCCTCGCTGTCGAAGCGATGGTTCGTCGTTGTATGTCCAAGGAACCGAGTGAACGTCCACCGGATATGGATAGTGTTCTTGCGGAGATCGATGTCTGTGCCCGAGCCCTTGGATTTCCTGTTGCGCCTTCGGACCGTTATGATGTCGAATCCGGAGAACTCATGCGCGGCGATCACGTCGTCACCCGTTCCGACGCATTGACGCGAGCGGAGGGGCGTTCTCCTTCCCTGAGCATCACGAAATCCGAAAATGCTCCTCTTGTATTTTCTCCCGAAAACCCGGATACGAAAACACTAGCCCGAGCCAAGTCCAGCAGGAAGCTGTTGATCGTCATAGCGCTATTGCTGCTGCCAATCTCGGCGGGAGCACTATTTGTGCTGTTTCGACACACGAGCACAACCGAGGCATCCCGCGCGTCCGACCAACCGGGGGCCGCCGAGCCGTCGACACCTTCCCATGCGTTTGTGTTGTGGATCGATTCGACTCCTTCGGGAGCCGAGGTGTTGGAAGGTGATACGGTACTTGGAACGACGCCCATGCAATTGTCGATCGACAACGATACGGTTCGTGATTTGCCCAAGCGCTTGACGCTTCGGGCCCCAGGGCATCGTCCGTATTCGCTCGTACAAGGCCCATCGAAGGACAATGTTCGCGTGGCCGTCGCGCTCCAGCCAGTGCCTGCAGAGGATAGCGATAGTGCTCCCAAGCCACTTCCTAGAAAACCGTCGGGCCCCTCGACGCCTCCTCATTCCCCACCGACCGCCGATCCCGGCATTCGACTCCACCGATGAATCCTATTTTCAAAGCATGGGTCCGTGTATTCACGGCGCTATTCCTGGTGACTATCCCTTTTCGGATATACGCCGACGATTTGGCTGACGAGGCGGATTTGCACTTTCAAATCGGGGCGGAACGGTATCGTGCCCGCGACTTCCGGGGCGCTCTCGAGCACTTCTTGCTCTCGAATCGTCTCGTGGCCAACCGCAATGTCGTCTTCAACATCGCGCGAACCCACGAGCAGCTTCGTCAGTATTCGCACGCCTTTCGGTACTACCAACAAGCGCGGGAGGGAGAAACCAACCCAGAAGAAATCGCCAAGATCGATGCGGCCATCGACAAGATCCTTCCGCAGGTAGCCGTACTTCACGTCATCACCGATCCTCCTGGTGCCACCGTCTATGTGGAGCGAAAAGACCTTGGTCCTCGTGGCACGACTCCTCGCATGTTGGCTTATGAACCGGGAGATCACACGCTCATCGTGGAACTACCGGGTTATCGTTCCCAGATCCTCGAATCGGTTCATCTCGAAGTCGGGCACCCCAAAACCGTCCATCTCGCCTTGGAAAAAATCGTTGGCACCATCGTTATCGGAGGCATTCCCGCGTCAGCGGAGGTTCGAACGGATGATCCTACCGCACCTGCCTCATGCCAAGGACCTTGCCGACTCGAAGTATCCGCGGGTCGACATACTTTGTACATCAACGACCCGGCTCATGAATCATGGATGCGTGAGATCGATGTCGTGGAAGGCAAGTTCGTCTCGCTTCGTCCCACCTTGACTCCGCAGCTTGGCTCGTTGGTCGTTCGTGCCGACGAACGCGAGGCCATCATCGAAATTGATGGCAAACCGGTTGGATTCACACCGGCTGTCATCGATGTCGGTGTTGGGTTACGAACGGTTCGGGTGAGCAAGAAGGGGTTTGTACCTGTCGAGCGCACGGTTCAGATTCGATTGAAGGAGCGTGTTCGATTGCAGGTCGAACTTGAAGCCGTCGAGGAAGTCATCGCGGCATCTCGACGCGCGGAAGCGGTCGAAGACGCGCCGGGGTCGGTGACTCTTGTTTCCCATCGGGAGCTTCGTGCGATGGGCTATCCAACGATTGCGGAGGCCATTCGTGGTGTACGAGGGGTGTATGTGGGAGATGATCGCTCCTATCAAGGAGTAGGCATTCGTGGATTGTTCATGCCTGGAAGCTACGGCAACCGCGTGCTCGTTCTCTTGGACGGCCATCCTATGAATGACAATTGGATCGGTTCTTCCTATGTCGGCTACGACGCGCGTACGGACATCGAGGACATCGATCGTCTCGAGGTGATTCGTGGACCGGGTTCGGTGTTGTATGGCACCAATGCGTTTTCGGGTGTCATCAATATGGTGTCGCGCGCAAGGCAGTTGCCATCTTCCGGAAGCGTAGGGATGTCCAGCAGTGGATCGGGTGTGGCCAGAGCGCGAGCGAGAGCAACTCTTCGATTGGGAGATGATGCGGGGTTTTGGATGTCGGTGGCGGGGGCGCGTTCGGAAGGTAGGGATTTTTATTTTCAAGAGTACGACCAGCCCAATGATGTGCCAGCAACCGATGGGGTCGTTCGTGGTCTGGACGGCTTTCAGTCGGGAACGATGACAGGTCAAGCGTGGTGGGGACCGATCACGTGGCTGGGCTTCGTTCATTCGCGGGAAAAAGACTTACCGACAGGAGCCTATGACACCATTTTTGCCGATCCTCGTGCTCGTCAAAAAGACACCCGCGGCATGACGGAATTGCGTGTGGAGCCGTCGATTTCCGACGACGTTCATGTGCTGCTGCGCGCCCATCTCGATATGTATCGCTTCGAAGGACGGTATCCGTACGAAGAGGTCAACGGTGGGTTGGGGGTCGATCGTTATCAAGGCACGTGGGCGGGAGGAGAAGGAAGGCTCATCCTTTCGCCGTGGTCCCCGCTTAGTGTGACGTTGGGAGGCGAGGGTCAGCGCCACTTTCGAGTCCACCAAACGGCCGAGCGCAACGACGGAACCCACATGGATCGTTCCGATCCGTATTCGGTTGCTGCTGGCTATGGGTCGGTGGATGTGCTTCCCATGACTGAACTGCGAATATCGGCGGGCTCTCGGTTCGACTGGTATTCGACGTTTGGCACGTCGGTAAATCCTCGGTTCGCGGTGATCGTCAAACCCTATGAAGCGGGGAATTTGAAACTCTTTGCAGGCAAAGCGTTTCGGGCACCCTCCATTTACGAGCTTTATTACAACGACGGGGGACGAACGCAGGTCGAGAGTCCCGATCTTCGTCCGGAAACCATCTACTCGCCGGAGCTTCAATTCACTCATCGAATCACCGAATCATGGTCGGCCCTGGTGACTGGATACGCAAATTACGTCCAGGATCTCATCGCGGTACAAGGAGATGCCACCGCTGCCTCTCCCGCCCATTACGAAAACTCCCCCTCAGCGATTCTCACACTTGGTGCAGAAGCTTCCGTGCGGCGAGAATGGCGTCATGGGTGGATGCTCGAGTTATCCTATGCGTATCAGCATTCGGAGTATCGTCAGCCATCGGCGACGTCGGTCCCTATGCGCCATGTCCCCAACGTGCCCGAGCAAATGGGCTCGATTCGCACTTCGGCTCCGATTGTGCAAGGTGCTCTTCATGCCATGACTCGATTGTCGGTAGAGGGGCCGCGCTACGATCGTTACGACCGACCTGGAGAACCAGAACAACGCAGGACCGAAGGAGCGGCCATCTGGGATGTCGTGCTATCCGGGCAAGAGCAAGAACTCGGCCTTCGTTACGCGATAGGCATCTACAACGTCTTCGATTCCCGTCATCGGGTGCCTGTCAGCCGTGAGTTTCGTCAGCGATCCATCTTACAAAACGGACGAACACTACTTCTATCTTCGACCGTTGATTTTTAGTGATGAGCGAAGTGGCTGGATTCCCCTGAATCGAGCGTACCTGTCCACGTTTCGAAGCTGGGCATGCCTTCGCTGTTGCGTTCTTCGGGGGAGTACACGATCACGTATGACATTTGTTTCCAAACGATGAATCCGCTTTTGTCCGCGCAGCGATGATGGCAGGGGCGCCACGTTCCGGTGTTCAGATACACGCGTCGGACAGGGGAGGCCGCTTGGGAGGGCTGCAGTCCGAGCGCTTGTTGTTTCGGGGCATGCGTGTGCCCCATAACCACGAACGGCGCGCCTGATTGCCTCGACAATTGCTGTGCGGCTATCACGTACGGGTCCGCGGTTTGCAACGCCGTGAGCATTCGTTCGACGGCAGGCCCTAGTCGGGATGCGGTTTGAAGCGAGACATGCCCGGCAATCCACATCACCCATTGCAAACGGTCCGCCGCGTCATCCCATTTCGTCCACGTATCATGGGAATCGAGCCACCAGCGTACGAAAGGCAAATCTCGGAACATGCGGAGCGCTTCATCCAATCCCCGGTACATGGCCTGTTCGAGGGCGGGCGCGTGGCGCACGAAGCTCAATAGCCAATCGACCACCGCAAACACGGGGCGAACGTCTTCGATCCTTTCAAGAGCCTTTTGAATCTGCTCGGTCTCCTCGTCGGAAAGGACAATGCTTTGCCGCTCGATTTCTTTTAAAACACATGCGGGAATCCGCGCCACCAATTCCGTGGTAATCGGATCACCAATCGGAACGCCCCATCGGTTGGCGTCGCTCACCGATTCATGGTTATACACATCGAACTGGTGGCCATGCAGGGCAACGACACCGTGTCGTTGGCACACGAAACGTTCTTCGAACGGATCGTCGATCGGGGTTTCTCCAAGAACATCGCGGATACGGCGTCGAACGACGGGCGAAATATTGGCCAGTCGGTCATGATTCCCAACCACGAACGTCACGTTGGTTGGAATTGATTTTCGGAGCGAGGCAACACCCTGACGAATGGATTCGAACGTGTTTCTGTTTTTGTCGATGATCTTGTCGAGCACTATCTTCGTATGCATGGCAAGGGGTGCAAGCGAATCCTGCTTCCATCCCCATGGCCGGTGTTCTTGGTCAACATCGAACCAATAAGACGTTCGCAGCAGATCAATCGTGTCCCCAAGCAGCACGATGCGAAGCTCCTTGACGGAGCGTCGCTTCCCCAAGCGCTGCAGATGTTCGAAAAAGATGGGGAAAGCATCCGCGGAGACGTTGTGTTTTCCTACGCTTTCATCTTCGATATGCAAATCGCTCAAGAACACGATCATGACGACACGCTCCAGGACCCAAAGGAACGACAGGCAAACCATACGCATTTTGGTCGCGTTGGCATGATCATTGGAAAAAATCAGGGTGGTACTTGCCGAGGAAGGATGATTTCGGCTCTCCTACCATCCGTCCAGGACCGCGGAGTATCCGACCGCTAGGTTCCATGGTATGCGACCGCCCGAGGGCTTCGGAAACATCGTCATGCCGCCACAGACAAGGCTTGACGAGCCTCGGTATCAAGGAAAAGCTGGCGACATGACGGCCGAGCAAGTCGAATACGTCATTCAACAAGAGGATGCAGGTGAACGGCTTGACGTTGTCGTCGTCCGAGCGTTGCGGGGTCGAGCGGGGCGGGCGCGGGTTCGAGATCTTTTCGAGTCTCGATCGGTACTCGTGCAGGGTCGCGAAGCCACCAAAGGATGGCGCGCAAGACCCGGGGACGTGCTTACCATCCGTCTTGCATCCATCGATCCCAAAGCGGTTCCGGAACCGGCAGCGGCATTGGACATTCGCCTCGAAAGATCTGATTTGGTGGTTGTCAACAAGCCTGCGGGACAACCTTCTTGTCCCCTTCGTCCCAAAGAGATTGGCACGTTGGCTAACGCTCTGGTCGGAAGGTATCCGGAAATGGCTGACATCGGATATGACCCCAGAGAGCCGGGGCTCATTCACCGACTGGACACGGGAACATCCGGTTTGTTGCTCGCTGCAAGAACACCTTCCGCTTTCGATTATCTGACCAGAGACCTTCGCGCGGGGAAAATAGAAAAGCACTATCTTGCCATTTGTGAAAGCGATGGGATGGCTGATTCTGGCATCATCGATATACCGATCGGGATAGATCCGAAACATCCCAAACGCGTGGTTGCCTGCCTGCGAGCAGAAGAGTTGCGACGTTACGACCCTCGGCCCGCGCGAACGAAGTATTCGGTCAAGCAACGGTTGGGACGATGGGCCCTTTTGATGGTGCAAGCGCCCAAAGCCGTTCGCCACCAAATCCGCGCTCACTTCGCCGCCATCGACCATCCGCTCGCGGGCGATGCTCAATACGGTGGAGATACACGGATTTTGAAACGTCACGCCTTACATGCCGTTTCGATCGCTTGGAACGGTCGGCAAGACGTTCAGGGCTTCGAGGTGAGTTGTGGTATGCCGGAGGACTTGTCAGCCTTCCTTCAAGACGCCTCGATCCCAATTCCCGAGCATGACTCCTGATCCCGAACCTACCCTCTAAGAGAGGTCCATTGGGGTGGCGTCACGTCCGTCGCCGTGCAGTGGGCGAGGCAAGCTGTGGCGTTTCCGTTGAAACGATCCTTCGGCGACTATCCGATTAGGGTTATGACTTTCGCCTGGAGTCTTGCGGCGCGTGTTGGTTTGCACTCTCCTACGAATCGAGGCTCGAGGGTAATTCGACAGGCAAGCGACTCGCGGCATCACCGAGCGCTTCCCGCACGGGTCGGATATCGTCCCACACGTCCACCACGTCGACTCCCGCATCGAGAGCGGCCAAAAGGCAGGCACGCGCCGCGACAAATCGGTGGCGGAGGCGAAAAGCCCTAGCAAGCCGCGGTTGAACTCGTTTCGGATCCGCGCCGAGAGCCAAGGCCCGTCGAAGAAGTCCAATGGCCTCCCCAGGGCGCCCATCCATCAACAAGGCTTCTCCAAACTGGGTGAATATTTCGGCTGACACGGGTCCTTCTTGCCCATATTGAACGCCCAACCGGTAGATTTCTTCGGCCCGCTCGATCTCGCCAAGATGAACACAAGCACTACCGAGCAATCCCAAACCCTTTGCGATCAGCGAGCTGGTCTCTGGGGCTATCATCTGTCCTTCCGGCGTGCGCAAAAAAATCGCAAGCGGTGCAGGCCATGTCCCCAATAGCTTCGTGACCCTCCTCCAATCCCCTTCCTTCGAAGCCAATTCCGCTTCCGCTACCTTCGCCAAATCGATGGTCGAACGCTGTCCGGAGGAAACCCGTTCGAGTTCATCCCGCACGTGCGCGCGAAGTCGCTGTTGAAACAACATCAAATCGAACGTGCTCTCGCGGCCATCGACCAATACACGCAACATCGATCGATCGTTTTCGATCACGAGCGACTGCAGGCTGTAACCATACAGGGGAGCCAACAGCAGATAACGAACACCCACATGAAGTTGAAGCGCTTCCACATCCGTATCGCGCATCGGCGGGGGTGCCGGAGGCCCCTCGATCAACAATGCCGCTACCAACCGTCTTCGAAAATCCCCAAGAGGAAGCCGTTGCGCATCCGTGTCGCCGTCATCCCCTTCACCGCCAACGACAAAATCCACCAGCGTGTCGTCGGGATTTCTTCTATCCACCGTCAGGGCCGTAATGCGGGCACCCGTGATCATCGAGAACGCAAAAAAACGATCTCCTACGATGTCACACAACGCTCGGAAGCTGCCAATCCCCTGACCTATGCGCTCGAACCAGCCGTCCGTGCGAACCGCATCCAGGGAAAATTCTCGGAACTGCGACATGGGTGATGCTCGAAGAGCCCCAGGATTGCACGCATAGAGATGGTTGTCACGCCACGTGATGGCCCGTCGACGAAAACCCTACCGACATCCAAGGGGTTACGCTCGAGCGGCCGCACGCTATCCCCGGCCCTTCCGAGTATGCTTACCCCTTCAATCTTATGTTTCCGACGGATCGACGAGTTTTGTCCCTCCGAACGACGACGAAAACCGCAGAAATTCGCGGTTTGGTTCAGCGCAACCTCGTTGGACGGCGCGAGTTTTCGCGGTCAATTCCCGGAAAAGCCACGACAGAACCGCCGTTTGTTCGTGAGGGATTGCCCTCTTCGCCGCGCTTTCCCATACCATGGTCACCATGGAACAGGTAGGAGCGCTCACCGAACGGATCAAGCAGCTCAAGACAATCGCCGCCTCGATGCACGAAGGCGCGTTTCATACACGCCTTATCCCCGAGATCGACAAAATTCTCGCTCTTCCTGATGAGTTGAGCAGCGCTTCGGTCGGCGAACGAGAAGCCGTTACAAGACAGGTTCGAGAGTACGAACAAACGTTCGACCGTCTCGGATACACCCTGCTCGAACAACTCATGCCCTCCGTGGGCGTATCCCCTGTCTTTCAAATCGTCCAAGCCGCTGATTCATTCAAAAGCTGGTTACGCGCGCGGGTTGGACAAAGCTACCAACGCGACGGCACCTCCGCGATTTTTGATCAACACGCTTTCGAAACCCTGACTCGTCCAAGTCTATCCATTGGAACACCACCAGTCACCGCCGGTACCCAACGCCTTGTGTCGCGCATCGTTTTCGGACGAGAAGTTACCGGGCTCGTCAATCATATCGAAACGGTTTCTTCCGATCCCGACTCCATGCGCGACCTATTGGCCATGGTGGACGATATTCTTTGCGGAAGTTTGCACTATTGCACGGCCGCGGAAGAAGCTGCCTTCCTTCGAGACGCCGCCGATTTCACTGGCTTCGAAGGCGGTCGCATCCTCAATCGAGTCGTCATCACCGAAAGCCCAGACCGCGTCGTCGAACTCCTTCGCGATCACGTTTTCGATAAGTTCAATCCGGGAAGCTCCTCTCCCGTGCATGTCGTCGAAGGCGTCGACCGTCTCGATGCACAACTCGTCGCCCACATGCAAGCCGAGCCCAATCACGTTTTCGTCGTCAAGGTCACAGGTATTGCGCACTGGCTATTTCAGCCACCATCCGGCGAAAACATCTGGCGAAGCGTATTGGGTCGATTGGTTCTCGTGGACGCGTCCGAACGCGCGCGCCGGTCGAATGCGACGATGGTGTATACGTTGTTTCCGCACGTCGCCAAGACGTTGCGAAACGTCCAAACGGGCTTCGCGGGTCGCCCCGCCAACACCCAGCTTCAGTTACGAAAAATTCTCGAACGCTTCGATTCGACCACCCTGCATACCTTTGGCAACGACCTCGACCAACGAATCGCCTTTCTCGAACGAGAAGGAGTTCGACAAGGTTCCCTCGATGCCATGCGTACGCTGGAATGGAAGCGCGATGGCTTGCTGGACTATTTGACGCTCCGAAAGCTCCGCCGGTTCGTCCATCTGCTCGAGACCGTTAGTGATGGGACCGATTCCCAGCGCGAACACATGGCCACGCAGATGCGCACTGCCGTATCGAGCCACTGGCTTCACGCCTTTTATGGAGGTCTTCCCGAAGATCGATACGAACCGGTCGTGCTGCCCGGAGGAGGCCGTGGTGCGTTGGCGATCGTGGGGGATTATCATTTCGACCGGGTGCAACGCGCCGTGGATGCCTTTCGCTCGGAATCCTTGCCTGAATGCATCGCACGATTGAAGGATCTCAAACAACGTCTCGCCATTCCTGGAGGAAGCACAGACGAAATCGAAGCAGCGATGAAACAATCGCAGATGCGCTCTATGTCCCCCACCCAGCGGGTGACGACTGACGCCGGAATCAGCCTGCCCGAGCATCTATCCCGATCCGTATTGTATCGTGCAATTGATACGGCGCGCAAGGTAACGGCGCGAACGCGAGCAAGCATCGACCGTGTTACGTATGGCAATGTCACCGGCGGACTCGCTTCCGTCGTCAAACATACCATGTCTCAAGCGGGATTTGGCGCTCTGCACGGGCACCTGGAACAGCTCGTTGGCGAACACGTCCAGCGGGCGGACCATAATCTTCGCAATTACTTGCTGCCTATCCAGGACATCATCCGTGCTGTTCACAAGGCTACCGACGAACTCAAAGGAGAACTCGACCCCATCGCCATCGGCGATATCGAGGGCATGCTCAAGTCCATCGATCAAGCAAGCTTCTTCCCCACGTTGATCCTGCCAGAGCTGTCTTGGACGTATGGGGACGTCTTTCCGGAAAAACACTTTCCCATACGATGGACCAAACGCATCCCCTTGAACCGAAGGCATGAGATGGATCCGCTTGCATTGCTGCAGTGGATCGAGGAATTGCGATATCTCCTCCGACGCTTTCCTGAAGTGTTTTCCTTGGCTTGCGAAAGCATGCTGCTGGTCATCAACTCGCCCCACAATCCCACGGGCGTCGTGTATCGACGTGAAACCACGCTCCGGTTGCTGCAGATTGCCGCCGAATACGGCATCACCGTCGTCGATGACAATGCCTATCACAAAGTGGTCACGTCCAAGGTCAAAGCGCGCGAAGGGGATGCTTGTGCCGCACAACTGTATGAGCGTCATTGGCACCAATTCACCCAACCCGTTTCGCTCATCACCGTGGGAGCCACCACCAAAGCACTGCAAGGGTCTGGAGATCGCACGGGATTTGTGGTCTCCAACATGCCGCAAGTCATCGAGTATGCGCAACGACGTGCCTCCGAACCACATTTGATGTCTTTGTACTTGACGCAACTCAAGCTCGAATCCGGATTGGCCGTGAAACGATGGACGAGCGCGCTTGAACAGATCTCCGGTGATTTGCTGAGCCCTACGGCCTCCCAACCTCCTACACAACGCTTTCACTCGTTGCTCGAACAACAACTCCAACAGGCCGACCAGGATGACTTTCCCATCCCTCTTTTCGAAGAACTTCTCGACGCCTACGAACAGATGCTTCGTCTTCAGCGTCGCGGCGCCACGGTCACCGACCTGTCCCGCCACATGAGTAGCACCGTGTCTCGGATCAAAAATCTGCGGCTCGAACGAGCTTTGCGGTCAGATGTGGAGCTTCGGATCAAACAGGTTCGCGAAGCCAAGCGCCGCGCATGGCCCGAAGCTCCCGATATCGTCCCCGAAGGCGCTTTTTATTACTGCATACGCTTATGCCCTTCGGATGATGATCGCGGCCTGCTTGCCTTTCTTCGTTCCCTCAGCGCGTTTACCAAAGTGGACGTCACGTATGCCGGAAAAGGGCTTGTGCGCCTTTCCCTCGGCGGCGCCATCGATGGCTCCCCGTCGAGTTACGAACGTCTCGGTCGCTCCGTGCAGGTGTACATCGAAATTCTACGAAAACATTGGACAGCCTATGACTCCCAAGGCCGAACCCCCTCCGCGCTGCAGACAATATTTGCACCGGGCAACATGAACCTGGACCGCGTCGTTGCCGACTTACACCCCCTTGTCGACATCTACCCCTCCACCAGCTCCTCACGACACGGGCACGTCATTTCTCGCGACGAACGCGGAACCGTCTACTGTATCGAAGAAGGCCGGTCCGTTGCCGACAAGTTTTTTGTCGAAGTCGTTCCATGCCAGTCCGTACGCGAACTGATGACGAGCCGAGCCTTCCACGTTGTCTACCGAAGACTGCTGCGCAAGGTCGTCCATCGCCATCCCGCGCTTGCCGACTTGAGCTTCGAACGTGTCGAGAGTCAATATGGCCCTCATGCATGCCAACGGGCTTATCAGGACCGTCAGTATATCGACGATCTATTTCGCACCCTGATGCGCGAAATGTATGAACTCTGGCATAGCGGAAGCTCGTGCAAAGTGCTTACCGTGCGACTCGAAGCTACTCACCCCACGGAAAAAGTCGCCGCGCTGCATGGCATCGACCGTCGCCTCAACGAACTCATCAACGAACTCATGCACGCCTTCGAAGTGCCAGATGAAGTCGTTTCCGATAGCGCTTCGTTCGACATCGGTTACGAAGTCATCTCGTCGATTCGCGCTCACCGCGACATGCCTGACTACGCGAAAACACTGATAGAACGCTGCTGCTTCGCGGTCGCTACCACAGCCCTGAACCCCAGTCCCAACGTTGTCACGGGCGCATCCAAACGCGTAGCCGATCCCCGCTACGGTTTTACACGCCGCGATGGCGATGGACACCTGGCGCCTGGCCTCGACCACTTCCGCGCAAGACTCGAACGCTTTAGCCGTCGCGCAGACCTGCGGGACTACATAAGCAAAGCGGTGCAAGTCGGTCCTTTCCAAATGCTCCTTCAGATTCATAAATCTTGCGTGCATCTATTGAGCGACGAACTCAGGCTCTTCCCGCAAATCGTCGAAATTCAATCCCAACAAGCGTTGCAGGACGTGCCATGGGACGGAATTTTGCTGTTTGGACTGCCCTCCAAGGTATTGGGCGATGCTTATCGCACGGGCTATATTTTGGATCGGGATCGGGCTGGTCATCTTCTTCCCGTGGCGTGGGTTTCGAGAGAAGACGCCACCGATTACGTCGGGTTTCTAAAAAAATCCTTGCTCACCATTCATAACGAACGAGTCAAGGCGATGGGCGGGATGCCGGTCCACGGTGCGATGTTCACCATCACATTCAAAAATGGTCTCAGAAAAACCCTTGTATTTTCAGCAGATAGCGGAACCGGGAAGTCCGAAACCATCACGGCCATGATGGAGCAGATCATTGCCGCTACCGGAAACGCTTCCGAAGTGCGACGTGTCGACATTCTCGCCAGCGATATGCTGTCGCTTTGGCAAGGTTCCGACCGGCAAGTTTATGCGTTTGGCACCGAAACCGGTGACTTTCTTCGCCTCAATGACATTACCGAAGGATGGAAAGCACATTTCGGAGATCTGCTCAAACGCGGCGCCTATTCCAATGCAGACCATCCCAAAAACGCCCGTGTCACCATCGGCGGATTATGCGATGTTCGAGACGTGCTGTCCCCCACACGGGTCAATGGTTTCTTTTATATCAACAACTACGAAGCACCTCTCACTAGCGCCGTCGAGCTTTCCGCGGACCCGCACCACGTGCTCAAAAATGTTCTCGTCCGCGGTCTGCGCAAAAACAAAGGAACGAGTGGCGATCAACCAAGTTTGCGCGCCGGCCTCGAATTCGCCCATCAATCTCCGTTGGTCGTCCGCTTTCGCCACGATATCGATGCCCTGATCGACTTCGAAGAACGGGTTTCCCATGGGATTTCTCGCACGTTTCTCGTGATTCACGACAGCGCATCCGATGCGTTTGCGGCTCGTGAACTGGTGCGTTCTGCCTTTCAAGGCAAATGGATCAAACACAACAACCAATCACTTCGGATCGATGATGTCAGCTACGATGTGCTGCATAACACCTTTTGGATCGATACGGACGACGGCAAACTCCCTTTGGATCGCACGGTTTACGATCAAGTCTATGAACCGTTGACCAGCACGTTCTGCGGCAATCCGTTCATGGAACCCGCGGGAGTCGACAAGATCCTCGAAACTTTCGCGGAGCTTATGTACCAGGCCAAGGTACATACCGGAGTGATTCGAACACAACTCGCTCGCTCGGGCTTCGAGCACGCTGGTCCCGCCCGTGCCGCCGAAGATATCATCACCTTCTTGCTCGAAGACGAAGAAGTCAACGAGCGCTTCCAACGAAACAAAGAAAAAGTCCACCGCGCCATGCAGCGCACGTTCGCCGGGGTGCTCGAAGCCGGAAGCAACTTGCCCGTCGAACTCGAAGGATACAACCTGCTCTTGCTCGAAGAACATGAAAGCACCCATGTCGCCTTTCTCGATCAAGACGACCACCCCTTCACCCTGTCCACCCCTTTCTACCAGGTCGACTCCCAAGACGGTTCGCCCATGGGTTCGTTCATCCCCACCATGACACTGCCAGAAAACGGCAATGTCCTTCGAGACATCTGTCTTCACCGCGATCATGCATCGCGCGCTCATGACTTTTCCGCCGACCTTTCCGCTTACCACGGCATCAAGTACTGGGGAAGCCTCGAAGAACTCACCTTTCAAGTCTTGATGATCAACGGAGTCGTGGGAATCGGATCCACCGATGATGAAGTCGCGAGATTTCCGATCGAAGTGATCAAGGCCCGAAGGGTAGCAGAGCATATCGCAAGCGAACGATCACCCCGCATCCACGAAGACGAAAACACGCCATGAATGAAGAACGCCTGCCCCTGGTAGACGAAAATGGAGTCGTTCTGGGCTCGGCGAAACGATCGCAAGTACACGGAAATCCGTCACTTTTACATCCCGTGGTCCATTGCATCGTGACGGATCGAAAGGGGAGAATCCTGCTACAGCTCCGTTCTCGAACCAAAGATATTCAGCCCGGCAAATGGGACACGTCCGTGGGCGGCCATGTGTTGGTGGACGAATCGATCGAGCAAGCGCTTTTTCGGGAACTCGAGGAGGAAATCGGAATCTGCCACGCCCACGTTCGCTTCCTATATCGATACATCATGCGCAACGCCATCGAGAGTGAACTCATCTCGACCTTCCTATGCGAATCCGAGGGTCCGTTCACACCACAAGCGTCCGAAATCGATGCGCTACGTTTCTGGTCCGCGCAGGAGATTCAAAACGCCTTGGGAACCGGCGTGTTTTCTCCCAACTTCGAACAGGAGTTCCAACGCTTCCGCCAGGGCTGTCTTCTTGGCTGAGCGCCCAACACCGTCCGTCAATCGCCGCATTACTCCTTGAACGCCTGACGCTTACACGGTTGATGCGGTACGGTTTCGAGGGAATCGAGAACGGGTTTTGCCTTCTCTATCCAGGCCTCCGCCTCTTTGCGAGAAAGGGGGTTCTTTTCTTTTGGGTCCGCTTCGAGATCGTACACGATCCACTTGGGGCCGGACTTGATGACTTTGATCTTGTCCATCACTACGGCTTGAAGGGCGGGCAGGTTCATCAGTTCCGGTACATCGATGATCACTGGACGTTGTGGCGGCGGCGCTGTCCCCAGGTCTTCCAATAGCGAATGACCCCGCCACCTTGCCGGCGCTGGCACATTCAGCAGCGCGGCAATCGTTCGCGGAATATCCATGCTCGAACGGGGTACCTCGATTCGCTTGGCCGCTTGTCCCGGAATCCGAAGCATCAGCGGCACCCTCACCTCCTCTTCGAATACCGTAAATCCATGGCGATAACGCTCATGCTCCCCAAACGCCTCCCCATGGTCAGCGGATACGATGACAGCCGTACGATCTTTCATATCCGATGCGTCGATGGCGGCAAGCACTTTGCCAATCTGATCGTCCACGAAGGCTACTTCACCGTCATAAACGCCGCGCCGAGGGTCCGAACTCGGCGGAAAATCCTTGTGGTAAACGTAGGAATCATGCGGTTCGAGATAATGGGCCCACAAAAACGACGGCTTGTCCGTCGGCGCATCTTTCAAAAGAGCAAGCATCAACTCTGTCACCTCCGGCCCCGTCACCGCTCCTCGTGTCGCCATCTTCCCACCGACGTTGTCGATGACACGCCAGTCTTCAAATCCTCCCTTTGGCGCTGTAGAGCCGCCAAAATAGGCGTGACCGTGAGCAGCCCCCGTCCATACTCCCGCCGAGGACAACACGGGCCCCACCCCCTCGCCAATCGTAAAGCCCGCGAGCGGACAGTTGTCCCGATCCGTTTCCGTAGGATAGCGCACCGCAAGAAGGCCTGAAATCGCAGGTCCCGTGGTGTTGGCGATCGCATAGTTGCGCGTATACACGATGCCTCGTTCGGCAAACTCCGAAAGCACAGGCGTCTTGGCAAGCGTATACCCCGTCCACGGTTGATCTCCACGCAACGCATCGATCGTGATTAAAACCACTCGGTTGATTTTCGAAACCGTCGAAGGTTTTCCGGAATCGGCAGTCGATGCGCTCGGAGCCGCGGCAACCGTGGGCTGGGCAGGAGATATCGTAGAAGCCTCGGAAGATACCGAAGCAGCAGGGTCTTTGCACCCAAAGACGCTCACGCAACACACAAGGGCGATATCTCGGATACGCATGAAAGCCGATGTAGCAAGACATGCCAAGGGCGTCACTTGCAAATCGAGGAAACGAGCGTTCTATGCGCGATGGCTCGAACCATCAGCAGCAATGGCATCCACGCATGCGCGTGGCGTGAACGTTCGGATCACGTTTGCAGATGTTTCGTGCGATCCTATCGCATGGCGCAAGCTATCCCGATAGGGTCAATATATTCACATGGAGGAGGTTGATGAGGAGATTGACAGGCACACGCTCCTTTGGCGCATGCCCATCATTCGACTTCTTACGAATGGCGGCGACGACGCATCACAGCGACAGCACCGAGAGCGAAGAGACCCGCGAGCCAGCCCGTTTCGGAACCATTGCGCTTCGCGGGGCTTGCCGCACACAGGATACCGTTGCCTTCGGCCGCGTAATTTTCAGCATTGAAGACCGTGGATCCACCCTTGCCACCCGTGCCGGACGTTCCACCTGAACCAGCAGTGCCACCGGTTCCAGCCGTTCCACCACCGGTTCCAGCCGTTCCACCACCGGTACCAGCTTCTCCGCCAGTGCCGGAAGAACCGCCAGCGCCACCGGATCCACCCGTGCCTCCAGTTCCCTCACAGGTCCCGATGCTGGTGTCCGTCGACGTACATTCTTCGCCAGAAGGACAGCCATTGCCCTCTTCCCCACGGCAACCATCCACACAGACCTTGGTGGTATCGTGGCAAACCCGGCCGCTATCCACGGCTCCGCAATCGCTATCCGTCATGCACTCGGCGCAGATACCCATCGTTTTGTCCGACGACGTGCAGGTGAGTCCCGACGGACAACCATTGCCGTCTTCTCCTCGGCAACCGTCGATGCAGGCCTTGGTTTCATCATGGCAAATCTTGCCGCTATCCACGGCTCCGCAATCGCTATCCGTCATGCACTCGGCGCAGATACCCATCGTTTTGTCCGACGACGTGCAGGTGAGTCCCGACGGGCAACCGTTGCCGTCTTCTCCTCGGCAACCGTCGATGCAGGCCTTGGTTTCATCATGGCAAATCTTGCCGCTGTCCAACGCTCCGCAATCGCTATCCTTGAAGCATTGCGCACACGTTCCCATGCTGCTGTCCGTCGAAGAGCACGTCAGACCCGATGCACAACCGTTGCCATTCTCTCCTCGGCAACCATCCACACAGGCATGGTCCGTATCATGGCAAATTTTGCCACTGTCCGCCGCACCGCATTGGCTATCCGTCATGCATCCCACGCAAGATCCCACCGTGGAATCACTCGAGGAACACACAAGCGGGTCGGGACATCCTTCCCCAACGTTGCCCGTGCAACCAGCAACACATGTGTTCGTCGAACTGCAAAGTTGCCCGCTGTTCGGTCCTCCACAATCGTTGTGAACCACACATTCGACGCAAGAACCCACCGTGTCGTCGTCCGAAGTGCATACCTTGCCGGCGGGACAACCATTGTCTTTTTCGCCGTTGCATCCCGCAAAACAAGTGTACGTGTCGAGATCACATAGCTGTCCGCTATTCGGACCACCGCAATGGTTGTCCTCCACACAGGCAACGCACTGTCCGATCGCCAAGCCTTGGGACGTACAATGCAATCCACTGGGACAACCGTTGTCCGTCTCGCTATTGCATCCCTCGATGCATGTGTGAGTGTTGGAATCACAAAGCTGTCCGCTATTCGGACCCCCGCAATCGTTATCGGCAAGACACTCGACACAGGTATTGGGTGTGCTCGCCGTATTGCACAGCAAGCTCCCATCGCAATCCGCATCGGTCGCGCATTCGTCGATGTGAATACCCGTGGGAGGCGTTCCCGGTTGTGTACCGTTACCATCGGTAGGCGTCGTGGTTTCAGGAGCCCCTTGCTGCCCTTCCGCGGTGATTTCCGCCTGGTTTTCGAGCAATCCGGTCGACCCGGGCTTGATTCTAACCTTGAAGCTGATCGTGGAAGATTCGCCAATCCCCAAGTCACCACCAGCCGTGTCCGTTGCGCCATCGCCCAACCGAACCGTCACCAGATGCTGGGCCGCATCATACTCCGCCACATCAGTATCGACCGCCGCCGTTCTTGCAACACCATCCACGGTGATCGAGGTTCCGTAAAACTCCACGCCGTCGGGCAACGGATCGTTGAGCACCGTATTCACCGCAATGTCATTACCGGTGTTTTTCACCGTGATGGTATACGTCAGGATATCGCCCACCATGACCGCGCCACCGTTGTCGTCAGTCACGGTTTTTTCCGATGTGGTAAAGTCCGGCTTGAACGTGGAAATCGACGTTACCCATATCCCCGGGAAGTAGACGTC
>Ga0209606_1001756_pt1 | contig 26011 bp, 23 predicted proteins | sample AD_UKC057_MetaG_FD_184412 | JGI IMG/M metagenome (GOLD analysis project Ga0209606, IMG submission 184412) | Active sludge microbial communities of municipal wastewater-treating anaerobic digesters from USA - AD_UKC057_MetaG (SPAdes) (version 2) | ecosystem: Engineered > Bioreactor > Anaerobic >...
CCCAGCCCGACCCGGCCGACCTGTTCTTCGACATGGAGGGCGATCCGTTCGAGCCGGAAGGGCTGGAATACCTCTTCGGCGTATGGTTTATCGAAAACGGCGAGCCGCAGTTCAAAGCCTTCTGGGCCCACAACCGGGTCGAGGAGCGCCGGGCGTTTGAGGAGTTCATGGATTTCGTCACGGCCCTGCGGGCGGACCATCCAAAGCTACACGTCTACCACTATGCCCACTACGAAGAGACGGCGCTCAAGCGGCTGATGTGCCGCTATGGCACCCGGGAAAACGCCGTGGACGACCTGCTGCGCCATGAGGTCCTGGTGGATCTGTACCGGGTGGTGCGGGAGGCGCTCCAGGTGTCCGAGCCCCGTTACTCCATCAAGAACATGGAAACCTTCTACATGGGCAAGCGGCAGGGCGAAGTGACCTCGGCGGTGGGCAGCGTTGTCTTCTACGAAAACTGGCGGGAAACCGGCGACCCCAAGCTGCTGGAGCAGATCCTGGAGTACAACCGCGAGGACTGTCGTTCCCTCCAGCTTCTGCTGGAATGGCTGTGGTCCATCTATCCGCCGGAGCTACATTCAGTCGTCTCTACGGCCGAGGAAGCGCCGCCTGACCCTAAGGAAGAGGCTGCGGCCGCTAGGCGGGCCGAGGCTGAAGCCGAGATCGCCCGGCTGGAAGAGCCGCTGCGCGCCGTCCTGCCGGAGGATCCGGCCCTCTGGGACGCCGCCCACCACGGCCGAGAACTGGCCGCCCTGCTGCTGAACTTCCACCGTCGCGAGGCCAAGCCGGCCTGGTGGGCGCTATTCGCCCGCCGGGAGATGGAGGAGCAGGATCTGCGGGACGACCTGGAATGCATCGCCGGTCTGGAGCGCGATCCGGCGCATCCCCCCGTCCCGGAAAAGCGCTCCCTGATCCACACCTACCGCTTCCCGCTTCAGGAAACCAAATTGACCGTCGGTGACTCATGCAAGCGGGTGGACACCCTCGAAGGCGCCGGGAACCTCGTGGCCTTGGACGAAAACGCCGGCCTCCTGCAGCTCAAGCTCGGCAAGGACCGCAAGCTGCCCGACCAGATGGCCATCACCGGCACTGGCCCCATCGACACCTCCGTTCTCCAGGAGGCCATCCGCCGGTTCGCCCGGGATCTCATCGCCGGTTCCGGCCGCTACCCGGCCGTGCAGGGGATCCTGGAAAAGCGCCGGCCGCGCCTGCGGGGCCGCATCCCCGGCCTACCCGTCATCGACGAAGCCCAGGATCCCTTGCCCCAGGTGATCCGGGCGGTGAGCGCCCTGAACGGGAGCCACCTGTTCATCCAGGGCCCGCCGGGCGCCGGCAAGACCTACGTGGGCTCCCACGTCATCGTGGACCTGCTGCGCCAGGGCAGACGTGTGGGTGTAGCCTCCAACAGTCATAAGGCCATCAACCACCTCTTGGGGGCGGTGGAGAAGCGAGCCGAGGAGATCCAATTCACGTTTACCGGGGTGAAGAAATCCTCCGGTCCGGACTCAGCCTACGAGGGCCACAGGATTACCAACGTTCTCAACGTGAGGGATGCCTTGGCATCCAACGCCCAATTGATGGCCGGCACAGCCTGGTTCTTCGCCGATGAGGGTCTGGATCAGTCGCTGGACTATCTGTTCGTGGACGAGGCCGGCCAGGTGTCCCTGGCGAACCTGGTGGCCATGGGCACCAGCGCCAAAAACATCGTCCTGCTGGGCGATCAGATGCAACTGGGCCAACCCCTGCAGGGCGTCCATCCGGGCCGCTCGGGGGAATCTGCACTGGACTATCTCCTAGACGGCCAGGCCACCATCCCGCCGGAGCAGGGGGTGTTCCTGGCCACCACCTGGCGGATGCACCCAGGCGTCTGCCAGTTCATCTCGGAGGCGGTCTACGACGGCCGGCTCCACCCCGAACCGCACAACCAGAACCGGCGGCTAGTCCTGGCCAAGAATGCCCACCCAATCTTGCGTCCGGCCGGGATCCAGTTCGTGCCCATCGACACGGAAGGCTGTTCCCAGCGCAGCCTGGAAGAAGCTGAGTTGATCCACGAAATCTACGTCAGCCTGTTGCAGCAAAAGGTCGTGTCAGACGGCAAGAATGCCCGCTCAATGACCCCGGACGACATCCTGGTGGTGGCGCCCTACAACCTCCAGGTCAACCTGTTGCGGGACACCCTGCCCGAAGGGGCCCGGGTGGGCACGGTGGACAAGTTCCAGGGCCAGGAGGCGGCCGTGGTGATCGTGTCCATGGCCACTTCCAGCGGCGACGACCTGCCGCGCTACATGGAGTTCCTCTACAGCAAGAACCGCCTCAACGTGGCCGTCTCCCGCGCCCAGTGCCTGGCCATCCTGGTAGCCAATCCCCGCCTCCTGGCCATCAACTGCTCCACCCCCGAACAGATGGCCCTGGTCAATACCTTATGTTGGCTAAGAGAGCATGCAATTTCAATTTAGCGGAAGCGTAATTAGAAATCATCAACGCCCTGCCGGCAGCCCTGATTCGACTGGATTTGAAAGGAATTGTTGGAATGGATAACGTTGAATTGCGGAGGATCGAAGCGAACATTTTTCCAGTTGCGCGAGCAGCCATAGGTGATCCGATGAAGTTCGACTGGCACCGGAGCAGAGGCTCTATTGACACGTGGCAATCAAATTCCTCCCAGGCTTTGTGCATCGACCTGTTCGGGACACTCAATCAGGTTCCCGAGAAGGAATCTGTCCTCGGTCAGATTGCCGGACGCCTTGGTCTTCGCGGCGATGGTCCTTGGGAAATTCGGCTGGAGTGGACCGAGCATGGCAACCCGTTAAATGAAAGAAGACGTTCTCAGGTGGATGCGGCGGCAATTGGTAGAAAATCGATCATACTCTTCGAGTGTAAGTTCACGGAAAAATTTGGAGGGTGCAGTCAGCCTATGCCACGAGGAGATGGTGCACATAAAGGCAAATTCCAGTGCAACGGCAACTACGAACCACAGACGAATCCTATCACAAACATAAATGCCTCTTGTGCGCTGACGGGAAAGGGAATTCACTACTGGGATTACATTCCAGAACTCTTCGCGCTTGATTCATTCCAGGTCTACCAACCCTGCCCGTTCCGTGGTCAATGGTATCAGCTCATGCGAAATCTGACCTTAGCCGCTGCCCTGCAGGAGAAAAGCAATAAAACAACCGCAGTGGCCGTCATTTACGCCAACCATCCCAACTCGGCCATGACCCAATGGCTCCAGTCACCGGAATGGACTGAATTCAAAAGATGCCTAAGAACTGATATGCTCCCGTTTGTGAATTGGCCCTATGCCTCTTTTATAAGAATGATTCAAGAGATTGACACCCAGAATGATATCTGGGATGAACTGGCGTACTGGATCTCCGACAAGAAAACCAAGGTTTTTGAGTGCACATGATACGAAAAGGATGGAGGATGTTCTCCGCTGCTCGCAGGATTCCGCAGGAATAGCGTTGGTAGAGATGAGCACACAAGCAAAAGCAACTCATAAAGCTATGAAAGCAGAACAAGAAAGTATTATGGAGGATGATCGCAAGCTCCCTAATGAAGAAAACGATTAAATTCGGTAGACTATTAGAACCAGCTTGTTTTTCTTTCAAGCCACCATGGTATGATCATCCTCCAACAGGACTTCAAGAAGCAGAAAATCAAGCAATGATTAATTTCTATTATGACTGAGTTCACCGCCGTGAAGAGAGTAGCGCTTTGAGTATCGAACTGAACTTCGATGTCCCCTTCATCTCGGACCTGGCTCTGCGCGAGAAACAGATACAACAGAATTACAGGCCAATCATCGCTGTTCACAAGTGGTTTGCACGAAGGCCTGGAGCACTTTTCCGCGGACTGCTATTAGCCGAGTTCGATAATTCATCACTGAGTGAATCATACTACCTCTCGCATGACTTCGCGGGAAAACGAATTGCTGATCCGTTTATGGGAGGGGGAACCCCCCTACTCGAAGCCAATCGTCTCGGATGTGATGTGGAAGGCTTCGATATCAATCCCATGGCTTTCTGGATTGTTCGCCAAGAGATGGCTTCTCTTGATCTGGGAATTTACCGCGAAGCCGCACAGCGGATCGTGATGGAACTGACAAAACTGGCTGGCGCGTTTTACAAGACACGTTGTTGCTTATGCGGGAATCCTGATTCCAATGCGAAGTATTTCTTGTGGGTGAAGCAACAGAATTGCCCGGATTGTGCCATGGAATTCGACCTCTTTCCTGGATATCTTCTCGCCGAGGATCGCCGACATACCGCGAATGTCTTTGTATGCTCATCATGTGGAAAACTCACGGAGGCCGAAGATCGAACCAATCCTGGAGCCTGCCAACACTGCGGTCAGTACATTTCCCTCACGGGATCGGCGCGACGGAATGAGTGCAGATGTCCTCAATGCGGGAACATCTCGAGATATCCCCGCCCAGACCAAGGCCCTCCCAAGCACCGGATGTTTGCTATAGAATACCATTGCCCAATCTGTAAACCCTCCCATAAAGGTCGCTTCTTCAAGGAACCAGATGCTGCAGATCTCACGGCTTACAAAGCCGCTGTGACCGAATTTCACAAGACTGGTCGAGAGTTTATTCCCAAAGATGAAATTCCTCCTGGCGATGAAACAGATCGGCTCCATCGTTGGGGATACCGCCGTTACGACGAGATGTTTAATGATCGCCAATTATTCGGCCTTTCTCAGAGCGCCCGGTTGATCGCTTCCATCGGCGATGCGCCTTCGCGTCATGCTCTAGCGACTAACTTTTCAGACCTTTTACGCTACCAAAACATGCTTTGTCGCTACGACACGAAGGCGCTTAAATCGCTCGATATTTTCTCCGTGCACGGTTTTCCGGTGGGTCTCATCCAATGCGAATCCAACTTAATAGGGATCCCTGCGGGCAAAAGTGCAAGCGTTGGCAGCGGCGGGTGGTCCAACATCATCGAAAAGTTTTACAAGGCCAAGAGCTATTGTAGAGCGCCGTTTGAAATTAAGATAGAGAACCGTAAGAAGAACACCATCTTCTGTCGTGGGGAATGGATTGGGGAGCGGCTTCCCACGCTCGAAGAGGAACGAAAAAAGGAAATTTCGCTTCATTGCCAAGATTCTGCAAGCCACGATCTGCCTCCAAAGAGCCTTGATGCCGTACTGACAGATCCGCCCTATTTTGGGAATGTCCAATACGCCGAACTAATGGATTTCTGCTATGTATGGCTTCGCAAACTTGTGGGTGCAGAGGTGCCAGAGTTCGCGAAGCCGACTACACGTAACAGCGAGGAACTGACTGGTAACCTAACTCTGGATAGGGGTGTTGATCACTTCGCCGAAGGCCTTTCCGCTGTCTTCCGGAAGATGGCGGCCGCCCTCAAACCCGGAGCACCTCTAGCCTTCACTTTTCACCATAACCAACTCGAGGCTTATTACCCTGTGGCCATCGCAATTCTTGACGCAGGCTTAACGTGTACCGCATCCCTCCCGTGTCCGGCAGAAATGGGTGCCTCCATTCACATCAATGGAACAGGCTCCTCGATTGTTGATAGTATCTTCGTGTGCAGATCAACAGGCACGATGCTTCGGAAATGGCTTTCTGAAACCTCTGGCGAGTTTGCGCACATCATCGAACAAGATTTGGACATGCTCTGTCAAGGTGGCCTCAGAGAGACCCCTGGCGATATACGCTGCATCGTGTTCGGTCACCTCATAAGGTTAGCCATCTGGCAACTGAGAGATAGGTGGGATCCAGCCAATTCGACATCTGAGAAATTCTCTGTAATTGGTTCGGAAGTAGAAAGTCTTAAGTCGAAGCACGCCATAGAGAGATGGCTAAAAAATCGAACAGCATCCCCGCTTAGGCCTCAAGTCTGGCGGGTGCGAGATAATTCAAAGACATTTGAAGGGAGTAGTGATGCCATACCCTTTTGAGATTCCTTTCGAGCAGGTTCTCGCAAACATGGACCAGGCCATTGATGCGGTCTTTTCGTGTCTCCAATCTGAATTCATGGTCATGCCGAAAGGTAAAGGCTTTATTGAATACTCCGTCTTTGAAATGGGATATGAATCTATCAAGAAGTCTACAGGGGGTTTCACTAAACTAACTCCCGATGCGGTTTTATCTGTAGTATTAGAACTCCCAATCAGTATGATTGTCCTTCGAACAATGCTTGGGTTCACACCGCCAGAATGGGCCTATGTTACCTCTCAACAAACAGATACAATGGTTGAACAAGGATTTGCAAGGACGCTCGATCGCAATATTCGGATCGATCCGCTGAAACCCTTGAATCCCAGCGCGTTGACTCTTCAGAGGCTAAAAGCCCTTATCGAAGTGGCATGCCATCTATTACGAGAAGGTATGCCGCCGGTAGAAGAGGGTCGTATCCACCGGTTTTACAAAGCAGATACTCTTGCCGGCCTTCAAAGTTTAAAAGGCGTCGCTGACCTAGGCGTTCCCTATGCGATGCTTCTTTATGAAAGGTACCTGGGCAGACCGTTTGCTGGACATCGGGACTCTGTAAGCGAGTGGGTGGGAGATGTCTTGGAAACCGCCATTGAGGGCTCACTTAGCCAATCCGGCATCACATATCGAAAGACCAAGCGCGCTGAGAAAATTGCTACCTTCGACCAAACTCCTGATTTCATTATCCCCGACGAGTTCAATCCCAAAGTCGTCATAGAAGCGAAGATCACAGAGGATGATGGGACGGCCCGTGACAAGGTGACACGGGTTCAACATCTCAGTGAACTCGCCGCCGCTGTCACTCCCGGTGGCCCACCGAAATTTGAGGTGATCGCCTGCATTGCTGGTCGGGGCTTCGGCGTCCGTCGTGAAGACATGAAAAAGCTACTAACTGCGACACGCGGCAAGGTGTTTACGCTACAAAACCTGGATCGCTTGGTTGAATGTTCTCTTCTCAAAGAATTCGTAACAAAAAGTGCAGAAAACTAGGAGCACGCAGATGGGCAGAGACGACTTCTCCAAGCAAACGACCGAGACTCTTGCCAAAAGAGTCAACTATCACTGTTCCAACCCCGGATGTAGCCGCTCCACCAGTGGTCCAAACACAGACCCGGACAAGTCTACGAATATCGGTGTCGCTGCTCATATCAAGGCGGCCGCGCCCGGAGGTCCTCGGTATGATTCAGATCAAACCCCGGAGGAGCGAAGCAGCATTGAAAACGGGATCTGGCTGTGCCAGGACTGCGCCAAGCTGATCGACAGCGACGTCCAACGTTTTCCAGTAAGTGTTCTCGGCAAATGGAAAGCAACTGCAGAGCAAAACGCCAGGCATTCAATCGAGCAACCGAAAGAACATCAGAACAGTAATGAGCGTTGCGGAGGGGTGGTCCTGCCTAGAGTCGTTGCTCGAGAAGATGGCATTGTTCGTCGATCAATCACCTCTAGTATGCTGCCTCCAATTTTCACTCCGCAGTTATCTAAGGAGGCTCAGGAAATACTGCTTGAAGCCGCTCAATCCAGAAATGGCATTGTCGGAGTAATTCACTCCTTCGGCGGTACTTTGGAGATACAAACAAATGACAAGCAACTTGTCAGCTCACACGATCCAAGAACATCGGCAAGATGGGAAGCTGCTGTCAATAGACTTACCGACAATGGCTATTTGATATCAGGAGGGAAAAGTAGAGAATTGTTTAGAATTACGCAAGAAGGGTATGACTTAGCAGATCGTTTGCGTGATCAACAATCGGCTGCACCTGATTCTGAAAGCGAAAATTGAGACCTAGGCGTTCCTTTCGTGAGTCACGTCGGACTATGGCCGGAAAATATGCCCGTGGGTACTTTGGACTCTTGGATTCATTAAGTTTTTTGCTTTGAAATTTTACTCCCTCGGAGAAATCCATTAAATGCTTGATCCGGCTTCCACAGCTGTAGTCAGGCCAGATTGTAGCAAAGCCAGAACTGGCGGGCCATCCGCGGTTTTCAGGATTCGGTGGCGTGTTACTACCGGTTGGAACGCCAAGGCGAGCGGTCCTACGGCGTGGAAACGGCCGCCGGATGGGCGGTGATGGATTCAAAACGGGGCGGGGCCACGCCGGCCGCCCTCAGGTATTACTGCTGCATGCGTATTCCAGTGAAACTGGCCAGTGATTCCGGTGTTTTCGTCCACCGCTTGGCGGGAAGGTACCACAGGGGGCCGAAAAAATCCAGGCGGTGGACGATTTGGACAGGTTCAAAGAGCAGCCGGCCGGACTGACGACCCAGCCGGGCCGGGAGTCCGGTTGATGGTCCGCCCCGTCGTCGCCGGGGCTGTGGGAATGTGGGAAACTCGCCGCCTGGGGCGAGTTTTCCAAGGGGCGGTGGGAATCTCGCCGGCGGCCGCCGGGGAGATTTCCAAGCGATTGGGGGCGGCGGTGGGAAACGCGGGGCGTTTTCCACGGCCGTCCACATGAGCGGCCGACCCGTCATTTCCATCAGCCCTCTTCCGGCTGGGCCGGGGTGGGAGCCCCGGACTGGCCCAACATCTGGTGAGCCTTCAACTTGCGCCGGGACTCGCCTTTCATCTCGATCTTGTAGGCGTGGTGGACCAATCGGTCGAGGAGGGCGTCGGCCAGGGTGGCGTCGCCCAGGTGCTGGTGCCACTCGGCCACCGGCAACTGGGTCACCAGGAGGGTGGACCGCGCCTGCCAGCGGTCGTCCAGCAACTCCAGCAGTTCGCGGGCCTGGGCCACTTTCAGCGGATCCCGCAGCCAGTCGTCCAGGATCAGCAGCTGGATGCGGGCGAAGGCGTCCAGGCTCTTGCTCCAGGAGCCATTGGCCTGAGCCAGGGTCAACTCCTGGAGCAGCCGGGCGGTGCGCACGTAGCGGACGCTGATCCCCTGGCCGCACAGGGCTCGGCCCAGGGCGCAGGCGAGGTAGGTTTTGCCCACTCCGGTGGGGCCGGTGACGATCACGTTGAGCTGGTGGCGGATCCATTCGCCGCCCGCCAGTTGCCGGATCAGCCGGCGGTCCAGCCCGCGGGCGGCCGCCAGGTCCAGGTCCTCCATGACGGCCGTCTCCCGGAACCGGGCCGCTTTCACCTGGCGCTGGAGCTTGCGCTCCCGGCGCACGGTCCACTCCTGGTCCACCAGCAGGCCCAGGCGCTCCTCGAAGCTCAGCTCCTGGTAATGCGGCTGGCCCTGTTGGGCCCGCAGCTGGTCGGCCATGCCCGAGAGCCGTAACGCCATGAGTTTGTCCAAGGTCGGTTGCAACAGCATGCCTTTCTCCTTTTCATCGATAGTAGGTGGCGCCGCGGATGTTGGCGTGGGCCACGCCCGCGGTTTCGTCCGCCTCGTCCGGCGGCAGCCGGTCCAGTCCGGCCCGCAGGATCTCCTTCACGCTCCGGTACGAGTGGAGCCCGAAGCGGCGGGCCCGGGCGCAGGCCGCCTCCAGCCGCCCCGGCCCGAACCGGGTGCCCAGCCGCAGCAGGCCCAGGCAGGAGCGGAAGGCCTGCTCCGGGTGCGGCCGCGAGCCGAGAATGGCCTGGACCACGGCTTCCGTGCAGGCCCCGATGGTGCGGCCCCAGCGCTGGAAGCGCTCCGGCGACCACTCGCTCATCTGCCGGTGGGATTCCGGCATATGTTCCGCCAAGGTGCAGAAGCGGTGGCGGCCACCCAGGCGCCGGTGGGACGCCACCCGCTGCCCGCCGTGGAAGATCTCCACCAGGTGCTCCGTCAGCCGGACCTCCAGCGTCCGGCCCCGCAACTCGTGGCCGACACTGTAGTAGTTGCCCTCCACCGCCACGTGATAGTCCAGGGCCACTTTGGCCTTCTTCCAGTGGGCCACCTCGAAGTTCCGTTCCGGCAACGGCCCCAGCGCCGGCCGGTCCACTTCCGCATACAGCGCCCGCCGGCTCTTCCCCAGGTGCCGCATCGGCCGGTCGTTCAACTCCCGCAGCAGCTCCCCGATGGCCGCGTTCAACTCGCCCAGGCTGAAGAACGTGCGCTGCCGCAAACGGGCCAGGATCCACCGCTCCACCACCTGCACCCCCACCTCCACCTTGGCCTTGTCCCGCGGCCGCCGCGCCCGCGCCGGCACCACCGCCACCCCGTAATGACGGGCCCACTCCGCATACGTCGGGTTGAGCTCCGGCTCGTACCGGCACGGCGCCGTCACCGCCACCTTGGCGTTGTCCGGCACGACCACCGCCGGCGTCCCGCCAAAGTAGGCCAGCGCCCGCCCATGCCCCGCGATCCACGCCTCCAGATCCGGCTGACGCTGCGCTTCGGCAAAGGTGTAGTTGCTCGCCCCCAGCACCGCCACGAACACCGCCGCCGCGACCACCTCGCCCGTGTCCCGGTCGATCACCTCCACCGTCGGGCCCGCGTAGTCGACGAACATCTTCTCCCCGCCCCGGTGCACCTGGCGCATCACCACCGGCAGCGCCTTCCTCCACTGCCGGTAGCGTTCACAAAACCAGCTGTACCGGTAGCCGCCCGCATGCTCCGCCGCGTACTCTTCCCACAGCAACTGCAGCGTCACCCCTGTCCGCCGCAGCTCCCGGTGGACCGCCGCCCAGTCCGGCTCCGGCCGCCGGCCCCGCTCCGCTGCCGGGTCCGGCGATCCCAACAGCCGGGCGGCCAGCTCCGCGTCCGTCATCGTCTGGACCGCCGCCCAGCTCAGCCCCGATTCCGCAAACCGGTCCAGGTACGCCCCCACCGTGCTGTGCGACAGCCGGCAGCTCCGGGCGATCGCCCGCTGGCTCAGCCGGCACTCCTGCCGGAGCCGGAGCACGTCCTTGATCTTGCGCATGCCAATCCTCCCTCGGGCCATCTGTTCCTCCTTGGTAATATCGGAGCAACAGCATAGCCGCCGCCGGGGCCGGGAACCACCGCCGTCCACAAGATCAGGATCCTTGTGGATCGACGATTCCGCTCATTTCGGCCACCCGTTCCGGTCATTTCGGCCACCCGTTCCGCTCATCCGCCCCCAAGTGGACGAATTCCCACCGGAATCAGTGGCCGATTTCACCGGAATCGCTGGCCGAATTCACCGGAATCGCTGGCCGATTTGGTCTGGAATCAGTGGCCGGTTTGGAGCGGAATATGCATGCTGCAGCGCGGTGAGTTCGGTCCGCTGGACAAAGCGCCCCTCGGGCCCCTCAAACACCCCCTGATGCAGCCGGTCCAGCTCCTGGCGCACCCGCGGCCAGGTTTGCCCGGTGCGTACCTCCACCACCCGCACCAGCAGTAGCGCCAGCCAGCACAGCAGTACGTGGGCCCGGATCCGGTCGGCCTTGCGATGGTACATCGGCCGCCAGTCCAGTTCCGACTTCAGGCCCCGTCAGGCCCGTTCCTCTTCCGCCAGCTGCTAGTTGCCCAGGGCCACGTCGCCCGGGCTCAGCGATTCGTCGTTGGTCACCAGCAGGTACTTGCCGTCCAGCCGCTCCTTCGCCTTGACCTTGGCCGCGTCCACCACCGGCTGGCCCTGCCGGTCCCGCGTCAGGTAGCGGACCAGGGCCGGGTGGGTCAGCAGCCGGCACACCGCCTTGGGGTGTTCCGCGCCGCCCTCCGGCAGCCGGGCCAGCGTCGCCGCCCGCTCCGCCCGGTCCCGCTCCACCTGTGACAGTGATAACGTAAAAGTGACCCAGCTTGGGGGGGCGTGATAACGCAAAAGTGACCCACCCGGAAACGGTCTCTGCTACGCTGCGGGAATCGAGGAATCCCGAGCAAGCGGAGGCGAAAGGATGCTGGGCATGGATCAGTACGAGATGATACGGACGGCGCATCGGCACTACGGCAAGACGATCCGGGAACTGGCGCGGGAGTACGGCCATCACCGGAAAACGATCCGCAAGATTCTGGCCGGGCAGGAGCCGGTTTACCGGCGGCGGATGGAGGCGGCCGAGCCGGTGATGGCGGAGGTCGGGTGGATCGTGCGGGGGTGGCTGGCGCAGGACCGGGCGGCGCCGCCCAAGCAGCGGCACACGGCGCGGCGGATCTGGCAGCGGTTGGTGGCGGAGCACGGATTCCGCGGCGCGGAGTCGACGGTGTGGCGGTGGGTGCGGGAGGAGACGGTGGAGTTTCGGGAGGCCTACCGGTTCAACAGCCGCAGAATTGCTCATCGGGGCTCTTTTTCCAGTAAGGCAACAAGGCGTCGAAGGTTCCCCTTCACCTTTACCGTGTCCGAGTACTCGCTCCCAAGAGAATTATCGAAAATCTTAAGTGCCCGACGTATCATCGGTTCCGCCTCTCCCAGCCGGTTCGTGTGGTGCAGAAAAACCGCCAAAATATACAGATCCCTGCCCACTTCCGGGTGGTCCGGCCCATAGCTCGCCTCATCGATGGCCAACGCCCGGCGCATCAGCGGCTCGGCCTCCGCCAGCCGGTTCGTGGCCTGGAGCAATTGCGCCAAGTTGTTGAGGACCGTGGCTACATTGGGATGATCCTCCCCTATAAGCTTCTTCCAGATGTCCACAACCCGCCGTAGCAGTGGCTCAGCCTCCGTCAGTCGGCTCGTGGTTTGTAGTAATGCAGCCAAGTTATTCAAAGTAGCAGCTGTATCTGGGTGATTTTCTCCATAGTGCTTTGTCAAGATACTCACTGCTCGCCGCAGCAGTGGCTCAGCCTCCGTCAGCCGATTCATGTCTTGCAGTAATGTCGCCAGATTGTTGAGGACCGTTGCCGCGTTCGGGTGATCCCGGCCATAGTTCTTCTCGTTAATATCCAGCGCCCGGCGCATCAGCGGCTCGGCCTCCGCCAGTCGGTTCGTGGCTTGCAGTAATGTCGCCAGGTTGTTGAGGACCGTTGCCACGTTCTGGTGATCCCGCCCATAGTTCTTCTCATCGATATCCAGCGCCCGGCGCATCAGCGGCTCGGCCTCCGCCAGCCGGTTCGTGGTCTGGAGCAATTGCGCCAGATTATTCAGATCCCTGGCCACATCCGGATGATCCGGCCCATATGCTTTTTCATCAAGGGCCAGCGCCAGCTTCATAAACGGTTCCGCCTCTGCCAAACGGTTCGTGGCTTGAAGCAATGCTGCCAGATTGTTTAAATCTGTGGCTACTACCGGGTGATCCGGCCCAAATCTTTGCGTATCACGGACCAGTCCGCTTAGCATTAACGCCTTCGATTCTTTATATCGTGCCATTTTAAAATAATGCATGCTTATTTTTTGCAAGAGAGCACCAGTATGCTGACTTCCCCGAAGTTCCGCTATTTCCACAGTCTGAAGCAGGTGAGCTTCAAGCAACATAAATCCCGCAGGTAGACCGGATTGATAGATCTGATTTGAATAGTTTCCCAGACCTATTTCAACCTGTTCATGCATTTCCAACGTAACTATAGAGCGTGAATACAACGCAAGCAATCGGTGCAGAAGCAGACAACCATCTTCGATTTCCTCGATCAACCCCACTTGCCGCAAACAGTTGATGGCGTTCGTTACCTGATGTGGTCCATTTTCGTTTTCTTCATCTATTCGCAAGATAGTAAAAAGAAGCGACCTGGGAATAAGTGTGCCCGGTGCCAGACAGGCGGCGATGGCCAGCACCAAGAGTGCTAACTTGTCCGTTGGCTCGGATTCCTGCAGCCTGTTTAGGCTAAGCGAAAAGGTTCGGGCCACATGCAGGTCGTGTCCGGATAGTTTTTCTTTCTCTTCTCTCGCAAAAGAATAATGATCTAAAAGATCGGGCTTTCTCAGTTTTTCCAGATACTGTGCAGGTGAGATATCCCGCCCATACTTAGCCATATAGCTTCCTGCCAGATAGAGAGCCAATGGCAAATCTCCCAGTTCTAATGCGATGGCCGCAGAATCCTCTCCGGACAGTCCAGGACATAGCTTCTGCAGTAGCTCCACACTTTTCGGCCGGGGCAGGATGTCAACGTGCACCGCTCGAATACCCAGCTCAGGGCTCCAAATCGCACAGCGGCTGGTTACAACTACCCTAGAGGCTCCTGAAGTCGGGTACCACTTGTTCAACAGATCCTCGTCCTCGCAGTTGTCGAATACGAGCAACCAGGGAAGTCCATTCTGCCAATGGGCTAACACAAGGCCGATTTGATCCTGTTCCTTTAGATTGTCATAATTGGGATGCAAATCAAGATATACCTTGCCGCCGCAGAGAGCCACTTCACTGGGAATGGATCCCGGCACCCCAAAGTTGAGCCAAAACACCCCGGCGAAGAACTGCCCGTAGTGGTGGACGAACTCCACCGCCAACTGGGTCTTGCCGATACCGCCCATACCGGAGACGGCGGCGATTTGGCCGATTGCGGCGGTCCGTCCCCCTTTCAAGGCCGCCGCTAGCCCCTTCAGGTCTTCCTCGTGGCCGACGAAGAGAGGATTGCGGGCGTAGGGCATGCGGGAGCCCTTTGGTAGCGCCGTAATGGGTGGGATGATTTCGAGGGGAAGGTCCTTCAACCTCTCAGAGGGCGGGATCGCTGAGGGAGCACCCAGCGATTTTTCCAGGATTTCTTTAACTGTTTGAAAGCGTTTCGCATCGTCAAAATAGAGCTGTTTGGATTCCCGGATCAGATCCTTCACTGTCAGAATATCCCTGGCCGGATCGAATAAAGTCACCCGCTTTTGAACGGTCTCGACATCGATCTTCGGTCCGTTGCCAAGTGTCAAGAAAAAGAAGCGCACGCCATTGACGTACCTCTTAAGGTCGTCGTCACGGATTGTTTTAAGGCTATGATAGATTTTTTGATTGCTGGTTGTCGAGGAGATTTGGAAAGAGATCCCGCTTCGTTCATCCCCCAGATCGATGCCCGGATGATTGATGTCTAAAGCATTCAAATCAACAAGTTGTAAATCATAGAATGCGTTTAGCAGTTTCGCAGCCAAGCCTTCCGAGACCTGATTTATATCGATGAATTGTATACATGATCGACCCTCGATAAGATGTACCCACCAGGAAAGGAGATCGGTGACGCGGTTTATCTCTTCTTGAGCCTTCACGGCAAACCTCAAGCAAACGAGAGTTGAAAAAGGTCTGATTCTATATATGCTTGCAGCAGGATTTTTTCAAGCTTTGTAACCTTTCACCGATCCCACGTGAAGAACATAGAATGTAGGGGCGGCCGCGGAGCAGTATCAAGGCAGTGTGGATCGCCCTTCTTGGGCCATCCAGGCGCGCCGCGTTAACTGTCTGGGTGTATAATCTTCTAAAATTGGCACAAGCGTCCGGAATTAGACCTTCAGGAGTGTTGGGGCATGGCGAATCAAGTGCACTTCGATGAGCTGAAGAAGGGCGTTAAGTCATGGAATGCGTGGGTGGCTACACAGAGATCGGCAGATCCGAACTTCAAGCCGGATCTGACAGAAATCGATTTAAATAATCTTAATATTATCGGAACAGGGCTCTATAACCCTACGGCTTCTGGTAGTAGAGCGTTTCTGTACAAAGCAGATTTCCGAAGAGCATATCTCTCAAATGCAATTCTGGATTCCGCCTTCCTTGTAAAAGCACAGTTTCAAGAGGCGAATCTTACCCGAGTTAGTCTGAAATCTGCAGATCTGCGAGAGGCTGTTTTTTCCCTTCTAGACTATTCAGATCCTCGACCGACTTCTATATCACCCACTTTTCTCAATGAGGCCGTGTTGGATGGGGCTGACTTAAGAAGAGCTGATCTTCGTGATGCACATATCACCGCTGCTTCTCTGCGTGATTCATGCATGATTCACACTAAAATGAAACGTGCCGCTTTCCGCGCATCACACCTTGAGGGAGCAAATTTATCTGAGTCCTCCCTCGAAGAAGCCATATTTCTGGAATGCAATTTACAAAGTGCAACCATGTCGGCTGTGAAGCTCTCTGGAACAAAATTTGATTCTTCTAATTTAAAATGTGCAAGACTTTCAGTATCCTCCATGGATGATCTAACATCGTTTTTGGGGACATTGTTCTACGACTGCTTCATCTCAATAGATGACAAGATTAGTCCGAGAATTGCGATAAACACGATCGCTCAAGGCTTTGTAAATTCTGTGCAATTCGCCGACCCCGTCTTCGGCCGGAAGGTCCGGGATCAAGCCTGGCTCAATAAATGGTTGGAAAACATCGAGCAACAGAAGTCGAAAAATCGATGGAAGTACCTTATGATGAAGGCCTGGTCTTGGTTCTGGCGACAAAGCTCCGATTACGGCCGGAGCATCGGCCATTGGACCGTCTGGTCCGCTCTCATCGTTGTCCTGTTTGCCTTGCTGTACAAATTCTTCCCCGAGAGCCTGCATTACAATCATCTTGACAGCGTGACCCGCTTTACCCCCTTGTATTTCAGTTCTGTAATTTTCACAACCTTGGGGTTTGGTGATATTTCTCCAAAGACACTCTGGTTTGAAATTTGGGTAACGATAGAAGTGCTCTTGGGCTACCTCATGCTCGGCGGCCTGATTTCCATCTTCGCCACCATCGTCGCCCGGCGGAATGATTGAGACGATTTCTCGGCCACATTTAGGTATATTGCTTCTGGATACCCAGATCCAGGCCGACTTCATGGAAGGAGGAAGCCGCGAGATCTACACCCTGAACGACCACTTCCTGGCCTACAAGAAAAAGAGCATCAAGATCATTCGACTGGTGGAGAGGACAACAGATGGCTGAACAATGGCTTCATCTACAGGAATTAGGAGGCGATCCCTGGATTCTTCCCATTTGGAGGGCCGCAAACTCCGCAACCGAAAAAGGGAAAATAAAACCGTTACCCCCAGAAATCCATGCCTTTGGTCCTGCTATCTCATTCAAATTAAACGTAATCCCTCGCTTGATCAAGCGGATCAATCAAGAAGCCAGTGATCTCTTTGCCGCGGTCAAATCTCACACTCCTGAACAAGTCTTCTCCTCTCAGAAAAATGGCTTCGTGATCGAAGTCGATTGCAATTTAAAGTATCTCCTCATCGGCGATATTGACGTTCTATTATTCGAGTTTAAATCCTGTCTTGAGCTGATGGAGATTCTCGTCACAAAGATCTATCGTCACCTAGAACGCAGGATCACCGCGAAAGAAGTGAGAGCCCTTATCCGAAGCGCTAATCTTGCAGAGGGATACGAAGTGCAGTGGCTTGATCTGCTGAAAGACCATCGAGACTTTATCACTCACCGAGGAGCTTTTTACCTAGCAATTGATGTCACCCAGAGCCATGAGTATGGCCTGTTAATCATGAAAGAGAACCTTCAAGACTTTTCTGATCCTACTAAGTTTTTCACGAATGCCGATCTCTCAACAATCGCTCAAGGCTTCATGAATAACAAAGTGGCACTCAGGGAACTAGTTATTGGCATCTTGAGCGCATAGACATGCAAAAACTGGATTGCCAATTAACTGTTTTGATCCAACACTCGCCCCACTTCCCCGGCCACTTTCTGCAAATATGGACCCGCCCAACCGCTCCACCGGTTGTACGCCGGCGGGGCCAGGCTCGGAATGATGAACACCCAAGGCCGATACTCCCCCTGATCCGCCTGGCTGAAAGCAACTGGATCCGGTTGTTCCGGACATTCCGGCAGCTCGTCCCCTAACACGCGAGCGAGCTCCCGGCGGGTGTCCGCGCCGTGAGCGATGATCACCGGAGGCCGGATGTGCTCCAACAGAGTGCGGAAGATCAGCCTTCCACGATCCTTCCCCCCAACATGCTCCAGCCGATCCAGCTCCGGACTCATCCCGGTGGAGTAGCAGATCACGTTGGTTTCCAGGATCTCCCGGACTCCGGCCCTGTTGAGATTCCTGTTGAGCCGGTCGATGTTCTGCCGGGTGGGGGTGGGGCTGGGCCGGCCAGCCGTCATGCGATCATACAGCCGGCGACAAGATTGCCCATTCCGGTTGAAGAGGGCATCCAAAAACCGTTTGTGGGTACCCACCTGATCCGCCAGAAATGTCTTCGCCTGATTCTTCCCGACGATGAACACCTTGGCCTGCCGTGGGTCCTGCAGCTCGGTCATCCAGGGGCGGGGATACTGACCGTTCAGCGGCTCTGTCAAAGCGCGAATGATGGCTTCCAATTCAGTATTCATCATCACGCCCCTAACAAGAAATGGAGGGGATGGCGGTGAGCGTACTTTTTATATCTCGCTGGAATCGCGTCCTCTGGACTCTGGATGACGTCACCACACTGACGGGATTTGGTGAATCTCAACCGATTGTTCCGGTACGCCGTCATCACCGTTCCGTCGGCCGCGCACACTACATGAATCCCATTCAACCTGGAGAGATCGATCCCTTCTTTCCTGTGCCGACGGATTTCTTTGGATCCGACCACGTAGATCTCTGCACCTCTCTCGAGATAGCAGCGACCGTACCGAATCACCGTCTCGATGACGCCTTCACGGATCCCACGCTTCTCCATCCGCTGGCGAGCATGACGGCTCAGCTCGGGACTGTCACCCAACTGTAAGGATTCCCTGGCATCGTTGTGCATGTCTTTCCTCCCATCAGTTAGTAGAAAGACTCGCCTTGCTTGCCTCACAGCTTGTCCTTGACCTGATCCCAGAATTGTCGCACTCCCTCGAAAAATCCATCTTCCCAAGCAAAGAATTCCTCACTCTCTTGGTCTTCTGGTGGATTCAAATCAAATCGGCCAGGATTGGCCACGTACTCTCGCCATGTATCGTCATAAAGATACCACTCGTATTGTTCTAATTCTCCTGGATCGAATTCCGCTCCTTGTTTCTGTTCATTCGTGGTTTTAATCCTGGTAGCAAGAAACTTGAGGCTCTCATAACCCTCTTTTCTGGCTATCTGGAGGCCTTCTTTAAAGCCAGTTTCCCGCCAAGAGTTTTCCGTTCTCGCTTTTTCTGTTCGCAATCGCGTGATGATCTCCTGCAAATCGGGATCCCCCTGAACCGCCTCCGTCTTTCTCTCCCAATCCCGGATCTTCTCATCCAGCGCCTTCTGGCAGACCTGGGAGACATTCAGCTTCTCCTTGTACTTCTGCAACCGGGCATGCAGAGGATCCGGGATCGTGATGGTGACTGGTTTTGACATCGGTGGCTCCCTGCTTAAACTGTGCATAAATATATTATATACGCATATGTATTGTCAAGGGCTTTTCGTTCTCAATTTGAAAATTTTCCCTATTCATAGATTCAAAAGACTTTCTGCTTGTACACCGTGTATTCTGGGCAAGAACCTTCGACGCTTCTTGGCTTGCCCCCATCCGCATCATTGTCTATACTCCCCCTACCATGCCCACCCACACCCTCACCCCCGCGGCTTTCCGCCAACTCCAAGCCGATCTCGGCCTGACCAACTCTGAATGCGCCCGCGTTCTTGGCGTCACCTTGAAAACTGTGGAGCACTGGCGCTCCGGCCTCCGTCCGGTTCCCGGCCCGGCGGCCGTCGCCCTGGAGCTGCTCCAGGCCAACCGCCAGCTTGAGCTGGCCCTGGACATCCACATCGAAAAGGTGAAGGAGCTGGCCGCCGGGGCAGGGGAGTGGGCCGCCCTGCAGGCCGCCGCCCGGGGCGTGATCGCCGCCCGCTTTGCCGGCCACGGGCTGGAAGAGGCCATCAACCGCCTGGCGCTGCTGCTCGACCAATAATTCACCCGATCTTCACTTTTCCCGTTGACACTGCTTTGTAATATTTGTTATACATGTATAAATCGTATGACAGGAGGAAGCATGGTTGCTGTCCGTTTGCCCGAAGACCTCGAGCGACGGTTGGCGGAACTGGCCAAAAAGACCGGTCGGACCAAGACCTTCTACATCCAACAGGCACTCCTGCAGTTTCTAGACGATCAGGAAGACGTGTTTCTGTCCGAGCCGGCGCTGGCGCACATCCGCAGCTTCAAGGAGAGCTCCGATTCGCTGGAAGCCCTGGAGCAGCGTGTTGGCCGGGCCAAGTAGGCAATCCGCCCTCGGGGTCCTGGCTGGCTGTCCGTTCCTCGACCCTGCGGCGGACTCGATATGTCTTGAGTGTTTTCCCGTTGGCGATCGTTTGAGTTTCGATTGGAGAGATGAATCGGTTTTAAGACGAGGTGTACGAAGTCGGCCTTAAAAATGCGACGGCGCCTGGTTTCCCAAGCGCCACGGCGGTGTCAATCTGGTTGCTGGTAACTCCAGATTATCCCCTCCGTGGTCAGTAGTCAAGGTTTTTTTGCGTATCGCCAGGTGCCCGCCGAACTGATCTGGAGGACCCGTGCCCAAACAAACGATTCTGGCTCGCGTGGACCACGCCATCGAGGCGCAGCAGCGGGAGGAATTCCCGAGCTGTTCCTTTTCCAGCAAGTTGTTCATGAGCGGCGGCCCCCTGGACCGCCCCAAGCCGGACCAACTCTGCTGGAAGGTCGAGCGCGGCCCGTTTTTCTACGAAATGCGCGCCGACCCGAAATACGGCCTGCCCTGGGGGGTGTACGGCCGGCTGATTCAGATCTGGATCGACACCCAGATCATTCGGGACTCCGAAACAAACTGGAACAGCGCCCTGCAGGAAATCGAGATGGAGTCCGTCGGCGGCGGTCTCCTCAAGGGCCGCTTGAAGCTCTCCCTGGGCACGTCGCTGTCCAAATGGCTGTCCAACCTGGGCCTGGACACCGGCGGCAAGACCATGCGAGCCGTGGCCAACAACTGGGAGCGGATGGCCTCCATCAAGCTCGCCGGCGGCCACACCCCGGTGGCCCCGCGGTACAACAAGTCCATCAGTGAAGACATGATGAGCTTCTTCTCGGAGCTGGGCAACGACGCCTTCCCGCTGTGCCTCTACACCTCCTTCTGGTGGAAGACCAACGAGCGCAACATCCAGGACGAGGCCTCCCTGTGGGATTCGTTCATCATCCTGAACCCCATCTACAAGAACTTCGTGAACAAATTCCGGGCCATCCCCATGGATGACGCCGTCCTGGCGGTGGTCCGGGAAAGCCCCCTGGCCATCGACTTCTACCGCTGGCTGCGCCACCGCGAGCACGCCGGCCAGCCGTTCTCGGTGGAGCTGAATCAACTGCTGCTGGAATTCGGCATCCACGCCACCAACCCCACCCGCTACAAAACGCTGCTCAAGAGCTACCTGGAGCGGATAAAGACGGTGTGGAAGGTGGGGGCCCGTTTCACCGACGGCAACCGCGGCACCCCGGCCAAGTTCATGCTGGGAATGTAGGTAGACTCTGCCTATTATCCTGCGTGTCGCAGGTTGAATCTCTTTTGGTTGCAGACAGTATTTTTTCTATAATCATTCCCATCACTACCTGAAAGGATCTTCTCCTCATGGCCATCCCTGACTTTCAGACCATCATGTTGCCACTTTTGAAGTTCCTTTCCGATGGTCAGGAACATTCTCTACAGGACGCTTACGACGCGTTAGCATCCGTGTTCGAATTGTCTGAGGATGAACGGAAGGAGCTGTTGCCAAGCGGACAGCAGGAAAGATTCAAAAACCGGGTCGCCTGGGCGCGCACACATTTGAAGAAAGCAGGACTCTTGGAAGCTACCCGTCGCGGACATATTTGCATTACCCCGCGAGGCCGCCAGGCGTTAAAACAGAATCCTTCGCGTATTGACATCAAATACCTATCGCAATTTGAAGAATTCCGACAATTCCGCGCTCCGCGTGATTCTGACGCCGATGAAATCACTCCTGTTGTCGATGAATCGTCGGTCACACCTGAAGAAGCCCTCGAAATCGCCCATAAACGTTTACGCGATACCCTTGCAAGCGATCTTCTCCAACAAATCAAAGGCGGTTCTCCGTCCCTTTTCGAGAGAATTGTCGTCGAACTTCTCGTCAAGATGGGCTACGGCGGTAGCCGGCAGGATGCGGGGCGGGCGATTGGTCGGAGTGGTGACGAGGGCATCGATGGAATCATCAAGGAAGATCGTCTGGGTCTGGATATCATCTACATTCAAGCGAAGCGATGGGAAAACACTGTCGGCCGCCCGGAGGTTCAAAAATTCGCCGGCGCCCTCCAAGGGCAACGGGCCCGCAAGGGTATCCTGATCACAACCTCGGGATTTTCCAAAGAGGCGGTCGAATATGCCGCCCGCATCGAAAACAAGATCGTCTTGATTGGGGGGGAGCAGTTCACCCAGCTCATGATTGATCATAATCTGGGTGTCAGCACCATTGCGTCTTACGATATTAAAAAGGTGGATTCGGACTATTTCACAGAGCCCTAACCAGCCCGCTTTATCTGCTTTCGTGAAATTCCGTGTGTTTCGTGGGAAATCCCTCTTTTTGTGTTCCTCCTCGGGAACTTATGTCGCTATCTGTGAAAATCCAATTTTTCGTTCGGGAACTTATGTCGCCAAATTTCGATCTCCATCTAGTCCGCTCTCGGGAACTTATGTCGCTATCCTCGGGAACCTGTGTCGCCAATCTCGGGAACTTATGTCGCCATCTTCGGGAACCTGTGTCGCTAACTGTGGAAATAAAAAGTTTTCCACGGGAACTTATGTCGCTATCTTCGGGATCTTCTGTCGCCAAACGCGGGAACTTAGTTCGCCAACCTCGGGAATTTATGTCGCTAAATCTTTCGAGATGGCCGTCCTTCGGGATTCTATAACCCCCTCCGTAGTATCCGTAGGTTCCGTAGGGTAACCGTAGTAGTCAACCAAATTCCTGTGAAAATGTGGAAAACACCCCTAACCTTAAGATAGCTAACCAAAGTCCCGAACCCAAACAGCCCTGAAGCCGGCCCTCCTATCGTCGGGCCTGCTACCCTCACGTCGGCTTTGCCCTGCCATCCCCCTTCTGCCCAAACCGGGCCTTCGGCCTACTGGTATGTAGTTCATGAATCACCAAATTCGAAGTACAATTATCAACAGGTTATTCTCCCGTGCTTTATCGAAATTGAGAGGTAAGTGATGCTCACAAAACGTACGCGTGCGCCGAAACTGATCGGTGATTTTGGCGAAGGGCTAGTCACCTATGCGCTCATCCGCAAGGGTTTCGAAGTGGCCTATGTGGACCATGTCGGAGCGGATCTCATCGCGAAGAAAGGGGAAGACAGGCCTATTGCAGTGTCTGTGAAAACTCGACTTTTCAAACCAAATAGCAATGAAAGCCGAATGGTCGTCATTGATAAATCTAGCCTAGACAAGTTGGACTTCTTTGCGGAACTCTTCGCACTGGAGCCGGTCTTTGCTCAGGTGGTGTGCCTGGCTGACGAAAATCTAATTCATCTGTTCATGATTCGAGCCGCAGACATACGAGCCAATTTCACAGGCATCAAAAGTGGCTTTAGCCTTCAATTCAGCAAAGACAAAGTCAACAAATTGAAAGGGGAACCATGGATCGCCTATTGTTGCTGGGAAGCTGAACAGATTGGAAATTACGATTTTCAGACTGCTGCCAGTTGCCCTGAAAAACGTGAATAGAAAGGATTCCCATATTCTTTCGTTTCTGCGGCGATCAGACAAGAGTGCAAGCAATAGAAGTCACCCGAACTTTCCCCATTGCCCCCCGCCCGAATTCCCGGTAGGATGTCCCCGCACACCAACCAACGAACAACAGAAGGAGACGCCATGACCAAAGCGGATCTTGCCGACCGCATCACCCAAAAGGCGCAGCTCAACCGGTCCGAAGCCCTCCAGGCCGTCCAGACCATCCTGGACAGCCTTACCACTACCCTGCAGAAGGGCGAGAAGGTCGAGCTCCGCGGCTTCGGCAGCTTCCGGATCCGCGCGCGCAAACCCCGCATCGGCCGCAACCCCAAAACCGGCGAGCGCGTCGACGTCCCGGCTAAAAAGACGGTTTACTTCAAACCCGGCCAAGCCCTGAAGCGCCTCGTTGATTGACAGTAACTCTCCCGCCAACCATTCTCCGCAGGGCAGGGGGCTTACCCCGGTTTGCGCTCTGTGCTACCATAGCCGATCAAACCAGCCACAAGGAAGCATGAATGGGTATTTCCCCCGGCATCCAGGAACTCCGCGTCCCCCTGGCCGTGAACCTGAAGACCACCATCATCTTCCGCGTTGCCCACGGACCCGACGGCTGGCGATCCAGCTCCTTTGCCCAGGGGCCCACCTTTCTCTGGGATCAGCCCATTTCGCCTGACAGCCGAGCCTTCGACACCAGCGCGGAATCTATTCGGGCGGCGGCGGCCCCCTTGCTTCGCCGCCTGAAAAAAACCATCAAGCAAGCCAGAGTCCGGGAACGGGTGATTACCCAGCTCCAAAGTTTCCTCGATGCCCTTCCCCCCGAAAGCCCGGTGCCCGCAACCTCGGCTGAGAATCAAGCTCAAACGGAAACGCCCCAACCCTCCCTCCCCGTCGTCCCCTGTCCACCGAAATCAGCCAAAAAGACACCCAAAAAATCCACCCCCAAGGCCCCCAAAGCAACCCCCCAGGCAAGCCCTGAACCGCCCTCGAAGTCTCGCCGCCGCACGTCCTTGTTGAAAAGAACAAGCATCAGCGCAAGCACGAGAGGAAGATCTATCCGTTCTTCCCGGTTGGTCAGACCATGAGGGAAAGCGGGCGCCCGAGAAGCACCAGGATCCCCTCCCGACAAGCATAAAGCAATTGACAGCCGGTAAGACGAGTGTTATTGTCATGTTGACAATATCTGTATATTTGTATATTATGACCCTGAGGAGGTGGACCATGGGGTCCGAAGTCATCGCCAAGAATCTCCGACGATTGCGCGAAGCCAGCGGGCAAACGCAAGAGGAACTTGCCCGGGCCGCGGAGCTCACCCGGATCGGATACCGGAATCTGGAAAACGGGCAATCCACCCCGCGGGCGGCCACGCTCCAAAAATTGGCGGCCGCCTTGTCCGTCGGGGTGGAGGAGTTGGTCTCGCCGGTTCGGGAACTGCGCTGCGTGCGATTCCGGGCCATGAAGCGGCTCAACGGCCGGGAGCAGATACTGGCCGAGGTCGGCCGGCGCCTGTCGGATTACGACGAGTTGGAAGAAATTCTCGAAGAGCGGCGTTCCTCTAGTCTCGCAGCTGCCCCCTTATCGAAGACTTCGGCAATCGAAGCCGCTCAAGCGGTCCGAGAGATGTTTGGACTCCGGCCGGACGAGCCGATTCGGGACATCTGCGGACTGTTGGAGCGTCATGGGATCAAGGTGCTGTCCGTTCGCCGGGCTTCCCCGGATTTCTTCGGCTTGTCGGTTGGCGTCGAAGACGGCGGCCCAGCCGTGGTGGTCAACACGTGGGAGCGAATTTCGGTTGAGCGCTGGATCTTCTCGGCCGCCCACGAATTGGGTCACCTGGTGCTGCATCTGGATGCCTTTGATGTGAGCCAGCAGCAAGAAGACAAGGAGGAGGAACGCGAAGCCAACCAGTTTGCGTCCCACTTTTTGATGCCGGCGGAGGTATTTACCCGGGAATGGCGGGGCACGTTCGGGATGCCCTTTGCGGATCGAGTCCTGAAGGTCAAGCGGATCTTTCGGGTCAGTTACCTGACTGTGCTCTACCGACTCCAGGAAATGGATGTCGGGGTCAATGTGTGGAAGCTCTTTCAAAACAGCTACCGGCAGCGTTACGGCTGCGGTGTCGCGAAGATCGAGGAGCCGGCGGCGTTGGAAAAGAGCGATTATCGGGCAAGTTTCCCGGAAAGCAGCCGGGCCAAGGAACCCGATGTTCTTTCACCCACCGATTTCAAAGAGGACCGGCTGTGGGGTCTGGTCCGCCGAGCGGTGGAAGCCGGAGAGATTTCACTGTCACGGGGGGCGGAGATCTTGAATCTGCCACTGTCCGAGATGCGGCAGCTCCGGCAGACCTGGATGGAGAGGCTGTAGGTGGACCAAGAGGGATTCGTCCTCGATGCCAATGTCTTGATCGACTACTGGAACGCCGATCTTTCGATCGTATCCCTGGCGGCCCGAGTTCTGGGGCCCGTCCACGTCCCGCTTCCGGTGCTCGCCAAAGTCGATCAATTGACTCATTCCGACTGCGAACAAGCCGGATTGACTCTGTTCGAGCCTTCCACCGAGCAACTGTTGGAAGCAGGGCAGGGCACAACCCGGTTGGCCTTCGATGACCGCATCTGTCTGATCGTGTGCCGAGACAATAACTGGACCTGTCTGACCAACGACAAGGCGCTGCGTCGCGCCTGCACACAATTGGGGATCCGGATCGTGTGGGGCTTGGAATTGATGGTGCGCCTTGTGGCGGCGCGGCAATTGCCTCCAGAGAA